>Ga0209208_10000259_pt1 | contig 64109 bp, 54 predicted proteins | sample S1TSphfallax_3_FD_187694 | JGI IMG/M metagenome (GOLD analysis project Ga0209208, IMG submission 187694) | Host-associated microbial communities from peat moss isolated from Minnesota, USA - S1T2_Fd - Sphagnum fallax MG (SPAdes) (version 2) | ecosystem: Host-associated > Plants > Peat moss >... | reverse complement strand
TCTCTTTAGAAGAACTTTAAAAGGGTAGCCTTTTGCCTTCAGAAAAACAATAAGATTGACCATCTGGAAGACAAAAAACTTCTTACAACTACAAAGTCTCAAGAACCTGTGAAATTGACTATTGATATCTGGATATAATAGTTTGAAACCCCCACCTCCAGCCCATACCTGTTTAGATCTAGGTTTATAAAAACCAAAACTGGGCAGTCCTTAAAACTTTGAAATATTAAGCTATCTGCACCCATGCAGTTCTTAGGGTTTCTATTTTTCTAAAACCCTGGACCCAACTAATATTTTTAAAATCAAATACCTGCACCGCACTGGTAGTAACCTGCACTGTTCATGTACTTCCAGCCTTCTGCATCAAAGGGAAAGGAAGGCTAAAGCAGTGGTTACTATTGAGCTGTGGACAAGCTAATCCACACTGCTCGTGAATGTACAGTGTGCAATTCAAAGGTCATCCACAGATACATACTCTGTCCTCTCATAGTTTACTGGACAGCAATACTCAAAGCTCTTTGGCATTCTGTAGCTTACAGCATGAAGGCTTGCAAGCAGTGATGGTTTGGCCACACTTTCTCAAAAGTTTTGGGTCACCTTCAGAGTTGAGATTCACACAGAAGCTTTCAAACAGGCCATGACTAGTCCAGGCCTTGGAGTGACAACAAATAAAAAAATGAAACCTGCCAGAAATACTAAAAACAGGGAGAGAAGTACATAAAACATCCATCTGAGAGACACCATCACTTCACATCATAGCTTCAGGCAGAAGCCATATAGGAGCCCATTTCATTCAATTTTCCAAAGTTTTGTCACACTATTGAGAGTATTGATTTACCCTCTAGGGAAATTCCAGAGCAACAAAAACTTTGACATTGACCCATATTGAGGTTTCTCTCTACAAGGAGAGTTCAGCAAACACAGTGGTTTTGAGATTCAGAGGAGATAGCTCAAACACAAAGCCAAGTGGCACTATAATGTCTAAGCTTTTGACTCAAGTCAAAAGCTGGTGGCATCAAGGCACTGCAACAGCTATTGATGTTGAGAGAATTGATAGTAGAAAAAATTGCATGAAAAAACAATCTAGTAATGTGTATAGGTGAAAGCATATCCAAGTAGTTGAGCAAACAAATCCAAATCACAAAATAATCATCAACCTAAATCCATACAGAAAAAATTGTAGCACAACAACAAACCTCAGATGCTTCTGAGTCTTGAAAGACATGAATAGAAAGGGTGTTGTGACAGAAACAATGTGCTCTTTGAATAGAAACTACAAAAAAGCAGGATCTGATCCCAGTGGAAATGTTGAATAAAACCAAATAAAATCTCAACAAAAAGATTATGCCCCATGTTGTAGGATAAGAAAGATGGAAATTGTGATGCAAATCAGCTACCAAAAAAACCCTCGTAGAGGGAAGGGCTTCAATTACCTAGTTGTTTGCAAATGAGGGGTTTAGACCGAAAAGCATGTTGTTGCCTGAGGGCAAATAAACCACATTCCGGCTCTTGGAAAGAGTACTGGCAATCTCCCTGGAGGCTTCAATGCGGCGTAGCTCAATGAGACCAGATCCAGCTCCAGCAGTTGCATCAGAGATGAGTTTTGCAGCTTCGCTCTCTCCCTCTGCTCTTACAATCGCTGCTCTCCTTTCCTGCTCTGCTTTGGCGACCACGAACTTGGATCGCTCTGCTTCCTGCTGTGCTACTTGCTTCTGTTCAACCGCTCGTGAAAACTCGGCACCGTAAGACAAATGCGTGATGGCAACATCATCAAGAAGAAGGTTGAAATCGCGTGCTCTCTTGATCAACGCTTCTCTGACGAGAGCCGACACATGCGGCCTCTCTGTCAACAACTGATCCGCATTGAATTGCGCAACGACGGCCTTGAGAACTTCGTTGCCGATCGACGGGAGCACTCTTTCATCGTAATCGACACCTAGGGTTTTGAAGATGGTGGGAAGCTGATCAGGATCCGGCCTGGACAACACACGTAACGTAAGATTCACCATCTGCAGGTCTTTGGTGCCGGTGACGGAGGTGATGGAACGCGGCCGAGTTCTGACATCGAAGATGTAAGGATACTGCAACACGGGTATGAGGAAATGCGTCCCTTCTCCTGACGTCTCCTCAAGCACTCCCCGGAACCTGTCGAACAGCACTGCCTTATGCCCTCCATCCACAGTGAATAGAGAAGCGTTCAGTGCACTTCCTGCCGCTCCCAGCGCTATAGCAGCTCGCGCAACGTTGGTCAACAGATTCACCGCTTTCGGTGCACTCATTCTTGCAAAATCTCCCAACTTCTTCCCCGCTCCCGCACAACCTTATCTCGTGCAACTTCACCACACCGGCTTAGGGGGGGCGGAAGAAAAAACTCCTTCCAAAAACACGATCAAATGCCTCCTCGCAACAACAAAAAATCCGATCTACTCCCTCCTCGCAACAAAACAAAATTCAGGCAAGCACGCAGAGCTTGCAACCGGCGGAAAACGCAGCGAGCAACCAAACGGAAATCCTCTCGGGCCAACATTAGGGTTAGGGTTTAGAGATCAGGATTAGGGTTAGATCACAACCGAAAATTATTAGAAATTTTGATTTCTAAAAACAAATTGGTTTAAAATTTCTAGACAAGTGTTTTCCTTTGTCCTATTAGCCTACTGGTCGGAACCTTTGTTTTTTTTTCTTTAATTTGTGAAATAATCACTCCACCCATATAGAACAAAATTCTTCAACTTCTTACTTACTATATATTTTCTGTCAATGATAATGATTAATCCAAATGTAAAAACTTAAATAATCTCTCTTATTGTTTAAAGTGAATTTTTTAATATTTATGATATATATATTGAACTTTTAAAAAATGAAGTTAAAAATGTAATTTGTAGTTGTGAGGGTGGTTTTAGGAGAAAAAACCTTTTAGCTGGTATTTTGAAATGGACATACATGCCCAACACTCTATCATGCACAATCTACAACATCTCTTTTGCTAAGTTTTAGGGTTGGTTGATTATTAATTATGTCATTAGTGGGAAATGTGGTTTACAATTTACTATTTTTGTATTTTGAAGGTTGCATGATGATTAAATGTAAGATTAATTGATTTTTATACAAATGTGCAAAAAAAAACTTCATGATAAATTTTCTTTTCAAAGAATTTTTTGTCGAAAGATAATGTACCAATGAGATTTTTCAAACTAAATTAAGTATCAAAATCCAGTGATTTTACATGCAACCTCCTTATTAACATATCTCGACTTCAACATATAAAAACCACTATAAAGCCACTTCATCTAAATCATATTTGTTTTACAACATTTAATCACAAAAATTTAATTTTATCAACTTACAACTAAATGTTCAAACACAAACCTCAATCATTTTCTATCAAGTCCATAGTGATTTTGGACACCGTCCCAAGGCTTGACATCATATAAACTTGTGATACTTAACATATGATAGATATGCTTTTAATGTTGTGTGTGTAAATGGTTTAGGACTTACATTCCATGTAAAAAAGTAAATCTCATAATGAAAATTTATTTATATTATGTGTAAGTGTAAATGTTTAATATCCATTTACATTCGTGTAAGTGTAAAATTGTGTAAATCTATTTTATGTTGTGCAAAACAATGTAAGTGGAGAACAAATACATTTATCTGGTTTTACATAGCCATGCAAAATACTGTAAGTGAAAAAATAATTTTTAAAATTTGATTTTTACTTGGGGAAGGCCATAATAAATAACATTGTTTTTAGTGAGAGGCCAACCAAATAACCCATTGCAAAAACCCAAAAATAAATAAATAAATAAAACTATAAAAACATGCATGCACAACTAATTACTACCAATTTGCAAGAAGGTATGGTCATTAAGGATATATAATATATGCACTTTCAAATGTCCAAGTCCATTGATAAAGATCCTTCGCATTAATTAGCATTAAATGGCAACTATCCTAAGTGGGCTATAACATTTTTACAAAAGTATTATTATGAATGATGACTTAAGAAATGCCTAGGTCTAGATGTGGCTAATTTAAATAGATTTTATTTTTTGTAATGTCAGAAATCTCTAAAAATCACAAATTTTTCATGTTTTTTCTTTCATTTTCAAAAAAAAAATCACAAAGTTGTGCAAATTCACCCAAAAAAAAATACACTAAAAATTATTTTAAAGTCATAACATAGCTTTGGGCAAAACTGGAGCATCTCCCATCATCAGCTTCAGATGATTTCACATTGAAGTTTATATACTCCCAAGGGTTCCATAAGTGAGCCTACAAAACAGAATCTTAATCTGTCTTTCATGCACCAAAATAGAAACTTCCCAACTGAAAAAGGCTCAAAGTTACACTCAAGAAGAGGTTATCGATTTTGTGATCTGCCTGTTACATCATGCAAACTCGTAAGTCATGAGCTTTCAAGTTCATTGCCAACTGCATGCACAGACAGATGTAGACTGAAAGTATCCACTCCTCATGCTCAACAGCAACTTCGTAGACTGAGAATCCTGCACATAATCAGAAGTGCCAGTGTACTATCCAATTGGTCTCTGACTTACTTCAAATCCCAAATATCAATGGCCTTTGCAAATGATCAATCTTCAATGGCCTCAGCTCACTTGTAAACATGAACCAAAACTGGATATGAAGTCACTCTCTGTATCATTCAAGACCATCACCCACGCCCAACTCTTGCTCCCCTTTGTTTCTTGATGAGCACCCTTCAGCTGGACCTTGGACTGCATTTCACCACGTGCACATGATCACTGAGGAACATTCCAGTCTCTTCTCCCTCTGAGATACCTTTTCAACCCCTTCCAAGGTCTGTGAAAAAAGAGACAAATCTGCACAGGCAAACAGGATGCAAATTACCCAAACATCAAATCTGAAAAATTAAATCACCAAGTCAAAGCATTCAACTGTACACTATTATCATGTGTTCGTCCCTTGGAGAGAATTTGCATCTTCTTACCTATCTATGAGGATACAGAGGAAAATCCAAAATAAAACCTTCAAGGTAGCCTTTGTGTCAGTCTGAAGAGGAAGGAAACATTACTATGGCTAAGGGGAAGAGCTTTGAACATGTTGACAAAATGCTTAACTTTTGACTCCCATTTACTCAGACAGTTCTGAAGAGCAGTACCTTGGATGTCGGGTAGTAGTGGTCTACTTAATTCACACAGACTTCCTTGCCCTCATCTTTGCTATGAGATGAAGGTGAAATTCTTTTCCCATCTTCACTGCTCAAGCTCCCCACTTTCTGCTGTTTCACTGGGCATATATCCTGATTCCAATATGGATATCGATAAATAGTTACCAAATTAGGCCCAGACTCAATGCCTATGTCCTTGATCTCAATACATGCATTACAGGTCTTGCTGAAAACTTCAAGCCAAAGCACAAAAAAATTGTGCAAGAGATATAACATTGATGTAGTCCTGGGTATGCATCTGCTGCTCAACAGGCATACATCAACACATAGGAAAACAGTGTCAGGTCTATAAGGTCACACTACCTCCTCCACTGGGGAGTCTGTACATGGCCTCCATTTGCCCTCTGTCCAATTTAAAGAAGGCCTCAAAATCCTTGGCTTCACAACCACAGTGTCCTGTTCTCCTGCACAAACCAAGCCAATGTTGAACTCATTAGAAAGGAGGTAACATACCCTACTAAGAATTCAGGGAACAAATTACCTGAAGGAATGTATACCTGAAGAATTGCATCAAATCTTTTGACACACCAATAGACCGACAATTAATTATAAAGACCATTTAGAGATACCTTTTTGATCCCATCAACTGCAAATATTCTAAAAAGAAGGAAGAACAAAATGCACAACTTCCCCTCTTCACATATACCCAAGAAACCTCCTTGTAAAATTTCAGAAAAGTTCACAGATGAACAAGAACAACCACATTGTCAAATAAGACTGAGGACACCAGGCTACTGCAAAATGCAAACTAAGGAGCCATTTCACTGTGTGCTGATCTATCCTTGGAACAACCAAACAGCAGCTAGAGTTACAAATTCTATACCTATCTGCAAATTTATGGCTGCAATTAGATCCATTAACTTCCATTCACAAAGGGCATACAATTTGGCAAACCTGGAAAGTAGACAGTAACTTTGTTTTCTCCATCTTTTACTTCTCTTACAACTCCCTCCCACCACCTGAAGTCAAACACACACCCCATTCCCACTGTGTTCACTAGAATGGTAACATTTCAATGCAGCTAGAGGAGCCCAAACTACTTGCAACAAAGTCATAAAATCATAACCACCATCCTAGACTTCACCTATTCATTGTGACAGAATGTCTGGCCATAACAATTTTTAACTGCTGATGGAGAAACCAATAGAGTTACAACAGCAAGTAGTAAAAGTTGACATTGCTATCAAACCTGCAACAGACAAAAGACTCTACACATATGGATCCACAGTGATTATAGACCTTCGGGATGAAAGAGTGGACAGAGATAGAGGAAGAAGAGAGAGACCCGTCCTGGATGAATGCATCGACGTGGTCTCCTACAACCCAGACTTGACATCCTGAGGTTACCCTTCGCTTCTTTGACCCAGTTTCCCTAACAGAACTGATGGGATGCATTGGCCGCATCCGGCGCTGTGGGCCAGTCACTCCTTGTGGCTCTTTTCGTGGAAACCACTCTTCCAAGTTGGAGCTGCCTGCAGCAAGAAGACAATAACAACACAGTTTGTTGAATCTTCCCAGTTCACAAAGACTTTGAGCAAAACTTGGATCATTCAGGTAAATAGCACAAGCACATGAATGACAGAAGACTACAAGAAAAATGCAAGAAGTGATCCAGATTAAAGTGGAGAAATTTTCAATATCCTCCTGGTCCACAAACTTTAGGCTAAGAGAGGACACAATGGAGAAGGGAGAAACCATCATCCGTAAGAAGTTCATCATAGGCCACCAAAGCTGCTTCTTCTGTTAACATTAGGACCTTTCCAGAAAACCAGCCACCTCGCAGGCCTTCCTCTTCAGACATAACCTGCATTATGCAAAGAAATAGTTGTCAATTGTCACTAGTGTCAACTAAGACTCAATACTGAGCAGCATTGACTCTACTTGCGGTATGTTGAAGGACTTGTCAACAAGGTTACTATTGCTCTTCAATATGCAACACAAAGGCAAGCTTGTTGTGACTTAAGGATCCAGCACCCTAGCCAAGACTCTTGCACTTAAGAAAATCACTGACCTCCACAAGTGATCCCACTCTAATAGCTTCTGGAATGTTCATCATGTTATTGTCATCTCCAAGCTCTGTTGAATTTGGCCTTTGAGGTGCACCAGCCATCTCCAGGAGGGCACTCACAGAAATACTTTCCGGTGCAACTTCACCCTTCTTCTTCAATAATCTCTTCGCATCATCTCCAGGTTCCCCTGCTACAACTTGCTTTCTCTTAGTGTACACTCTTTTCTTAGATGCAGCTTCCTTCAAGGGTTTCTTTGTAGGCAAAACGTGCCCTTGAACTTTCTGCTTGTTGGATGTTTCATTTAAGGGAAGGTTGTCCTGGACATTCTTTGACTTGGAGGACTTTCCTTTCTGAGGAACTAAAACATTCACTGTATTGTTCACTTCTGCCTGCACTCCATCTGCTCCACTCTTCCCAGATTTATCCACACCTGTTGCCTGCATCATTGCCGGATCCTCACATCAAGCCCCCACTGAGCAGTAGCCTCACTTCTCTATGCAACATCTACAGCTCTTTTTCTTGGACTAACATTGAGCAACTCTCTGGCTCTGACAACTGAGCATAAGGCTTCAATTCTCTCACCTCTTTCTCAGGCAGCAAAGAAGGACACCACTGGACATCTCTACCTTCCTATGGGTATCAAGACAACAACTAGCCCCATGAATCTCATGCACTCTGGAGCCTTTTCAACCAGACCAATAATAGATCTCAAGGGTCAGGACCAGTTACATATAGCAGGGTTAAATCCCACTACCCAATGGCACAAGCTTCAACACTAGAGGTGCGGCCTATGCCTTCTACCTCTTCACCCATGTCTTGCCTACAAATATAGACAGCCAGCCCAGGAACTAGGGACTGAGAAAACCAACTATACAAACCAGGGCCCAAGAAGTCAAATGTGAAACCCTAAACCCTACAAACTGATTTTTCTGATAAAACACTTTTAACAGAGTACCTAAGTAGACAGATCCGCTATCTGAACTCCTGAACTTAGCAAATTTAGGTGAGGAGATGGACACAGTTAGAATTTAATCATTCAGGTACCACCTCCAACTGGTTAGTAAAAGGAGATGTGGCAATCCATTACCTGCATTGGTTCCCCTTCAATTGGGTGTGTGATCCCAATTGCATTATCAGATTGACCTAATCCACCTCCAATTGTTGAAAATTGCAAGAAAGCTTCCCCATGTGCACCATTGGCCTGTGAATAAGCTTCTTTGCAAGCCTCAGAAATAGCCTTAGCAGCCTCAACAGCAGCCTTGGCAACAGATGCAGCTGCTGCAACAGTTGCTGCCACGGAGGCTATTTGAGATTCCAGTGCAGGCCCCAAGTCTGAGGGTTTCAAGGATTGCATACGTGTCCACACAACTTGGCTTTGTGCAAGTGCAGATGTTGCACTTGCCATTGCTTCCTGTGCAGTTGCCTGCGCCTGCTGCAGGTGCTTATCCATACCCAACTGCAGCTCTGGCCCAGTTTGAGAAGGAGCCTTCTGAAATCCAGAAGAGAAAGGAGAAATTGGACTTCCTACAGTGAGACAAGACAAAATTGTTATGATCAGAATACTCCACAAATACAAGCATGCACTTGTCTTAGCACAGGCCAGTAGTCTGAGGTATACTCTTCATCAGCAATGACCTTCAATGGATCTGGCCTTCCCACATAGTGTTTCCAACTTTCTGTTGGTATTGGTTCCAAGTGGAGGAAAATCCTGAACAACAAGTTTAATGTTGGGTTGAAGCCAAGGAAACACGACAGGATATACTCTCAAGAGAGAAGGCATGCTGTGATTACTAGTGCTGAATAAGCAACCAGTTGACTTAAAAGAATAGCATTTACCAGCTTGTGGAACAGATATTCCTCCACTTGGTTTATCTGTTGTGGTCCCCAAGTCTTTGGCCACAACATCTTCATTGGAAGCTTTGAAGTTGGATGGCGGAGGAAAAGTGTGGCAATTGCCTACTGTTGAAGCATCAGTGCCTGCATTGCCCAATCCCCAACATCATAGTTAAAGCACTGCTAATTTTTGCAACAGTGGAAGAAGTCCCAATGACTAGATCACAGCTGTGACCAGAGAATCTGATTCAGTAGAGATATACATCATTTTTAAGAATCCGTACAAAAGGTATGGAAAAGCACTACATGATCCATATTGCTCATCCCCACATAACTCCCTCATTCACCAGAACTATAGTGTCAAGTGACACATTCCAAGGCTCAAATGCAAGTCATAAACCAGGCCAGAAAGGAAGGCCCCCTGTAATCCTAAATATGTGCTGGGTGAAGTGACAAATTTTGATGCAACTGAACTTAAGGTGAGCAAGCACAACATGGCAGGCTACAAAAGTTTGATCTGAAGTAAACCATGTTACCTGCAAGAGCAGTCAACATCATAGCTTCATCAGGCACCAGCCCTTTGCTGTAACAGCCACCCCCAAGGTCAACAACACCGACAAACAGACATTACACCCACAATTATAGATAAGAAGGAAAAAAAACCTAAATCACACCTTGACACTCTACTGCTGAAAATGGGCAGCTGAATCAATGACGTGCATGGAGAGCAACCACAATCACAAAACAGGTGAATCATGGAATGACAAATCCTACACCTGCACTCTTACCTCAAGGCACCCAGCACAAGAATCTGAGACCGCAACTGAGCTTGCTGTGCTTCACTAAACAAAGGAACAGAAAAAGGTGCTGACCAAGATTTTCCATTGGAACAAGGGTCAAGAAGTGGCACTGGCTGCACCGGACCCAACAGATCCCCAGCCAAAGCAGTATCTGCAGATGCAGGAATGTCCGGAGGCATTTCTACAGCTGAAGAAGCTCTCTCTTGATCAGTGGACAAATTTGGAGCTTGATTACTGGGCTTGTCACTTCTATTCATTGGAACAGGCAGGGTTTCATCCACCAATACATGATCCTGTTCCAAGCCTCCCTTTGGAAGTTCCTGCTGAGCTGCTTCTTTACTACTGATGGTCCCATTATTGCCATCCTGGCTCATGAACTTGTTTTGAAGCACCTCTACTCTATTTTCTGCATCAACATTTCCTATATGTGTCTCAGCTGCCTTGATGGACAGAGGGCTGTCCTCATTGCCTGATTGCAGAGACTCTCGTAACAGTGAACTGTTATCATGCCCACTCACTACTTGCAGGCCATTTGATTCCATCTTATCAAGATCATCTTCAGCCTCTGTCTCATTCAGATGGGCAGATTGCTCTGAAGCTCCCTGTCCTTTAATGGGAGTGGGTGACATCTCGCTATTCTCGCCAATAAAGCCATCAGCCATGAGCTCACAAGCATTCTGCTGACTTGCATCCCCCATAGATGATCCTCTATCCAGCTGAAACTGATGAATCATGAATTGTTCACCAGGTGGAGATTTGACTTTACTACTTCTTCTGCTTTTCCTTCCTGTACATTGGATGACTCACCCCTCAACCTGTGCCAGAAATATCCTGTCTGAGTCTGATTACTCTCTTAGCTGCAAAGCTCTGTAGTCACAACCTTGTCTCAATTTCCTGGTGATGAATATGCAGAATATCATTGTTGGGTCTGCTGTGATCTCATCCTCATCAGAGTTGGCAGAATATAACTTCTTTCCTGACAATGCAACTTCTGGCCAGATCTCTTGGGAATTTATCAACTGTTGAAACAGAAGAAAGATAATAAGTACACAACATTTGCCATCACATGAATCTCTCTCAAGTTCCACTGGCATTGGTCACCAACTGTGAAACATGAAGCCAGGACTGATGCACAAGAAATCTCAACCAGAGGCTGTTCACTCTTCATACACAATTTTATTCAATCCACAAAGAAATTTCCCATGACAAAATGCTACAAGCATGACCCATGTGTTTGTCAAGGAGATTTGTTGATATGTGATTGCAAAGAGCAACACCACAAAAAACATTCACCTTGCATCAGGTTTTGACCAAACCAAAACAAACATGAGAGGAAATAGTGTTGTCATGTCATACCTTATGAATGAATGTCATTCACAAAGTAACCAAACAACCCATCATCATGCATGCATAGCAGTGACTATTGCCATGACTCCAACTGACTTCATGCAAACATCTCAAAGGAAAAAAAACAATTCTGATAACCCTAGAAGTCTGTTGTCAGCATGTTTGTACATCAAATGTGCCATGCATTTTGAAAGCACAAATGAGTGGACACTGAAAAATGGCACACCCATTTGACTCTTGTCCCAAAAGAGGGCAATCAGTCTCCCATGCTCACTCCTCCCCCACAAGGTCAGTAATGAAGAATCTCCTGGGTCAAGGAGAGCAAATGTTCATCCCTTTGCAAAATGCTAAATCAGCAATACTTGCAAACTCTTCTGGGCTTTGAAATGTGCAACCAAAAGGAAAACCCATTTCGTCCAATGCTTTTCAGCAGATCGAGAATCACTGGAAACGTTTCTTAACTATAAAAAGCCATGTCTCATCTTGGATTCTAAAGCGCATGCACCCCACTAATTCAACTCTCTTCAACGACAGTCTCAGGCTTACCGAAATCACAAAAAAGCAAAGAGAAAAACCCACCTCTCCTCTTTTTTCTCTCTCTCTCGCCTCCAGTTGCACAGCTCTCAACCCGAGAGTGTTTCTAAACCTAAAACCCTCAAGTAACCCTAAAACTTCGGAACGCCATCAAACAAAGCAAACCACAACCCACAACCCACAACAATACCCGAACAAACCCTCTATTTCTCTACCTCCGCAAAAATTGCAACTGAATGTTCAACCACGTCTCCTGGAATGCTTGGAACCCAACAAGTTATGGAATCGACACAAATCCACAAAGCAATGCCTCCATTAGTAAGCCATGGAAAAAGCCTACCAAAACCCAAAAACACAAAAAAACCAAAAACGAAAAAAAGAAACGGAATCCAGAAAGCCACCTGACCTCCCACACCTTGTTGTTCTCCTTGTTGTTCACCTTGCTGTTGTTTGCCCTTTGTGTGGACTTCTTCTCCAAGAGCAAATGCTTATTGTACCTGCAACATATAGATATAAACGTTTTCCTCAAGTTTTCTTCCCACTCTTCAAACAGTTTCCTCTCTCGCTCGCACTCCAGCCCTTCCCTCCCCGTCGTCTCCCTTCTCGTCCCTTCCCTTCCCGGGCTATTCAAGCAGCTCTTCCCGAAGAACCCGCAAAGCGTAAAAAACAAAATAAGGTTCTGGTTTCCATTCGCTTACTAGTTAGGAGGAGCTTTGACGCTGGCGGGATTCGAACAGCCAAGCTGCTGGGCGATACACAGACACCCAGCCATCAAGCCAACCACCCAGCAAAGCAAAGTAAAGCATGTTTAAAACTACAAACTACACCACCAAACAACCCAACTCTCTTTGTTGTTGGAATGTTCAAAATTATTGTGCCTATGAGCGAACATCTAAGTCTCTTCGCCATTGGTTTGTTCGTATAACCTTTGAGTGCATCTATGACTAAACACCCAATTCTCTTGCCGGTTTGCTTGTTCAAAACTAGTGCTCCTATGATTGAACATTCAATTCCCTTCATTGTTGATTTCTTCAAAACTAATGCACCTTCGATAGAACAACCCAATTCTTGTTAAGTACCCAACTAACATATTTAGATTTCATTTTAAATCTAAGAATATAACCTCCTTGCAAAGTGGAAGCATGCTACACCTAATTAATAGGTATAAGGAGCTTGTGCTTACAAAGTAGGCATATCTATCTTTTACTCCTACAAAATAGGGATAAATTGCCTCATATTTTGTGCTAGGTAAAGTTATACTATCAAGGTATTATGCCTTGGACCTTGAGTTTCACCTTCAATTGTCAAATTGTAATGCTAATGCCCCAATAGCAAGGCCTAACCTTACACATCATTATTAACATGGTCAAAATTAATGTGTTTATGATCAAACAGTCCAATTTTTTTATCATTGGCTTGTTCAAGGTTAATGTGATTATAATTTAACAACCCAATTATCTTCATCATCATTGGATATTGTCACAAACATCATGAAGTTCATTTTTAATTAACTTTAGTTCACTTATAATTAAAATGTCTTTTAAGAAACTTTCGTGATTGATGAGCACATAAAAACTTTCATGGACATTTTTTGAATTATATTATTTTAAAAGTTTACTTGGTGAAAATCGAAATTAATATTTAGATGCATTAGAAAATGATTTAAAACTTGATCAATGGATATAAAATTTCGAATGCACAAAAATTCAAATAGTCAATTTTTTTAGTCATGCAAACACAAACTTTCATGCAAGCTATAAAGAAAGGAAATGTTTTCTTAATATATGTTCTTTCAACATAAGATCTTAAAATGAAACAACATGAAATTCCTCTGTAATACTAAACATACAAAAAAGTTTTTGAAAATAAGAATGTTAACATGTTGCTTAAACATTGACCATACGAGTGTGCAATCAACCTTGAAGAGGGAACATGACCCCATTCAAACCCATTTACAACTTATTTGTCACAACCTTAGCCTTAGGCTCGTGACCAAGGCAAAGGCTTATAATGACGCGTTCCTAAGTCCTTTGTTGGACCCACTTGAGGGTCCAACTATGTAGAATTGCAGAAAGTTGGGACTTGAGGGCCGCTCTAAACTTCCAGCACTAGAAAGGGATAGAGGGGCGTGCTAGAAGTCCCGGGATTAGACTAGGAAGAGGGACTAGATTATCAAGCTTGAATCTGCATCCAAAACCAAGCACAAAAGGGTTAATTCACATTCGGGAACACCCTTGGGTGTTGGGACAAGCCACAGGCACTTTGACACACTTGACTCACCACGGCCCGGACTTAGGGGAAGCCACCACCTTCCCCCATATAGTATTCTCTGCATTACTCCATGGAGGCTACATCTAAATGGCTCTTTTTCCCGAGACTCCCAAGAAGAGTCCCGAAACTGTCTCGGGTTGGACTCCTGGGACTTTGGACACTCACAACTCCTGGCTCCAACCTTCAATTAGAGTGAGGTCTAAACCAAAGTTGTAGCTCTCCTCGAGAGCTTTCCAATGCCCCATAGCACTCCATCTGCAGACGTCAGGAAGAGGTCGATTCCCGACTTTTAGTGGTTGAGAGTCAAATTGCCAGTTTGACTCCCGACTCTTCTTTTACCCATAACTTGGGCTGCAAATGTCCAAATGACCAATACGAGGCCATTTTGGACATCTACACTTCAAGACCTTTCCAATGACACCAAGAACACCCCAATCCGAGGTGTTTTGGCCTCTGCTGTCGAACTCTAAACATTCGGGAGTCCTGGAGGACTCCAAATCCCCAACTTTGGGAGTGTGAATTTCATCCTCACATTTAGCCCCAAAGTGGGGTTGCGACATATAAGGGTGCGAACCAAGAGGTAAACCCAAAAGTCATATTTCATGTTCCCAAGAGAGCAAAAAAGTGTGAAGGAATGAACCCTCACACTCCCAAGTGAGTTCCCACTTTGGGAGTTGGAGTTCTAATGGGCTCCCGAAAATGAGCTCACATGACCCATTTGAATACTTAAAACACAAGTTATGGCCAAAAGAAAGGCCAAGAATCAAATTGGCAATTTGACTCCCGACCACTGAAAGTCAAGAATCATCCCAATTTCCTTACATGTAGGTGGCATACGATATATCATTGGAAATCTCTCAATGAAGGTTACAACTTTGCTTTAGACCTCATTTCAATCAAAGGGTTGCACACAAAGTTATGGGCCCCCAAAATCATGGGAGTCCCAATTGTGAAAATTTTGGGACTCTCATTTGAGAGTTCCAAGACAAAATGGCATTTGGGTGATGGTCCCATGGCCAGGCACAAAGTATACTATAAGGGGGAAGGTGGTGGCTTCCCCCAAGTCCGGGTTATGGTGAATCTTGTGAATTTGTGTTTGTTCGTGGTTCGTCCGTGCACCAAAGTGTTCTAACTACGCACTAACCAACTTATTGTTTAGTTTGTGTAAGTTTGCATGAATAATTAAACTACTTGTCAATCTTCCTAGTCCCATCTTCGAACTGCAACACACCCCTCTACCCCCAAAGTGCTACGAGTCAAGGAGCGCACCCCAATTCCTTCTCCTTCCACACTCTTCACCTTTGGACTCGCATTTAAGTCCATCAAGGAGCTTGGGGTGTGTTAAGATGACCTAGTGACACTTTGAAAATATATTGACAAAAATCTTTAAAAATTATGCATTTGACATTTTAAGTTTTTAACTAACATTCTGATCTTTTTTTTGAAAAGAAAGATGGTTTTTTATGAATGTGTGTTAATTATTGTGGATTAAATTGACTCACCATAAAAAATCGGTACCTTTTACTTTTGATATCAAGGTTGTTGGATCAATTAAATTATGTTAAAATTTTCACCCCATTTTTCTACGTGGTGCATATTCAAAAAAATGATGAATGGAAAAAAAAATTTGTGAACAAGTTATGGCCATTTAAAATATGTGGTGATGCATTTTGCCTTCCCAATGCATTTAATGTTTTCCAACATTTCATGAATGATATTTTCCATGAATATTTAGATTATTTCGTGGTTTGTTACATCGATGATAGTATCATTTTTTTTAATAATATGAAAGAACATGAATGATATGTTCAACTTGTTTTGGACAAGTTTAGGGAAGTTGAACTTTACGTTAAGATGAAGAAATGTGAATTCTATTAAACCAAAGGGAAATTTCTCAAGTATGAAATCTCTAAAGATGGCATTCACATGGATCTTGGTACGGTCTAAATCATTATGGATTGTGTTACCCCAAATTTTATTTGTGATGTTCCATTTTTTTTGGATTTGATAATTTTTATCAACAATTCATTGCACATTATTCCATGATAATGGCCCCTTTCACTCAACCTTTATTTGGGGACCTAAGGTGAAATTTTATCTTTCAATCTTTGAAAACTTCTTTCATGACTACCCCACTTTTGATTCATGTAAACCTTGCACACCATTCATTTTGGAAATAGATTCTTCTTACTTTGTAATAAGTGTCATATTCTCACAACTTGAAGAAAACAATTTTTTTTCATCACATTAATTTCATTTTGTTAATCATACATCATGCTTAAATAGGGAGACGAAACTTATCACCAACAATGTTTTGTCATCCTTAAACCTAAACATCTTCAACTTCAAGCATTATAAGAACTCTTGATCATAAACCGATTCTTTGTTAAATTCATGAAGATTTAGAGAAAGATCCTTTTGTTATTGGCATCACAAGTTGATTGAAAAATCGAAGTCAAAGTCAAGATTTTTTTAGCAATCATGACAAGTTTGAATTTCAAAACGGTTTGTTATATCATGATGGATTCTTGTATGTATATGATGGCCCTATTCAACTCCATGTATTCCAAGCTAGGTATGATGTTCTAGTTGCAAGCCACTTTGGATTCAATAAGACCATGGGACTAGTCTCTCAAATTACTAATGGCCACAACTTTGAAAATACATGAAAAAATTCATAAGATCATGTGATGTCTATGTGCAAACAAAGAATCTTCATTAATACCCACATGTATGGACTCTTTTAGCCATTGTTGATCCTCACATCACCATGGTTTTTAGTCTTCATGGATTTTATCATGAATCTTCCACATTTTAAATCATACAACTCCATTTTGGTAGTGGTTGACCACTTGACGAAAATGGTTCATTTTATTTCTTACAACAAAACAAGATCAATGAAAAGATAACCACATCATTTTTTTACCATATTTTTCAATATCATGGCCTTCCTAAAAATATCATTTCTAACCATGGACCTTAGTTTGCATCCAAGTTTTGGAAAAGGTTTTTTGAACTTTAGATGTGAAAGTGAAGTTATTATTAATTTTCCACCCCTAAACAAATGGACAAATAGAACATGTCAATTAAAACTTGAAACAATACTTACATTGCATAAATGGTTATACCTTTTTGTCCATGGTAAAGTTTGAGCTCACAACAACACAATCCATTTTTCAACACAATATACAATTTTTTTTACAAATCATGGTTTACACTTTAACTTTGATGTCCAAGGTGTGAATAACATTACGAAGCAATTGAAAATTAAAGCATGTGGTTGGTGGACATTCAAACATAATTTATATCCAACCTTGGGGAGGCACAAAGACATTACAAAGAAAATGTTAATGAACAACGCAAAGACCAATAAAATTTCAAGGGTAGAAACCAAACATAATTTTGACGACAAAACATCAAAACATTTCAACTTTCAAGGAAATTGGACTACCAAAAACATGGTACATTCATCGTCATGGAACAAATCCATTTTGTGGCATTTTAATTCAAACTTCCAATTTCCATGAAAATCCATCTTGTGCTTAATATTTTTTTATTGGAACCTTACCAAGCATCTACCATCCCAAAAATAATTCATGAACCAACCTCTCCTATGAAAATTGATTATGAACAAAAATATGAAGTGAAGGATGTCTTTGATTCAAGGATATCAAATCATCAACTCTAATACCTCATTCATTAGTGTGGATATGATGTGAACTAACGCATTTGGAAATCCATTATACACATTATCAAATCACATGAAGAAATTGAAAAAAATTCATTAATAATATGCGAACAAGCCCAAAGCCATCACTCCTTGTGAAACTCATCATTAGGAGGGGAGATGATGTTATGGACATATTTTCACGTGATGAATGGAATTCATTCATATAGTTGTTCATCCATAGTTCATAGTTAACTACAAGTTCACTTGTAATTAACTTTTGGTTCACTTTTATTTCTAATCCATTTCTTGTTGATTTAATTGACAACTCTTAATTCACTATTAATTAAGTCTTAATTAACTCATTAACACACCCCAAGCTCCTTGATGGACTCAATTGCGAGTCCAAAGGTGAAAAGAGCGAAAGGAGAAGAAATTGGGGTGCGTTCCCTAGCTCGTAGCACTTTAAAGGTAAAGGGGTGTGTTGCAACTTTAAGATGGGATTAGGAAGATTGACAAGTAGTTTAATTATTCACGCAAACCTTCACAAACCAAACAATAAGTTGGTTAATGCGTAGTTAAAACACTTTGGTGCACGGACGAACCACGAACAAACATGGACGAACAAGACTCACCACGGCCCGGACTTAGGGGAAGCCACCACCTTCCCCCTTATAATATACTCTATGCCTGACCACAGGACCAACACCCAAATGTCATTTTGTCCTGTGGCTTGGGACTTTCGCAACTTTGGTGGCCCATAACTTTGTGTGTAGACCTCCGATTGAGGTGAATTTTAAAGCAAAGTTATAGCCCTTGTTAAGAGATTTCTAATGGTATGTTGCATACCACATGCACGTTAGGAAATTAGAGCAATTCCTAACTGTTAATGGTCGAAATTTAAATTGCCAATCCGACTTCTAGCCCTTAACTTGTTTTCTAATCACCCAAATGGGTCATGCAAGCCCATTTTTAGATATTTAAGTTCCAAGATTTTTCCAATGATATAAGGAAGTCTTCAATGCAATGGGTTTTGACCCTTGTAATCACTCTATGAAAATTTGGAAGTCCACCAGGACTCCAACTCCCAAAGTGGAGGCTCATTTGGGAGTGTGAAGGTTCATTTCCTCATAGTCTCCTACATTTTCGAAAGCATGAGATGTGACTCTTAGGCTTCCCTCTTAGCTTGCACCCTTGCAAACCCTTGCCTCATTTGCAAGCCCAAAACTAGGGTTGCGACGATATGAATGTTCCAACAAACTTTATATAATAACTTGGTTCATTGAAAACACCATGTTTGTTCTCCACATGTGCATTATTTGGTGCATTTCAAATGTTCAATTAAATGTTACCAAAACCTTTTTGGATAGGTGTCATGGAGGAGCTTCTTTCATTTCTTCACCAAAGTTAGGGGATGACCAACAACATCTACAATATGGTTGTATAGTTCAAGGCTCAAATAAGTTACAATTAGAAATTACACTATGGATTCAAATTTCTTAATGGATATATAGTGAAAGTTTTGGAATAGATGTATAAATGTCTAAAAATTTGATAAAAAACCAACACAAAATTTAATGAATAAATGGGCTACAAAATGGGTGGAAGTTCACACTTATCAATATGTCACACAATTTAACCTTATGGTAAGCATGTTTTGTAAGTCCAAAATGATAATCTTGATAAAGAAAAAAAAAATCAAAACTCATAAATATTAAACTAAAATATTAATGTCTTACATTAAACATTAAAATTTTCCCAAATATGAACTCAAAATAACTTGTTTAACAAAAAATTTAAATGATGTGTTCACAATGCATTTCCCTACTTCAACATTCATAAGAATTTAAGATAAACTTGCCATAGAAATATTGGATCTATAATAGTATGAACAACCCAATAAAATAGCAAAAAACAATTCATAGGAAAACTAAAAAAGAAAAAAAGACAATCAAAAGGATAACAATTCAAGCTTGTGAACATGATATTCTATTTTCCAAGTTTCAAAGATGGGGCTTTGTCCATTCAAATTTTTTTGGGCTGGGGATATAATAGGTCCATCCCTTCCTTTCACCAAACCTTAATGATTGCTTATAATTAGTTAGTTTTAAAAGTTTCGTGATTATTAGTCCTTAGTTGGTTTTTCACCATTTACAATTGAAGTTCATCTTTTCTCAACTTGTTTTAGATTTACTATAATGTCTAATTTGGTTTCCTTCATCTTTTCTTAAAAAACAACAACATTCCAATGCAATACATGTGTTATTCAATGTTTGAAATAATGTTTTATGTTGTACATTTGTGAGGGATATTGAAAATGTGTATTTATGTGATTAACAATATGAATCAAAAAGTTTTCATCATATCTAACATTTAGAAGTTTAAATCTGACATTTTATTACAAGATCATGTAAACCTGCATGTTTTTTTTTCCCTTACACAATGAAAAAGTCTCTTAATGTGGTTCCTTGTTAAAATCATTGCAATCCAATGGTATGAAATTGTCAATAATGTTTTCTTAAATCCCTAAATCCTAAAGATTGATGTTGTGCACCAAGTGTGGAATGAAATTCTTACTACTAGTGGGTACCTGTTAATTGTTTCAACCAATTAATAACTCTTGTTGTTGTTCTGCCTGTGTACTCCAGCTATAAAATATTTTAGAATCTTTTGGTGCTTTCAATCTTTTGCCTTCCAACATGTTATATTTTTAATATTGAATAAAATCTCATTACTTTGTAAATTAACGATGTTTTTAGAGATCGAAAAAGAGGTTGGGGTTGAAAGAAGGCCCCCCCCCCCCCCCCCAAGGGATCATTTTGACGGATATTTCTATTAGAATATTTCTAAGCAGAATTATATAAGCAGTGTTGGGCGGGTATTTGATATGTTGAATAACCTCCACGTCCGGGTGTTTGTAAAATGGGAATTAAAAGAATTAAAACTCGGAGTCAAAGAATCACAAGTTTCGGGTATTTGAAAAAAATTCAAAATCAAAGAACCGTTGCCGATTCTAGTTATTTCAAAAAAAACATCACAGAACTACCGGGTTTCACAAAAACCCAGAACAGAACTGCCGGGTTTCACGAAAACCCAGAAAAGAGGAACCAGGCAGGTTTTTGGGCGGTTATTTTACTTCTACAATTTGGGATCTGGGTTTCAGGACCTCGACAGACGGACAGACGGGATCTGGGTTTTAGGACCTCGACAGACAGACTAATTGAAGAAATCGCCCGCTGCTTCACTGACCTCTCCCTTCCCCCACCCCCCAAAACCTCCGTCACAAACAGATTTATTGAATTTATATATATGATTTGGACAAAGATATTAAAAAAGGTGTTATTATTGTTGTTTTTTTTTTGGGGGGGGGGGTCTACTTATGGTTTATGGGTTTTGGTAGGTTATACTAGTGTTCACAAGTGTTGTAGTTTTAAGGGTTAAAATCAAAGGTTCAAGTTCTTTTGACTTAGACTTGAATCGACTCCTTTGTAAATGGAATTGAGATTAGGATTGAATCATGAGATTAGGGCTTTGCACTAAACCTATACCCATCAATAAAAATCTTCAAAACATGGCATGTTTTTAAAGTAAGAAAGTTGAATTTTTTAAAAAGTTAGCAAGTAGGTTAATTTTTTTTAATAGATAATTCAATTAAATTTGTTATAAAACTTGGTACCTTCAAGATTCAAGTATTAATTTGTTGTAAAATCCAATACATATACAATTTCTAGCCTTGGATAGTGTATAATGCATACATGGAATTGGATCTTGTTTTCAAACTAGGCCCGAAAGTTCTTGAATTGAAAAATAGTGCCAAAACCAAAATCACAAGTTTGAAATCTGAAGAACAAGGCTCAAACTCGAAACCAAGGAACCAACACAAAATTCCTAAATGTCAAAATTGGGACAAAGGTTCTTTGAAAAACCAAGAACTGGACAACATGGGCTATACATTGTTTTTACCCACATGCATGTTGTAGATGAAGACCTAGTGGAGATGAGAGGTAAGCCAATGGAATGGCTATAAGAGAGTTGGCCACCTTTGAACTACCACCCTCCAACCATCCTTACTTGCTAATACATTCCTTCTCAATGTTAATTGATTTTGTTATTAATCTTTGGTACCTAGTAGAACTAAGGTTTGACATCTAAATAGGCAAACAAAACAAGCTTATGGAATTCTCACTCTCAACTCCTTGTTGTATTGTTTTGTTACAATAAAGTTCACTAGGTTTCCACCATCTTTAGAGGTCCAACGATTACATTGTCCAAGTCAAGTTATTATTTTAGGCAATAAAGATAAATTTCACACCAATGTCATCCATTTCTCCAAGAACAAACCCTCTTATCTCAGTTCCTAGCTAACTTCTGAATTTGATGGAGTTCCACTTGTGAGGTTTTGAAATTTGCTTCATTCCTAAATCTCTCATTCTTGGTTCTTCAAAACAAGTTCCAACCAAATCCACTCTGGATACTGCTTCCTACACCTCAAGATTGGAGATTCTGTAGGTATGAGTGTTTAACAACCAAATTAAAAGTGATCACTTGAAGAATAAGTGCAACCTACTAATATACTTTCCAAAATAATCATACATGGCTAGAAAACTACATAGTTGTAAAAGGTTACCTAGAAAACCAAAGCCTGCATAAATAGGATTTGCATCCATATCCATACCTCATGAAAATCATTGAGCTCAGATTGAGATTAGTCTCAGCTACTCATGCGCCTTAACTTTTCATGGTACTTTATTTTTATTTAGTAGTCAAGGCTTTAGAAGAGATGTATTGATTTCATTTAATGAAAATAGCAAAAAAAAAAGTTGTTAGTGATTGTATATTGGCAGAAAAACTAATTTTGATTTCAAATGTAATGATGCACACCGCTTAGCTAAACTACATGCTCTTGCCAATCCAATTCCGGAATGAGAACCGGCCTAAAACTTGAAACCAACCCAAGTTCCATGGTTCACAACAAATGGTTCTGTATCCAAATCAGAAGCCCCTTCACCATCACCCTAGAGTTTTGGTCAGCTGGAGGCATATCATCTCCACCTTGATCTTTTCCCGGTGTTTGAAGAGTATGGTCTTCCTAGTGTAGCAGAAGCAAGACCTGTTATGAGGTGAAGTTTTACAAACCAGGTACCTAGCAGCCCAAAAATCTCCAAAACCCAGATAACCTGCACAACAAGGTGCCCATGTAAAACAACCAGAACAAGTCTTCTTGGAAGCTCCTAGTTAGCTTTGCTTCTTGGCAGCCAAAGCAAGTGTGTAGGATATGATGGGAACCATGCTTGGAGAAAAGGTGGTTCATGTGCTATACAAAGTTGCCACTTAAAGCTCCAAGTCCAGTGTGCTCAAGGTCTGCTAGTGGCACTGCACTGTTAGCTTGAGATCTGGGAGTCGTCAACCTCACTATCATGACACAAACCACATACCCCTCATGACTGAAAATGAAACTGATCACACAATTTTTTGGATCCAACCATTTTTTCACAACCATCCTGAACTTTCCTCAACATGGTACTTGTCACAAAACATTTAGCACTTCGCACAAGATCAGTGGTTGGTTGAGAGAAACCTGCAAGCAAACAAAGGCAAAAGTTGTAGAAACATCAACCTTTGGCACAGAGTTGTGAAAACATTGCAGGAAGTCTGTTGAATAGTGTAGAGTGAAGACAACAAAGTACTTCTTAAGCAGAAGCCACACCAATATAGAGCAAGATCTCCATGAGCTTGTTTCTTTCCTAGACAAGGATTTCACAGTGACACAGAGAAGTGTGTCATATTATGGAAGACACATGTCATAACCTAATTAAACACAAATTGAAAACAACAGCAAAGATATTTGCAGCAAGCTCTTTTTACAAAAGGTGGAAAGAAGGGCAACCAGGAAAGAGACTTATCACAAGCAATGACTTTGGCAGACTCAGCAGGAAACCATTCGACTGAACAAGCCAGATACACCCAAGGGAGGGGGAGGAGTTCAGAGGTTCTTTCCTCCAGCAAAAGCCCACCACTTGCAGTGACCAGCTGACACCCATTGTACATATAGACAAAATGATCACCTCCACCTGAACTAGAAAAGCATCTGGACAAGCAAGATTTTCACTGTTGACATTTGAAGGTCTAAGAGGAAAGAAAGGAGTTCAGGAAAACATGGGCTTTGGAGTTCTGCTGTCTGTCCAGGTCCACAACCTCACGCACTTCGACTTCGACTGCGCACGTGCTGACGATCCCGGGTTGGTACAGGGCTTCTGCATGGAAAAGTACAAAGTAAACATGATGACAGACATGCCAGATGTTGGTCTTACTTCAACGTAGCTGTATTCTAACTCAGGAGACTGACTGAATGTCGGAGCAACACCAATACACCAATCTGACAAACAAGAAACTACCAAGCAACTTTTGTGTTCTATTCCAATTCCACCCTTCGAAACAGAAAATAATATTTGGAGCACAGTGTTCAGACTTGATAATTCCATCCTGGAGAACCTTCTGTATAACAAATCTCTGGATTTGTTACCTACTCCAGACCAGCTGATGAGACAAGAAGGAATTTGGTGTATCCATTAGCAACTGGAGATGCAGGATGTTCATAATAGAGAGGTGGAGATTGATTAGGACTTCTGCCTGGATGCACCACAGGAGAAACACTTCTTCCATGGGAATGTGAACTTGTAGGGTCAAGAACAAAAAATGCACATACAGAATCTGCAAACTGTGAGTGAAAGCTTATCTTACCACTGCAGTACCTGATGGCAACCATAGTAATTATCTAGGCCATTGCTGCTCATGTCAAAAGACAAGTGACTTGAGCTACCATAGTATCAAGAATGTGATAGAAGCACACCTCACAAAACCCAACCTACAAACCAATTGTACTGCAATTACCTGTGTGTCTCACTGACATGAGAGCCAAATGCAGAAGCTAGAGCACCACACATCAATGCCAAATGTCTAGAATGCAGAGTGAATGTCAACTGGATGTATAGAACAGGGGTGAAAACCTTAGCTTACCAGTGCATCAAATACAAATGCAAAAAAAATTACAAACAACTCTTGATACCTACCTGTGAGCACCACGAGCAGAACGCCTGTGATTTGGGCTTGAATGAAGAGGGCTCCTGGTATGACCACCAGTGCCCAAACCCCCTGGTCCAATGCGAAGGCGGCATTCCCTTGCAAAGTGTCCAGGTTCACCACATTCATAGCACTTCATCTCTTCAACACCACGAGTGCGGACTCCACCCCCTCCACTTGAGCTGCGAGAAAGCTCCACCCGCCATCCACACTTGCCTGCTATGAAAAGGTTGGCAAGGAAGGATGCATATCAGTCTCACCTGCAACATTAGTAATCCTTGGCCACACAACTGGACTTGTAAGCCAGCAAGTAGAAGCCAGCAAGTAGTAGTATTATATCATGCAAACCTGGAAGGCTGATCCTCTCAAATTGGAAAGCAAAGACTTACCATCTGTGCCATGGCAGTTGCAGTATTTTGGAGCATCAAAAATCCTGTTTGGGTTTTGCAGGCCTACAGAAGCATGAAAAGAAAAATCCAAGATTTTTAAAAAAAATCTGCCAAAAGCCACACCCCTTAGACGTACCATTCAATGCCCGGATGGCATCATCTGCATCTCTTTGATCTTCAAACTCGATAAATGCAAACCGTAGTGGCTTGCGAGCCACCCATATGCTGTGTCAAAACATTTGAGAAAAATTCCAACAAGGCAAAAGGAAAAACCCCCCCTTCCAGAATTAGGTTGGGATACTAACTCCTGTTTCTTGTTGGGTTCTTGTTGCGTTCTTTGGCTTCATAATTGAAAAAACCCAACTGCAAGAAGATCAATGATTGCAACAACACATTTGCCAGGTGCAGCAAAAGAAGAAGAAGAAGAAGAACCCAACTTCAATTTGTCCTTTTAAGCCAGATGGGTTCCTTCTTTATCAATGTGTGCACCCAAATCCAGTTCCCAAATTGTAACAAAGCCAAACCTGGACACATCACAAGAGTACTACTACACTCTCTGTTGACATCCACAAACCCAAATAGAAAACCTAGCAAGTGTTCGCATGCATTGTTTCCATATCTGCAATAATGATCAGTGAGCGAAGAGGGTGCCAAGCAAAGGCAAGGAGTGAACAGAGAATATTCCACCCAATAAATAAATAAAAAGGTTTTTGGGAAGAATTGAAAGGAAAAGAACAACACCAACCTACGAAGAACACCATAGACACGAAATTCGTCTTCGAGTTCCCTCTCTGTGGCGCGCGAATCCAAGTTCCCTACATACACACGCGACATGACCCAAAACAAAAATCCTCACCCCCCACACACTCTTGTCCTATTCTCTCGTTTTCGAAACTGCAGCAAAATTTCACACGCCTCTATTTATTTTATCAATCTTGCAAGAGCTTCTTCACACCATTTTATTGAATTAATGGCAAAAAGATGACTTCTTCTTCGCACACAAATTTAGCAACATCAACAATCTCTGAGTCTCATATCTGTAAACCTCAAAACAACAAAAATGGCACGTCTCTCTCTTTCTCTCTTTCTCTCACGATCTTTCGAGTTTTGAGATGATATATAGCGCCGTCTTTGGAAAGTTTGCTACATTTTTTGCACTTTCATTGAATTCTGTTGTTGTGGGTCTCGACACAATTTGCAACAAAGTCTTATGAAATGATGTGATTTGAAAGCTTTGAATGGGTTGTCTGTTTGACACAAAAATTTCCTTGGCGGAGATGCCATGCATGCATGCATGCATAAATGAATTCATGCCAGGAATTGAATCAAAAATATGTCATCGCTAAAATCGCATTTGAACGTACCAACTATAAACAATCGCATTTGAACGTACCAACTATGAACAATCGCATTTGAACGTACCAACTATGAACAATCATTCGTTGAGAGCGGTTAGGGTTTCCATCACCATCTTTTAAGTTTTTTTTTGGTTTGTGGAGGCAGCCTGTCGAGGGTTCTTTTTTTTCCTTCAATTTTATGATGTAGCCAAAGTGGTGATCATCCATAATAAGATGATTTAGCAAGATTTGGCTACAGACTAGATATGAAAGTCGGGGAATAAAAACAGAATCCTTCTATATTCTTGGCTTCCTACTAGAACTTATTATAAAAAATCTGAAAAATCTGGCGATTCAGGAATTTATTTTTATTTTTTGAAATCTGGCGAATTTGAGCCAATATTTTCATGGAAAATCCTTTGTATAGGTTGAAATCATATTTTTCAGAGTGAAATTTGGCGAAATTTCGTTTTTTGAAAAAAAAAATCACTGATCTAAATAGCCAAGAATGTTAGCTCCATAGCTGTCCATGTAGCTTGTTATTTGAGATCTTAGTTGAGATATTGAAACAGAGTTTCAAAAATTAGCGTGAAAATGTCAGGGTTTGCATCAAACACAAAACAAAAAATGTTCATATATAGTTTTTTCAAAGAAGAAGAAATTGTGAGAAATCAAATGTACATGTGAAGGCTATGGTTATAGATTGGGATGTTTTGTTAGAAAACATAGATTTATTGTCAGTGCAAGTGGAAAACAAAAGCAATTGTCTCATTTTGGGGTTTTGAAGCAAAGTGCTAGCAAGAAGCTTTGAAGAGCAAGAAGCTTTGAATAGTTTTACATAGATAGTAGTAGAAGAAGGGGTACATAGAATAAAGAGAGGGCAAAAAGGGGTGGACAATGGCTTAAATGATGGATATATGTGAAAAAATTATGTAGAAATTTGAAGCATGTGAAGGTACAGTTTAATTTTAAGATTATGAACAAATCTATGAATGCAAATTTGGTCTTACAATTTACAATGAAAAGGAGAAAAAAAATTCAATTTTGGTCAGTAAAGTTTACAAGTATGAACATTCATTGTAAACAACGTATCTTCCAAGCTTTCATACATATTCTTGAAACTTTTGTAGGTCACAACTCATATGTGATACATTTGCTCAAAACTAGTTCATTTTTCAATTTTACTCTTTCTCAACATGGAACATAGTGTAAAACAATACCACACTAAACAAGTAAAATATATGCAAAGGGTTCTTTGTGTGCAAGCTCCAATTTGCTTGTAATGATAGCAAAAAATGAAAAACAAAATGTAAGATGCATGATGGGTAACAACAAAAAATGTTTTTCTAAGAAATCTTTAACAATTGATTACAAGAATTGATTACAAATTTCACTTTGTCTTCATTTCTTTGTTTTTTTGTCATGAACAAGATATAGGATAATACATGATTTAAAGCTATCTATGATTTCAACAATTTTTGCCAACACATTCCATGGCCTAGGTTGTCATTTCTTTCATTTTGGTGTCTTTTATAAGTTTGGTTTCTGTTTTGCCAACATCATGGACTTCAAACTCTAGTAAAATTTGAGATGTATAGTTGGCAGTAGGATTTTGACTAAGCATTAAATTATGCGTGAAGTTTTTTTAGTTGTCAACACAAGACTTGTGAGTTGGGATTCACAACTACTAATTTTTTGGCAAAGCTTATAATTTAATTTTCGCAAAGGTGCATTTAATTTAGAGGGAAATAAATAACATGATTTTTTGTTGAATTTGTGGTTGCACAAGCTTTAAAATAATATGAAAGCAAGATTTTTTTTTGGGTGGCATGAATACATTCATTGTTTTACTAAAGTTTGTTAATTGGTTTTAAGTGTAAACCTTTAGACTATTAACATGACTCAAGCTTGGCATATTACATTTTATGGATTGTTATACAAACATGTGAGGGGAAATATGTTTTTGATATTAGTAAAACCATGAAAATCTTTGGTTGACAACAAAGTAAACCCACCATGAATGATAACAAAGAAGTTTGCAATGTTAATAAGCACACTACCTTCTAGTGTAATTTCAGGTGTTAAGCATATTCATAAACATTATTCTTTCTATCATTTCAGATGTTTTACAAATTACAACCATTGACATTTGGTGATGTTCCTACATGCACATGTGGGTATATATTTGTCCTTAAAATTGAAATAATTCACATGCATTTTGTCCACCCAAAATTTCAAGGATTTCATATCTGATAGTTGTCATTTGCACATGGAGTAGTTTCTAATAATTATTATAACAATTGTATTATTGTAGGAATTTATTTCTTATTCTACATGAATGAATTGATAATCTCATTTGATATCCAAGAACTTGGAATGCATAATATGATACTATAATTCAATTAAGTACCATGACATTAAATCAATATTATGCTTTGTGTCAATGTAGTAGATACATATACCGTAGTGCTCACCCTAAACCTCGCAGCCCCAGAAAATGGAATTATTTTTCCCTCCCGCAGGCAGTCCCCGCAGGCCAGATTAAGAGTTTTGCAATCCCGCAGCAGAAAGAAACAATTAATTAAGGGTCCCGCAGGGGAAAATGGCAATACCACAAATAGTCAGTACACACAGTCAGTGTCCCCCTCTATATCGCTGGGCTGGCTGAACACGGTTCCATTGCACACTTCTATTTTCCCAAATCTTTCCTAAAGGTCCTGAGGAACCCTTTGCAGCACTCCCTAGTTATTGCTAAGCAAGCGCTCCACAAGCTGAACTGCCCTACTCTTCGTCTGCCTCTACACTATCAGAATCCTCTGCTGATTCGCCATCCTCATTTGATGCGCCAGATGCTGCTGCCTCATCAGCAGGGTCTGCGCTCACTGCAGCTGTTCTCTTGCGGATGCTCCTCAAGCGCATGGACAATTTGTCAGCAGGCAGCTCAAAGTCCGAGTCCCACTCTGCATCTGACGACCCGCTACTCAACTCTGACTCTGCATCACTGTCGTTGTCGTCATCTGCCTCCTCCTCATCTTCGGCAGGCACCTCGTTTGCGTGTGCCAGCTCTGCTGCTGACACTCGCGGCAGTTCTGTCTGCAAGCCCAACTGCGCGCACGTGGCTGCGGCCTAGTGCCGCGTCCCCTCCTCAAAGATCTGCAAGGTGCCCACCTTGGCATAGCCATCCAGCACGTTGCGTTGCATTCCCTTGATGCGCTCCCAGCCAGCGTAGATCCAGTGGATGCCTTCATCCCTCAGGCGGCCGACGGAGAGGTCCAGCTTACAGTCCTTGGGCGCGATGCCCGACTTGACCTGCTCGGCCACGAGGCTTGCTGACTAGTCGCAGAACCGCTGGCGTACAACGTTCTTGAACAGCTTGTTGAGGGCAGTATCTGCCACATGCGCAAGAATGAATGCTTTGTCAACTCACAAATGAGTTTCTTCTTTAAACTGCATCATGGGGAGAGGAAAAAGTAATGCTGCTCAAGCAAGGATTTGATTTCAATGGCTTGACCACAGCAACGCAAAGCAATCTCACAGAGCATTAAATGTTAGTGCAAAATCAGAGGACCAATGCAGTCAATTAGAGGAAAAATGTTATCCCTGTCAAGAATGGCTACCTGAGCAACCGAGGTAGTCCCTCCTGGCACAAACACGATGTGCATGTACGGGTGGTTCAGCTTCAGCCAGTCCCTGAATGGGGCGCCGCGGTGGACGCTGTAGACATCCAGTTGCAACAGCAGCGGCTGCTCGCGGGGAGGCAGTAGGTCAGTGCGCTCCTCGCAGACGCGCACATAGGCTAGGTAGATCAGCTGCAGAGAACCAAATGCTATGAGTGACGATGATTTTGAAAAAAATGTTTGTACCAGGTATCGTCCAGAATTACTGCATCCCCAGTCAATGTTATAGCCTGCGGAGGTATAACAAAGCTATTTACGATATTCACCTTCTCGATCCACTCCTGCATGGACTCGAGCATGCACCAGTGGTTCTTGGTCAAGCTGAAGACAAAGCCAGCTGCCTCAGCCTCGCTGCGCGCCTCCTTCCTAGGCAGGCTCTTTTCCCTCTGGCCGCCATAGATCAGCTGCAACGCCAGCACAATCCCTGCGAGCGTTGTTGTGACGCAGGCTGTGAGGCCACACTTGTCCTCTTTGCCGGTGACTTGCACCTACATTCAAAGGTTGCTTGTCTCCATCGCAAGAGTTCATTAGCGCATTAACTTGCACAATTTGACCCATTTCATCTTCATGGCAGGCAAGCACGGTGAGGCTTCCCAAAAGATTAGAGCTGCACACTTGTTTCGCGTTCCTGATATCGTATGTGGTTGCCATCCCCATGGGTGTGTACCACATAAACGTTTCGTCCATGCTGAAAACGAGCTCAGGCGAAATCTTGTACAGGTAGCAGCACCATGCCATGCGCAGGTTCATCTCGTCCACCAGACGCTCATAGTCCTTTGGCAGCTTCTTTGCTGCGCCTGTCGCACGCCTACGTAGAATTCAACTGTACTTAGGTCGCTTGCACAGCAACAGGCGCTTTCAAAGAAATGGCTGTAGGCGCCCAAAGTTCTGCTTGGATAAAGAGCACATGAAGTGGCAGAGCTATAAACAATAAGCAGCCCAAGCTCACAAGAAATTGTGCCTATACCTGAATGTCCATCCCATCTTCTTCCTGTACCTGAATGTCCATCCCATCTTCTTCCTGAGGAACCTGCGGACAGTTGGCCTGCTTGGCCCATAGCGCCCGCCGTTCTTCTTCAGCAAGTCAGGGCGGCGAGCCTCCAGGATGCCGATCATGATGTGTTGTGTGGTGACGCTGTTGATTGCATTCCCAGTTGTCCTCTGGGCATAGAGAGCTTCGTAAATCTCCTTCTCAACGTCCGATGCCTGCAGCAGCCAAAATATTTAATTTCACCATATTACAACCATTGGAAGTGTCTCTGGAAGCGTGCATACGTCAACGAATGCAAGCCAGACTTTCAGCTCACCTCTACGAAAAAGGTCATCTGATTTCGACCACCACGGGAAGAAAAGCGAGCTTTGAGCTTGTCCTAGGCCTCTTTGGTGAGGATGAATGGACCAGTTGGGCTTTCCCTCTTCTTGAACCACCCCCTCACAGTGCTCTCGTCCAGCCCCTCAAACAGCGTTCTGAAGGGCCCCTCCTTCAGCGCTTTCACAGCATGCCGCACTCCGTTCTTGGCATGGACGGCTACCAGGATCCTCTCAATGAGGAAGGGCTTCCACCAGTTCTTCTTCTTGTTGCTCTTTGAGGCTAGTTTCCTGCAGACACAAGCCCTTATTAGTGTGGCTCTTCTCTGGAAGCCTGTTTTAATCTTATCAGCAGATAGGAAGCAAGAAGCTACTCTGCTCTAGAAGCCAACTTAGATCTTGTCAACAGATAGGAAGCAAGAAGTTAATCCTTGCCAGCAAGTGATCAGCTACACACCAAGACATGCCTACCTTGTGAGCTTGCGTCCCATCGCCTACTTGCCTTTCAACTTTGCTTTGTGAACCAGTGGTGGCCTCCCAGGCTTCCTCTTAGGTGGTGCATCTGCTGCTGCTTGGGTTACAACCTCCTTATCTGCAAGATCCTTCTCTCTGGCCTTCTCTGCTTGTCTCTGCCGCTGCTCCTCTGCCTCGATCTCGCTGATGCCCTTCTTGAATCCGAACTTGAAGAGTGCCATCTTACTTTGCTGTGCTAAGGCCCTCCACGGACTCACTGATTTCCGCGCCAAGCCCTTTATTTTTGAACCCCGCACCAACTTCCCCGCAGTGGCTCGGACCCTATTATTTATTTCCCCGTAGAAGCCCTTCCCACACCCTCTAGAGACTATTTTCCTATCCCCGCACCCTCGATGAGCAATTATTTATGTGTGGGGTTTAAGGTGAGCACTACGGTACATGTACAAATGTTCAAACCTATTGGAAATCATTCATATTTTTAAGAATAACAATTAATCACAACAAAGGGAAGCTACATACACAATTTTCGTCCCACCCACATGATACAATTTTGCTCCAAATGATTTTTGTTGAAAAGGGATCTAAAAGGTATGGGGGAAAAAATGTTACATGTTCATTATCCCTCTATCATCCTAACATCCAACACCACTATTTTTCCCAAGAAATTTCCACTTTTTAAGATTTGAACAAGTGCTCATTGTTATCACAAATAAGTTTTGGTCAAACTTAAAATCTTAATCTCTGATGGATAGGGAACAGGTACCTTGTTAAACATTCATCCCCCTTCTTTATTTCAATCAAGAACAATGTAACTTTTGAAATTTTCTCTAAATTAGATTTGCCATGCTCTTGGCTTATTTCCTAAATCCACAATTTTTGCACAAATTTATTTTTTTCTATTTTTCCATCAAGAAATTTTGTTTAAAATACTCATTGCATGTGATGTACATCAAGTCAACTATTTTGGGGAAAAAAAACTCATGTTTCCAACTTCTCTTACACAATGAATCTAAAACTCCAATAACAACCCAATTCAACACTAGATGCATTATATACATATTCAAGAAAATCACCATGAACTCACTATTAGTGGTGACCAATTGATGTTAATTATATTCCATCAAAGTGCCATTCTTCAATAATTATTTGGATATTTCCACATCCTTGGAAAACATCTGGTCTTGCATTTGCTATAATAGATGGTTGTGGAGCATAAACCAAAAGTTGCATATAGCAAATCACCTTACAATAGATTCTCCCATGTAAAACATCTCCAAACTCTCATAGAATTTGCTCCCATCAACAATTTAAAAATATTTCTATATGTTCAAAAACAACCTACACATTACAATACCCTAAAGAGGCTAAAACCCTACATCCTAATAAATACATACTAGATGTAGATTTGGGGAGGTTGTTGGCTTTTGGTGTTTTGTCACCCATGGGTCAATGCATTTTATAGCCCCACTCCTTGCTTGTAATACGTTAACCATGACACCAGGCTATTCATAAACTACACATGAGATTTAATGGGAAGTATTTGATCCCATATTCTTGCAAGATGGTTGACAATTGTATGCAGTTTTTCACTCTTTAAGTCACTATTTGGTAAGATTTGGATTCATAATGTGGGAGATATTGATTTTTAAATGATTTCTCCCACTGAAAATTCAAATAAATTCCAAAAAACTAGGTTTTGGAAGGAAAAATCAGCTGAGAACGTGGTAACACTTGAAGGCTTAACATTCAATTCAAGCATGATTTCCTTTCATATTTGGTTGTTCAAAAAATTGATATATACATTGCAAAACAATGTTCACATGTTGAGTTTCCCTATTTTGTAATGGGTTCACATTTGGGCCAATGGCAAAGGCCACACTAATGTGTTTAAAAACATGATATGTTGTGCAATATGTGGAATAACTAAGCTTAAAGATAATGTAAACATTTCAAAAAATTAAATGTTATGTATAGTATTTTAAACACTAATGAATTTGGGTATATTCTTAATGACATTGCTAATTGCTTATTATCTAATTATATAACTACTTCAAATGGAAAGGATATGTGTGTGTGTGTGTGTGTGTGTGTTTTAAATGTTATATTGAAAATGATTAGCATATGTAAAATATATTGTTTTTCAATCACCAACTTAAATGAAAACATTTTTGTTTGAACATCCATTTAAAAATTTATATACATACTTTATTGTCTTTTTTAAATATTGGATTACATATACAATAACAAAATTGGGGTTTCAACACTATTAAAATAATAGATTCAAGTTTATTCAATAGTCTTTTATTAAGTTGCGATGGTATTTTAGATAAGGAAGTATCTCAAAATATTTCTCCCTTTTTTTTTTCAAAATATGAGAAGTAATCCATGGTGTAAACTAATGTTGTATGGTTATATACGAAAATCTAGATATAAGTTTGGATAGTGGCCGGATAAGTATACATACATATATCCAAATTTTCAGTTTGGTTTGATATCAAACCCTATACACAACTACCAAATACTTGACACTATAGTTTCATTACGAATAACCTTATCCAAACTAGCACATCTGGATAGAATAGATATCCACAAAGGTCGCATTTTGACAATTTGGATATGCATTAGGTTTAGGGACTATCATTTAAGGTTTACGTCATGTAGGGTTTGAATGTTAGGAATTAGGGTTTGCAAAAGTGAGAGCACAATCGAATGTTTCCTTGTTTTCCTTGTTTGTAAAATATGAGCAACAACACACATCAATTTTAGGTAGTAGTAAAATCAAAAGATTGATATGCATAACCTTTGTGCATATCCATCATTTTGTGAAAATTAAAAACCAACATAATGGATTTGAAAATATGCATGTTACTCATGCAATACAAAATTCATCACTTTTATTTTATTTGCATCTCATAAACAAAGTTTTTTTATCATGGGAAATATGACAAAAAGGTTATACAAAAACAAAATATGTCATGAAAAACATACAATTTGATATAATCATGGATTCCAAGATAATACAAAAAAAAATAATTAGAAATTAATACTTTTAATAGTTAAAGATCATTATAACAAAAAAACCCAAAATAATTTAATATATTAAATTTTTTGAACATATAATAAAATATAATCTTCCATCATCAATTCAAGGTTCCCTTATGTGGCATAAATCACAATTACAAAATATATTAACAATAATAGAAAAATTTGGAATCCTCATTTTGTTTTAACTTTAACTGCATATGAAATGACATCAACAAAATACCATGAATTTAATGATGTGGAATATTCTGTTAAACAAATACATCAAAATATGTCATGGAAATGTTTTCTAGTAAAGTTTGTTACATTATTTCATTCTTGTTTTAACATGTTTATGCATCAACATATATCAAATGACAACAACATTTTAGGAAAAGTAAAATAATATGTTATACATTAAGAATTACAACAAAGTGGATTTGTTCATATTATGGGTTAATGTTAATGATTTGCAAAGAATGACAAAAGGAAGGATTAAATGGAACTTGTAAATTTGGATTTCCATATTCTCCACGCATTGAACCTAATTCTTGTTTTAATATAAAACAAACAAATGGGAATATTACTAACCACGATATGAAGATCAAAATGATGTGCCATTTCAATTTAATTATATTTAAACATGTATCACTAATATAAATAACACTTGTATGTTTAAATATAACTCGGGTTTAATATTCAACAATTTTTTTTTTGAAAACCTAGAACTTGTTTGAAAATGGAAAAAAGATTCAACCCTTTCAAATGCATTTAGAAAAATATCCATATTTAGATTCAAATATGAACAATGAAGAAATAATGTTTACATATGAAACAAAAATAAATGAAAATATATCAAATATTATAAAATACAATAACATGATTTGAAAGATGAAATATAACATTTTGTATCTAATCATGATCAATAAAAAAAGGTTTCATATTGTGATTAATGAAAAAAATGGATTACTTGTATTAGAAGGAACTCTTGGAAGTGAAAAAAACTTTCTTTGTGAAATATTTAATACATTGTTTTCAAATATAAGGAAAAGGTGTTGTAAATGGACATATATTCAGTGTGTTTATCCAAAGGTGTTTTTATCAATGGACAATTAATATAGCTCATTAAAAGGTTGCAAGGTTTTCTAAGGCTAACTAAAAGGACTTGAGAGCAAAAAGTTTGGAGACTATAAGTTTTTTAAGACCATAAATGTGGATACTGCTAGGATTTTTTTAAATATTTTTATTCATTGAGTACATCTTTTACAAATATTTTGTCAAACTTATTGATAATTATATTTCCTATGTATTTAGGGTATTAGATTATAAACCATTTTACATTTTAAATTGTTAGACGTTATTTATTATACATATAAGATTTTCATGATATAACATTTGGAATTCTTTCTTATATAATATTTTTTTGACATTTCTCAATTCAAGTGTGATAACATTGAATACATATTATGAGACATTATAAACATAATTGACTATTAAAGAATTTTTTTAAAAGAATAATCTTATCAAAGCATTTAAACTTATGTAAAATATGCAACAATATATTTGATAAGTAAATGGAATACAACAAACATACATGAATAATGAAGGTCATGATGTCAAATAATCTAGATATTTTGATTTTTGACATGTCATGTAAATATTTACATTATACGTAAATCTTATGTTTATTTTTACATGAATATTTTCAATAAAAAAAGTTAATGTGCTTTAGTACCTCCAATAATGATAATGAAAATATTATATTTGCAAACATACATGCAAAACTTGAAATTAAGACACAATTGAATGTTGTAATTGGGTTTGATAAGAGAATTGGGAATGTTTTGAGAAAAACATGAATATACAATTTACATAATCACAATGCACACTATGTAAATGAATTTTTTCATAAATATTATAAATTTTCATAACAATATTTGGTCAATGGGTGAAGTAAAAACTATAAAGATTTTTTCGATAACTATGAAATTTGCAAGTTATAGGGAAATTGGATTCTTCTATGAAAGTTTTTCATAACTTCATTGTCCAACATGCATTTGAAAATATTTTTCCAAACATCATTAATGTTTCTTTAAATTGTAAATGAATGTTTTTCATAGTTTCCTAAATTATATGATACATATGTTTTGGAAAATCACATGTGAATATGCAAATTTCATGTTTATGTTTTACATGCAGATGCAATTAAGTAAATGCACAAGAGAATGATATCATGATAAAAGTAAATAATTTTTATAAGTTAATTTTGATTCAAATATGGAATTTGGATATGTTTTATAAATGTACAAAGTATAAATCAAAGATTGACTACTGATATTAAACATTTTTAATTAAACAAGATAAGTAACAAATTGTACGTCAAAATATGAATATTTATTATGTGTATTCAAATATAAAATGATGATGTGTTATCCATTTAAATGTAATTCTTCCTATAGGATCCATGAAAGTGGTTTTAGGTTCAAAGTGATTTAAAGATTATAGGCCCGAAGGACTAAAAAAAATACACAATTTTAGGAAATGTCATTTGTACTTCATTTTAGTAAATTGATTATTTAAATGTAATGCTACATTGTGGTTGAATTATATATATTTTTGTGATGTGTATTAACTAAGCAATTGTGAGGCCCAAGTATGCAATGGAATCTACATCTTACTTCCATACCATACCAAAGAATTTATGTGCCCAACTCATGATTTCAATATAGACAAACGAAAAAACTCAAGTTTAGCATTCAATTACTATACCAGATTAAACATCTATTATGAAACAACATGAAGCCAAGATTTTCATGACCCTCTTTTTAATACCCAAAAACATGCATTATTGAACTTTGATCATGAACACATGACCTACATATTAAGAAAAGTTGAAAATAATCTCCCTAATCTAAAAATATAGGACTAATGAAAGAAACGTAGTGGGATTAAACACTTTCAAAACAATAGAAACAAAAACCTTTTACCAATAATCAATAGCCCACAATGAAAGCACATATTTTTAAAAACTCATAAAACTCATAAGTGAAATAATTGTTAAATTCAATCGTTGGCGATATCTAATCTTTGACATTTAGCACCTCTAAATGGAAAATAATATGGTGATGTTACTTATCATCATCCATTTGACTAAAATTTTTAAATGTGTAACAAGGGCAACTTTACTTTGGATGTGTGCATGCATATGCAAGAAATGTAACTTTATGTTGAACTTCTCCCATTTTTTCCCAATATTCAAGGCTTGGTAGTGAGAAACAACTAATCTTCATTAACTTGACCTGTAAAAAATTCCGATATGTACTATGTGCACACATTTCATCCTTCTTTTGCAAGCAAGACATGTTCACATAACACAAAATGAACATAAGTCATGAGTCCAAGGGCCTTAAAACAAGTTCTTAAATGTAAATGTCTTGAGATTGGTCCATGATTTGAGGTTTGGTGCAAACCTACTTAATAGGATGGTATAATGGGAGAAAATGTTATCATGTTGATAAAGCCATAACCCACATCACATTTATTATGCAATCATGTGAACTCCCCAAGCCCTAATTTTAACAAAGATGGACAAATCAAACTTTGGCATTGCTTTCATGGTGAGCTACTTGTTTTTTTCTAGCTTTCACCTTTTTCTCTAGTTTGAAATTCTCCACATGTGATGCTTGAAGTTCTTGCTCAATTTTAGCAAATTCGGCAACTAGAGGATTTAATTTATCTTCAACTTCTTTTGCTTATGTTTTGTGAATGGCTATTAGTCCTTCAATTTTAAGACTTTGTCCAAGAATTCCTTTGAATTACACTTGTGACAAATGGCTAGACCCCTTTATTGGTTTTATCTATTTTTCCAATGTAATTCCTTCTTTTATTTCATAGCAATGTGTTTTTCTAATTTTGTTAGTCTACCTTTGATTAAAACAACATTATCTAAAGCATCTTTTGCTTAATACTATGTGTGTTGATAAAAAAGTCTCAAGTTCCACACACTTGTCACTTAGTTCCTTTGCATGGCTTTCATGATGAACAACCACTTCTTATGCAATTGCCATACTCTCCCCAAGTTCAAGGCTCTTTATTCTAAAAGATGATGCCATAATTTCATGTTCATTAGCTTGTCCCATTGACTCAAATGATTGAATTTCCAATTCAACTATTATTGCCTTCAAGGAGTTAATTTGGGACTCAAATTCATTAACATTACTTTAAACATCATGCACATTTGCATCTGTTGTTGTTGATGCAACATGATTTGTTTCATAGGAATCAAGTTATAAAAACAAAAACATGAAGTTCCTTATGCATTCAACTAGAGAAACTCTTAATAATCACAATTTATAATCAAAGCACAATGGGTTTTCAATAGTTCATCAAAATTTGTAATCATAAGATGTAAACTAATTTTTCCCCTGATATTAAAAATATAAGTCTTTTATTACATATAGTAGTAAGTTCATAATATAATATTTTTGCATAAATACTCCCAAAAATCAAGAAAGTCAAAACATTAAGAAAGGACAACCAAAGGACCAAGTCCTCTAATAAGATTGTTTGCCTAAACTTGCTTCAACTTTTCCTCCAACTTTGTCACCTTTCATACTAAATTTTGAATAATTGTGTCATATTTTTGTAGACTATTTTCTAGCATTTTCACCTAAAGAAAACTTGTAAAAAGTTAATGCATGATGCTAGGACAAGAATGTTTTTGGGAATAATGTTAGGAATGTTTTGAGTAGGTTAAACATTCTAGATGTTTTAAGGAAGTTATGCCATGGATGCCTAGTCAAAACCCTAGCCATGGATAACACAACTTAAAACTTAACCCCATTTTTTTTGTTTTACATAGAAATTGAACCTACAATACCTAAATCTCCAACCCCACCTATGTTTTTTTGGTAGTTTTGAGCATACTCTATAACACATGTGGTGACTTCAATTCCATCAACTTGAAGCTACAATGTATGTAGTTTTTTTTCATCATATGTTGTAGTTTGATCTTCCTCTTTGGACCCTATCATCTTGTCACTTTCTAGGTTCCTTGACCTTGACCTTCAATTTGTTTATCAATGTTTCACATTCTTGCAATTTGGTTCCAATTCAAATGTTTGACTTTCATCTGTTGTGCCATTTGAAGTTAGCTTACTTGCAAACTCATCTTTTTATGCCATTTTCAAGTTTGTTTCTAACTCTTGAACTTGATTCCATAGAGCTTTTACTTGCTATAAATACATGCAACATACAACAAATATACCTTTAAGAAATTAAAGTTTTAAAGTTTTGAATTACCTTGATACCTATCTTGTGTCATCTAGCCCATCCTTCCATTCACATATCCAACTATTCATATTAATATCCACAAATATGAGGTACATGAACCTCTTAGTCAAAATATCCTTAAATATCATCATGCATTCACCCATAATTTCTTTCCATGGATAATTAATTGCATTTACATTACAAGTATGTCCTTAAAACTTAATATCGTTATTTGGTCAAGCTAATGTGGATCAATCTTAGGCAAAATATATGTTGTATGTTCAAAATATGTGAAGCAAGTCAAACCACCAATAAATATTTAGGTGGTTTGATATTTGCAAATGTATATTTCTTCCCATTATCCATTCAAAGTCATGCTTTTGGCGATTTTGAATTCAACAAATTTTCCTTTTGGTCAGGACTATGGTTGGTACTCTTCACTTGGTTTCCTTTTCCACAATTTCAACTTGTATTATTTGGATTTGTTCCCCTAGAACATCTTTTGAAAGTTAAATGTGCAACTAATTTTTTTCCCCAATAAACATAATTAAGGCAAATAACATTATTCTTATTATGTACAAATTTTTGGCCAACATAAACATAGAAATATTTTTGATTGCAAAATCCAAAACACAATCATTGTCCATAGTCAATAAATAACATCTCAACATCAAGAAAGGGAACAAACAACTAAATGGAATATAACATCTCAATTGCCATGATTTAATGACAAGTTGTCATTTAGGTTGCCATTCATTGAGTGCTACAAACAACTTCCTTTTCCAAAACCTTCACAAGATCTCAAGGGTAGTTAGGCTCCATTGTTCTTAATGTCATAAAACAATTTGGCTAAAGTTTTACATGTGGAATTAGAGTCATCAAACATTACAAACAAAAGAGTAGATTGAATGCATACTTGGAATGGATACTTGTAGATGACAAAAGCACTTACTAAAAACACAACCACAACAAAAACAATGAAGAACACCACCCACCCAACTTAAAAATTGGTTCTCAATTTTACATGTACAAAAGTTTTGATTTCCCAAAAGAATTCATTTGTTAATTGCACTAAACCAATCATTTGGATTTGATGAAAACATAATCACAATTGTTGTCAAATGTTGAATCAATGTAAACACATTTGTACACAAAGATAGGAACTTAGATAGATGTCATGTTTTCTCATGTAGAGGGGGTCATGACTTGAGCAATGACAATCATAGCCACACCATGTTTGTCATAGTGACAATCTACACATTGACATTTTGTCCTTTTTTTGCACTCATCAATATATGTAGAAAAAAAAAAGGATTTTGATGCTACTTTCATTGTTCTACTCTCGACCAATGTTTTGAACATAGAAACATAAAATTAAACTCAACTACATCTTAGTAATAGAATAGTCATTGAACACATTTGAACCAATTGGAAAAACATAGACAATGCATGACCCACAATTTTTTACAAATGAAAGGATGTAATTGTTCAAGTTGTGAAACAACATTTATTTAGAAACATACAAAATTTCCATACGTTTCTAACTTTGTTATGCTACTATAGATTTTTTTAGGGAGGTTATTTACCTTTGAAAGGCTACTTCAAACATACTAATTAAACGAAGTTTTAAAAATGGTACATCAAGACCCAACTCATCAATAAACCATGTTCAACATGAATGGAACTTAAACAAAATGATAGGGTGGTTTTGTTTTTACTTTGTTTACTGTTTATAACTTAAACCCAACCACCTTATTATTTTGTTGTCAGTAACTAGTGCATTTGAAACAATACATTTCATGCAAACTTGAAGAAATTTCCCTTGAACGATGAACATCTATAACAACCTTTGTGTTAATGTCAAATCAACAAAAAAAAAACATTGGAATAGAAGTATTCTGAGTTTCACATGAAGCAAACATATATATGTCTTCAAATATATTATTGTTTTGTAGCTCTTTCTTTTTGGCATAATGACCTAAATATGATATTTTAAAAACCACTATGACCTTTGCATTCATTATAGTTAACTGATACTCTTTACAATTGATTTGCCTCTAACTCACTTTTAACACTTGCTAATTTTTCATGTTGATGATTCAAACAATTCGTCATATTCCTCTTCATCACAATAAGACATATCATTTTTCAACTTGTACATGCATTCCTGTCAATTGACCAATCCATTCACAACCCATTCAATCAATCTATCAGACACCCATCCCTACCACAAGCTACTTTAAAATCTCCATAGACACCCCAATATATATCCTTCTTATCAATTCACCTTCATATTTTACCTTCACAATTTCATTTTTTTTATCTTTCAAAAATCAATGTTCTATTTTTGTTTCGAATGTTTAATATGAAATACCATTATGTTTTCCATGTTAATTTCATAACAAAATGTTTACATACACAATGGTAAATGGGTCCATTCCAAATTGCTAGGTTATACATTGTTCTTTTAATGCAACAAGTTGCAAAACATATATGTATAATGGGAAGTTTATTAACTTTTCTATAAAAAAATTCTTTGTGTTTCATTTTTTTTCATCCTACCAAATGTTGTATACATTGATAAGTATTCGAAAAGGAAGTGAAAGTTAAAATGGAATCCACTAGCAAGGACAAATTGGTGTGTAATAAGATGTAATAAAAACTTTAAATGATGTTAACTAAAGTGCAACCCTAAATTTTAACCTTTAGGATTCTTAGAACCTTGAACCCTAGTAATTTTTGAAGGGTGATTTAAATTAATGATAGCTATTTTTTTATTTTATCATAAAATCTATCTTAAGGATTTCGAAAATTCATTGACATTGTGAAATCCATATCATATTTGGCAACTATTCAACACAACCCCACCTAACATTGTAGACCATGGGGTCATGTTCATAAAATAAAATAAAAGTTCATTGAATCCACCCCCCCAATTGACAAGAAACCAAATATAAACCAACAAACCTACTATCTTACTTTAGCCAATTGCACCTCTTGGATGTTTGCAACTACAAGGGATACAATATGCATCAATGGAAACAAACCAATTTGTGGACAAATATGCTATCAAAAAAGTGAAATTCCTAGAACAATATAACAAGATGTTGGCACTTGGTATTTGTCTTTCCCACCCTTCCCAATTCATTTAAAAAATTATGTTCACTCATAAAATTCATTTTTGTTTTATTGTATTGTCATTACATGGCATATGAAGTTGTTCATGGACACTTTGCATATCCCATATGTGGAGATCAAAGATGAACTCACAATGTATGTGGCCACGGGCTTGATCCACAAGGTTGTGCATGGCACCTTAACACCATATCAATTGACATGGTTTTTCATTGAATTCAACATCATTAATGTTAGCATGTGGTTAGACTTCTTTTTTGACCAAGTGCAATAATTATTCAAAAATTTGCAAAATAACGATGGACACCCTACACAAGACAAAAGAAATTGATGGCCCAAACATGAGCATTGGTGACGTCCCTCACCCAACGTGTAACCATCAACACCAAAACCAATAAGGTTGAAAGAGAAACAACACCACCATGTATACATAATCATATACATACCCATTGGCAAGATCTATGTTGAGTAGAACATTGACCATTGCATAGATTTCAAAAACATTACATGAGGCCATCATTTTGCATGGGTTCAATCCAAAAAAACTTCAACCCTTCGAAAACAATTTCAAAGTACATGTTATTTTTAGTAGCTTTCATAAATATCTAGTTGATAGGTTTGAACGTAAGCACATAACCATGTTATAAACCATTGGACCTAAAGGTTGCAATAACCTACAAAACATGTTGTCATTGGATGACAAGTATTGGCAATTCCATTGATGAAACATTTTGTGACAAATTTTGAAACATAAATATATCATGTAAATTTTTTTGTACCTAGGACAATTGAAATATGTGTATAGGTTACCATAAAAGAGATGAAAAGAACCATCATAACATCAATAAAAAAATATTATAAACAATAACCATACATTTTAACCCAATTCAATAATTCATTAAAAATGGTTACAACAAGCGTATGTTAATCCACACAATCAATTGGTTGAACTTTCGATATTGTGTCATTTGAGTATGCAAAAACCCAAACATTTGCCCATTTTGAAACCATCCACTTTTGCACCACTAGTGGTTGTTAGTTCACTTTTGGCATTGTCCATTAAAGTTTTTCATTTATTTACAAATCATTCTTTTAAAGAAATACGTTTGGCACCAAAATGGCCATTGTTGATAGGAAGATTTTTTAAAAAATGATATTCCATATTCTTTTTTACTACATGAGATACATCCATGGTTTAACAATAACAATTACCATGATTAAAAATACCCATTAGGAAAATATTTGTATACTACACACTGCTAGTGCCTGGGTGAAACAACACCCATGCTAAAACCATGACAAAAATCCCAAATTACTTGCTTCTGAACATCATAAATACTTGAAATGCTACCATCATCATTGTGAATGTAGTCTCTTGCTGAAGATATCAAGGATATTAGTTCTTCTTTGGTCCACATTAAGCTTACAATTCTATTTTTTCTCAAAGATTGAACTAACTTCATTTCATTGGTTGCCTACACCCACGAGGCCAAAGCCTCGGGTGATTGTATTTTTGGGAAGGGGAGGGGGAAAAGAAGGCAAGGAAAAAAGAAAAGAAAGATAATATGCAAAAGAAAAAATAAAATAAAATCAACACATGAACCTTACTTAAATCAATGATGGAAGTAACTTGGTTGGAAGATTTAAAGCATCTTCATGGTTGGGTGGTATTAGTATTTATTATATTTATCATAGAGAATAAGTTTCGATTAAATGTTATTACATCTCATTCATAGCATGAATTTTGAACAATACTTTACTAAGAAACCATTTAAATCTCAACACTTAAGTCAATGATTGCAATCTACCAATTAAAGATTGATACTATTTCAAATAAGAACACAATATTTTGCATAAAAATGCAATGTTAAAATTATAATATCATCTTCTCATACAGTTTTAATGATATACTCCATTAGTGGAGATGCACTTACAATGAACAAAAAGCACTGCCCAAAATTTCACAAGTATTTAGTAGTGTACTTTTTTAAAGAGCAACATTTCATTTTGAAATGTTTGTCCACACAATGTTATCAAGGGAGGCAATTGCTTTATGCTCAGTAAGGCCCTTGGACAAGGGCATAACCAGAATGCAAGCACCACCTTGGCTGCTGCCTTGGGTGATATAGCCTTATTCTAGTAACACCCTTTGATCTCTTCCATATAGAACTGGAAGGAAATTTTTCTGGAAGGAGTCACGACCTTACTTGAACCTTATTGAATCAAAAGGTAATTATGCAGAAGGAACTTGCTCATGAAAGACCTTACTTGAACCTTATTAAATCGGAAGGCAATGAAGCAGAAGGAACTTGCTCATGGAAGACCTTATACCTTGAACCTTATTGAACTGAAAGAAACAAATGGTTTTCTGTTTTGAAAAGAACCTTTGGTTTCAGTTCTGGACTTTTTTTCAGCAAAAATTGATGAAACCTCTGATGCCAAAACAACAAACACACACACACATCATAGTCTTATGATCAAAATCTTGCAGTACCCAAAAGTTTTGACTTTAAGCTCTGTAGAACAAATGCACAATTGAAATACCTCTTTCTCTGCAGTTCTATTGAGGGTACACTTTATGAACAAAAATATTAATGAAAAGTCCATGACAATAGAAACATTTATAATGCTAAGAAATCTAAGTAGGAAAGTGGGTTAGGCAAATACCTTGCTAATTGTTTATGCATACTTCAACTTGGAAACCACCAGGTCAAAATAGGTACATCTCAACACTCACTTACGAGCCACTCCACCATTGTGATCACAACATGAACAATTTGTTGGTCGTGCTCAGAGGGATCACACTTGACATCCACATAGGATTTGCCATACAATTTATGTTAAAAGAGACTTCACATCCCTTCAGGATTTGCCATATAACTTTGGTTTGAACTGGGAAGCAATTTGTGGGTGACAGCTGAAGACCTAGCTGTACTCTTCAGGCTGCTCTTTCTGTCAAATTCATTTCGCACTGAAATTTGCAACTGTGTTCCACCATATCTCTTAAGTTTGTTTGGACCTGCCACAAAGGGCACAACCATTATGCCATGAGCCACTCATTGTATAACATATTTCCTCCCTTTTTTCAACCACTTCGTTTCATTCCAGTTGACATTCAAGACATAGTCCAAATGCAAAAAAACTGGCTAGAGTCAGTGCCCTCTGGGTCCAGCAAGTACGAGAACAAACTAGCTTCATTAGTTTTACTTGTGTCTATCACCAAAAGATGTTGTGGGAATAACCAGGCAGTCAAGATTATATGCTCTGCCAAGTCTAACCAAGGTTTGCATCCAAGATAATGAGATTCGATGTTTTGCAACCAAACATGAAGGTCAGTCATGCATACCCAAGTGGAGTTGGAAGGCAATGTATTGTCTGCTGAAGGAACTGCATTGCTGGTCACCAGACGCCTCGGTCTTTGAACAACTTGCTGAAGGCACATTCTCCACATTGTTCTCTGGCTGCAATGCACAAACATTTGGAAAACAACTCTGGTGTATTTGAATGGATATGGCTTCTATTTGCTTTGAACACAGGCTTTAAGCCAGTGTCTGCCCCACCTCCGGGGCAAGTATCCTTTGCAGGGAGGAGAGGCAGGGCTGTAAAATTGCATAGCATGAAGCATACTCATGCCCTGCTGACATGATCATCTAATCACGTCCTGGTGGGCTGTGAAGAGCATTACTGTTCTCAAGGTTGCCTGCATACGTCCATGGTTTGGTGGCCTCTAAATGAACCTTCAACAGCTTCAGTGACTCTTGTGCTCCCTTACAATCTAGTGATTCTCCACCTGTTTTCTGGGACAAGGCTTTGTCCAAAGAAGTGATTAGAGTTCTAGCCCCCTTTGTGTTCTCATGAGGTGGGCTGGATGTCACATTGGGTCTAGTAGGAGATGCACTAGGAGACAAAAAGGGAGTGGCATAAGGAGTGCTATGAGCTGTCAACTGTGTGTTGGAAGAACTGTCAGATCTATTGTGAGAAGGATGTGAGTTTGTAATGCAATCTCCTCCTGGTGTGACTGGTGGTAGTAGTGAGCGAACAACTTGGTCATCAGCATAGAGAACATCATCAACTCGTGCGATGATGTTGAAAGCCAAACTTTCAAGAACACGTGAATAACTCTCCAATATTGATTGGCCGACATCCTGCACCCAGTCCACAAAAGAGTTGTCACAGTCAAGGAAAAGCTATACATGTTGTAAGCATGTCTTGCAGCCTCATTCTTCTGGAAATGTACAGCTACACTTCACAGCTTGGTGAATAACTGGCAAAACTCCTCAGACATGCCTACCCTGTTGAATTGGATTTTGTTGGTGTCCAATGTTGTCTGTGGCAGGCCTGGCACCCGCTGTTTCAGACCAACTAGCACACTCTCTGCTCTATCTGCTAGCAGCACCCTTCTATCCACATCACCCACAAACTCCCTAATCTTCCCCCAAGCTGCCTTTGGATTGAATTTCGTTTCCTTTACCCATAGCTGTTCCTGTTTCAAGTGAGTCTGCTCTCTTATTATGAGCATTGCTGTTTCCAATTGGTTTGCAACATCCAGTATATTGTGCTCATCTGAAGTGTCCAGTGTGGATAGGAATACTTCAGCTGAGAAGTTGTCAGAAGCCATATTTCGGTACAGGAGATCCCCGATGCTTGACCTCTCATTCTGCACAATCAAGAGAGCATCAGACTCTATACCTGTAGATATGACAACATGTGAACACACATTGAATTATCTGCATAAGTATCAAGGAACCTCCATCTTATGATTTGAGTCAATATGGAAAGAAATTGCAAGATAAACTAATAAGGTTAGAGAGATTCCACACCAAACATCAAGAGACCATAAGGTCTTCAGAAAACAAGTCATTGTTTACAGATACATCTTTCAATCACAAGATGGTTACCCAGGACAGAGAGATACAGATGATGGTCACCTTGAGAATAGAATTCAAATAGGTGTCAGGAACCTCCATATCAGACAAAACCTGGGTGTTGATTGCCATGGCTGCTTTCAAGATTTGACTGGTGGCATCCCTTTGGTGATGTAGTTTCTTCCTTGAGTCTTCACTCAGACCATTGACTGGTACCTTTGGAGTCGGCAACCACCATTTCTCTTCTTGTCGTTGAAGAAAGTCCCTCGAATCCAATTGGTTGTTTTTGGCACCCACTAATATCTCATGGTCCACATACCAAAACTCTGTTTCATGGTAGCTGTCTAAGGAGTCCTGGCAAAAGCAGAGAGAATTGCTTTCTTAACAGATGCCATCCAGTGTAGGAAGTAAATTTGTCAAAAGCTTTTTATCTTCCTGCTAGGTGTGTTCACCTTGATTGATACCATCATAATACACTTGAAACTTTAATGAAGTACTCAAGAAATAACTCAATCAAAGCACAAATTTACTGCAAAATTTTTGCAAAATTGAATTGTTCATGGACATACAAGCAGCATGTTGTCCAGCTTCCGCAAAGCTGGCAAGTTCAAGTGAAGGTCTGACCGTGGCCTGCTGACCATCACCTGCAACCAGCAACCATGAGCATTGTTGTAAGAATTTTGTATGACTTGGACCCCACCATATATACTGCATCTTTTTTCCAGGCTGTCCTATGCACCTAGACAAAAACTGAAACATGAGAACTTACCAGATAGAAGAGCAAGGAAGAAAACAAAAGAAACTAAGTCATCCTCACCTCCAAAGTACTACCATCTGGAAATCTTTGCCTTGTAGGAACCAGCTCCACAATGTAATCACTGACAGAGAGAAGCCATTCCATTTCTCTCTGCCACATTACACGTCGCTCTGAAGCAAGAGGCTCTAATCTCCAGAGCTGCCCAAAGACAGAAGCTGCATCCACATCAAGAATGGGTATCACATACTGACAGGTAATGAAGGTTGCACAGATATACAAGTGCACAAATGAGCAACTATAGACACAACACTCACAACACTCCAGGTACTATCATCAAAGAAGATGTGTCATGACAGCTCATGATGTATACCTGAGAGGTTAGTGATGGCATTTGAGATGGCCATTGCTGTACAGACACCCTTAGCACCACCTGACATATCTTCTCCCAACAACAGCTTTGCAAACTTCTCTTTCATCATCTCCACCTCTGTACCAGATGTATGTAAACACAAAAGTCCCATAAATACTAGACTATGCAGCAGAATCGTACATGGGATGTACACATGCAAATCCAACTTGCAAAGAGAGGAACAAGATCAGCAAGCATGGTTCAACAGTTTTGCTGCACTATTTGGAAAAGCAGATAAAAACCAGAAGTCAAATGCCTAATGAAGAATTTTCTAGAGATTGTTGTGGTGCAAACCACAACATGATACTGTTTGTAAACACACTTCCAAAAAGTGTCTCATATAATTGAAGAGGAAATGCATAGGAACAACAGAGTTTCAGAAAATGCCCAAAATGAAAAAAAGGTTGTTATACAAGTAGAAGTCACCTGCAAGTTCTGTATCTCTCCTGTCCCTTTTCTCTTCCCACATGTAAGTGTGTCTTGTGCTGGTTCCATTGGATGAAGCAGGTGAAGGGTCCATACTAAACCTCTCCATTTTGGCCAAAGGCCACCCAAGTGATGAAGACGAACCTCGTGAACTGCTGCCCACATGATCTTCTCCACATAAGGTACTGAAGTTCAGAGCTCCATCCCCTAACAAATCTAAGCTGAGACCATCCATACTCAGGCCTGAGCTTGCACCATCCATACTGAACTCATATCTATCTTCTGAACTTGCTGCTGCATCCATCAAATCTCGCTCTGATCCACTTCGAGACCGCACACACATGTGTTTGATTCTTGCCAGAAAATCTGAATTTCCCACACACCCAAAAACACAGACACAGAGAGCATGACAATTAAAGCTAGCTAGAATCAGTACCCATTGGTACTGCCATCATTAACATCACCTGCAACCCACGACCTTCAGTTCAAAGATCACTACTTACCCCAATTGCTGGAGGAAAACATTGAGCTGCCAAAAAGGAAGGAACAAGTAGGCTTTGGCAGGAACAATTAGGGTTTAGTAAAGAGCAAGCACAGTTTGAGGGGGAACCTACAGAAATCAGCGCAGCAGGTGACTGCCATGTTGGCAGGAGTACCACAGGCACGAGGAGGAAGAGGATGCGGATGATGATGATGGTGAGGGGGTGATGGTGATGACAAACGGTGCCATACTCGCAGTCCTTTTGTGCACGTGAAAAGTCGGAAGAGGCGCATCAAAGAAGAACTGCCGAAAAAGGGAGGAGGGCCTCTTCCTCCTCCTCCTCCTCTTCGTTCTCCTCCTGCTCCTCCTCCTCGCCATCTTAGACGTGTTCCATGCACTACGGCTATGCCGCCATCGCGTTCTTCCGAGGCTCGCTGGTCCATATCCCCGAGCTGCCCTAACTACTTCCCCTTTCCACTTCCTGCTGACCCATCCATGGAATACCCGTCTCCTCTTCTCCTTCTTCTTCTCTCTACCTACCCCTTCCTCCCCATGCAACAACCACTTCGACCACAGAAGAGAGTACAAAAGAGAGTAGAATTCTCCAGTCGGCTGGCACCATCCTCATCAGCGACCACTCTACTCTTGTACAAACTTTTTCTTCTTTCTTGCATCTACAGAACAACAACAACAACAACAACAACAGCAATAACAACAGTAACTGAATCCATTTGAAAAACACAACTGTTGTATTTGTAATTTCATCTGCTGAGCAGCTCAACTCAGCTCAGCTCAGCTCCTGCCTTGCGCAACAGTAATAGTGTTTGGATCCCATCCCTGTTACCACTAGCTAGCTACTATTTGATCATTTGTTTGCCTTTTGTTGTTGTTGGGTTGCATTCGCTGCTGCTGGTTCTTGCCAAGGTTTGATCCGTCCCGCTTCTAATAGCGTGTGAGGTTGTTGAGCAGGATTTGCTCATCCAGAGAGCAGATGCACGTGTTGCTGCAGCAGCAGAGCAAGCAAGCAAGCAAGGATTTTGTGCATTTCGTTGTTTACTTGCTAGCTTGATGTTCAGCTTCACGACCGTCTTGCAGGTTGCGGGTTCAATTCTCACCACCACCGCGTGGCATCATGCTATGTACATACAATAAATGAATAAAAATTAAGCCTTGAAAAAATCAAATCTCTTTAATATTTTATTCTGCATCCTAAAACTCCACCCCCCAAATTCCAATGCTTTGGGTAAACCAGCACCCAACACCTACTTTGATTACCATGGTGAAAATCCCCAAAAATTCATTCAAATTATTTCCTAAGCTTAATTACAAATTTCCCATGCTTGGATTGGACTAAATTAGGTAGGGTCTCTGAGTTTAAATCTAACATTTTTTTGGGCTTATTAAATATGGCCACTAAGAGGCCTCACTCCAAAAGGTCAAGGTTACCAACATAACCAACCAACATTGGTGGTGGTTCACCCTGGGCCAATCACCACTTACATAGTACACTATTTAGTATACTCTAGTGTGTGACTCAATTTAATTAGTTGTTGTGGACCCCTTCAAATTTTCAAAAAAAAAATTCCTCTTTTGTGATGGGCATCTTTGATTGGCCCATATGCAAAAAATATGCTCCCTTCCAAAGGATTTCTGTTGCTTCTAAATACCCATTAAATGTCCTTCCCCAAAAAGATTATAGTTGCTTCTGAACATTAATGTTGTAATGTTTTTTAAAAAATAAAAAACTTGTTTGTCTCTAGTCATTATACAATTCCATCCTAGAATGATTTGAATGCCTTCAAAACATTATGAACATCCCATCCTAAAAAGATTTTGGTTGATTCTAAACATTCCATCCTGAAAGCATTGCTTCTAAAATCACCATAGTGTTACCTTGGCCACTTTTGACACATGTTTCTCCAAATAACTAATTATCTTTGAGGTTTCCATTTTGACAAATTATATGTTTCCAAATATTCCATCAAATTCTTTACTTTCCTTGTGCAGATTTATAAATAAAAAAAATCAACATTTCAGAAATTATAGTGTTAAAACTCACCCAGGTATTACAATATAAATATGCCAACCTAGAGTTTTTTTTAGTTGCTTAGAAACATTACATATACACATCTTGTGCTAAAAGATTTTGGTTGCTTCTAAACATTATCAATATACAGTCCAAAATATCTTTTTGGATTACTTCTAAATATTACAATTTTTCAATCTTAATTGTTTTTGCTTGCTTCTAAACATTACATATACCCCATTCTAAAAAGATTTTGGATGAATTTAAACATTGTAAATATCCCAACACAAGACTAAATCAGGTCTCCAAAATCCCAAATTAACATTTCCTAGGGTTAGATATCTATTGAGTGATGGGAAAATATGGGCACATTTTCATGCGCATAATTGAAAGTAACAGGATGAAAAATATTAATGTCAAGTTTTCTTTCTTTGGTTATGGATGTGTTTAGGATTGTTACTATCAGTCCTTTTTATCAAGTATGTCATCCTTACGAGTTGTAGTAGAAGAACAGTTCCAACTTTGCTTAAATTTTTTAAGTCCTACTATCGAAGTGTTAATATTTATACTAAACTTAGTCACAATTTACATCTACCAATAGAAGTAGAACATGTGAAAAAAAAAAGTCAAGCCTGAAACTTTTTGTAAAAAAAAAACAAGTCTTAAGGAGAAAATGTAAAAAGCAAATGAAGAACAACTAGGTTCTAAGGTAGATGTGCAAAAAATTACACTACAAGTGAAAATGAAACAAGTAGATGATTAATTGCTTAATTCAAAAATAGATTTGTAGCAAAGAGATCTAAAGATAAAACATGTAGAAATTAGATCACCATTAGAATTTGATACAAAAATCATAAATCATATTTACGACCAAAGGTATTGAAAATATTTTGATTATCGTGAGATTCGATAATCTATAGTTTGAAATGTTGGATCAAAGATATTCAAAAGAACAAGGAATCAACTAGGTCATATTAATCGCTTCTACATATTTCTTCTCACAAAATGCACATTGATAAAATATGTTGATTTAATGTGGAATTTTTTTTTGTAAACTTTCATTTACACTATTTGAACATGTAATAAATACATTTCCAAAGTTATTAGGCATTTTTTTGATTCTCGGGATGTGTATAAAAAAAAGAAAGACATACCATTAATTGGGCCAAAATGCACACTACCAAGTTCCTAGAGGTTGGGACCCAAAAAACATCAACAATCATGTATTTAAATGTGCCTCAAAGGTGACTAACAACATGCTAGACCGACAAGCAATAGACAAAAAAAATATGTTTTATTGGTTCAAGTAAAAACACCCCAAACTCAACATTCAACAAGCAAAAAGACTATAAATTTACAAAGCACAAGGACTAACACCCACTTCATACAATTCATTCTACACCAACCTATAATCATTCACAACTAATGTTAAGTTAGTGTTAAGTGAAAATCTAGGTGACATCTTAGGTGGCACCCAATGTTAAATGGGTGATTATTTAATATTAAGTGAATGTTAACTTAACATAAAATCTTCACGAAAATTAGCTAAATTAGGTTCTAAATGACTAGCTTGGTGTTAGGGGACTTAATACTAGAGTCCTCAACACCAAATGTGAATGCACGCACCTTAAGTGGCTTTTTGCCAAACCTAATGATATTTCATTTATCATGGAGTTGAACATTAACTATGGGTAGAGTAGGTAGTAACCTAATGACTTGAACAGGTTCTGATATATATATATATAACTATGGTTTTTCCAAAATTAGAAAATCAAATAACTACCTTAATGGGCTACAGCTGGTTTTGGCTGGTTCTTTGATGAGAACCACCACCAATTCCTTTTGAGGCTTTTTGAAAAAAAAGCAAAAACTGACACTTGTTTCATACTGATTCTTGTTTTTTATTTTATTTATTTTATTTTTATTTTTAATTATTATTTTTATAAATTTAATTTATATCAAAAAACTGGAACCAAGGATTCTTGTCTGATTCTGAAATATTTATATATAAAAACTGGAACTGACAATTCTCTGATTTTGAAAGATTTAGAAACCAAAAACTGGCAGTTTACTTACTATCAAAACCCTAAACCCTGAACCCATCCTTGAGCACTGGTGCAAACCAGTGTTGACAGGTTCCTTGAATTTTAACAAGTTTCATGTCAGGTTCTAGGATCTCTTCTGGACTGGAAGGGTTTCAGTTTCCTTGGGACTGTCATTTCATTGAAATGTAATCCAAGAATCAGCTTATTTTTCTAAATTGAATTAGAACTTAATTGAGAGCAGCCCAGTTTTTTTTTTTTAAGTTCAGATTTTTTAGGTTATAAATATAATGTTATTGAAAACTATATATAATCTTGGGCTCAAGACAAGTTATTGCATTTGATTGGTTGTCATGTACTCAATATTATATATAACTTTCTTCTTGGAGTGTGTGCATTAATTATATCTATACAGTTTAGTTGTGTGTAATGGAGAAGAAACCAGACCTTGTCTTAAACTGGACCAATTTTTATTTTTATTTTTTCTGAAAATGACAAGAATTCAAGGTTTTAAAAATTCAGAAAACCCATCTTAAAATCAGATCATATTTTATCACAAATTTATTAAAAAAAAAAAAAAAAAAAAAAAACAAGACCAAAGGTTCCTTTTGAAATCAAGAACCAGACACCATGTACATTATTTTAAGCTTTTTGGCACACCCACTTTCTGAACTAGAGTCAATTCCTGAAGAATCATGCAGACTCTACACAGTGCACACTGATGACGCCTGTAGAGTTCCAAGGAGGGGGGTGTTTTAATGTTCTGCACTCCTACTGGTTTGGAAATCCTTTTGAAGAATGAAGCCAAAAACAAATTTGAAAGAATTGGGCTCAGAACATTTTACCTGATGAGGTTTCATCAACCTCATCAAATAAAAATCTTGAACTTAAACCCTAAACCAAGATTTTAAAGATATTTGGTTTTGACCTAAACCCTAAAACCTAAACCAAATTTGAAGAATTGGGCTCAGAACATTACCTGATGAGGTTTCATCAACCTCATCAAATAAAAATCTTAAACTTAAACCCTAAACCAAGATTTTAAAGATATTTGGTTTTGACCTAAACCCTAAAACCTAAACCAAATTTAAAGAAACAGGCTCAGAGTGATTGTTGTTGGGTTACTTGATTTTAAAAATAATCTCCCCTTCCATTTATATATATAGGAAGTCAAAATGCCTTCAGCTCCGGATTTTTGAACATGTTACAGAATCAAATAACCACCTTGAGTTGCCTCAAAGAACCAGTGGTTCTCATGAATTAACCAGCTAAAATACAAACACTTCGAATCTGTAGAAAACAGAACTGGTTCATAAAAAGAACATGTCAACTAAGTTTTGAGTTCATGCACAACTGCACTCTGATAACCGCCGGTTATTTGCAAGCCATTTTTCTAATAACTGCCCCCTGCACTGATCTCAGCCTCAACCAGAGAGGTTTCATCAAAGCAACAAAAACAACAACCAGAACCAGAAACCCTTAAACCCTAAACCAGAACCAGAAATTCTCCTCAAAAGCTGCAGCCAGAGGTTTCATCAAAACAGCAAAAACGACAACCAGAACCAGACACCCTTAAACCCTAACCAGAACCAAAAAATTCTCCTCAACAACTGCAGCTGGGACTCAGCTATTTGCAGTGGCCCATGGTGGGGTAGCTCACACACCAGCAACAATATGATGGAGTGGATGCACAGTGAATGGATGCTAAATGATATAAGTAGATATGTTTGCCACCCCAAAGACCATAGTTTTGGTGATCACTTTGTTGATGCACAGTCACATGTTCCATTGCCATTGCTGCTCGAGTCTAGATGGCAGCAGGTGAGTAAATAAGGGAGCAAATAGTTAGGTGGGGTAGCATTAAATGAAACCTAAACTTAGAAAATTTTCAAAAAACTTAGATTCATTTTTCTGGTGCTTTTGTTTGGGATTAATCATTACTAGTTTGGATTGGAAGAGGAGTGTGAGGGAGGGGGAGGAGGGTAATAACTAATAAACTCATCTTTATCTAGTAGTCATCCAAGTTTCACACACCTATCTCTATCCCAACCTTTAGCATGGATGAGAACTTGGAGGCACTTTTTTGCTGGAGCCTAGGACTCCTCATCAACCTATTGCCTCCAAATTCAGTTATAAAAGCACATTCAGGTTTGTATTACAATGGGGAAAGCATGGGGAGAGCTTTTTTGGCTCTTTGTGTCTTGAAGGCTCTGTGTCTTAAATAAAGACAAGGTGTAAAGCAAAATTCAGAGACTGGTTTTTTGTCTTGTGAGCTAGGCTTTTTGGTCCTTAAATTGGTAATATCCTTAATTTAGTGTGTGCTACAGGCATTAAGGACCATAGGCAGGTAGTAAACTAACATTGGTTGGTAGGTAGGTAGGTAGGTAGGTAGGAAATGATTGAATCTGCCACCATGGCTGATTCTGCCATGTAAGACTGCCCTGAAAGCCCACTGAGTCAGTAGGAATGATCCATTTTCTGTTGAAGGTCATGTGCTTGCAGCATGGCATTACACCTTGTGGACCATGGTGTAATACCCAGCTGCCAGAGCATTACCCAACATAATAACTGAGACTGGCAGGCCAGCACCAGCTGAAGGTCCCACTGTACTGTTTCACAAAAAGAACGCACACCCATGTGGTTATTACACACTACAGATTGTGCCCCAATGGTGCATTCTACTGCCTCATCCTAGGCCCCTTGTTTTGGAAATGACTGGACCTTTACTATACACATGAAGCCCTAGCTGTACACAAGACACCCCTGTTATGGATTCTACCACCTCATCCTAGGTTGCAAATGCCCCCCACACTGCACCTTTCCAATACTCGTACAGCCCTGGCTGTTTTTTCTAGTGTTACACGAGGAGTGCACCTTATATCCATGAATAATGCATGTTCTTGGTACGGAGGCACCTTAATCCTACTCTAGTGGGTCAGAAGATTTCAACTACAGACTCACCTTCACATGTTGAACACCATGATATCTATGAGCAAAGAACTTTGCCAGTAAGCTCCTTCTTGTCCTACAGACTTGGGCAATGTTGTATGCAAAATTTGCGGCAACTATCATCTGCATATATGGTTAAGAAAAAACAAAGTATGCCAAGACCCTCTCCATCTCATTCATTGCCTTCCCATCACCACGATGCAACATCAAGACCAAGCAGCAAACCTGCTGGATGAAGACATAAAGTTGCAGTCGAGGGTATTGAAGTTTTTTACCAAACCTTCACATTAATAAAAGCCTGAAAGAGAGTGCAAAAACTGTAGACTTCACCAGAATCTGATGTTACTGCTGTGAGTCTGAATCCTCAAGGTCTTCATTTTCAGGTATGGTTGCTGGTCGAGAGATTTGTCGAACAAATCCTTTACCTCCAAACAAAGGTCTCATGTAAGCATCATCAACCTGCCGCCAAGCACGATGAATACCTGATGTTGATCCACCCAGAAGTGCAGTTAGAGAACTAGGTCGTGGAAGACCATTGATCATAAAGCTAACTCCATTGTTTTCTCCATCTGCCTCTGAAAGGCCCAAGAGAAGAGGAACATGGAACTCAGAGTCCACAGAGGTGTCTTTGGGAGATGGCGGGTCGGAATCTTCACTAATTGTTGAACTAAAGTGAGCAGGAAGCAACCAGCATATCAGAGGTTTGGTTGCTGTGCCAAATACCTGCAATAACAAATGCCTTTAGCCACACTCTGTGAACTACAATTATATATCAGTCAGTATTTGCAGCCTATTTCACTTGCTGGTTTTGTAACTGCAGAATCATTCCCATTTCTTTGGTGGTTTCTCTCCAGACCACTAGAGCTTAGTGATGCTGACCTGACAATGGACCTATAGCCTTTGGACAAAAATCTGTCTTAGTTGAACATGCACTGAATTTAAACAGGTGTCTCTGGCATCACATAAACAGCATATCCTTTGATGTCAGGTAATAGGCAAAAGTTTCACCAGAATAGAAATTACTTCAGGTATTGAGGTACCGATCAGGAGATCACCCACTAAAACCTCCTTATGTGCTCATCATGACTTGGCAGGTAATAAAAAGGTATTGTTGCACAGTTGGTATATACTGAAAGAGCCAGGAATCCCAGAAGACAAACAAGACTTGAATGAGCAAAAATGATTTTTTATTTTCAAGGGATTGCTGCTGCTCACAATTGTACTGAAGAGAACAACAGTAATGGTTGTGGTGATGACTGTAGCTTCATCTGAGTTTCTGGTGCGACCACCTTCTGTGAACTGCACGAAGAAACAATCACAACAATCACAATCATCAAAATTTTGAAATGCATTCCTGGAAGGCATCAAACAAACTTGGGCATATATCTCTTCACCAAAATCATATGACAATTGTCTCCACAAAGCTCAAAGACATGGCACAGAGTTAAAAGGAAAATGAAGAGTGTTACCTGATTGAATGCCAGGGCTATGGATACAGCTCCCCGCATCAACCCAGCCCACCAGATAACAACCTGCAAGGTTAATTCAACTCACGTTGAAGATGAGGCCTGTCACATGAGCTAAATTGCAACTCAAATTAATTCACATCCATACTTCTCACAGACAAAAATTTGCAAAACAAAGTCGTTTTTTTCAGTACTTCTCACAACAGCAACCAGAACATAATATGCTCCTCAACCACTTTAAAAACTGACAGAATAGGATCACAGCTGAGGACAACATTACTAAGTTTGCAGCCAAAGTAGACCCCTTCTTATTACTGTGGATATTAGTAAACTGCAGTTTTGCAAGTAGCTTCAGGATTTACAGAACTCCACAGACAGCTTACCCTTAAGTAAGGCTTACATAGCAAGCAGGCTTGGAAACAGCTTTCAACAGAAATCTCACACTACCTCTAGCACATTACTTTAGATGTTCCATTTAAAACTTCTGCATTCAATACAGATTTCCCCACTAAAGCAATTTTATTCAATCACATCCACATGTGCAGACCAGCCTCAACCAAAGCCCAGCACAGCTCAACCCTTGCCTTCTATGTAGCTAAGAAAATTGGCAGTGACTTCCTGTTACACAATGTTGGCGGACCTCTGAAAGCAACCTGATTCAGCCCCTCATCACCTAAAATTCTGAATAAATATGAGAAAACAAAAGAGACTACTGTGCTTTGTACAATTAGAGGTCTGTCAATGCCTTTGATCCAAGTTGTACATCAGCTCTTCACAGATCAGTCTCAGGTTTTGGGATTTATCATTTAGGGAATGAAATACACACATAGACCACAAGAATGCAGACTTCCTGTCAGGTATCCAATCAAAATCCACAGTAAAAGGTAGGTAGTTTGAACCTGATGGTGTGGGCTGATTTTGGTGTTAGGACTTTTGGTGCAATAGTTGGAGAGGGCAGAGAGAGGCAAAACAAATGCTGCTCTGCCCAGCACAGTCAGGAAAAGTAGAACACCAAAAAGGCTGAAAAATTGACCAATGCTGCAGATTCACAATGAGACATCACACTTATTAGGATAGCACATGATGCAAAATCTCTCAATGCTCACACCAACTGTTTGTCTCCCGGTCCTGGGGCTGCAGCCATGAACTCCACTGAAACACGAACCAAGTAAAAACTTGAACAGGACATCCCTACCTTTGCCTACATTGTGCAACAAGAATCAACAACATGAATACACTTACAGAATGTTGCTAGTTGTCACATATGCCATTCACACTGATTCATAAGACATTTACCCACCACTGCTGTGCCAAAGAGGTCAACACAGGAAGTCAGCAAAAAACTGCACCTGGTTTTGCTCATCTTCCATTTGTCAACATCCAGGGCATCCATACCAACATACAGAAAGATGAAGGTTTCCGCAATGAAAGACATGGTCGCAAATGCATGCCTGCAACAATGATGTCCTCATTACAAGATAAGACATGGTTGTACTAATCAATTCTACCTGTTCCTGTACCTTTTGCACTCACCATTGAGGGCAGGATAATAGCAACAAAGCATTGCTTTCAGATGTTTCTCTAAAGATGGTTCTACACAGAAAGCAACAGAAAATTACCTTGTTGTTATGCGTGATGCCTCAGTGACATTGTGCCATGTGTAGTGAGACATGACTATGCCACAGAAAAACACCGTGAGAATTCCACTCAAGTAGCAGAGCTGCACACAGAAAGATGAGTCAAATGAGAAAACAGGACATTGGAGAACAAAACACAGACTATTCACAATGATCAAGTGAGCTCCAATGACCTAAATGTGATGTCTGCAGATAATCTGAAATAATGCTTAGACAATGGCTTTGCACTCAAAGGGACCAAACCTCTGCTATAAGGTAGGAGAGATAAGCCATGAGTGCCATAATTGCAATCTCCCGATCTGTGGAGTGCCTACATTTGAACAGGTGAAAGACATAAGGTTAGGGCCAGATGCCACAGTCCAAAAACTGGAGTCATATCAGTTTTTCTTACAGAGATAATATCTCTGTCAGAACCTGCTATTACTGCAATTCAAACATGAGATGTGACAACAGAAAAGACACTCACCTGCCAAAGTATAATGTCTTGATAATATATGCACTCAAAAGACCAGCCTGCAATATGCAACAAAATCCAATCCAGAAAGAGTATATGAGCACAGTTGTACACAGTTGCAAACTATATACCAGTACAAATTAGACCCATAGTTAACAACCACTGCTCAGAATGACATCATGAAAGATAGGTCAAGCACTGCAATAAAGACCAATCATAGCACATATGGGATGTGAAAAGGAAATGAATTACCAAGACACCAAAGACAGTACTTGTGAAGAAGAGATACAGAAAATTGCCGGCAACTTGCAGAGCTTCTAGAACTGTGTAAGCATCAAAATTAAAATTTTGAACTGCCCGAAAGAGAACCACTGATGTTGCATCATTCACAACTCCTTCTCCAAACACAAGACTGTAGAGCAGAGGTGTATCATCCTGGTTCAAGACCTGCAAAACATTCCACATAAAAGGAGGACACATAATCACACAATGTAAAACACAGTTCAAGTGTGCAAGCAACTGAATTATTTGTGGAAGTAAGGAGGATTCTGCAGGAGATGCTTGATGACAAGAGGGCCTACTTGCAGAGTGCAGACAGAGTCAGTTGCAGAAAAGATGGTCCCAATAGCTGTATGCAAGCAAACAAACTAGTCAGTTTTTTATGGTGTTCTTCTAGTCCAGAGACATGCTGAGAACGGGACAAGGGAGAGTACACACCAAGATAATCCCGCATTGACAGTTTCTTCAGGCCCAGCTTTGTAAACATATATCTGGTCCCTGCAAGAGACAAATCACCCATGAGCAGACATCTGAAGGTTCTTCCTTCCTTTCACTCAACATTCATCTCACATGCACCACTGCATACACACAAGTGAGAAGCTTGTCCTGTTCCAGCAAGAATCTTAAAACAAGAGTGGAATCCTCACAACAAAACTGAGCAGAGAATAAAGTCTCCTCACTGTTTCTTCAAAAGCAATATCTTCATATCGTCCAAGAGATTGAAATAGAAGCCACACAAAGTACAAGTGTTCCAGGGCTTCTAAGAAAAGCAAGCACAAATCTATGGAGCATGTAAATGTCACATAGCAGATTGGTGGTCCATGTATACCAACCAGCAGAGATAATGCCAAAGGAGATGAAGACTCCAACTACTCCAAAAAGCATAATTGCAATGAAATTGCGAAAAAACTGCTTCTTCTTCACTTGAAACCTGCACATGTGCCATGACCATCAGATCTAGCTTGAAGTTTGCTACAAAACTGCAACAAGGAGAGAGCTGTAACGCTTTTGCAGAAACATCAGTGCTCTCCAAATGGGAGTTGTGAAAGCTTTGCAGAAACAGCAATGCTCTCCAAATGGGAATTGTAAAAGCTTTGCAGAAACATTGGTGCTCTCCAATGCCCTAAAATGTGGACTGCAGAGAGAACTCATGTTTCTGTAAAGCTTCAGTCTTCACATACATTTGTTGTGTTGTGTACTACTGGTGGCTTCTGATGCAACTTGAGGAGGGTTCACATTTGCTCAAAGTTCATGGATTGGGAGGGGAAAAAAATGGCAAGTTACCCGGCATTGAAGATGATGGGAGGAAGTAGATAGATGAAGAAGAGCTCCTCGTCAAACTGCAGAATATGAGAATTTTGACCCTTGCTTACGAGCAACACTAGTACCCCGCTGCAAAACCCCTGCAGCACAGAGAGAAAGAGAAAAAGAATACAAATCATATGATTGTAGTCAACAAAATTGTCAGCATTTCTTTCTTTCACTCAGTTAAGCTTCTCGGCTCATCTCGTTCAACTACTATCTGAATCCCTCCCGGAGAATTTTGTACCTATTGCGTGCGTGCAGGTCCCAAAATCCATCTCATGATCATCAAATCCAAGCAAAAAATGTAGCAAACATTCTGAAGCAGACATGTGTTCATCATCTATCTTCTGGCTGCTTGTTTGCGGATCATGACAGAAGAGTAAATGCTGTAGAAACAAACACTCACAAGGAGTAGAGCTGTAATGGATTCGTTCATCCACCGATTCTCCTCCAACAAATGGCCCAGAATCATGCACAAACACAGCAGCGACACGAACAGCACAATCTCTATGACATGCAAACGATCTGCGTCGTCTCCTGCTACGCCGTACTTCAGCAGCAGATCATACATCGGGTCGAGGTACGTGGCCATGGTCGTTGGTTTTATCAAATCAAACCCCGCCTTGTTCCTCTTAAAAAATATGGCAAGGAACCTCTGAAAACAGTGGCTAAGTATTGCACCTATCTTCTCTCTCTATAGGAAACAAACAGCAGGAAGGAAGGAAGCAAGCCACACCCTGCCAAAACCACAAACCTCGCACATACAAAAACAAAATTTTGCAACAATACTCGTAGTCACCAGTACCCGATCGAACAGCTACCAAAACACAGACATGCGACAAAACCAATTCTCCATTCCATATTCCACCCTTTCAATTGTCCACCGAGATATCCCCGCCGAGATATATTATCCCTTTCACCCCATCAGTAGACGAAGAATTTCAACAACTGCGCCACTTTACGTCTCCGGTACTCTCATAACAACAACAATAACAACAATAAGATGCCAAAATTCTCAGAAAACACCATCTTCAGTCGCTTCAACCGCCCCTGGAAACAGCAATTCCTGGAGAGAACAAGAAAAAGAAGAACAAGAAGAGAGCGGAGAAGGAAAAAACTGAGGAAAACATGAACCGGATAAGAGAGAGAGCTTGCAATTGCTTCTGGTACCGACAACGAGGAGATGTGAGTACAAGCAGATCTCGGACGGCAAACTCCACAGATTTTTTTGGTGCTTTTCTTTCTTTCTTTGTTTCCGCTCTGCAGTGCGCTCCAGCAGCAAGCGAGAGGCAGCGTAATGAAAAGGGAAAGCAGCTGGCACGCACGGGGGCGCCTGGGACGGGACGTCAGGGGCGGCCCAACAGTAGCAATATCCAGGGGTCAAATCGAGGGAACAAACCAGCGTGGATCTGGCACCTCAATGGACGGGCCGTCGTCAGAGGACAAAGCGGCATTCGGGAACCACGAAAAATTTGTGAAATCGCCATATTTACATTATAGGTTTCTACATGTTGCCACCAAAATATAATAATTTTTTTAATCAATTTTTTGTTTCCTGACCTGTAGCCAAATTTGACTCGCTCCTCTTGTGGATGATCACCAGTCCACCTACCTCACAAAATTAAAAATTAAAAATTTAGAAAAAAAA
>Ga0209208_10000258_pt1 | contig 64148 bp, 55 predicted proteins | sample S1TSphfallax_3_FD_187694 | JGI IMG/M metagenome (GOLD analysis project Ga0209208, IMG submission 187694) | Host-associated microbial communities from peat moss isolated from Minnesota, USA - S1T2_Fd - Sphagnum fallax MG (SPAdes) (version 2) | ecosystem: Host-associated > Plants > Peat moss >... | reverse complement strand
ATCGCGACGCATCGCTGATCGAGACGACGCCGGACGGCGCGGCCGACGTCGCGCCCGCCGCCAACGTACGGCTCTATGCGTTCATGGGCGCACAACATTACGTGGGTCGTTCGCGCACGCGCGCGCCCTTCGTCAATTGCGTCTCGACTACCGATCATTACCTGGCGATGCGGGCACTGGTTTTGGCGCTGGACCGCTGGACCCGCACGGCCACGCCTCCGCCGCCCAGTGCCTACCCCAGTCTGAGTGCCGGTACCCTGCTCACGGTGGAAGCGTATCGATCCCGGTTTCCGGCGGTCCCGGGCCTCGTGCCACCCGTGCAGAACCTGCGTGAACCTCGTCTGGACTTCGGTCCCCGCTTCGCGAGCGAGGGAATCGCCGATTCGATTCCGCCGGTCGCGGGTCGCGGATACGAGACCCTGGTGCCCTCGCCCGACGCCGACGGCAACGATCGCGGCGGCGTGCGTTCGATCGAGATCCAGGTCCCGCTGGGCACCCATACCGGTTGGAATTTGCGCGCGCCGGAAACCGGTTTCGGCTGGGCGACGGCGCGCTTCGACGGCAGCTTCCAAGCCTTCGCCCGCACGGAGGCCGAGCGCGCGGCGAACCACGACCCGCGCCCCAGCCTCGCGTCGCGCTATCCGACGCGCGAGGTCTTCGTGACAGCCGTGCGCCGCGCCGCGCAGCGCCAGGTCGCCGCCGGCTTTCTGTTACCCGAAGACATCGATCGCGCGGTCGCGGAGAACGTCGGCCTCTACGATCGCCTCCAGCGCCATGCTCCCGGCGATCCGAGCTGCGATTACTTGTACGCGCAGTGAGCCGCTACGCGTCCAGAGATCGGCGAAGGTCGCGAAAACGAAGCTGCCGACTCCGGCAACCGCGATGGCCCGCAGCGAGCTAGGGACGCCTCAGACGGGTTTGCGCGCGTACCAGCCGAAGCCGAGGATCACGGCGTAACACACCGCCGGCACGGCGAGGGCCAATTTCAAGCCCTCGAGATCGGCGACATGCCCGGTGATCAAGGGGACGATTGCGCCGCCGACGATGGCCATGCAAATGATTCCGGAGCCCTCGGCGGTGCGCACGCCCAAGCCCGCGCAGGCCAGCGAAAATATCGTTGGAAACATGATCGAATTGCACAGGCCCACGGCGAGCAAGGCCCAACCGGAGCCGAGGCCCGCAGTCGTACCCGAGAGCAGCAGCAAAAGGATCGCGAGGCCGGTTACGCCGGTGAGCACCTTCCCGGGCGCGAAGACGCGCAGCAAGTACGCGCCGATGAATCGCCCGACCATCGCCCCGCCCCAGTAATAGGGCACGTGCTCGCCGGCGGCCTTCGCGGTGATGCCCATCACGCTGCCTTGCATCAGGTAATTGACCAGGATCGAGCCGATGGACACCTCGGCGCCGACGTACAGAAAGATGCACAAGGCGCCAAAGGCAAAGCGCGGGCGGGCCAGCAGCGTGAAGGCCTGAATCAGCTTGCCCGGGACGACGGGAGCTTCCTTGAGCCGATGGCGCTGGAACCATACGACGACGGCGACGATCAAGAGCGCGAGCGCCAGACCGAGATAGGTTCGCTCGACCACCTGCGTCTCGACGCTGCGAAAGGCGACGAGGGCCGCGCCCGACAGCTTGCTGGCGTCCGTGCTCGCGATCGAGCCGAGGATCAACTGCGAGCCGACGTAGGGAAAAATCGTCGTACCGAGAGAGTTGAACGCCTGAGCGAAGGTCAGGCGGCTCGAGGCCGTGGCCGTTGCGCCGAGCATGGAGATCAGCGGGTTGGCCACGACCTGGACGATCGTGATCCCGGAGGCGAGCACGAACAACGCGAACAAGAACATGCCGAACACACCGGAACTGGAGGCCGGCACGAACAGCAGACAGCCGATCGTCATCGCGACGAGACCCACGACGGCGGTGCGCATGTAGCCCAAACGCTCGACGATCGCGGCCGCCGGCAGGGAAATCACGAAGTACGCGGCGAAAAACGCCGACTGCACCAGCATCACGTCGGCATAGGTCAGCGTGAACAGCGACTTCAACTTCGGGATGATCACGTCATTGAGGCTCGTGATGCCACCGAAGATAAAGAACAGTGCGAAGACGAAGATGCGCAGTTCTTCGGCGCGCGTCGCCTCGCCCGCGCCGGAGTTCACGCCGCTGCTCATGCTCATATGATCGTGCCATCCCCACTTAACATAGCCATTTCCGGCCAAGCCAACTACACTTTGCCGACCCCGGAGTCGATCCCGGATCATACAGGAAGCCTCCGATGCACCGCCCGGTTTCGATCGGCACACTTGGCGTCGATGCCTCTCTCCACGAATTCGTGAACCGGGAAGTCCTACCGGGGACGGCGCTGAGCGAACCGGCGTTTTGGGAGGGCTTTGCCGCTCTGGTTGCGCGCCTGGCGCCGATCAACGCGGCCCTGTTGGCGCGCCGCGACGAACTCCAAGCGAGCATCGACCAGTGGCATCGCGCCCACCCGGGCGCGCAGTTCGATCACGACGCCTACGTGGCGTTTCTGCACCACATTGGCTACCTCGCCCCGGCCTGCGATCCCTTCACGATCGACACCGAGGGGGTCGATGCGGAAATTGCGTCCGTCGCCGGACCACAATTGGTCGTGCCGGTCAACAATGCGCGCTATGCCTTGAATGCGGCCAATGCGCGCTGGGGCAGTCTGTACGACGCCCTGTACGGCACCGACGTCATCGACGAGGCGGACGGCGCCGAACGCGGGACGACCTACAATCCGGTGCGCGGCGCGCAGGTCATTGCGTACGGGCGGCAGTTCCTCGACGAGTATTTTCCGCTGATCGATGCAAGTCATCGCGACGCGCTGGGGTTTCGCGTCGATACCCATGGTCTCGGCGTGCTGCTGGCCTCGGGCGGCGTCACCCGCTTGCGCGAGCCCGCGGCTTTCCGGGGCTTCCAAGGAGACGAGGCCGCGCCGACGCTGGTGCTGCTCGTGCATCGCGGACTGCACGTCGAGATCCACATCGATCGGTCCCATGGGATCGGTGCCACGGATCGCGCCGGGGTCGGCGACATCGTGCTCGAATCGGCCTTGTCCACGATTCAAGACTTCGAGGACTCCGTTGCCGCGGTCGACGTCGCTGAGAAACTCGTCGTCTACCGCAACTGGCTTGGCCTGATGAAAGGCACGCTGGACGCCGACGTCACGAAGGGAGGAAAGACCCACCGGCGGCGTCTGAACGTCGACCGGCGCTACCGAACGGCAGGCGGCGGCGAACACTCCTTGCCGGGGCGCAGCCTCCTGCTCGCGCGCAATGTCGGGGCCCATATGCTGACCGACGCGGTGACTCTGGACGGCGAAGCGATACCCGAAACCTTCCTCGACGCCGTCATGACCGCGCTGATCGGCAAACACGATCTCGACGCCGATCGCGATCCGGGCCGTCCCCGCAATTCACGCCGCGGATCGATCTACATCGTCAAGCCGAAAATGCACGGCCCGGACGAGGTGGCATTCGCGGAGCGACTGTTCGCGGAAGTCGAAGATCTCGTGCATCTGCCCCGGCATACCTTGAAGATCGGCGTCATGGACGAAGAGCGACGCACGACGGTGAATCTCAGGCAGTGCATCCACGCGGCGCGTCATCGCATCGTCTTCATCAACACCGGCTTCCTCGACCGAACCGGCGACGAGATTCACACCTCGATGGAAGCGGCGGTCGTTCCACGCAAGAGCGAACTGAAGAACGCCGTCTGGCTGGATGCGTACGAGCGGCAGAACGTCGACATCGGGCTATCGACCGGTTTCCGCGGCCGCGCGCAAATCGGCAAAGGCATGTGGGCGATGCCGGATCGGATGGCGGACATGGTGCGCACGAAGATCGCCCATCCGCGCGCGGGCGCGAACACCGCCTGGGTACCCTCGCCGACCGCCGCCACGCTGCATGCTCTGCATTACCACGCCGTGGACGTTGCCGCCGTGCAGGAGGCGCTCGCGACGCGGCCGCCCGCGCGTCTCGAGGATATCCTGAGGCCGCCGCTCGCGGCGGCGAGCAATTGGACGGTCGCGGAGGTCGAAGAAGAACTCAACAACAACGCCCAGAGCATCCTGGGCTACGTCGTCCGCTGGATCGACTTCGGGGTCGGCTGCTCGAAGGTACCGGACTACGCCAATGTCGCGCTGATGGAAGACCGCGCCACCTTGCGCATCTCCAGCCAGCACGTCGCGAACTGGCTGCATCACGGCGTCTGCACGCCAACTCAGGTGGCGGATGCCTTGAAACGCATGGCCCTGGTCGTCGACCGCCAGAACGCGGCCGATCCCGCCTATCGTCCCTTGAGCGCCGACCCGGCACACAACGTCGCCTTTCTAGCGGCCTGCGACCTGGTTTTTTCCGGTCGCGCGCAGCCGAACGGCTACACGGAAGCGATTCTGCACCGGCGCCGTCGCGAACGAAAACGTCAAATCGTTTGAAGCACCGCGGGGCGTACGAGCCGAAAACCCCGGTAGGCGAGCACCAAGGCGCCGACCAGGCCGAGATAGCCGCCCAGGCCCACCGACACGTGCCGCGCGACCAGTTCGCCCCCTTTGTTGACCAGATCGTTGGCAAGGCGCACCAGGTCGCGGCTCACCGCATCCGCATCGTCGCCGGTCGTGAACAGATCGTGCGAAGAGCGCAAATAGAGGCTCAAGCCCACGACCAGCAACAGAATCATGGGCGCGAGGTAGGCCGGCCACAGCGCGCGATTGCCGTTCCAGTGCGGCGCCAACGGCGCCAGCAGACTCGCGATGCAGACCAGGAAGAAGGCTACCGTCGCGACGCTCACGTCGCCGCCGACGAACAGGCGCATCGGATTGACGACCGCATCGCCGAGATCGAAGAAGCGCACGTCGTGCTCGAGCGGACCCATCGTCGTCACGAGCGTGTTCGTGAAAAACCAGCCGATCAGCAGACAGACCAGCGCGAGCACGGACGCCGGCCCCAGTTGCCCCGCGGCTGCCGTCAATTTTTCGAAAAACGTCGGCGGTGTCGTCACGGATCGTCTCTTAACGGGCCGGGGAAGTGTCGAACAAATCCTTCAATTGGCGAGGTTGGCTGCGAAGATATTGGGGTGGCGCCCAGACGCGTGAGCCGAGCGCCGCGGCGGCGTGCCAGGGCCAGCGCGGATCGTAGAGCATGGCCCGCGCGAGCGCGATCGCGTCCGCCTCGCCTGCGGTCAGTATCGCCTCTGCCTGAATCGGCTCGGTGATCAAACCAACCGCAATGACCGGAATCGACACCGCCGACTTGATGCGCGCGGCGAAGGGCACTTGATAATTGGGACCGAGCGCAATCGCCTGATCGGGCGACAGCCCGCCACTCGATACGTGGATCGCGGCACAGCCGAGCGCGGCGAGCGCCTGCGAAAACGCCACCGACTGTTCCAGGTCCCAGCCACCGGCCACCCAATCACTCGCAGAAATTCGCATCCACACCGGAACGTCGGGCGCTGTCGCATCGCGCACCGCGGAGAAGACCTCGAGCGGGAAGCGCATGCGGTTTTCGAGCGAGCCGCCGTATTCATCCTCGCGTCGATTCGAGAGCGGCGACAGAAATTCGTGCAGCAAGTAACCGTGCGCTCCATGCAGTTCGATGCCGTCCAAACCCAGCGCGGCGCTGCGCTGCGCCGCCAGGACGAATTGCTCGCGCAACTGCGCGAGCCCGGCGCGGTCGAGCGACCGCGGCGTCCGATCGCCGGGTAGGTAGGGAATCGCCGAAGGAGCCACGGTCTGCCATCCGCCGTCTTCGTCCGGCGCGAGCTGCCGCCCGCCCGCCCAGGGCACCTGCACCGAGGCCTTGCGCCCGGCGTGCGCGAGTTGCACGGCCACGGGAATCGGGGCGTAGCGGCGGATCGCCGCCAGGACACGCGCGAGTGCCGACACGTTGGCGTCGCTGTAGAGGCCGAGATCACCGGCCGAGATTCTTCCCGCAGCGGAGACGGCGGTCGCCTCGATGATCAGCAGCCCCGCACCCGAAAGCGCGAGCTGACCCAGATGCATCAGATGCCAATCGGTCGCCGAGCCCTCGTCCGCCGAATACTGGCACATGGGCGCGACGACGATGCGATTGCGCAAGTGCAGCGGCCCGATATCGAGCGGCGAAAAAAGACGACTCATGACGGCGCGGACCCCTGCGGTGACGTGGACTGTGGCGGGGCCGCCGTACCCGCCGGAGTGCGGTGGCCCTTCAACGGAATATTATAAGTGATGGTGGCTCCGAACGCTTCGGGCGACTGCGGGTCGTGGCGCACCTTGTCGAACACGAGCAAGCGCGTGCCGAGTTCGAAGCTCTCCTGCAGATCGTGCGTCACCATGAATATCGTCATCCTGTGGGTGTTCCACAGTTGCAGAATCAGCGTGTGCATGTCGGCCGTGATCCCGGGGTCGAGCGCGCCGAAGGGTTCGTCCAACAACAGGATCTTCGGCTCGCAGATCACCGACTGGGCGATCGAGAGCCGCTGCTGCATACCCCCCGAGAGCTGTCGCGGGTATTTGTCGGCGGAGCCCTGCAGGCCCACCGCCTCGAGCAACTCGTCCGCCCGTGCCCGCGCCCGCCGGCGCCGGGCGCCGAACAGCCGTCCGGCGAACGGCGCACCCCGCAGCTCGAGTCCCAGCAACAAATTATCGATGACGCGCAAATGCGGGAAGAGCGAATAGCGCTGAAAGACGATGCCGCGATCGGGCCCCGGTTCGGCCGGCAGCGGTTCCCCGTCGATCAGAAAGTCCCCCTTGCTCGGAGTCTCGATGCCGAGCAGCATCTTCAGGAACGTGGTCTTACCGCAGCCCGACGCGCCGACGATCGTCACGAACTCATGGTCACCAATGTGCAGATTGACGTTCTCGAGCACGACCTGTGCGCCGTAGGTCTTCCAGAGCCGCTTGACCGTGACCTGAGTCATGTCACGCCCCGGGCTCTGCCCAGGCAAAGGCCTTGGCGCGCACGATTCTCAGCAGCCAATCCATGGCGAAGGCCAGCAGAGTGATCCAGGCCACGTACGGCAGGATCACGTCCATCGCCAGGTAGCGACGGACGAGGAAGATCCGATAACCGAGCCCCTCGGTCGAAGCGATCGCCTCGGCGGCGATCAAGAACAGCCACGCGGCGCCCAAGGTCAGGCGCAGCGCATCGATCAGCCGCGGCCACAGCTGCGGCAGGACGACGCGCAGCACGATCTGCCAGGACGAGGCGCCGAGAGTCTGCGCTTTGATGATCTGCTCCGCGGGCAGTTCGCTGACGCGCAGCGCGAGGTCGCGGACGATGATCGGCGTGACGCCGATGATGATCAGCGTGACCTTGGCGAGCTCTCCGAGGCCGACGGCGATGAAGAGGATCGGGAGCACGGCGAGCGGCGGGATCAGGGACAAGGCCGCGACGAAAGGCGCCAGCGTCGAACGCACGTAGGGCAACACCCCGATCGCAAGACCGAGCACGAGCCCCACGCTCGCGCTGATGGCGAGTGCGACGACCAGTCGTTCGAGACTGGCCCGCGTGTCGTCCCAGAAGAGGTAATCGCCGGTGCGCTCGTCCTCCTCGAACGCATATTGATGCATGGTCGAGCCGATGGTGGCCGGAGAAGGCAGCAGTTTGTCGCCGGGATTCTCCACCAGTCGCGCATGCGAGTACACCAGGTAGGCAAGCAGGACCAGGAGGAACGGCAGCGCGCTCAACAGCACGGCCGCCCCGCGGCTCGGATGCTGATTGATGAGGCGGCGCACCCCTCAGGCCCCGGTCACAAAGTGCCGTCCAAGGCCAGCTTCGTATAGGCGGGATCGATGCGCATCTTCACGTTGTGAGCGTCACCCAGCTGCTTGCCCCCGGGAAATTCGATCCCGACGACGTCGACGCTCGCCGCGCCCTGCCCCAGGATCCCGTGGTCGAAGGAGAAATGGCGGACCAGATCCATCGTCTTCACGATGGTATCACCGGTGATGAATCCATAGCTCTCCGCCGGTGTCGAGAACAAGTGCGTCGTCGCGAGCTGACTGCGAAATCCCGCCAGATCGGTACCCGAGGCCTTGGCCATGGCCGCCTGTGCCGCGGTCCCGGGCGCATCGGTCCTGGCCATGAGCGCGAGCGTCTCGTACCAGGCGCCGACGAGCGCCTTGCCGAGCTTCGGATTCGCCTTGAGCGTGGCGGTGTTGACGACCATCAGATCGAGAATCTCGCCGGGGATCTTGCTGGAGTCGAAGACCAGTTGCGCATCCGGCGCGGCGAGAATGCTCGCCAGCTGCGGCTTCCAGGTGACCACGGCGGTGGTCGCCGGCGCCGCATAGGCCCCGACGATGTCCGCATCGGAGGTGTTGACGATCTTCAGGTCGCGTTCGCGCAGGCCGACCGTCGCCAGACCGCGCGCGAGCAGGTAGTGCGAGACGGAGAACTCGACGAGGTTGACCTTCTGGCCCTTGATCGCCGCCAGCGTCTTGCCTTTGCCCTTGAGCACGACGCCGTCGTTGCCGTTGGAATAGTCGCCGACGATCAACGCGGTCGAGTCGACGCCGCCCGCCGCCGGGATCGTGAGCATGTCCATGTTGGTCATCGCGCAACCGTCGAAGGTGCCGGCGGTGTATTGGTTGATCGACTCGACGTAGTCGTTGATCTGGGTGAGCTTGATCTTGATGCCGTATTTGTCGGCCCACTTCTTCAGGATGCCCGTGCGATCGGCATAATCCCAGGGCATCCAACCGACGTAGATGCTCCAGGCGATGTTGAATGAAGTGCGCTCGGCCGCCATGGCCGGCTGCAGGCCTCCCGCCAACGCCAGCCCCAGGCCCAGGCCGAGAGCCAGCCAGGCGCGTCTCAGTCGATTCGCTCGTATCTGCATCTGCATTCTCCCTGCTTAGACGTTCAGCCAGCCGCCGACGGCGCGGCGTCGGGGCGTAGACTCACCAATAACTGTGCCACTTCCACCGCGCGCCCCTCGGCGCAGCGCAATTGCTCGACGGTGCCGTCGACGGGCGCGGTAACCGGCAACTCCATCTTCATGGATTCCACGAGCACCAGGGTTTCGCCCGCTTTGACGGATTGACCCACCTGCACGGGAACCTTCCAAATGCTGCCCGAGACCGGACTCGCCACACCGACACAGTCGGGAGCCAGCGCCTCGTCACCGAGAACTTCCTGCACCGGCGGCAGATCCGCGGCGTAGCCGATCTGGCCCGTCGCCTCCCAACGGCGCCGCTCCGCTTCGAAGGCGGCTTGCTGGCGCGCCTTGTGCGCCGCGATGCTTTCTTGGTGTTCCGCAAGGAAACGTCGGTAGTCCTCCAGACGGAACACGTCCTCGCGAATCTCGAGACTCGCCCGACCGGTCGGAAAATCGGCGCGAAAATCGCGGAGTTCCTGCGCCGAGACTTCGTAGAACCGAACCTGATCGAAGAACCGCAGCAGCCAGGGCTGGTCGCGCGTGAATTCGCGGGTGACGCGGTAAGTGTTCCACATCTGGCAGGTTCGACCGAGGAACTGATACCCGCCCGGCCCCTCCATACCGTACACGCACAGATAAGCACCCCCGATGCCGACGGCGTTCTCCGGCGTCCAGGTGCGCGCCGGGTTGTACTTCGTCGTGACGAGGCGATGTCGGGGATCGAGGGGCGTCGCGACCGGCGCGCCAAGATAGACGTCGCCCAGTCCGAGCACGAGATAGCTCGCGTCGAACACGATGCGCTTCACGTCCGCGACGTCGTCGAGGCCGTTGATACGGCGGATGAACTCGAGATTACTCGGACACCAGGGCGCATCGGCCCGCACCGATTGCATGTATTTCGCGATCGCGAGCTGGGTCGCCTCGTCGTCCCAGGAGAGGGGCAGGCGCACGATGCGGGTGGGGATTTCCAGCCGATCGATCGACGCCAGCGTCTGCTCGCCCTGCATCAACAGATCGAGCAGACGATCCAGCCCGAGGACGCGTGGGTCGAAATGCACCTGCAGAGAACGGATGCCCGGCGTCAGATCGACGATGCCGGCGGGCGCTCGGCTCTCGAGCCAGGCCATGAGCGCATGCACGCGCAGGCGCAGTTCCAGATCGAGGACGAGTGGTCCGTACTCGATCAACAGATTTCGATCGCCCGCCCGCCGATAGACGACTTCGGGATGGGACCCGCGAGCGGCGACGCGCGCGAGTATCGGCGTCCGATCCCGGGGGAGCAGCGGTGCCACCGCGAGCTTCTCGGACGGCGCCAAGCTCAGGCTGGCTATCGCGTGTTCCTGTTCCTGCGACGCGCGGGTCGCCCGGTCGGAGGACCAGAGTTCGAACCGCACGCGCGCTTTCGGTCGCAACTGACCGAGCTTCCAAAGTTCCGCTCCGGCGACGGTCACCGGGCAGACGAAGCCGCCGAGCGATGGACCGTCGGGGCCGAGGATTACCGGCATGTCTCCGGTGAAATCGACGCTGCCGATCGCGTAGGCGTTGTCATGGATGTTCGAGGGATGCAATCCAGCCTCGCCGCCGTCGCTGCGCGCCCACTGCGGCTTCGGTCCGATGAGCCGCACGCCGGTCCGACTGGAGTTGTAGTGCACTTCCCAGTTCGCGGCCAGCAAGGCTTCGATATCGCCTTCCGTGAAAAAATCCGGTGCGCCGTGCGGACCATAGAGCACGCCGATCCGCCATTCCTCGACGATCGCCGGCACGAGCGCCGTCGGTATCGCCTGCGGCGCAGACGGCGGGTGCTCCGGCGCGGGCACGCCGATGTGCAGGACGTCGCCCACGAGCAGCGCCCGTCCGCCGTGGCCGCCGAACTTACCCAAGGTGAACGTCGCGCGGCTGCCGAGCGTCGCCGGCACTTCGAAGCCGCCGCGAACGGCGAGATAGGCCCGGGAGCCGCGATCGGTGAGCGCCCCGACGACCAGGGTTTGGCCACGTCGCACGGACACGGGCATCCAGAACGCCACCGGCACGCCGTCCACGGTCGCCGCCATGGGAGCACCGGTCAGGCAGATCAGCGTGTCGACATTGAACTTGAGACTGGGGCCGGAGATGGTCATTTCGAGAGCAACGGCGCCGTCGGGGTTGCCGAGCGCGCGATTGGCGAGCCGGAACGAGAGACTGTCCATCGGGCCGGACGGGGGCACCCCCACATGCCAATAGCCGGTGCGGCCGGGGAAATCCTGCAAGCTCGTCTGGGTACCGGCCGCGAGCACCTCGACGGTCCGCGGCGCATAGTCGAAGCCGTCGAGCGCCCGCGTCGTCATCCCACCGTCGGCGAACAGCGGATCGGCGACGAGCTGGCGCAGATAGTCCAGGTTCGTTTCAATTCCGGCGAGCGTCGTGGCGGCGAGCGCCTCGCGCAAGGCGGTCAGCGCCGCCTCCCGGTTCGGAGCCGACACGATCAGCTTCGCGATCAAAGGATCGTAGAACGGCGAGACGACGGTGCCGTCGCCGACCCAGGTCTCGACCCGCAGGTCGCTCGGAAACCGCGCGTGCGTGAGCAAGCCGCTCGAAGGCCGGAACTGGCGCGCCGGATCCTCGGCGTAAAGACGGACTTGGATCGATGCGCCGCAGCTCGCCGGAGGCCGTAGGGCCAACCGCTCGCCGGCAGCCTGCCGGATCATCCACTCGACGAGGTCGATGCCCGTGACCTCCTCGGTCACGCCATGCTCGACCTGCAGGCGCGTGTTGACCTCGAGGAAATAGAATTCTTCGGTCGCCACGTCGTAGACGTATTCGACGGTCCCGGCCGACTGATAGGCGACCGCCGCCCCGAGGCGCACGGCCGATTCGAACAGGCGAGCGCGCACGCCCGCCGAGATACCGGGTGCCGGCGTCTCCTCGATGATTTTTTGATTGCGGCGCTGGGTCGAACAGTCCCGCTCGCCGAGAGCGATGACCCGACCGGCGCCGTCGCCGAAGATCTGCACCTCGATGTGCCTGGCACGCTCGATGTACTTCTCGAGAAATAGCCCACCCTGGCTGAAGTTTTTCTTCGCCAGGCGTTCGACGGCCAGAAATGCCTCTGCCAGCCCCGATTCCTCGCGGACCAAGGACATGCCGATGCCGCCGCCGCCCGCGGTACTCTTGAGCATCACGGGGTAGCCGATCCGCGCCGCTTCGCGCTGCGCTTGTTCGAGGGCCGTGAGCAATCCGCTGCCCGGCAGCAGCGGCACGTCGTTAGCCGCCGCAAGATCCCGAGCCCGATGCTTCAGTCCAAAATCACGCATCTGCGCCGGCGTCGGGCCGATGAAGACCAGTCCCGCGGCTGCGCACGCCGCCGCGAAATCGCTGTTCTCGCTCAGGAATCCATAGCCCGGGTGGATCGCCTGCGCGCCCGTGGCGCGCGCTGCGCTCAGGAGCTTGTCTTCGCGCAGGTAGCTTTCCGCCGCAGGCCCCGGCCCCAGATGCACGGCCTCGTCGGCCAACGCCACGTGCGGGGCGTCGCGGTCGGCGTCCGAGTACACGGCTACCGATGCCACCCCCAACCGCGCGAGCGTGCGCAGGATGCGGCACGCGATCTCGCCGCGATTGGCGACGAGAACCTTACTGAACATCCGCCGGCCAGACCAGCACTTCGAGCGGCGTCGGATTGTACGCGTTGCAGGGATTGTTCAGTTGCGGACAATTGGAGATCAGCACGAGCAGATCCATCTCGGCGCGCAGCTCGACGTACTGGCCGGGACCGCTCAAGCCGTCCTCGAAGCTCAGGCCGCCGTCCGGCGTGACGGGTACGTTCATGAAGAAATTGATGTTGTGCCCGAGATCGCGTTTCGTGAGACCGAAATGTTCGTGCGTCGTCACGGCGAGGAGATAACTGTCGCGGCAGGCGTGCATCGTGCGCTTCTCGATCGCGTAGCGCACGGTGTTCGACTCGGAGGAGCATGCGCCACCGATCGTATCGTGCCTTCCGACCGTGTCGGCGACGATCTCGGCGAGCACGCGTGAGGAGGAGGAACGCAGTTTCGATCCGGTGGTCAGGTAGAGGTTGCCCTGTTCGCGCAGCGTGTCGATCGCGCTGTAGCGCTCCGCCGTGTCGGTGGCGCTGAAGAACAGGGTATCGGCCGCCTGGTTGCCCTCGACGTCGACGATGCGCAGGTATTCACCGCGCGCGATGGTCTCGAACCAGTAATCACCGGCCGGCACGATCTTGCGAAAACGAGCCGCCGAGGGCTCACGGGGACTGAAGTGGCGCATGGGTCATGCCTCCGCGGCGCCGGCGGCGCGATAGAGCTCGGTGTTCTCGAAACCACGGCCGTTTTCCGGACGAAAGTTGCGGCAGAAATCATCGACGCCGACGGGCGCGGCCCGCCCGATCGCGATTCGCACGGGCCGCCGCGGATAGGCGGTCGCGGTGTTCAAGGGATGCGGGCAGGTGTGCAGGAGCACGAGCGTCTCCATCTCGAAACGCAGTTCGACCGCGCGTCCCGGGCCCGAATTCGCCGGATCGAACTGCATGCTGCCGTCCTCGCTGATCGCGACCTTGCTGAACCAATTGACGTTGGCGGCGAGATCCCGGAGCCCCAGGCCGTATTTTCCGCCCTCGACCAGGAACGCGTCGTGGCCGTTTTGAGTCCATTCGTTGCGCGCCGTTTGGTAAGAGATTTCGCCCCAGCGACGGGCGACCAATTCGCGGTTGGCGTTGCCGCCCACCGTGTCATGCCAACCCACGTCGTCGGCCACGATGGAGCAAAAGATGCGTCCCATGTCGGAGTAGAGGCAATGCCCGCGGGTCAGCTTGAAGGTGTGCTGACACTTCAAGGTATCGGGCGCGTTGTAGCGCTCGAGGGGATTTCGGGGGTTGTAGAACAGCATGCCGACGTTGGCGCCGCCCTGCTCGTCGACGAGGCGCAGCGTAGTACCCGCACTCAAGTTCAGGGACCAGTGCTTGCCGCCCTCGATCACGGTTTCATAGTTCACACGACTCTCCTCGAGTAGCCTCGGGGTTGGATTTCCAGAACGGAAGATCATCCCGAGGGTGTCATCACCACCTCGACATCGATCTCCCGGGCTTTTATCCCGCCGTGTATCCTTGAAGCGTTCAAGGACTGCCTCTCTCGGACCAGGCACCCGCTTACGAGCGAGCCGGAACCCTAGACGCACATTTCGTGAGCAAAAGAGTAGCAAATGCCGTGACCGCCGCACCAGCCGTTTCCCGCTTTCGCGCAAATAAAAATCGCGGGACCGCGGCACCCGATGCACCGAGAGTGCGCAACGCTCGGCGACGACCGCTCCAATTCAGCGCGGCCCCATGATCAATACCGAGGAACCGATGCCCGACCCTTCGACGAATCCCGCGATTCCCCCGCAGAACACCAGCCTCACGATCAGCTCGCTGCTCGCGGCGTACCGCGGCGGACAGCTGCAGGTTGCGCAGGTCATCGACGCCCTGCAGGAGCGCGCGGACCGCGCAGAGGAGCGCAACGTGTGGATCGCCCGGCTGTCACGAGAACAGGTTGGAGCCTACGTTGCAGCGCTCGCCAAGCGTTCCGCCGATTCGTTGCCCCTCTATGGAATCCCGTTCGTGATCAAGGACAACATCGACCTCGCCGAGATCCCGACCACCGCGGGCTGCCCCGCCTATGCCTACACGCCGTCGCGATCGGCGACCGTCGTCGAGAAGCTGATCGCGGCCGGTGCGATCCCGCTGGGCAAGACCAATCTCGATCAGTTCGCAACGGGCCTGGTCGGGGTGCGCTCGCCGTACGGCGCCTGTCGCAACAGCTTCGATGGTCGTTACATCGCCGGCGGCTCGAGTTCGGGCTCGGCAGTCGCCGTGGCGACGGGACTGGCGAGCTTCGCCTTGGGCACCGACACGGCCGGCTCCGGCCGCGTGCCCGCGGCGTTCAACAACCTGATCGGCCTGAAGCCGAGCATCGGCCGCTTGAGCGCCACGGGCGTCGTGCCCGCGTGCCGCTCACTCGATTGCGTCTCGATCTTTGCGCTCACCGCGGAAGACGCGGGCACGGTGCTCGGCGCGGCCGAAGGATTCGATGCCGAAGACCCGTATTCGCGCCGCCTCGGGAACGCGCCGATACCGGCACTGCGTTTCGGCGTGCCGCGCGCCGATCAGCTGCAGTTCTTCGGCGACGCGGACTATGCCGCCCTGTTCGCCGCCGCGGCCAAGCGCCTGGAGGGCCTCGGCGGAACGCGCGTCGAGCTGGATCTCTCGCCTTTTCTCGATGCCGCGCGCCTGCTCTACGAGGGGCCCTGGGTCGCCGAACGCTATGCGGCCGTCGGCGAGTTTCTCGAGCAACATCCCGAGGCCCTGCATGCGGCGACCCGTCAGATCATCGGCGGCGGTCGCATGCCGACCGCGGTGGCGGCCTTTCAGGCCCAATACCGCCTGCAGACGCTGCGCCGTGCGAGCGAGACGGCGTGGACCCAGGTGGACCTGATCCTGACCCCGACCGCCGGCACGATCTATGCGATCGCCGACGTCGAGGCCGATCCGCTCAGGCTCAATGCGACGCTCGGGTACTACACGAATTTCATGAACCTGTTCGACCTGGCGGGCGTTGCCGTGCCGACCGGTTTTCGTACCGACGGCCTGCCGTTCGGCGTGACGCTCGTGGGCCCGGTCGCGACGGAACGCGCACTGCTCGCGATCGCCGGGCGTTTGCATCGCGAATCGGTGCAGACCGTCGGCGCCACCGGCACGCCGCTGCCCGCGGCGCCGACCGCCGCGGCGACGCTTGCCCCCGCGTATCTCCCGCTCGCGGTCTGCGGCGCTCATATGACGGGCCTGCCGCTGAACGTGCAGCTGCTGGAACGCGGCGCCTACCTGTTACAGAAAACGACGACTGCGCCGGCTTATCGCTTTTTTGCCCTGCCCGGCGGACCGCCGCATCGGCCCGGCTTGATCCGCGTCGCGAGCGGCGGCGCACAGATCGACGTGGAAGTCTGGGCCGTGCCCGCCGAGCACCTGGGCTCCTTCGTGGCGGGTATCCCGGCGCCGCTCGGCATCGGCAAACTGGAGCTCGCCGATGGATCGCGGGTGCCGGGATTCATTTGCGAGGGTCTCGCGGCCGACGGGGCCACGGACATTACGCACTTCGGCGGTTGGCGTCAGTTCCTCGCGCACGCGGCGAAATGAGCGGCCTGCGCGCAAGCGGCTTCGGCGTGGCCGATCTGCCCAGGATCATTCGCGGCCGGGGCAGCTATCTGTACGACGCCGAGGGTAAGCGCTATCTCGATGGCTCGGGCGGACCGGCTGTGTTCAGCGTCGGCCACGCGCATCCGGAGATCAATGCTGCGATCGTCCGCCAGCTCGAGGACGTCGCCTACGGCTACCGCTATTTGTACACCAGTTCGGCGCTCGAGGAATTGAGCGCGACGGTATTGGATCTTTGCGGCGGCGAGTACCAGGAGATCGTCTACAGCGGCAGCGGTTCCGAGGCGGTCGAGTCCGCGCTCAAGATCGCCTTGCAGCACTATGCCGCGCGCGGCCTGCCGCAAAAACGCCATTTCATCTCGCGAGACCGTTCGTGGCATGGCAATACCCTGGGCGCTCTGTCGGTCTCGGGCTTCGCGCAACGCCGGAAGTCATTCGAGGGCAGTCTGCTCGATGTCAGCTTCGTGGGCGCGGCGAACACCTATCGTCCGCCCGCGGGCGTTGCGCCGGAGGACCTGCCTCGGGTGCTCGCCGCCGAGCTCGAGCGAACCATCCAGGCGCGCGGTCCCGAAACGGTGGCAGCGTTCATCTTCGAGCCCATCGTCGGTGCCGCCGGCGGCGTCGTACCGGCACCGCCGGGCTACGCGGCGGCGATGCAAGCGGTCTGTCGTCGCTATGACGTATTGACGATCGCCGATGAAGTCATGTGCGGGTCGGGCCGCAGCGGAACCTGGCGCACGCTCGCCCACGACGGCGTGGTCGCCGACATCATGGCGATCGCCAAGGGCCTGGCCGGCGGCTACATCCCGCTCGCAGCCACGCTCTGCACGGCGCAGGTGGCGGCGCCCATCTTGAGCGAACACGGCGCCTTCCAGACCGGTCACACGTTCACGGGGCACACGGCGGCCTGTGCCGCGGGCCTCGCGGTCCAAGGCTTGATCGCGCGCGAGGGATTGATCGAGCGGGTGCGTCGGCGCGGCGCGGAGTTCCAAACGGCGCTGCGTGCGGCGCTCGCGCGCTTCGATGCGGTCGGCGACGTCCGCGGTCGCGGCTACTTCCTCGGCGTCGAGTTCGTCGCCGACCGGGACACCAAGGCACCTTTTCCAAGCGCGCGTGCACTGAGTTTCCGAATAGGCGGACGCGCGTTCCGCGAGGGTCTCATTTGCTATCCCTGCGCCGGCAACGTCGACGGCCAATCCGGCGACACCATCATTCTCGCGCCGCCCTACAACGCGAGCGACGCCGAACTCGAGGAAATCATCAGTAAGTTGAGCACGGCCGTGGCCGGAGCCTTGGCTTCCGGAAGCTGCGCATCCTAGAGGTGGACGGCCCGCAGCGAGACCTTCTTGGTGCCGTCGGCGACCCATTGAGTACCCGGATCTGGGGGATTCTCCCGTTCGCTTGATCAGTTTGTCGAACTCTGGTACCTTTATTACACAAGGTAGCTTCGCAGCAGAACTCGATCTCTTCCCTATGCCACTCGACGAGAAATTCAGCCCCATACGCAAAGGTCTCCTGGAATTCCTGGTGCTGCGGATCGTCAGCGGCGCGACCGTCTACGTCCCCGATATCCTGAAGCGACTGGCGCACACGGAGTTCGCCACCCAGGAAGGAACGCTCTACCCCCTCCTCAGCAAATTGCGCCGCGAAGGGCTCGTGGACTATCTCTGGCAGGAATCGGACAGCGGGCCGCCGCGCAAGTATTACCGACTGACCGACTCGGGCCGCACGCATCTGGCGGAGCTGGACGCGTACTGGGCGCTGATCAACAAGACGATTTCCAGTCTCGGGAGCTGAAACATGCAGAAGGTCATCACGGTCAGCCTCAACGGCAACGCGTATCAACTCGACGAAGATGCCTACGGGCAGTTGTCGATCTACCTCGATCAGTCGGCCCGCGCATTGGCCGCCAATCCCGACAAGACCGAGATCATCGCCGATCTGGAGCAGGCGATCGGCGAGAAGTGCGCACGCTACTTGAATGCGCACAAGACCGTGGTCACGGGAGCGGAACTGCGGTTGATCGTGGCGGAGATGGGTCCCGTCGATGGCGACGGCGAAGCGACGGCGCCCGGCGGCGGCCAGACCGGCAGCTCAACCGGCGGCGGAGCGCAGTCCGGCACGGCGGCTCCGGGCGCAGCGGGTGGCTCCTCCCCGCGCCGGCTCTATCAAATCAGCGAGGGCGCGATCTTGAGCGGCATCTGCAACGGCATCGCCGCGTACTGCGCGGTCGACGTTACCTTGGTGCGCGCCATTTTCGTGGTGTCGTTCCTGTTCACGGGCGGACTCGCCCTGCTCGCGTACGTGGTTCTCATGTTCATCCTGCCGTATGCGAGCACCTCCGAGGAATACGCGGCCGCGCACGGCGTGCCGTTCAATGCGCGGACGCTCGTCGAACGGGCCAAGGAAAAATACGCGCAGTTCGCGCAAAAGCAGGAATGGCGCGGCTCGCGCGCGCAGTGGCGCTCGGAGTGGCGGCGCATCCGCGCCGAATGGCGCTTCGAGCGCCGTCGCCTGCGCGATCAGTGGAGAGCGCACCGGCGCTTTGGGGGAATGCCTGGTGGTCCTCAGACGACACCGGCGGGCGCACCACCGCCGACGGGCAGCTATTTCGCCCATGTCTTCAGCGGCACCTTGATGGCCGTGCTCGGCCTCGTGTTCGCGATCGTCACGATCGTCTGGTTGCTCGCGCTCTTGTCCCTGGTGACGACGGGCGCGCTGCTCGGCTGGACACTGCCGCACGAAATCCCGTTCTGGGCCGCGCTGATCGGCCTCGTCCTGCTCTACAATGCGGTCATCTGGCCGATCCGATCGATGCGCCGCGCGGCCTATTACTCCGTCGGGGCGTATCACGGTGCCTGGATCGAGGCCTGGAACGGCATCATCGGACTCGCCGTGTTGATCGCACTCGTCTGGTACGGCCTGCATCACGTGCCGGAGGTGGAAGCGCTGTTCGACCAGCTCACGCATTGGTGGCGGGCGAACGTCGGGTCCAGCGCCGGCGACTGGACCTAGCGGCCAAGTCGTCAGACGACGCGCCCGCGCCGGCCGCCGGCCAGGAAATCCGTGATGTTCGCGGCCATTTCGTCGAAACTGCGCTGACGCGATTCGAGCGCGGCCCAGGCCACGTGCGGCGTGACGATCAGGTTCGGTATCGAGGGATCGAGCAGGGGGTCGCCGTCGACGGGCGGTTCCTGCGCCAATACGTCGATGCCCGCGCCGGCAAGCCGTCCTGCCCGCAACGCCGCCGCGAGCGCGGCGCTGTCGACGAGGCCGCCGCGCGCGGTGTTGATCAGCACCGCATCCGGTTTCATCAGCGCGAGTTCGCGCTCGCCGATCATCAGTCGCGTGTCCGGTGTCAGGGGGCAATGCAGGGACAGGACATCCGCGCGCGCGAGCAAGTCCAGCAGAGGCACGCGGCCCTTCACGGGCGCAGCGCCCGCGCGATTGGCGACGAGGATCTGCATACGAAAGGCCTCGCCGATCTTCGCTACGCCGCTGCCGAGGTCCCCCCAGCCGACGATGCCGAGCGTGCGCCCGGCGAGTTCGCGTATCGGCAAAGCGCGTACGTTCGCGGCGCCCAACCTCGCCCAAGACCCATCGACGGCGTACTCGCGGTAAGCCGACAATCGCTGGGTGAGACTCAAGATCAGGCTCCAGACCTGCTGCACGACCGATGCCGTGCAATAGCCCCGGACGTGGGTCACGGCGACACCGTATTCGCGTGCCGCTTCGGTATCGACCTTGTCGTAGCCGGTGCCCGCCACGCAGATCAAGCGCAGTCGCCGCGCGGCGGCAATCGCCTCGCGAGGAATGGCCGTTTGATCGACGAGCACGATGTCGGCACCGCGCAGCCGCTCGATCACCTCGACCGCGCTGGACCCCTCGTACAAGATCAGGTCGGGCACGACGCGCCGCAAACTCGAAAGATCGAGATCGGCGGACGAGGCGCGGTCGTAGTCGAGAAAAACGGCTGGCATTCCTGGCTAGAATACCCGGTCACCGTGCGGTGCGCATGACCCGCTCCCGCCTCATCCCAAGCCTCGAGGAGTTTCTAACCATGAATCAACATCCCGCCATCGCCAACGGTGCGACGGCCGTCATCACCGGCGCCGCCAGCGGCATCGGCCTGGCGGCCGCCCACCGCTTTGCGGGCTTCCGTATGAACCTGGTCCTGGCCGATCTACCTGGAGCTCCCTTGGAGCAGGCCACGCAAGCCCTGCGCGCGACGCCCGGTGCGGGCGGCGTCGTCGCCGTGCCCACCGACGTCAGCGACCCGGCCGCGGTCGAGTCGCTGAAGATGCAGGCCTATGCGGGCTTCGGGCGCGTCGACGTGCTCATGAACAATGCCGGTGTCGACGGCGGCGGCGGCGCCTTCGACGACCTCGCCGCGTGGCGCCGTGTCATCGAGACCAATCTCTGGGGCGTGATCCACGGAATCCACGCGTTTGCCGGCGCGATGGTCGCGCAGCGTACGCCCGCGCTGATCATCAACACCGGATCCAAACAAGGCATCACGACGCCACCGGGCGATACCGCCTATAACCTCTCGAAGGCGGGGGTCAAAATCGCCACCGAGGGCTTGCAGCACGAACTGCGCAATCTGTTCGACTGCCGCGTCAGCGCGCATCTGCTCGTGCCCGGATTCACGTTCACGGGTTTGACGCGACGCGCGGAGAAACCGGCCGGCGCCTGGCATGCGGATCAGGTCATCAGCGAGATGCTCGCCGGCGTCGCTGCGAACCGGTTTTATATCGTGTGTCCCGACAACGACGTCACTCCGGCGATGGACCGCAAGCGCATTCGATGGGCAGCGGAGGACGTGATCCTCGGTCGGCCGCCCTTGTCCCGCTGGCATGCCGATCATCGCGACGCGTTCGCGGCTTACATGGCCGCCGACGACTGAGCCCGGCCGCATCTCGGCGGCGAGGACAGTAAGGGTGCCTGTGCGTATACGGAGACGCCCCCCGGCTATTTCGCGGCGTCGGCCGCATCGGGCGGACGAATGCTGCCGCAATCGGCACCGACGAAGGACATCTGCGTGTCGTTTTGCATGGAATGCGCCTGGCCGCCGGCCTGCTGCACCGTCATCTCGACGTGGGCCGTAATCGTGTCGCCGCTCGCCACGGCCGTGCCCTTGCCCGTCGTCGTCGTGCCATCGGTCGTGCAGTTGAATTCGTAGCTCGTCCGGGCGCCATCGTGCTGAACCACCGCCGGCTGACAGCGACCGTCCTTGTCGACGATGGGCTTGTCGAGCTTGGCCATCGCGGGACTCACGCAAATGCGAAAGCTCCCGTTGCTCCCCTGGGAGACCCCGCTCTGTTTGAGCTTCGCTTCCACCATCGCGCGCTGATCCGGCGGCAAGGTGGCCAGCATTTGTTGCATGCGGTCGCTCACGGCCGCGATGCTGGCGGTGTTGTCGCGTCCGTCGACCACGGATTTGACGATGTGTATCTCCCAGAGCCCGGGCTTCAGGCCGAATCCGGCCGCCATGGCGCCGGCGGCCAAGGCCGCAAGGAGCGCAGCGGAGACGATCACGCGGGGGATCGAGCGCGCTGTTCGCATGGTGAAACTCCTCGAGGTCTGGTCGGCGACGCGGGCCGCCACCGCGGTTCCCGGTGACGATGATTTCAGGCATTGTAACGCCTCGGTCATACTCGAGCAGGAGTCATCGATGCAGAAAGGCAGTCGGGCCGGGGCCATGGGTACGGTTTTAGGGGCCATGATGGCCATGGGAGGGGGATCCGCCGGCGCGGCCGTGCCTGCCCACAGCGACGAGCAGGCCTTTCGCGACCTGTACACGCAGCTCGTCGAGATCAACACCACGCGCTCCGTCGGCAGTTGCACCAAGGCCGCCGAGGCGATGCGCGCGCGCCTCGTCGCCGGCGGCATCGCGGCCGCCGACACGCAGATCCTGGCGCCGAAGGACCGTCCCCAGGACGGCGCCCTGATCGCCGTGCTCCACGGTCGTGACCGGCTCGCCAAGCCGATTTTGCTGCTCGCACATATCGACGTCGTCGAAGCAAAACGCGAGGATTGGGAGCGCGATCCGTTCAAGCTCGTCGAGGAGAACGGCTGGTTCTATGGACGCGGCGCGAGCGACGACAAGGCGATGGCCGCGGTGTTCACCGACAGCCTGATCCGCTACCGACAGGAGGGTTTCACGCCGCGTCGGGACATCAAACTGGCGCTGACCTGCGGCGAGGAGACCCCTGACGTGTTCAACAGCGTGCAATGGCTCGTCAAGACGCAGCCACAGATCTTGGACGCCGAATTCGCGCTGAACGAGGGCGCGGGCGGCGAGCTCGACAAGGACGGCAAGCCGGTCACCCTGCAGATTCAGGCCGGCGAGAAGGTCTACCAGGACTTCGCACTGGAAGCCGTTGACGTCGGCGGCCACAGCTCGCGACCGACCCACAACAACCCCATCGTGCGCTTGAGTGTCGGGCTCGCCAAGCTTGGCGCCTACAATTTTCCGGTGGCCCTGAATGCCGCGACCCGCGGTTATTTCACGGCCGAGTCGAAACTCGTGCCTCCGGAAGTCGGCGCCGACATGCGGTCAGTCCTCGCGAATCCGCAGGACGAGGCCGCCGTGGAGCGGCTCTGGGCCGTCAATCCCGGTTGGAACGGCTCGCTGCGCACCACGTGCGTCGTCACGGAGATCACGGGTGGACATGCGCCGAACGCGCTGCCTCAGCACGTGCGGGCCAACGTCAACTGCCGCATTTTGCCGGGCGTACCGATTGCCGACGTACAACGACAGATTGCGACGGTGCTCGGCGACGACAAGATCAGCGTGGCGCCGACCGGGGATCCAGGCATGCAATCCCCCCCGCCCCCGCTGACCGAAAAGATCATGGACCCAGTCACCCAGGTTGCCGACAGACTCTGGCCGGGAGTCGCGATCGTCCCGACGATGGCGACTGGTGCAACCGATGGCCGCTTCCTGAACGCGAGCGGCGTGCCGACCTATGGACTGTCCGGGATGTTTCAGGACGCTGAAGGCAGCCATGCTCACGGTCTCAACGAGCGCATTCGGGTCAAATCCCTGCTCGATGGCCGTGAATTTCTCTACGAGGTGGTCAAACTGTACGCGTCCGACGGCAAATAGCCGGCCCGACAAACCGCTGGACGACGGGCGGCGCGACCTGTATCGTGCAGGGCTGGCTATATAGGTTGGTACTCGGTCAGTGCCACCTCCCGCCCGCAGTCCGTCCTCGACGCACTTCGATCGATACCCCTCGCTGCTGACCGCTGCAGAGCCGAGCTCTGTCGTGCGAGTCCTCCGAAATTTTTTAAGGATTATTCAATGTCATTTTCCGATCTCGGGCTATTGCCCGAATTGCTGCGTGCTGTCGCCGATAAGGGTTACGACACGCCTTCCCCGATTCAATTGCAGGCGATCCCGGCCGTGCTCACGGGCCGCGACGTCCTCGCCGGTGCGCAAACCGGCACGGGCAAGACCGCAGGTTTCGTATTGCCGATCCTGCAGCGACTCAACGCCGACACCGCGCACGGCACGAACCGTGCGCCTCGCGCTCTCGTTCTCGCGCCCACCCGCGAACTCGCGGCGCAGGTCGCCGACAGCGCGCGCACCTATGGCAAGTACCTGCAGCTGAGAACCTTCCAGGTCTTCGGCGGCGTCAGCATCAATCCACAGATCTCCGCGCTGCGCGGTGGTTGCGACATTCTGGTCGCGACGCCCGGGCGCCTCCTCGACCTTGCGCAGCAGCGCATGGTCGATTTGTCGAAGATCCAGGTGCTCGTCCTTGACGAGGCGGACCGGATGCTCGACATGGGCTTCATCAACGACATCCGCAAGATCATCAAGCTCCTGCCCCAGCAGCGTCAAAACCTGCTGTTCTCGGCCACCTACTCGGATGACATCCGGGGCCTGGCCGAGCGCCTGCTGCACAACCCCGTTTCGATCCAAGTCTCGCCGCGCAATGCCGCCGTCGAAATCGTCGAACAGTGCGCGTATCGCGTGCAAAAGGAACAGAAGCGCCACCTGCTGATCCACCTGATCCAGGAGGGGCAGTGGCAGCAAGTCTTGATCTTCACGCGCACCAAGCACGGCGCCAATCGCCTCTCGCAGCAGCTCGAGGCCGCGGGCATCCGGGCCGCCGCGATCCATGGCAACAAGAGCCAGGCTGCGCGCGTCAAGGCGCTCGACATGTTCAAGAACGGTCAGATCACCGCGCTGGTCGCGACCGAAGTCGCGGCACGCGGTCTCGACATCAAAGAGCTGCCGCATGTCGTGAACTATGAATTGCCGAACGTTCCCGAGGACTACGTGCACCGCATCGGTCGCACGGGCCGCGCGGGCGCGGGCGGATCCGCCGTCTCGCTCGTTTCCTCGGATGAGGGTGGCTTCCTGCGCGACATCGAACGGGTGCTGCGCAAGAACATTCCGGTCCTGGCCACGCCCGAGTTCAAGGTCGTCGAAGCGGCACAGCTGCCGGACAACCGCCCCGCGCGACCCCCGCAGGGTCAGGGACGCGGTGGATTTCACCGCGGCGCGCGCGCCGGTTCAAGCGGAAGTTCGGGCGGCGGCGGCGAGCGGCGCGATCATCACCGCCCGGGCAATGGCGGCCGCCCGTCGAATGGCCGGCCCGCGAGCGGACGTCCTTCGAACGCGGGCTCCGGCCAGGGTGGTCAGCAGGCGCGGGGTCGTACCCGCTGACCTTCAGAGGGCCTTGACGAACTCTTTGAGGTAGGACTTGAAGTCGGGCCCGAGGCTCGGGTGCTTGAGTCCGTACTCGACGGTCGCCTGCAGATATCCCAGCTTGCTGCCGCAATCGTAGCGCTTGCCCTCGAACTCGTAGGCATACACGGACTCGCGCGTCATCAAACGCGCGATGCCGTCGGTCAGCTGAATCTCTCCACCCGCCCCGGCGCCAATGTTCGCCAGGTCGTCGAAAATCGCACCCGTGAGCAGATACCGCCCGACGACGGCCAGATTGGAAGGCGCCTTGTCGGGCTTCGGTTTCTCGACGATATGCGACATCTTGCCGACCCGAGGGGCGACCTGCCGCTCGAGCGACACGATGCCGTATTTGTCGGTGTCCTGATGCGGCACGTTCTGCACCCCGAGAACGCTGCCGCCGTGATCGGCGAAGACGCCGACCATCTGTTTGAGACACGCGACGGGCGCATCGATCAAGTCGTCGGCGAGATGCACGAGGAACGGCGCATCGCCGACGACCGGACGCGCGCACAGGACCGCATGACCCAGACCCAAGGGCGCGGGCTGCCGGATGTACACGCAGGAGGCCCAGCTCGGCAGGATGCCGCGCAGGGTGTCGAGCAAGTCCTGCTTGCCTTGCGCCTGCAAGGTTGCCTCGAGTTCGGTGTTGGTGTCGAAATGATCCTCGATCGCCCGCTTCGAGCTGCCGGTGATGAAGACCAGGGTCTCGGCCCCGGCTTGCAGAGCCTCTTCGACCGCGTATTGAATCAGCGGCTTGTCGACGATCGGGAGCATCTCTTTGGGGCTCGCCTTCGTCGCGGGCAGAAAACGCGTACCGCGGCCCGCAACCGGGAACACGACCGTCTTGACTTGGGTTTTGCTCATGCCTGGAGTTATCCTCGATTGACGGGCAGAGCCCGGACCTCAGTCACGAATCGGCTGGCCGGCCCCTTCGTTGACGCGCTCGCGCAGGTCTTTGCCTGGCTTGAAATGCGGCACGTGCTTGCCGGCCAAGGCCACGGCCTCGCCGGTCTTCGGATTGCGTCCCTGCCGGGGGGGGCGGAAGTGCAGAGAGAAACTCCCGAAACCCCGAATCTCGATTCGCTCGCCGGTCGCGAGTGCGTCACTCATGATTTCCAGCAATTGCTTGACGGCGAGTTCCACATCCTTCGCCGGCAGGTGCTTTTGCTTCGCCGAAATGATCTCAATCAGTTCCGATTTCGTCATTATCGATCCGTGCGAATCACTAATCATAGTGCGGAGAACATGCGCGGCGGGAGACCGCCGCGCATGCCTTCAATCCCTCAATCCTGGCCGGAGATCTGTTCTTTGAGGAGGTCCCCAAGACTCGTACCGGTCGGCGAATCCGTCCGATAGTTCTGCATGGCTTCCTGCTCTTCGTGAATGTCCTTCGCCTTGATGGACAGCGAGATGCTGCGACCTTTGCGATCCACGCCGGTGAACTTCGCCTCGACTTCCTCGCCCACCTTGAGCAGCAGACGCGCGTCCTCGACGCGATCGCGCGAGAGTTCCGACGCGCGCAACTGACCATCGACGCCGTTGCCCAGGTCGATGATCGCGCCCTTGGCATCGACTTCCCGGACGACGCCGGTGACGATCGAGCCCTTCGGATGCTCGGCGATGTAGGCGGAGAAGGGATCCTTCGCGAGTTGCTTGATGCCGAGACTGATGCGCTCGCGCTCCGGATCGATCGACAGCACCATCGCATCGACCTGCTGCGCCTTCTGGTAGCTGCGCACGGCCTCCTCGCCCGGAAGATCCCAGGAAATGTCGGACAGATGCACGAGACCATCGATGCCGCCGGCCAGCCCGATGAAAATGCCGAAGTCGGTGATCGACTTGATCTGACCGCTGACCTTGTCGCCGCGGTTGTAATTGTCGGCGAACTCCTTCCAGGGATTCGCCTTGCACTGCTTCACGCCCAGGCTGATGCGGCGACGCTCCTCGTCGATGTCGAGCACCATGACCTCGACTTCCTGGCCGACGTGCACGACCTTGGCGGGATTGACGTTCTTGTTGGTCCAGTCCATCTCGCTGACGTGAACGAGACCCTCGACGCCCTCTTCGATCTCGACGAAGCAGCCGTAGTCGGCGATGTTCGTGACCTTGCCGAACAGCCGCGTGTTCGCCGGATAGCGACGCGCGATGTTCTGCCAGGGATCGGCGCCGAGTTGTTTCAAGCCCAGCGAGACGCGCTGGCGTTCGCGGTCGAACTTGAGAATCCGAACGTCGATCTCCTCACCGACCTTGACCACCTCGGAGGGATGCTTGACGCGCTTCCACGCCATGTCCGTGATGTGCAGGAGCCCGTCGATGCCACCGAGATCGACGAATGCGCCGTAGTCGGTGAGATTCTTGACGACGCCCTTGACCGCCGCGCCTTCCTGGAGGTTGTCCAGCAACGCGGAGCGCTCGGCGCTGTATTCCTGTTCGACGACGGCGCGCCGGGAGACGACGACGTTGTTGCGCTTCTGATCGAGCTTGATGACCTTGAACTCGAGCGGCTTGTTCTCGAGGTAAGACGGGTCGCGCACGGGACGCACGTCGACGAGAGAGCCCGGCAGGAAGGCGCGCACGTTGTCGACCTCGACCGTGAATCCGCCCTTGACCCGGCCCGTGATGATGCCGATGACGATTTCCTGTTTCTCGAATGCGGTTTCGAGGCGGGTCCAGGTGCGCGCGCGCTTGGCTTTCTCCCTTGACAGGCGGGTCTCGCCCGAACCGTCCTCGACGCTGTCCAATGCCACTTCGACGGTTTCACCGACGGTGACCTCGATCTCGCCCTTCTCGTTCTTGAATTGTTCCGAGGGGATGACGGCTTCGGACTTCAGTCCGACGTTGACGATGACGTAGTCCTGACCGACCTCGACGATCAAGCCGTTGAGGATCGTACCGGGGCGAATGCGCTGGCTGGCGATGCTCTGTTCAAACAGTTCCGCAAAACTTTCTGTCATGTTTTCTCTGATGTGAGCCTGGAAGGGCCCGATATTCCCTAGCACCATTGCCATGTGCCTTAGGGGTTGACTGACACTACGGCGCTCGATCCCTGAATGCCGCTCTCAAATCGCTCCGCTCTGCGGAAGTCTTTGCTGAACGATGGCGAGCGCTCGCTCGACGACCGCTTCGACGGGCAGACCCGTCGTATCGAGCAGTACCGAATCCGCGCTTGCCACGAGGGGCGAAACGGCACGCGTCATGTCGCGTTGATCTCGCTCCGCTATCTCCAGCGAAAGGGCGGCAAGGTTAGCAGCAACCCCCTTTTCTTTCAACTGCTTATAGCGCCTCCGAGCACGTTCTTCTGCGCTCGCCGTGAGAAAAATCTTCACCGCGGCATGGGGGAAGACCACCGTGCCCATGTCGCGCCCGTCGGCAACCAGGCCAGGGGGCACGGCAAAGCGCCGTTGGCGGTCCAGCAGGGCCGCCCGTACGGGAGGCAGGACCGCCACTTTGGAGGCGTCGTTCCCGGCCGATTCGGTCCGAATGGCCCGGGTGACGTCCCGACCAGCGAGCCAGACCGCCTCCCCACCCGCCGAATCGGACCCAAAACGGATATCGAGCCCCAGGGCGAGCTCCGCGAGTCTCGCGGCGTCGGCAAGATCGATACCGGCATCCCGCCCGGCCAGCGCAACCAAGCGGTAGAGCGCACCACTATCGAGCAGACCCCAACCCAGGGTCGCAGCGACCTGGCGGGCGACGGTGCCTTTGCCGGAGCCCGAGGGGCCATCGATCGTAATGATCCGTTCAACACTCATGCAGGGCGAGGCCGACGCTGCGCGCCAGGGCAACGAAACCCGGAAAGGAGGTTGCCACGTTCGCGACGTCCTCGATGCGAATCGGCGCCGTCGCGCGCAGACTCGCGATCGCAAAAGACATGGCGACGCGGTGATCGCCACAGCTGTCGACGACCCCCCCGGTGAAGGCGGGACCCTCGGGCCGGCCCGTGATGCGGATACCGTCCGGCAACACGCTCTGCGTGACGCCGAGACGTGCCAAGCCGTCGGCCATTGCGGCAATGCGATCACTCTCTTTGACCCGCAGTTCCTCGGCGCCCGTGACCACGGTCTCGCCATCGGCACAGCAGGCCGCGACGAACAGGACGGGCAATTCGTCGATGGACAAAGGCACCAAGCCGGGGGGAACTTCGATCCCATGGAGGGGCGAGCGAAACACGCGTAGATCCCCGACCGGCTCCGCCCCGCTCTGGCGCTGCGCCTCGATCTCGATGCGTGCGCCCATGCCCCGCAGGATCGCGAGCAGCCCGTCGCGCGAAGGATTCAAGCCGACGTTCTCGATCACGAGCCCCTCGGGACCCGCGGCGAGCAATCCGGCCACGATGAAAAAGGCGGCGGACGAGAAGTCCCCGGGCACGTGCACGCGTTGCGCGGCCAGCGTGGCGGGCGGCTGGATGCTGACCCGCAGACCGTCGACTTCGACACGCACGCCGAAGCTCGCCAGCATGCGCTCGCTGTGGTCGCGCGAGATCGCGGGCGAGATCACCGTCGTCGTCGAGTCGGCATACAAGCCGGCGATCAAGATCGCCGACTTCACCTGCGCGCTCGCGACCGGCATCGAGTACTCGATGCCGTGCAGCGTCCGAGATCCCTGGATGGATACCGGCGGCGTGCCACCGGCGGCGGTGCGCACATCGGCGCCCATCGCGCGCAATGGTTTTGCGACCCGCTCCATGGGCCGCCTCATCAAGGAGGCGTCCCCGACCAGCACGGAATCGAAGCCCTGAGCCGCGAGCAGACCCGTGAACAGACGCATCGCCGTGCCGGCGTTGCCCATGTCGAGCGCGTGCGCGGCGGCGCGCAGCCCCCGCAGGCCCACCCCGTGCACGACCACGTCGGTCGCGCTGCGCTGCTCGATGCCGACCCCGAGCGCACGCATCGCGGCCATGCTCGCGAGGCAGTCTTCGCTCGGCAGAAAGCCGGTGACCTCGCTGCGCCCCGTCGCCAGCCCGGAGAACAGGACCGAACGGTGGGAGATCGATTTGTCGCCCGGCACCGCGACGCGGCCGGCGACGGCGCCGACCGGAGCGGCTTCGTAGTTCTTGCGTGCGCCGGTGGACATCAAAGCACCGCCCGCGGATACGAGCCGAGCACCTTGAACAGCGAGGCCCGCTGTTCCAGGGCCGCAAGCGCCTTGGCGACGGCAGGATCGCTGACGTGGCCCTCGATGTCGAAGAAGAACACATAGTCCCAGAGCCGCCGTTGCGAGGGACGCGATTCGATGCGCGTCATGTTGACGCCGTGTTGCGCAAACGGCTCGAGCAGCCGGAACAGCGCGCCGGAACCCTTCGTATCGCCCGCCGAGACGAGCAGCGTCGTCTTGTCGAGTCCGCTCGGACTGAAGAGTTTGCGGCCGATCACGAGGAAGCGCGTCGTGTTGTCGGCGCGATCCTCGATCTCGTTGGCGAGCACGTGCAATCCGTAGATCTCGGCGGCCGCATTGCCCGCGATCGCCGCCGAGCCGCGCTCGTCGCGGGCGCGCCGGGCGCCCTCGGCATTGCTGGAGACGGGCACGCGCTCCGCGTCCGGCAACTGGTCGTCGAGCCAGCCACGGCACTGTGCCAAGGCTTGGCTGTGCGCACAAACGCGTTTGACCTGCGCCAGGCCGGTCATGCGTCCCATCAGATGATGGTGTATGCGCAGTTCGATCTCACCGCAGATCTTCAAGCCGGATGCGAGAAACATGTCGAGCGTGTGGTTGACCGTGCCCTCGCTCGAGTTCTCGATCGGGACCACGCCGAAATCGGCGACACCGCCCTCGACCTCGTGGAACACCTCGTCGATCGTGGCGAGCGGCAGGGCGCGCACCGAGGCTCCGAACTGTTTCAGCACGGCCGCTTGAGTGAAGGTGCCTTCCGGACCGAGAAAGGCGACCTTCAGCGGCTCCTGCTGCGCGAGGCAGGCCGACATGATCTCGCGAAACAGGCGCACGACTTCCTCGTCCCGCAGCGGCCCCTCGTTGCGCTCGACCACGCGGCGCAGAACCTGCGCCTCGCGCTCGGGCCGGTAGAAATCGACGGCTTTGCCGGATGCCGTCTTGGAGATGCCGACCTGCTGGGCGAATCGCGCGCGCTCGCTGAGCAGGCTCTGGATCCGGGCGTCGATACCGTCGATTTTGGCGCGTATGTCGCCGAGATCGACTCCGGTCGCGGCGACGCTGCTCGGCGCGGCCCCGGTCTTGGCACGCGTGGTTTTCTTCTTGCGGGCTGCCATGTCCGTCCTCAGGAATGTTTGCGCTGGAAGTCTCGCATGAACTCGACCAGTGCAGTGACCCCGGCGAGGGGCATCGAGTTGTAGAGGCTCGCGCGCATGCCGCCGACGACCCGATGGCCTTTCAGGTTCTTGAGACCCGCGGCATCCGCCTCGGCGAGAAATCGGGCGTCCAGCGCGGAATCGGGCAGCGTGAAAGTCACGTTCATGCGGGAACGCGCATCGCGGGCAACCGCGTTCCGGTAGAAACCGGAGGCGTCGATCGCGCCATAGAGCAACTCCGCCTTGGCGCGATTGAGGGCCGCGAAGGCCGGCAGGCCTCCGGAGCGCTTGAGCCATTTGAATACGAGCCCGGCCATGTACCACGCGAAGGTCGGCGGCGTGTTGAGCATCGAGCCCTGCTCGGCGACGAGTTTGTAGTCGAACACGCTGGGCGTCTCGCGGCGCGCCGCGCCAAGGAGATCCTCGCGCACGATCACGAGCACGAGTCCCGCGGGCCCGACGTTCTTCTGCGCTCCCGCGTAGATCAGACCGAAGCGGGACACGTCGAGTGGCTCGGACAATATGCTCGAGGAGAAATCGGCGACGAGCGGGACGCCCGCGGTATCCGGTATGTAACCGAACTCCACGCCTCCTATCGTTTCGTTCGGCGTGTAATGCACGTAGCGCGGCGAGGAACTGAAGCGCAACTCGCTCTGGGTGGGCACGGTCTCGTACCGGCCGCCCGCATCCGCGGCGACGTGCACGCGACAATAGCGGCGCGCCTCCTCGAGACCTTTGCGCGACCAGTGCCCGGTGTCGATGTAGTCGACCGTGGAGCCGGGGCTCGTCAAGTTCAGCGGAATGATCCCGAACTGCGCGCTCGCGCCACCCTGCATGAACAGCACTTTGTAATTCGCCGGCACGCCGAGAAGCTCGCGCAAATCGGCTTCGGCCTCCTCGGCGACGCGCAGGAAGGCCTTGCTGCGGTGACTGATCTCCATGACGGACATGCCGTCGTGATGCCAATCGAGGAATTCTTCCCGCGCCTCCCGCATCACCTCCGCAGGCAGGGCGGCGGGGCCCGGGGAGAAGTTGTAGACGGTCTGCACGCCCGCCCGACCTAGGACTCGCTGGTAGGCGGTTCGCCCTCGGTCGGCGGTTCGCCCTCGGTCGGCGGCGCGGCGGCGGGAGTCTCGCCCTCGCCCGGCGCTGGGCCCGGTGCATCGCCCGTCTCCTCCTCCGGCGCCAGTCCGTCGATGCGCTCCAGACCGGTGAGTTGGTCGTCGTTCTCGAGCCGGATCAGGCGCACGCCCTGGGTGTTGCGGCCCACGACGGAGATGTCCCGGACCGGAGTGCGCACCAGCGCACCACCCTGGCTCATCAACATGATTTCGTCGTCGAGCGTCACCTGCAGCGCGCCGATCATCCGGCCATTGCGATCGGTCACCTGCAAGGCGATCACGCCCTGCCCTCCGCGGCCGTGCCGCGGGTAATCCTCGAGCGGCGTGAGCTTGCCGTAACCCTTCTCGGATGCCGTCAGGATGTAGCCCTGATCGGCCACGATCAGGGCATTGACGCGCTGGTCGTCGGCGAGGCGCACGCCGCGAACGCCGGCAGCCTCCCGGCCCATCGGGCGGACCTCGTCCTCGACGAAACGGATTGCCTTGCCGCCGGTCGTGAACAGCAGGATGTCGCGCGTGCCGTCGGTGATCGCGGCTCCGACGAGCTTGTCGCCCTCGTCGAGATCCAACGCGATGATGCCGTTCGCCCGCGGTCGCGAGAACAGCGCGAGCGAGGTCTTCTTGACCGTGCCGAAGCTCGTCGCCATGAACACGAACTTGCCCTCCTCGAACTCCTTGATCGAGAGCATCGCGCTGATCCGCTCGCCCTCTTCGAGCGGCAGCAGGTTGACGATCGGCTTGCCCCTCGCGCCGCGGCTCGCCTGGGGCAGCTGGTAGACCTTGATCCAGTAGAGCTTGCCGTGATCGGAGAAGCACAGCAGCGTGTCGTGCGTGTTCGCGACGAACAACTTGTCGATGAAGTCCTCGTCCTTGACGGTCGTCGCCGCCTTGCCGCGACCGCCACGCCGCTGCGCCTGGTAGGCAGAGACCGGTTGCGCCTTGGCGTAGCCGCCGTGCGACAGCGTCACCACGACATCTTCGGGCGTGATCAAGTCCAGGGTCGTGAGGTCCTCGTGATTCGTCAGGATCTGGGTGCGCCGCGCATCGGAGAAATTTTCGCGGATCAACTCGAGCTCGGCCCGGATCACGGACATCAGGCGTTCGGGTCGCGCGATGATGTCGCTCAAGTCTCGAATCTGAACCAGCAGTTCCTGGAACTCGGTGACGATCTTGTCCTGCTCGAGTCCGGTCAGCCGGTTGAGGCGCATCTCGAGGATGGCCTGCGCCTGGATATCGGTCAGCCGATAGCCGTCCGCACTGACGCCCAGCGGCGCGATCTCGCTCTCCGGTCGCGTGCTGATCGAACCCGCGCGCTCGAGCATCGCCGGCACGGCCCCCGTGGCCCAGGCCCTCGAGGTCAGCACGATCTTTGCTTCGGCCGGAGAAGCGGAGGCCTTGATGGCGGCGATGATCTCGTCGATGTTGGCCAGCGCGATCGCCAGACCCTCGAGGATGTGGCCCCGTTCCCGAGCCTTGCGTAATTCGTAGACGGTGCGTCGCGTGACGATCTCGCGGCGATGGCGCAGGAAACAGTCGAGCATCTCCTTGAGGGACAGCAATCGCGGCTGGCCGTCGACGAGCGCGACCATGTTGACCCCGAAAACCGTCTCCATCGGCGTCTGCGCGAAAAGATTGTTGAGGAGAATTTCAGGCACTTCGCCGCGCTTCAATTCGATCACGACGCGCATGCCGTCCTTGTCGGACTCGTCGCGCAGCCCGTCGGAGGCGATCCCTTCGATCAGCTTCTCGCGCACCAGATCGGCGATCCGTTCGATCAGACGGGCCTTGTTCACCTGGTAGGGCAGTTCGGTGATGATGATCGCCTGGCGATCGCCCTTGCCGACGTCCTCGACGTGGGTGCGGGCCCTGACGTGCAAACGACCCCGACCCGTCTTGTAGGCGGAGACGATCTCCTGCGCGCCGTTGATGAAGCCGGCGGTCGGAAAATCCGGACCCGGCACGATCTGCATGAGCTGCGCGAGCGTAATGTCGGGGTTTTCGATCAGCGCGATGCAGGCGCTCACGATCTCGCCGAGGTTGTGCGGCGGGATGTTCGTGGCCATGCCGACTGCGATCCCGGACGATCCGTTGACGAGCAAATTCGGGACGCGGGTCGGCAGGACCGAGGGTTCACTCTCCGACTCGTCGTAGTTCGGGACGAAATCGACGGTTTCCTTGTCGATGTCCGCGAGCAGTTCCTGCGCGATCTTCGACATGCGCACTTCGGTGTAACGCATCGCCGCCGGCGGATCGCCATCGACGGAACCGAAGTTCCCCTGCCCGTCGACGAGCAGATAGCGCATCGAGAACGGCTGGGCCATGCGCACGATCGCATCGTACACGGAGACGTCGCCGTGCGGATGGTACTTGCCGATGACGTCGCCGACGACGCGGGCGGATTTCTTGTAGGGTTTGTTCCAGTCGTTGGAGAGCTCCCGCATCGCGAACAACACGCGACGATGCACGGGCTTCAGCCCGTCGCGCACATCGGGAAGAGCGCGGCCGATGATGACGCTCATCGCATAATCCAGATAGGATTTGCGCATCTCGTCTTCGAGATTTACGGGCAATATTTCGCGTGCGATCTCGGCCATCTGCGAGAGTCCGGTCAGTCTTCGGGGCTTTTAAAAAGCGGGCTTGAAAGAGGCAACTACGTGTCTCGGCATCCTTAAAATTCTAGCACAGATCCTCCCGTGGCTTAAGGCCCCGGACCGCATAAATCGATATACTTGACTCCGGCCCGAAGTTGCTGATTTTTTTGCTGGGGGAATGACCGATGCATGCCTCGACTCACAATGCCGATCCGGCGGAACTGGCGAAATTCGACGCCCTCGCGCAGAGCTGGTGGGACCCGAACGGCTCCTCCAAACCGCTGCACGATTTGAATCCACTGCGCCTGCAATACGTCGAGCGGATCGCGGTGCAGGCCGGTCAGCCGCTGGCGACTTGCCGCGTCCTCGACGTGGGCTGCGGTGGTGGCATCCTGTCGGAGGCCATGGCGCGCGCAGGCGCCGACGTGCTCGGCATCGATCTGGCGCGCGCGGCGCTCGAGGTCGCCGAACTGCACGCGCTCGAGTCCCAGGTGAAGCTGCGCTATCGGGCGATCGCCGCGGAGGATCTGGCGGTCGAGACGCCGGGATCCTTCGATCTCGTGACCTGCATGGAGATGCTCGAGCACGTGCCGGACCCCGCCGCGAGCCTGCGCGCGCTCGCCTTGCTCGTGCGGCCCGGCGGACACGTGATCGTATCAACCTTGAACCGCACGCCGCAGGCGTTTCTGGTCGCGATTCTCGGCGCGGAATACGTCGCTCGCGTCCTGCCGCGCGGAACGCACGAATACCTGAAGTTCATCCGGCCGTCGGAGCTTGCCGCGTGGGCGCGCGCCACCGGTCTCGATCTGCGCGACGTGACCGGGATCGCCTACAACCCGCTGACGCGCGCGTTCTCCCTCGCGGCGAGTCCCAGCGTCAATTATCTCGCTCATTTCCGGCGCGCCGAGTCTTGAGGCCGCTGCGCGCGGTCTTGTTCGACCTCGACGGCACCGTGCTCGACACGGCACCGGACATGTGGGCCGCCGTCAACCGCCTGCTCGACGAGGAGGGTCGGGAACGCCTGCCCTACGCGGCGATCCGTCCCGTCGTCAGTCACGGCGCGCGCGGCGTGCTGGGCAAAGGCTTCGGCGACGTCGCGCCCGAGCGCTATGCTGAATTGCAACGCCGCTTTCTCGAGCTCTATCGCGCCGATCTCAGCCGCGGCACGCGGCTGTTTGCCGGCATGGAAACGGTCCTCGACGAGCTGCCCCGGCGCGGCATCCGCACGGGCATCGTCACGAACAAGGCCGGCTGGCTGACCGAACCGCTGCTCGAACAACTCACGCTGCGCGCGCGCTTCGCCTGCGTCGTCAGCGGCGATACGGTCGCGGAGCGCAAGCCGCATCCGCTGCCGCTCCTGCATGCCGCGCAACTGATCGGCGCGGCGCCGGGCGAATGCATCTACGTGGGCGACGCGCAGCGCGACGTCACCGCCGCGCACGCGGCCGGGATGCCGGCGCTCGTGGCGCTGTACGGCTATTTCGGCGCCGACGAGGATCCGCATCTCTGGGGTGGCGACGGCTATCTGGACGCGCCGCAGGATCTGATGCCCTGGCTGCTCGCGAGCGGCCGACTGTGAGCCCGGGGCTTCTGACCGGCCTAGCCGCGCTGCTGTTCGCGTTTGTTCTCGGCGCCGGCGTCGGCGTCGCCGTGCTGTTGCTCAGCCAGGGGCGGCGCGAACAGGCGCGACGGATCGAGACCGAGTTGCTGCGCGCCCGGATCAAGGGCGAGGAGATGCTGGTCGCCGAGCGCGACCAAGCCCTCGCCCGGGCACGGGATCAGCTGCAGGCGGTCTTCGGCGATCTGGCGCGCGAGACCCTGCAGAGCAACAGCGAGGTGTTCCTCCAGCTCGCGCGCGAGCGGCTCGATCGCCAGCACGAACAATCCGTGGCGTCGCTCAAGGAGCGGGAAACCGCGATCGAATCGCTGGTGGCGCCGATCCGCGCCGCCCTGACGAAGACGGAAGAACAAATTCAGGCGATCGAACGCGATCGGATCGACGCCTTCGCGACCATCAAGAATCAAATGGAAATGCTCGCGAGCGGTCAAAATCTCCTGTCACGCGAGACGAAGAATCTGGTGACCGCCCTGCGGCGCCCGGACGTGCGCGGGCAGTGGGGTGAACTGACGCTGCGCCGGGTCGTGGAATTGTCGGGAATGACCAAGCACGTGGACTTCACCGAGCAGACGCATCGGGCAACGGAGACCGGCGCGGTGCGGCCCGACATGATCGTCCACATGCCGGAGCGGCGCGACATCATCGTCGACGTGAAGACGCCGCTGGACGCCTACCTTGCGGCGGTCGAGACGCAGGACGACGAGGAGCGCAAGACTCAGCTGCGCCGCCATGCCACGATCGTCGCCGCCCGCATCCGCGAACTCGCGACCAAGCAGTACTGGTCGCAATTCGAGCACAGCCCCGACTTCGTGGTCCTGTTCCTGCCCGGGGATCAGTTCCTCGCCGCCGCGCTCCAGGAGAACCCCGAGCTGATGGACGAGGCCCTGCGACAGAACGTCATGCTCGCGACGCCCTCGAGCCTCGCCGCCCTGCTCAAAGCCGTCGCCTACGGCTGGAAACAATCGATACTCGCCGACAATGCCGCCGAGGTCCGCAAACTCGGCGAGGACCTGCACAAGCGTCTCGGCGTGTTCGCGGAACATCTCGGGCGGCTGGGCAAGTCCCTCGGCAGCAGCGTCGAGTCCTTCAACAAGGCCGTCGGGTCGCTCGAACAACAGGTGATGCCGGCCGCCCGTCGTTTCCCGGAACTCGGGCTGCGGGTGGATCGGGAACTCGAACCCGTCGAGCCGATCGCAAGCCTCGCCCGTACGCCGCGGCCCACCACGCCATCGGCCGGCGTCCCCGCGGAGCCGACCGCGCAGCCCTAGCCGTATCCAGGAGCCTCGATGTCCACGTCGAACCTTGCAGAGACCGTTCCGACGAGCTTCACGACGGGTCCCAGCTTGCTAGCGGGACGCGTGATCCTGATCACGGGGGCGACCGGCGGTCTCGGCCGCGCCCTCTCGCTCGCCTGCGCACGCGCGGGCGCCACGGTCGTGCTCTGCGGCCGCAATGCGGGCAAACTCGATCGCCTCTACGATGAGATCGTCGCGATCGGCGCACCGCAGCCGGCCCTCGCGGTCATGGACCTCGCGATCGCCACGGCCGCCGATTATGATGCGCTCGCGCACGTCGTCGGCACCGAGTTCGGTCGTCTCGACGGTCTCGTCCACGCCGCCGCCCTGCTCGGCGACCGCACCCCGCTCGAGCAATACAACGTGCCGACCTGGTGCAAGGTCCTGCACGTGAATCTGACCGCGCCGATGATACTGACGCAGGTGTTGCTGCCCGGCCTTAGACGGTCCCCGGACGCGTCGGTGATCTTCGTCAGCAGCGGCGTCGTGCATCGTGCACGGCCGTTCTGGGGAGCCTATGCGGTCACGAAGACGGCGCTCGAAGCGGTGCGCGGCTTGCTCTCGCAGGAGCTGGAAAACCTCTCGAGCTTGCGCTTCAACAGCGTCAATCCCGGCCGGATTCGCACCGCGATGCGCGCCGCGGCCTATCCAGCCGAGAACCCGAATACCGTGCCGTATCCGGAAGTGGCCATCGATGCCTTTCTTTACTTGTTGAGCGCGGCGAGCGCGGGCGTGCGCGACCGTTATTTCGAAGCCCAGGCGGCAACTTAAGTCGGATCGCCGGTCTCCTGATCCGAAGGTTCCCGATCCCCGGGCTCGACATCACCAGGCTCGTCCGCGGCGCGGGCATCTTTGGCGGCCTGGATTTCGTTGACGAGGACGTTGCGCTCCGCGCTCGTCATTGCACGGGAATGGCCGCGCGGCAAGTCGCGGGCGAGATGTATCGGCCCGAAGCGTACCCGCATCAAGCGGCTGACGATGATGCCGCGGGCGCCCCACCAATGGCGCACGAGGGCCGATCGCGTCGCGCGCACCGTGACGTTGAGCCAGTGATTGAAGCCCTCACCGTACTGCGCCTCGGCCTGCAATATGCTCATGGCTTCCCCTTCGCAGTCCGTGGCCGCGCGAAATTCCGCAACCAGATCGTCGTTGAGCGGACCGCGCATCCGCAAGACGTAGTCGATCGTCAGTGCATGCACGCCCTGCGAGATCCGGTGCGCCCAGGCTCCGTCGTCGGTCAGGATTTCGAGACCGCCATCGACGGGCGGCATCGGCTGAATCGCGAGCCAACGACCCGAAATGCGGGGCAGTTGCAGGTGTTCCGCCGCGCGCGAGGTCGCGGCTTTGAGATCCAGGGTCTCGCCGGGGGAGCGATGAAACAACAGGACGTGCAGTTCCTTCTTGGTTGAGGCACGCAGTCGCACCGGGCGCCCATCGAGCGTAATGCGATCCCGCGATGCCAGCTTGGTGCCGAGTTCGGGCACGGCGCCGTTGACCTGGAGCCGGCCCTCGCGGATCCAGCGCTCCACTTCACGGCGTGAACCGACACCGGCGGCGGCGAGCACCTTCTGGACTCGGTCGCTGGGCGGCAGTTCCGAAGTCTTCGGCGTCCGCGGCGACGGGGCGCGCGTGCGTCCGGGCCTGCCGCGCGGATTGGCGTCTCGATTGCGCGGCGGCCGAGGCGCCATCACTCAACCGCGGTCATCGGTCCCACGCGCGACCAAGTCGTGTCGCTCGTGGGGCAAAGATTCCCCGGCGTCGGCGGCATCGACGGACCCCTCGCGCGCGTCTCGAACGACTTCGTCGCCCTCCTCGTCGGCGAGCTCGTCATCCGCGTCCTCGTCCGCATCCGGCTCGTGGCCGGCGGCGGCGTGGGCCTTCGCGAGGGTCTGGGGCTGCTGCTCGGTGATGGGTTCGCCCGGGGCCTCCGCCACGGGTCCGGCCGCGGGTTCGGCCGCGGGCTCGGCAATCGGCTCGGCGCCCGGCAGAGCGAGCTGCACGCGCAAGTCCTCCAGCTCCTTCAGTTGCGCGAGCGTCGGCAGGTCGTCGAGCTTCTTCAAGCCGAAGTAATCGAGGAACTCGCGTGTCGTTCCGAGCAGCTCCGGCTTGCCCGGTACGTCGCGGTGACCGACCACGCGGATCCAATTGCGCTCATGCATGGTCTTGATGATGTTCGGGTTGACGGCGACGCCGCGGATCTGTTCGATCTCGCCGCGTGTGATCGGCTGCCGATAGGCGACGAGCGCGAGGGTCTCGAGCAGCGCCCGCGAATACTTGGCCGGCCGTTCCTGCCAAAGCCGCGACACCGGTTCGGCGACGATCGCACGGATTTGTATGCGATGACCGCTCGCGACCTCGACCAACTCCAGCCCGCGGGTCTCGTAATCGGCACGCAGCGCCGCGAGTGCGACCCCCACCTCCTCGGCGGTGGAGCCATCGCGCTGATCGAACACGGCGACGAGCTCGTCGACGGTGAGCGGGCGACCCGCGGCGAGCAGCGCCGCTTCGATGACATTCTTGACGTATTGTTCGTTCATTGCGGTCTCTCAAGTTCTTCGTTGGCGGCGGTCTCGTCGGCCACGAGCTTCAGACGGCGCGCCGGATTGCCGCTGCGCACGTGGATCGGCGCATACGGTTCGGACTGGACGATCTCGATCAGGCCTTCTCGCATCAGTTCGAGGATGGCCACGAAGGTCACCGTGACTCCACGCCTGCCTTCCTCGGCCCGGAACAGGTGCACGAACTCGACGAACTCCTTGGCGGACAGCGCGGACAAGACGTCGGTCATGCGCTGGCGTATCGACAGCGGCTCCCGTTGGACATGGTGGTGCGCGAACATGTCGCTGCGCGCGAGCACGTCCTGAAAAGCGGAGAGCATCTCCTGCAGCGTGACCTGCGGCGGTATCTTGACGACCTTGCGCTCCACGAGATCGGCCGAGGCGACCCAGGTGTCGCGATCCAGGCGCGGAATCTGATCGATGCCCTCGGCTGCGCGCTTGAACCGTTCGTACTCCTGCAGGCGTCGCACGAGTTCGGCGCGCGGATCGGACTCCTCGCCGGTCTCCTCTCCCTTCATCCGCGGCAGGAGCATGCGCGACTTGACCTCGGCGAGGGTCGCGGCCATCAGCAGATATTCTCCCGCCAGTTCGAGCTGCAGCACCTGCATCAGCTCGATATAGCGCATGTATTGACGGGTGATCTCGGCGATGGGAATGTCGAGGATGTCGAGATTCTGCCGCCGGATCAGGTAGAGAAGCATGTCGAGCGGGCCCTCGAAGGCTTCGAGAAACACCTCGAGCGCCTGGGGCGGGATGTACAGATCACGCGGCATCTCGGTGATCGGTTGCCCCTCGACGACGGCGAAGGGCATTTCGGCCTGCGCGGGCGACTCGGGCGGGGCGGGGACGGGCGCGGGCTCGGATTGAACGAGGGTCAATTCGGGTTTCATCGGTAATTCATCGACATGGCCTGGCGAACGACGTCCATCGTATCGCGCGCCGCCTCGCGGGCGCGCTCACAGCCCTGCGCGATGATACCCCGGACCAGTTCCGGATTCTCCTCGAACTCCAGCGCACGCTTCTTGAAGCCGGAAATCTCCTCGACGATTTTCTCGATCAGCGGTGTCTTGCATTCGAGGCAGCCGATGCCCGCGCTGCGACAGCCCTTTTGCACCCAATTCTGCGTCTCGGAGCTCGAGTAAATCTTGTGCAGATCCCACACGGGGCATTTGTCGGGATCGCCGGGATCGGTGCGCCGGACGCGTGCCGGATCCGTCTGCATGGTCTTCAGTTTCTTGACGACCGAGTCCGTATCCTCCCGCAGCCCGATCGTGTTGCCGTAGGACTTCGACATCTTGCGGCCGTCGAGACCGGGCACCTTGGGTGTCGCCGTCAGCAGCACCTCCGGTTCGGTCAACACCGCGATGCCGGCGCCTTCGAGGAAGCCGGCCAGCCGATCGCGATCGGCAACGGTCAGGCGGGAATTCGACTCGACGAGCGAGCGGGCGCGATCGAGCGCCTCGGCATCCCCCTTTTCCTGAAAATCCTTGCGCAGGCTGCGGTAGAGGGCGGCATTGCGCGAACCCAGGCTCTTGATCGCCTTCTCCACCTTCTGCTCGAATTCGGCCTCGCGTCCATAGAGATGATTGAACCGTCGTGCCACCTCGCGCGTGATCTCGACATGAGCGACCTGGTCCTCCCCGACCGGAACGTACTGCGGCCGGTACAAAAGGATGTCGGCGCTTTGCAGCAGCGGATAGCCCAGGAACCCATAGGTTCCGAGATCACGATCACCGAGCTGGCTCTGTTGATCCTTGTAGGTGGGCACACGCTCCAGCCATCCCAGCGGCGTGATCATCGACAAGAGCAGATGCAATTCGGCGTGTTCCGGAACGCGGGATTGAATGAACACGGTGGCGACGCCGGGATTCAACCCGGCCGACAGCCAGTCGATGACCATGGTCCAGACGTACTCCTCGAGGCGGCTCGTATCCTCGTAACCGGTCGTCAAGGCATGCCAGTCGGCGATGAAGAAGAAGCACTCGTACTGGTATTGAAGCTCGATCCAATTCTTCAGGGCACCGTGGTAGTTGCCGAGGTGAAGCTGGCCGGTCGGACGCATGCCGGACAGCACGCGGCGGTTCTGCAGAGGCCCGCTCATGCCGAGGCCCCGAGCAAGGCGCCGATGACATGGCCGACGAGACGGTAGGCGGGATCGAACAAATCGTGCCAGGGTCCGAAGGCGATCAAACCCATCACACCCATGACGATGAACAGACCGAAGGGCTCCAGCCGCTCGAACCGCGCGCCGAGTCGCGGTGGCAACAGGCCCGCGAGCACGCGGCCGCCGTCGAGTGGCGGGATCGGCAGCAGGTTGAAGGCCGCGAGCACGACGTTGATGACCACACCCGCCTGGGCCATGTAAGCCACCCAGTCACTCAGGGTCTCGTTGCCACCGACTCGCACGATGCCGGCGAACACGAGACACCAAAAGCCGGCCATCGCGATATTGGCGGCGGGTCCCGCAAGAGCCACCAAGACGAGCGCGCGGCGTGCATTGCGAAGAGACTTCGTGGCGACCGGGACGGGCTTGGCCCATCCGATCGCCGGCATCCCCAAGGCCAGCAGCAGGCAGGGCACCAACACCGTTCCCACGGGTTCGATGTGTCGCAAGGGATTCAGGCTCAGGCGACCGAGCAATTCAGCGGTACGGTCACCAAAATGTCGCGCCGCCCACCCATGCGCGACCTCGTGCAGAGTAATCGCAAAGAGAACGGGGATTGCCCAGATCGAAACATTCTTGAAAAATACATTAAGATCCAATGCTTATACTCATTAATTAAAGTAGCAATGCAAGAGTCTGGAGCGCTCACCGCGCAGGCGGCCGCTATTATACGGATGCCGGGTCGACAAAGGGGCTTACGTCGCCGCGTCCCTCGCGCACGACGACGGGATGGTCGCCAGAGATGTCGATGACCGAGGTCGGCACGAGACCGCAATTGCCCCCATCCAAGACCAGGTCGACGCGGCGACCGAGGGCTTCGTCGATCTCTTTCGCATCGGTGCGTGGCAGCTCCTCGCCCGGCAGCAGCAGCGTGGAACTCATCACCGGCTCGCCGAGCTCCTCGAGCAACATCGCCGTGACGCGATTCTCGGGCACGCGCAAGCCGATCGTGCCGCGCCGTTCGTGCTTGAGCCGACGCGGTGTCTCGCGTGACGCCTTGAGGATGAAGGTGTAGGGACCCGGGGTGTAGGCGCGCAACAACCGGTATTGCCAGTTGTCGACGATCGCGTATTTGGCAACCTCGGCCAAGTCGCGACAGACGAGTGTGAAATGATGGTTGCGGTCGGTCTGACGGATGTCGGCGATGCGCTGCAGAGCCGCCTTGTCGCCGATATGGCAGCCAAGAGCGTAACAAGAATCGGTCGGATAGACGATGACTCCGCCGCCGCGCAGGACTTCGACGGCCTGACGGATGAATCGCTGCTGGGGGGAGACCGGATGCAGTTGCAGATAGATACTCATGCGAGTCCGCTATGATACGCCTATGAATCAATTGCTCGAATGGTTGCCGCTGCTGGCGTTTTTCCTCGTTTTTCAGTTCTTCGGGATCTACTGGGCTACCGCCGCGTTGATGCTCGCCTCGGTCGTGGTCTTGGCATGGCACCGCCGCAGCACCGGTAAATACAAGACCATCCACCTGGTCACGGTGGGCGTGGTGCTCGTGCTCGGCAGTGCGACGCTGATCAGCCACGACACCCGATTCCTCCACTGGAAGCCGACGATCCTGCTGGGGGCGGCCTCGATCGCCTTCGTCGGCAGCAGCTTCATCGGGCGCGCACCCCTGGCCAGGCGGATGCTCGAGGGCGTGTTCCCCGAGCCCATCGAGGTGACCCGGCGGCAGTGGCTCGTCCTCAATGCGATCTGGGCCGCCTGGTTCGGCGTGCTCGCCGTCGTCAACCTCTACATCGCGTTCAACTTTCCCGAGGGCGTATGGGTCAAGTTCAAGGTGTTCGGAATCACCATCGCGATGATCGTGTTCATGATTCCGCAGGTGTTCTGGCTCAACGGCAAGATCAAGGCGGAACCGGCGTGAATCCCCTCACCCGCGCCGAGCGCCTGCGAGCCCGCCTCGAAGAGCACTTCGCACCCCAGGAACTAATCATCGAGGACGAGAGTCATAGGCACGCCGGACACGCGGGGGCGGCCGGCGGTCACGGCCACTTCCGCGTGCGCATCGTCGCCGATGCGTTCCGCGGCGTTTCTCGGATAACCCGTCATCGGCAGGTCTATGCCGCGGTTGGCGATCTGATGCAGACCGACATCCACGCCCTCACGGTCGAGGCCCTGGCCCCACCCTAGTGCGGGCACCGTCCCGGATGATTGGAGAGATCGTTCGGTACAGGCTAAACTGCAGCCCCGGCAAGTACGGGCCCTCCTTGAGGCTCGGTCGCCTTTTTTTGGCATCAGAGGATTCAAATGACTCAATTTTCCACGGCGCCTTGGGTTCGCTGGTCGGCGGTGGCCGTAGCCGCCTTCGGTGTCGCCGCTTGCTCGAAAGGCCAACAATCGATGGTCCCGAAGGTCGACGACAAACCCGTCCCGGTGCCGGTCGCAACCGTCAACGGCAACAACATCTCGCGTGCTGAATTCGACTTCTACGTGAAGCAACTGACCCAGGGCAAGGGCCCCGTGGAGCTCACGCCCGACCAGAAGAACCAGGTGCTCGATCAGCTGATCGACATGCAACTGCTCGCGGCCCAGGGCGTCAAAGATGGTGTCGAGAACGATCCGGAGGTCGCCGCCCGACTGCACGTCGCGCGCCTGCGTCTGCTCGCAGATGCCGAGGAGCAGAATTTCGTCAAGGGCAAGGAGCCGACGGACGCCGAATTGCATGCCGAGTACGACGCCCAGGTGGCCTCGCTCGACAAGACCGAGTACCACGCGCGCCATATCCTGGTGGCGGCCAAGGACAAGGCGCTGGCCGAGGACATCATCAAGAAGCTCGACAAAGGCGCGAAGTTCGAGGACCTGGCCAAGCAGTACTCGATCGACACGGGCTCCAAGGCCAAGGGCGGTGATCTCGACTGGTTCGCGGCCGGGCGAATGGTCAAGCCGTTCTCCGACGCGTTGAAAGGCCTGAAGAAGGGCGAGATCACGCAGCAACCGGTCGAGACGCAGTTCGGCTGGCACATCATCCAGCTCGAGGACACGCGTGACGCACCGCCGCCGCCGTTCGACCAGGTCAAGGAGCAGGTCAAGAAAATCGTCCTGCAAAAGCGCCTGCAGGCTTATCTCGACGGGCTGAAGAAGACGGCGACCATCGAAAAGAAGCTTTGATCCAGAAGCTTTGACCGCCGCGTCGGCGGCTGTCCGGAGGACGGGTTCCCTTGCGAACCCGTCCTTAGGTGTTTCTCGGGACGACGCCCTCAAGACTCCAACAGAGCGCGTAGACCGGCCTCGTCCAGGACGGTGATCCCCAGGGCCTGCGCCTTGGCGAGCTTGGAACCCGGTTCGGCGCCGGCCACCACGTAATCCGTCTTTTTCGAGACGCTGCCGCTCACTTTACCCCCGCGCCCGACAATCTGCGTCTGCGCCTCGTCACGCGACATGCCCGCCAGCGTGCCCGTGAGCACGAAGATCCGACCCGTGAGACTCCCGCTGCGCTCCGCCACCTCGAGCGGCGGCCATTGCACTCCCAAGGCGAGCAGCCGGTCGACCATCGCGCGATTCTCAGCGTCGCGGAAATAGGCCTCGACATGGGCGGCGACCACCGGACCCACGTCGGGTACGCGCTGGATCGTCGCGCTGTCCGCCGCCCGCAGGCTGGCAAGATCGCCGAAGTGACGGGCGAGCGCGAGAGCGGTCGCCTCACCGACGTCACGGATACCGAGTGCGTACAAGAACCGGGGCAGCGTCGTGGTGCGCGAGGTCTGGATGGCGGCCGCGAGCTTCTCCGCGGATTTCTCGCCCATGCGCTCCAGTTCCGCCAGTTGTGTTGCGCTCAACTCGAACAAATCCGCCACCGTGCGCACGAGGTCCGCGTCGACCAATTGCTCGACGAGCTTGTCGCCTAGGCCGTGAATGTCGAGCGCCCGGCGCGAGGCGAAATGCTTGATCTCCTCCTTGCGCTGGGCGGCGCAGCGACGCCCGCCGGAGCAGCGCGCGGCCGCCTGGGCGGCATCGCGCACGACCGGCGAACCGCAAACCGGGCAGACCTCGGGCAGCACCACGCTGCGCGCATCCGCTGGGCGCCGCTCGGGCAGCACGCGCACAACCTCCGGAATGACGTCGCCGGCGCGGCGGATCACGACCGTGTCGCCGATGCGCACGTCCTTGCGCGTGAGCTCGTCCATGTTGTGCAAGGTCGCGTTGCTGACGGTGACGCCGCCGACGAAGGCGGGCTCGAGGCGCGCCACCGGCGTGAGCGCGCCGGTGCGTCCGACCTGAAACTCGATGTCGCGCACGGTCGTGAGCGCCTCTTCGGCGGGGAACTTGTGTGCGATCGCCCAACGCGGCGCGCGCGAGATGAAGCCGAGTTGCTCCTGCGCGTCGATGTCGTCCAGCTTGTAGACCACGCCATCGATCTGGTAGGCCAGGCGCGGACGCTCCGATGCCAGTTCGCGAAAATACGCGAGGCAGCCCTCCACGCCTTCGACGCTGCGCACCTGCGCGGAGACCTTGAAACCCCAGTCGCGCAGTTGGCGCAGCAACGCCCCCTGCGCGCGCGGCAATTCGCCCCCCGCGACGAAGCCGGTTCCGTAGACGAAAAGATCCAGCGGACGCGCGGCCGTAATTCGAGGATCCAACTGTCGCAGGCTGCCGGCCGCGGCATTGCGGGGATTGACGAAGGGTTTCTCGCCGCGCGCAACCGCCTCGCTGTTGAAACGCTCGAAGCCGGCGATCGGCATGTAGACCTCGCCGCGAACCTCGAGTTGGTCGGGCCAACCGCGGCCGCGCAGGCGCAGCGGCAGGGCGCCGATCGTGCGCAGATTTTGCGTGATGTCCTCTCCCGTCTCCCCGTCACCACGGGTCGCTCCCTGGACGAAGGAGCCGTGTTCATACCACGCGCTGACGGCCAATCCGTCGAGCTTGGGTTCAGCCGAATACCGCAGGGCCACGGCGGACGCGAGCGGCCCCGGCGGCAGGCGTTCGCGGATGCGTCGATCGAAATCAGCCACTTCCTCGTCGCTGAAGGCGTTGTCGAGCGAAAGCATGGCCACGCGATGACGGACCGTGCCGAAGGCCGCGATCGGCGCCGCACCGACCCGCATCGACGGTGAATCGGCCGAGGCGACCTGCGGGTACTGCTGCTCGAGCGCCCGCAGCTCGCGCATGAGCCGGTCGTACTCGGCATCCGACACCTCCGGATCGTCGAGGGCGTGATAACGGTGGTTGTAGCGCTCGAGGAGCTCCCGCAATTCGCGCACCCGGGCGAGCACCGGAGCCGGCATCTTGGCGGGAGGCGGTGTCACGCGAGCTGCGCTTGGAAGCGCGCGATATCCTCCCGCAGCGCAGCGGCACGCAGCGGCGAGAGCGGCAATCCTTGCGCATCCTCGACCATCGCGGTCAGCTCCTCTGCCAGGCCGCGGGCCGTCGTGAGGAGGGCGTCGATGGTCTGGAGCGGCTCGGCCGGACCCGGCAGCACCGCGAACAGCGAAAGACCACGGAAATCCTGGTTGGGCATCTGCGCGACATCGAAGGTCCCCGGCTCGATCAGGCTGGCGACACAAAAAAGACTGCGGCCATCGGCATGTCGGCGGTGATAGATATTGTACTTGCCGAAGGCAAGGCCCTGGGACTCGAGTGCCGCGATCAGTTGACCGCCGGTCCAACGTGCGTCGCCGACGGCGCAGACCCGAACCGTGACGATCCGCTGCCTCTCGCTCGCGTTCGGACTGCGCGGCTCGGGGGGTGCGAACCGATCGCTGTCATCGGTACGCGCCGGCGGCGGCGGAGCCGCGGGTACTCGCGCCGGGGCGGTGCGCGGTGACGGTGCCGTCGTCCTCGCCGGCTTTTGCGGAATGGGTCGTGATACCGGCTCGGCGACCTGGGTCAACACGGGCAGGGTTTGATTCGAGAACTCGAGGGTTTCGTCGCCCAGGCCTGCCGTGGCCTTGACGTCGGCCATCATCGGCATTTCGAGTATCGGAACGCGATCGAAGTCCGCGGTCTTGATGCTCAGGGGCTCGAGCGGCGACACGCCCCAATCGCGATCCACCAGTTCGGCGCCGGCCAGCTCCGGCTCGCGTTCCGGTCCCGGTTCCTGCGCTGTCAGGGGCGGCTCCAGCACCGGCTCGTCCACGGCTCCCGTCTGCGCGGCGCCGGTTCGCGCGCCTGGGGACTGCCCGCCGCGGGCCTGGCGGGAATTGCGCGCGGTCCACCACCAGATCAGCGCGAGGCAGCCCACGGAGATTCCGAGCAGTATCGCGCGCAACTCGCCCACCGCCGCTCCCCTACATCGCCGCCAAGCGCACGGCCTCGTCGACGTCGACGGCGACCAATCGGGATACACCCGGCTCGTTCATCGTGACGCCGACCAATTGCGAGGCGAGTTCCATCGTGCTCTTGTTGTGCGTGATGAAAATGAACTGCACGTTGCGCGACATGTCCCGTACGATGTCGCAAAACCTGCCCACATTGTTCTCGTCGAGCGGCGCGTCGACCTCGTCGAGCAGGCAGAACGGCGCCGGATTCAGATCGAAGATCGAGAATACGAGAGCGACCGCGGTCAGTGCTTTCTCGCCGCCGGAAAGCTGGCTGATCGTGCTGTTGCGCTTCCCGGGGGGGCGGGCCATCACGGAGACGCCCGCCGCCGAGGAATCCTCGCCCTCGAGTTCGAGGTAGGCGTGGCCACCGCCGAACAGCCGCGGGAATTTTTCCTTCAGACCTGCGTTGACGCGATCGAAGGTGTCCTGGAATCGTGCGCGGGTCTCGCGATCGATCTTGCGCATCGCCGACTCGAGCGTCTCGAGCGCGTCGGTCAGATCCTTGAACTGACGGTCGAGGTACTCCTTGCGCTCGCTTTGCTCCTTGAACTCCTCGATGGCGGCGAGATTCACCTGACCGAGCCGCTCGATCTTGCCGCCGACCTCGGCCAGCTGCGCTTCCCAGGACTCCAAATCGGCCGTCGGCGGCAGCCCTTCGATCAGAGCGGCGAGGTCGAACTGGGTTGCCGACAACTGCTCGGTGATGTTCTCGCGCCGGACGCGGGTCTGCTCGGCGGCGAGACGCGCTTCGTCCAGAGCGCCACGCGCGGATTCGACGCGCGATTCGACGGCCGCCCGCCCTTCGTCGCGGTCACGCAGCTGGGCATCGAGTTCGTCGGTCGCGAGACGGGCCGCGTGCAATTCGTTCTCGATGCGGGCGCGTACGTCGAGCGCCTGTTCGAGCTGTGCCTCGAGCAACTGCAGCGGCGCCTCGCCATCGGCGAGTTGCGCGGCCAGCTCGTTGCGTCGCTGCTGGAGCGATTCGAGCTGGCGTTCGACGCGCGCAACGGTCGTCGTCAGGGATGCGAACGAGGAGCGGCGCGATTCGACCTGCAGTGCGAGGTCGCGCGCGGCTTGCTGGGCCGACTGCGCCGCGAGCCGCGCCTCGGCCAGCTCGCCGCGCATTCGGTCCCGCTCGCTCTCGAGTTCGATGCGCTTCGGTTCCAGGGCGGCGAGCGCGTCGATCGCCGTTTCCATGCGACCGCGCGCGGTGTGCAGATCGGCATCGGTGCGCTGCAACTCTTCCTGTACGTCGGCGAGGCCGGTTTCGAGCAGCGCGGAGCGGCGCGCGATTTCCTGAACCCGCGCCTGGGCCGCGTCGAAGGCGGCGCGCCGGTCAACGTGCTCCCGGTGCAGGCGATTGACGTCGCCCTGGCAACGCTCGCGCTGATCTTCACGGTCGCGCACGCGCTCGCGCGTGAGGTTCAACTGGTGTTCGAGTTCCTGGACCTGGGATTCGAGCCGGCTGACGCGCGCCCGAATCTCGCGCAGGGACTCCTCGCGCTCGAGCACACCGGCATGCGGATCGCGATCGCGCGAGATGCGCAGCCAATCGGGTCCTATCCAGATGCCATCGCGCGTCACGACCGATTGACCGGCATGCAGATCGCGGCGGCGCGCGAGCGCCTCGGGCAGCGTCTCGGCCGCGAACACGGAGGACAGCAGCGATCCGAGCACGGTTGCACCCTGAACCTTGGCGCGCAGCGAGCCCGTCGCGGCGGCCCCCCCGACCTCCGCCCCCCCCGTGACGACAGCGAGCTGGCCGCCGTCGAAGCTGCCCAACAGCTCGGCGACGCCGTCGAGGCCATCGACGCAGACCGCCTCGAGATAGGAACCGAGCACCGTCTCGACCGCCCGCTCCCAGCCCTTGTCGACGCGCAGTTGCTGCGCGAGGCGCGGTCGTTGGTCGAGGGACTGGGCCTTGAGCCATTGGGTCACCTTGCCCGAGGCCTTGCCGAGGGCAGCCTGTTGCAGTGCCTCGGTGGAGACCTGGGCGCTCAAGGCGCTCTGCCATTGGGTGCGCAGTTCGTTCAGGCCCTTGGTCTGTTCGCGTTCCCGTTCGCGCGCCTCGGAGAGCCCCGCCAGGACGTCCTGCAGTTCGCGCTGCGCGCGTTCGCCGGCATCCGCGGCGACCGCCGCCTGCTCGGCGAGCAGCTCGAGAGAAACGCTGGGCTGCTGCGCATCGAGGCTCGCGCGCTCCGCCTGTTGGCGTTCGCGCTGCTGCAGGAGTCGGCGCTGCTGATTGTCGAGCTGCTCGATGCGGGCCCGTTCCACCTGCGTCTCGCCCTGCCCGAGGGCGACCGCCTGCGCGTGGCTGTCCCAGGCCTGCTGCCATGCCGCGAGTGCCTGTTCGGCCTGCTCGAGCGCCAGCCTAGAGGCCCGCTCCGACTCGTGTGCCCCGTCGAGGCCGGGCTCCATGGTCGCCAACTCCGCGCCCAGCGCTTCGATCTGGGCGCGGTCGCGCTCGATCAGTTCCGCAAGCTCGTGAATCTGCGACTCGGCAAGATCGAGATCGGCACGCTGGCGCTGGCGCGTTTCGCGCGTGTACTGAATGTTCTGTTCGATGCGCGTGACTTCGGAACCCGCTTCGTAGAACCGGGCCTGGATCGCGCTCTGCGCGTCGACCTGGGAGGACTGCTGGGCACGGATGCGCTCGATCTCGGCCTCGGCCTCCCGCAGATCGGCGATCGCCGCCTGCATGGCGATCTCGCAGTTCTTGCTGGTCTCGTCGCGCACGCCGGACTCTCGCTCCAGGCTCTGCAGCCGCAGCGCCAGCAATTCCGCCTGGAGCTTGCGCTGCTCCTCCTTGAGCACCTGATAGCGGCGTGCGGTGGCGGCCTGCCGCTGCAGGCGGTTGATCTGTTTTTCGACTTCCTCGCGCAGATCGTTCAGTCGCTCCAGGTTCTCGCGCGTCGTGCCGATGCGGTTTTCCGTCTCCCGGCGCCGCTCCTTGTAGCGCGAGATGCCCGCGGCCTCCTCGAGGAAGGCGCGCAGGTCCTCGGGACGCGCGTCGATCACCCGCGAGATCATGCCCTGCTCGATGATCGCGTAGCTGCGCGAGCCCAAACCGGTGCCGAGGAACAGCTGCGTGATGTCCTTGCGACGGACCTTCGTGCCGTTGATGAAATAATCCGACGTGCCGTCGCGGCTCACCGTCCGGCGCAGCGACACTTCGTTGTAGTTCGCATAAGGGCCGCCGATCTTGCCCTCAGCGTTGTCGAACACCATCTCGACCGACGCCGTGCCCAAGGGCTTGCGAGCGGCCGACCCGTTGAAAATGACGTCCGCCATCGACTCGCCACGCAGATGTTTGGCCGAGATCTCGCCCATGACCCAGCGCACGGCATCGATGATGTTCGACTTGCCGCAGCCGTTGGGCCCGACGACCCCGGTGAGACTGCTCGGAAAAGTGACCGTCGTCGGATCGACGAAGGATTTGAATCCGGCAATTTTCAATTTCGTTAGGCGCATGATTCTCTGAAGGACCCAAGAGTTGCCCGGCCGGGGAGTTTTGGTCGTGGCCGTCGATGAGGCGCGTAGTGTAAAGTAACTGTCACTTTCGTAAACCCCTGGAATGATCCCGCGATCCTCGAGCCCATGACCAGCCAACCCAGCACCCGCCTTGAGACCTTCCCCAACCCCTCCCCGGAACGCGATTATACGATCCGCATGACGATTCCCGAGTTCAGCTGCCTGTGCCCCAAGACGGGCCAGCCGGACTTCGCCACCCTGAAGCTCGAATACGTACCGGATGCCCGCTGCGTCGAATTGAAAGGCCTGAAACTCTACGTTTGGTCGTATCGCGACCGCGGCGCGTTTCACGAGGCCGTCACGAACGCCATTTTGCAGGACCTCGTGTCCGCCACGGCGCCCCGCTTCATGCGCCTGACCGGGGAATTCAACGTCCGCGGCGGGATTTACACCACGGTGATTGCCGAACACCGTCAACCCGGGTGGGTTGCGGCGCCGCCGGTCCATCTGCCCTGAAGGGAAGCCCCGGCAAGCGTCGGAGAATTTCTTTTCAATCAGTTACTTAAGTTAGGCGATAATGTGATGGCGACGACCTGTACAGGTGAGGCAGCGTCGGTATAATCGCGCGCTCTTTCGTTTGGAGGACGGAGACTCAAATGCCCTCGAAGAAACCGAATAAATCGGCCAAGAAGCCAGGTAAGGCGACAGCGAAGAAAGCAACTCCGAAATCGGTCGCGCCGAAGAAACCAGCGCGACCCCCGACGAAAGCCACCCCAAAGCCCGTTTTACCTAAGGTAGCCGTGAAACCCACCAAGTCAGTTCCAAAATCTGCGCCCGCGAAGCCGGCCGCCGCCAAGGCGACCCGTCCCAAGTCCCCGACGCCCGGGGTTAGCGTGGCGAAGTCCGAATCCAGTAAAGACAGCGGCGAAAAATCCGCCCCCATCAAGTTCGACATCCGTCCTCTCGTGATGCCGCGCGCGGCATCCAACAACGAAGAAGAGGGCGAATTCGATTCACCGACCTCGGCGAGCCTGCTCGCCGGCCCGCGCAACGTCAAACCGTACATCACACGGCGTGGCGAACAGTACATGAACAAGGAGCAGCTCGAGCATTTCGCTCGGATCCTGCAGACTTGGAAGCGGGACTTGATGGTCGAAGTCGATCGGACAGTTCTGCACATGAAGGACGAAGCCGCGAATTTTCCTGATCCCAACGATCGCGCGACGCAGGAAGAGGAGTTCAGCCTCGAACTGCGCACCCGCGATCGCGAGCGCAAATTGATCCGTAAGATCGACGAAGCGCTCAAGCGGATCGAAGACGGCTCTTACGGCTATTGCCTGGAGACCGGCGAGGAGATCGGGATCAAGCGCCTGGAGGCACGCCCCGTCGCGACCCTGTCCGTCGAGGCGCAGGAGCGGCGGGAACGCCGCGAAAAGCAGTACGGCGACCGAGACGACCGCTACCGCTGAGCCGGCGCCGACACGGGGCGCCGACGCGCCGGCGGGGGATCGCCCCTACGTCGGCCGATTCGCCCCGTCGCCCACCGGGGAACTGCATCTGGGTTCCCTGTACGCGGCTGCCGCGAGCTTTCTCGACGCCCGCGCCTGCCGCGGTCGCTGGTTGTTGCGCATCGAGGACCTGGATCGGCCGCGCGTGGTGCCCGGCGCCGCGGAGCGCATCGAGAGAACGCTGGAGCGTTTCGGTTTCGAGTGGGATGGTCCGGTCACCCGCCAGAGCGAGCGTGGCGAACTCTACGCCGCCGCCCTCGCGCACCTCGATACCGCGGCCCTGTTGTTCGACTGTGGCTGCTCGCGGCGTGAACTCGCCGACGGCGCACGCTATCCCGGCACTTGTCGCTCGGGAGTCGCCAAGGCCGGGGTCAGGACCGGACGACGCCTGCGCGTCGAGCCGCGGCGCATCGGGTTTGCCGACCGGATACAGGGCGAGTTTCGCCAGGACGTCGCGCAGGCCGCGGGCGACATCCTGCTGTTACGACGCGACGGCATACCCGCCTATGTGCTCGCGGTCGTCGTCGACGACGCCGACCAGGGGGTCACCGACGTCGTGCGTGGCGCGGACCTGCTCGACGACACCCCGCGACAGATTTATTTGCAGGAGGCGCTTGGCGTCCGCCGACCACGTTACGCTCACGTCCCGGCGCTCACGGAGGAGAACGGCGCAAAACTCGCCAAATCACGACGCAGCGTCGGTCTCGAAGACGGCAGCCCGGGAGCACAGATTTGCACCGTTCTCACGCTGCTCGGGATGCAGCCACCCGAAGAGCTGAAGCACGCGGGAATCGCGGCGGTTTGGCGCTGGGCGATCTCGGTGTGGGACGCACGGCGCGTGCCCCGGCGCCTCGCCTTGCCGGTAAGCACCGACTCAGGGTCACGACTTTGACTGAGCAGGACGTAAGAAAACGCTGACTTACAGACGCATTGCGTTGCGTTATTCTCGATTCTGATTTGAAAACAGTGTGCAATTCACCATGGTCAAGCACGGCCCGGCATCCTCCGGAAACGTGCGGGCCAGCCCCGAGCGAGGAGCCCCATGAGCGAGCCGCGAGTCATCAAGAAGTATCCGAATCGGCGCCTTTACGACACCGTAGAGAGCCGCTACATCACCCTGGCCGAGATTCAACGACTGGTCGTCGAAAAGATCGACTTCGTCGTGGTCGACAAGAAGAGCAATGCGGAGATCACCCGCAGCATCCTCTTGCAGGTCATCTCTGACCAGGAACATCAACCCGATCCGATTCTGAGCCAGGATTTCTTGATTCAGATCATTCGTTCGTACGGCAGCAGCCTGCAGCCGATCGTCAGCGGTTATCTCGAACAGAACATGAAGTCCCTGCTCAACCAGCAGGCGCAGATCCAAGATCGGGTGAAGACCCTCGGCAGCGCCGCGGGCGATCACACGAACGGACACCGCCCGAGCGGCCGTCTGCGCGATCTCGGTCGCGATCTGGCCCGCGAATTCGGTGAGAAGGAACACGTCGAGCACAAATAAAAACCGGGCCCGCGTGGCCCGGCTTTGCTCGTCGTAACCGGCGCGCGATCTTCCGCGTGGAAGATCGGGCACCCGGTTTCTCGCCGGCTTCAGGCGGCGTCGACGTTGCGCATCGACAAGCGCACCCGACCCTGCCGGTCCACCTCGAGTACCTTGACGCGCACGACGTCGCCTTCCTTCAACTTGTCACCGACGCGCTCGACGCGCTCCTCGGAAATCTGCGAGATGTGCACGAGACCGTCCCGACCCGGAAGGATGGTCACGAAGGCACCGAAGTCCATGAGCCGAGCGACTTTGCCTTCGTAGATGCGGCCGACTTCCACGTCGGCGGTGATCAACTCGATCCGGCGCTGCGCTTCGCGACCGGCGGCACCCTGAACCGACGCGATCTTCACCGTACCGTCGTTCTCGATGTCGATCGACGTGCCGGTTTCCTCGGTGATTTGGCGAATCACAGCGCCGCCCTTGCCGATCACGTCGCGAATCTTCTCCGGATCGATCTTCAGCGTGATGATCGTCGGCGCCCACTCCGACATCACGGAGCGCGGTGACGAGAGCACCTTGTTCATCTCGCCGAGGATGTGCAAGCGTCCTTGCTTGGCCTGGTCGAGGGCGACCTGCATGATCTCGCGCGTGATGCTCGTGATCTTGATGTCCATCTGCAAGGCGGTGATGCCGTCCTTCGTGCCTGCCACCTTGAAGTCCATGTCGCCGAGATGATCTTCGTCGCCGAGAATGTCGGTGAGCACCTGAAAGCGGTCGCCTTCCTTGACGAGGCCCATCGCCACGCCCGCGACCGGCGCCTTGATCGGCACGCCCGCGTCCATGAGCGCGAGGCTCGAACCGCAAACGGAAGCCATCGAGCTCGAACCGTTCGATTCGAGGATCTCGGAGACGACGCGAATGACGTAGGGGAACTGTTCCAGGCTCGGCATCACGGCCTTGACGCCGCGCTTGGCGAGATTGCCGTGACCGATTTCGCGGCGCTTCGGCGAACCCATCATGCCGGTCTCACCGACGCTGAACGGGGGAAAATTGTAATGGAGCATGAACGGCTCTTTGCGCTCTCCGGTCAGCCCGTCGATGATCTGCGCATCGCGCCCCGTGCCGAGGGTCGTCACGACGAGCGCCTGCGTCTCGCCGCGCGTGAACAGCGCCGACCCGTGCGTGCGCGGGAGCACGCCCGTGCGGATGTTGATGCCGCGAACCGTCTTGGTGTCACGACCGTCGATGCGCGGCAGACCCGCGAGGATGCGCTCACGAACCAGGCGGTATTCGAGATTGAAGAATTCGTTGCCCACCTGCTCGGCCGTGAACTTGGGCGCATCGCCCTTGGTCAGGGACTCGAGCACGGCGCTCTTGATCTCCCCGATCTTCGCGTGGCGCGCCTGCTTTTCGGTCAGGGCGTAAGCATCGGTGAGGCTCTTCTCCGCGAGTGACGCGACCGCGGTCTTCAGCTCGAGGTTCGCTTCCGGCGCGGACCAGGCCCACTTCGGCTTGGCCGTTTCGGCGGCGAGTTCCTTGATCGCCTTGATGGCAACCTGCATCTGCTCGTGCCCGAAGACCACGGCTCCCAGCATGACCTCTTCATTGAGGCCGGCCGCTTCGGACTCGACCATGAGCACGCCTTCCTGCGTACCGGCGACGACCAGGTCGAGCTCGGAATCGATCAGCTGCGAGGTCGTCGGATTCAGGATGTAGGCACCGTTCTTGTATCCGACCCGCGCCGCGCCGATGGGACCGAGGAACGGCAGGCCGGAGATGGCCAGTGCCGCCGACGCGCCGAGCAGGGAGGCGATATCGGGATCGACCTCGGCGTTGACCGACAAGACCGAGGCGACGACCTGGACTTCGTTGATGAAGCCCTCGGGAAACAGCGGGCGGATCGGACGGTCGATCAGCCGCGACGTCAGCGTCTCCTTCTCCGTGGGGCGGCCTTCGCGCTTGAAGAATCCACCCGGGATCCGGCCGGCCGCATAGGTCTTTTCCTGGTAATTGACGGTCAGGGGAAAGAAGTCGCGACCCGGCACGGCCTTCTTGTTACCGACCGCGGTGACCAGCACGACGGTTTCGTTGATCGTGACCAGCACCGCGCCATCCGTTTGACGCGCGAGTTCGCCCGTCTCGATCGTGACCGCGTGTTCCCCATATTGAAAAGTTTTCTTGGTAGCACTCACGTAGGCTGCCCCTTTGTAGTCGGTAATTTTGAAGTCATGCAGGGCCGAGGGACCCGCGGCGATCGAGCGCGTGTCAGCGGCGTAGCCCCAGGCGCTCGACCACTTGCGTGTACTTTTCCGGCGTCGTGCTCTTGAGGTAGTCGAGCAGCTTGCGACGTTGGTTCACCATCTTGAGCAACCCGCGGCGCGAGGCATGATCGGCCTTGTGCGCAGTGAAATGCTGGCTCAAACCGTTGATTCGCTCGGACAATAAGGCGATCTGAACCTCGGGCGAACCGGTGTCCTGCGCGCTGCGCTGAAACTTGACCAAGACGTCCGACTTTTCTTCTCGAGTGAGTGGCATTGAAATCAATCCTCAATCAATAACTTAGACCCTTTAGGAAGGCGCGCATTGTACGCGCCGCGGCAGTTTGCCTCAAGCACGATTAGTGACCGCCGAAATGAGCCTCAGGGGCACGAGACGGCCGGCCGCCTGAATCTCCGCCAATCCCAAAAACCCCAGTCCTTCCGCATAGATACGCACGGTTCCTGGAACATGGTCGGCCGTTTCCAGGGTCTGCCCCTGTCGGAATGCCTGCACTCCGCCCGCGGGCAGATCGAGACGCCGGCAGTCACGCAACGCCGCATCGACCGGCAAGAGGGCCGCCGTCAAAGCCGCCGGAGAGAGCCCCTCGAGGGTCTCGAAGGTATACAGCGGTTCGGCCTCGAACGGGGTCACGGCGAGGCGGCGCAGGCCCGTCAAATGCGAGATCGTCCCCAGCCTTTCGGCCAGATCCTCGGCGAGCACGCGGATATAGGCGCCCTTCGAGCAGCGGACATCGAAGGAAAGGTCCGGCGCAGTCCAATCGCGCAGGCGCAGCTCGTGGATGCGGATCATCCGTGATTCGCGCGCCCGCGTGATGCCCGCACGGGCGTATTCGTAGAGCGGTTTGCCATCCTGCTTGAGCGCCGAATGCATCGGGGGTGTCTGGGAGTAATCGCGTGGGAACGCAGCAAGCGCCTTCGTTAAGTCATCGGCGTCGAGCGGGGGCAATGCGCGCGTCTCGATCACCGGAGACTCCCGATCGGCCGTGGCGGTGCGTTCCCCCAATCGGGCGGTCACCCGGTACGTCTTGTCGGCATCGAGCAGATGCGAACCGAACTTCGTCGCCTCGCCGAGGCACACGGGCAGCGCGCCGGACGCGAGCGGGTCGAGCGAGCCGGTGTGGCCGGCCTTGCGCGCCTGATAGAGATGCTTGACGCGCGCAACGGCGCCGGCCGAGCTCATCCCCAAGGGCTTGTCCAGCAACAGAATGCCGTGAACGTCGCGCCGCATCGCGGGTTCAGGGGTCGCCCGGATCTTCGTCTGCGACTGCGTGGCGCGGGCCTTTGGCCGCCGTTCCGTCCGGGCCCGGCGCCGCGGCATCCGAGCGGGTCGCCGCGTCGATCAATTGCGTGAGGCGCACACCATGCTCGATCGAGGTGTCGAGTTCGAAGCTCAGGGTCGGCGTGTACCGGATCATCAGCGCCTTCGACAGGGCATTACGCAGAAAACCCGCGGCGCTCTCCAGGCCGCGCTGCACCTGGGGATTCGGGCCGTCGTGACCGAAGACGAGGTAGTACACCTTGGCCGTCCGCAGATCGCCCGTGACCTCGACCGCCGTGATCGTCACGTTGCCGATGCGCGAATCCTTGACGTCGCGGCGAAGCAGATCGGTCAGCTCACGCTGGATCTGCTCGCCCATTCGTCGGGCGCGTGGATTGTCGCGCGGCATGGCGAAGCTTCAAAGGCGGCGCACCCCTCACAGGGTGCGCGCCACCTCGACCCGCGAATAGCATTCGATCTGATCGCCTTCCTGCACGTCGTTGTAGTTCTTCACGCCGATGCCGCATTCGGTCCCGGCTCGCACCTCGTTGACGTCGTCCTTGAAGCGTTTCAAGGATTCGAGCGCGCCCTCGAAGATGACGACGTTGTTGCGCAACACCCGGATGGGGAAGTTGCGGCGCACGTAACCGTCGATGACCATGCAACCGGCAACGGTGCCGAACTTGCTCGAGCGGAACACGCTGCGCACGGCCGCGAGGCCGACGATTTGTTCCTTGACCTCCGGCGCGAGCATGCCGGTCAGCACGGCGCGGATATCGTCGATCGCCTCGTAGATGATGCTGTAATAGCGGACGTCGACCCCGTGATCCTTGATCGCCGTGCGGGCCGCGGCGTCACCGCGCACGTTGAAGGCGATGATGCGCGCTTTCGAGGCGGCAGCAAGCGTGACGTCCGACTCGGTCAGGCCGCCGACGCCGCTCGAGACGACGTTGACGGCGACTTCGCCGGTCGACAAGGCGTTCAGGGAATCGCGCAGCGCCTCGACGCTGCCCTGCACGTCCGCCTTGACCAGCAGCTGCACGACATTGGGCTTGCTTTCGCCCATGTTCGAGAACACGTCCTGCATGTTCGCGCTCTGCTTCGCGAGCTTGACGTCCCGGGATTTCGCCTGGCGATGCATCGCGACCTCGCGCGCCTTGCGCTCGCTCTCGACGACCAGCAGCTCGTCGCCGGCGTTCGGCGCGCCGGAGAGGCCGAGCACGACGACCGGGATCGAGGGACCCGCGGAATCGACGGGGCGGCCGGATTCGTCGAACAGCGCGCGCACGCGCCCGAACTCCTGGCCGAGCAGAATTGCATCGCCCAGCTTCAAGGTGCCGCGCAGCACCAGCGCGGTCGCGACCGCACCCCGCCCTTTTTCGAGACTCGATTCGATCACGAAGCCCGCCGCGTAACCCTCGGTGGGCGCCTTCAACTCGAGCACCTCGGCCTGCAGCAGGATGCTGTCGATCAGCTGATCCACCCCCTGGCCGGTGCGCGCCGAGACCGGCACGAAGATGTTCTCGCCGCCCCACTCCTCGGGGATCACGCCGTACTTCGTCAGCTCCTGCTTGACGCGTTCGGCATCGGCCTCGGGTTTGTCCATCTTGTTGAGCGCAACGACGATCGGCACCTTCGCGGCCTGCGCATGCTGGATGGCCTCGATGGTCTGCGGCATGACGCCGTCGTCGGCGCCGACGACGAGGATGACGATGTCGGTCACCTGCGCGCCACGCGCGCGCATCGACGTGAACGCCGCATGGCCCGGCGTGTCGAGGAAGGTCACCATTCCCTTCGCGGTCTCGACGTGATAAGCGCCGATGTGCTGAGTGATGCCGCCGGCCTCGCCCGCCGCGACTTTCGTGCGACGGATGTAGTCGAGGAGCGATGTCTTGCCGTGGTCGACGTGTCCCATGACCGTGACGACCGGCGGCCGCGGCAACACTTCCAGTGTCCCGTCGTCGGTTCCCTGCAGGTCATCCTCGATGATGTTTTCCTTGCGCAGAACCGCGGTGTGCCCCATTTCCTCGACGACGAGGACGGCCGTGTCCTGCTCGATCATCTGATTGATCGTCGCCATGACGCCCATGTTCATCATGACCTTGATGACCTCGGTCGCCTTGACCGCCATCTTCTGGGCCAGTTCGGCCACGGTCATCGCCTCGCCGATCGCGACCTCGCGCACGACCCGCTCGGTCGGGCGTTCGAAGCCGTGCTTCGCGTCGCTGTCGCTGCCCACGCGACGCCGGCCGTCACGGGATTTCTTTTTCTTGTGGCGCGAGCTGACGTCGCCGACGATGTGCAGCTCCTGGCGTCCGTAGCGCGTCGTCTTGTCGTCGACGACCTCGCGGGCGGGCTTCACGGGCTTGGCCGCCGCCGCCTTGCGCTCGCGCTCGGCGACTTCGCGCGCCTGAACCTCGGCCTGACGCCGCGCCTCCTCCTCCGCCGTGCGTTTGCGAACCTCCTCGTCGGTGCGCCGGCGGCTCTCTTCTTCGAGCCGTTCGCGGTCGAGGCGCTCTCGTTCGCGCCGCTCGTTCTCCTCGCGTTCGATGGCGGCCTTGGCCTGCTCCTCGGTTTCGCGTTGCCGGTCGATCTCCTCCTGCTGATGGCGCGCCTGGTCCTCGAGCACTTCACGCTTGATGTAGGTGCGCTTGCTGCGCACCTCGACGTTGACGGTGCGTGCCCGGCCCTGCGGACTCGCGAGCTTCAGCTCCGACTGGGACTTGCGCCGCAGGGTGATCTTCCGGGGAGCCGCATCCGCCTGCACGTCCTCACGTCCGTGCGAACGGCGCAGATGCGTGAGCAGTTCGTGCTTCGCTTCCTCGCTGATCATGTCCTGAGCGTCGGCAACCTTGATGCCCGCCTGATCGAGCTGCTGCAGCAGACGATCCACCGGGACCTTCAATACTTCCGCAAATTGGGCGACTGTTACATCTGCCATACTGATGCTCCTAAGCCTTCGCTTCTTCCGCGAACCAGTGCTTGCGGGCTTCCATGATGAGTTCGGCGGCCTGCTTCTCGTCCACGCCGCCAATTTCGATGAGCTCGTCGACCGACAGATCCGCAAGGTCTTCGCGGGTGCGAATCGCCTTTGCCGCGAGCGTGCTCGCGAGCGGATCGCCGACGATCTCGATCAGGTCGGCCGCCGGCTCGGTGCCGCCCGCCGACTCCTCGCTCGCGATCGCCTGGGTCAGCAGCACGTCGCGGGCACGGGTTCGCAGTTCCTTGACGATTTCCTCGTCGAATTCCTCGATTCCGTTCAGTTCGCTCGCCGGGACATAGGCGATCTCCTCGATCGTCGAGAAGCCCTCCTGGACCAGGATGCTGGCGACGTCGGCATCGACGTCGAGCTGTTTCATGAAGGTCTCGCGCAACGCGGAGGATTCGGTTTCGCTCTTCGCCTCGGCCTGCGACTCGCTCATCACGTTCAGCTCCCAACCCGTCAGTTCGCTCGCGAGCCGGATGTTCTGGCCGCCGCGCCCGATCGCCTGCGAGAGCTTGTCCTCGGAGACGGCGATGTCCATCGAATGCGAGTCCTCGTCGACGACGATCGAGGTAACCTCGGCGGGCGCCATCGCGTTGATCACGAACTGGGCGCTGTTGTCGTCGAACGGGATGATGTCCACGCGCTCTCCGGCGATCTCGTTGGATACCGCCTGGACGCGAGAGCCGCGCATGCCGACGCAGGCGCCGACAGGATCGACCCGCGGATCGTTGCTGCGCACCGCGATCTTGGCGCGTACACCGGCGTCACGCGCGGCCGCCAGAATGTTGATCAGACCCTGGCCGACCTCGGGGACCTCGAGCTTGAACAATTCGATCAGGAATTCCGGCGCGGTGCGGGACAGGAACAGCTGCGGACCGCGCGGTTCCGAGCGCACTTCCTTGAGAAACGCCTTGATGCGATCCTGCGAACGCACCGGTTCGCGCGGGATCAGTTCCTCGCGCGGAATGTAGCCTTCGGCGTTCGCGCCGAGATCGACGAACACACCGTTGCGATCCACGCGCTTGACGATGCCGCTGACCAGCGTCCCGGCACGGTCCTTGTACGCATCGACGACCTGGGCGCGCTCGGCTTCACGGACCTTCTGCACGATGACCTGCTTGGCGGTCTGCGCGAGAATGCGTCCGAAGGGCACGGATTCCATCGGCTCCTCGACGTAACCGCCCGGCTCCACGTCCTTGTCGATGTCGCGTGCGTCGTCGAGGCGCAGCTCGCGCTCGGGGACCTCGAGTTCCGTGGAGTCATCCGCGAAAACCTTCCAGCGGCGGAAGGTATCGTAGTCGCCGGTCTTGCGGTTGATCGAGACGCGTACGTCCAGCTCCTCGCCGTGCTTCTTGCGGGTCGCCGACGCGAGGGCCGCCTCGAGCGCGTCGAATATGATTTCCTTGTCGACGCCCTTCTCGTTCGAAACCGCGTCGACCGCCATCAAAATTTCTTTGTTCATGGAACCTCAACTCCTGATCGCTATTCCGGTCGCAATCGCGCCTTCTGAATCCGCTCGAAAGACAGCCGATGACCCTGTCCGTCAACCACCACGAGGATGCCCTCGTCGTCGATCTCGCTCAACGTGCCGATGAAACGCCGGCGTCCGTCCTGCGGCAGTTTCAACTCGACGAACACCCGCTCACCGACGAAGCGCTCGAAGTGTGCCCGCTTGCGCAAGATCCGATCGAAACCGGGAGAGGAAACCTCGAGGGTGTAGTGACCCTTGATCGGATCCTCCGTCTCGAGCACCAGGCTCACCGCGTGGCTCACTCGGGCACAATCCTCCACCGTGATCCCCTCGGCGGCATCGCTCCGCCGGTCGATGAAGATCCGAAGCACCCCGCCGCGGCCGCCCTTGGCAAACTCTATGTCCACGAGTTCGACGTTCTGCGCTTCGACGGTCGGCTCCAATAAGCGCACAAGCGCGTCGCGCATATAGGCGAATCCTCGACAAACAAAAAAGGGGCCCATCGGCCCCCTCTCTTTAACGAAAAAGCCCCGTCGGGGGCCTTTCAAAAACCGCTCGCGTGGGGTCACCAATCGACGACCGCCCCTTAAGGGCCGCGATTATAGGCAATGACGCCGCCAGGGTAAACCCTATCGCGAAAATTAAACCGGGGGACCCGAAGGGCCAAAATCGAAGGCCACAAACGACCGGGGCCACATCGCTGTGGCCCCGGTTCTCGCCTTACGGCAAGCGCTGCGTTTACCAGCGCTTCGGGCCGCGGGAACCACCGCCGCCGCCACCACCACCACCGCCGGTGCGCTCCTGCGCCTCGTTCACCTTCAGCGCACGCCCGTCGACATCGTGGCCGTTCAAGGCCTGCATGGCGCGCGCAGCATCCGCGCTCGCCATTTCAACGAAGCCGAAACCGCGGGGACGGCCGGTGTCGCGATCGTTAATCAACGCCACCGATTGTACCGCGCCATGCTTTTCGAACAGCGCGCGTACCGCGGACTCGTCCATTGAGAACGGGAGATTGCCAACATACATTTTCGTCATGTGAAGAATACCTGCTA
>Ga0209208_10000257_pt1 | contig 64171 bp, 58 predicted proteins | sample S1TSphfallax_3_FD_187694 | JGI IMG/M metagenome (GOLD analysis project Ga0209208, IMG submission 187694) | Host-associated microbial communities from peat moss isolated from Minnesota, USA - S1T2_Fd - Sphagnum fallax MG (SPAdes) (version 2) | ecosystem: Host-associated > Plants > Peat moss >... | reverse complement strand
CATATCCTCTTGTTTGTGTCTAGTACATCCAAAACCAGATTGTAAGTCTCAAAAAACAGCTGACAACAATACATCCAGTAAATAAGGTCTTAAAACAACTGGGCTGATTTCTGTACCTCGGCTGAAAATCAGCCCAGTTGTTTTAAGACCTTATTTAGTTGCAAAGACCAAATAGTTGCAGGTAGTTGTAAATGTGATGGTCACATATTGGCCTTTTCCTTCTAGTGGTAAGCATGTGTACCTATCTACCTAGTTAGGTACCTACTAATCTACTTATGAAAAAATTTGAAATTCAAATGTCATTATACACATTGACAAAACAATTCATGGAAATTCAAGGAAGCACGTTAAATCCATTTGGTATCATTTTGTTTTACAAAGTCATAGGGTGGTTTAATGGCCAAGACATTAGTGTGGAGCCAAGGAGACCAAGGTCCAATCCCTTTTACCAACATATATTATGTGGAATATGTATATTCGTATACATAAATGTGTAAATGTATAATGCCTAGGTGGGTAGATAGTAAGTACTTACCTTTATTTATTATTTTCATTTTCATTTTTACAAATTGAGTTATTTAAAAAAAATTTTTTTTTTGGCTGCCCAATTTTTTGTCCGATTTGATTAATCAAAATGACCATTTTATGGTTAGTAAAAAAAACCACTAGTCAAGTTGGATGTGTTCAAATTGACTTGTCCAATATGACTAAATGTTCAAATTGACCAAATGTCAAAATGACTAGTTTTTGGTTTAGTTTTCTAGTCAAATAAACAATGATTTGTTGTGATGAACTACAAATTTGGAGTAGTAAGAACACAATTGGGAAGAGGAGCAAATGAAAGAAGAGACTGACACATAACCTTTGTAAAAAGAAAAGAGCCAGAATAAAGAAAACAAAAACTCAAAAAGGTCATGTAACTCAAGCAAGATGAGGACCATGATTGCTTTATGAGAGATATATAAAAAATGTGTAATTTTTTTTCGTAGATCAAGTATAGGAAGAGGATGACAATTTGGATAAAACAAGGGTTCATGCGATAGACTTTTGGAGTCGCCTCATGTGGATGCAAGTTGTTAATGTTTGTTGAACTCAAGATGTCCCATAATTGTTGATATTTAAACCCTAATTTTGGTAAAATCTTAACCACACATGTTGATGTGAATTTTTTTTAATGAACTTTGTTTGGTTACTTTTAATTTTCATCTATTTAATGGGGTAAGTGGTGTCCATCCATTAGTGCTTGGATGATTGGTTTCATGTGTTTTTATATTTTCCATTTCATCAATTTTACCACCCTTACTTTGGGGGCCCACAACTTTTTCATACTTGCTTTGTTTTTGGTGATCTTTGATGCATCAAATGCGCCCACAAAAGGGCTACCATTTCTTTTTTAATCACCATCAACAATAGAGTCTTCATTACTAAAATTCATGGTTTATCAAACCATACAACTCAACTAAATCATCCATTTTGACCCCTAAACATATCCATTTTGACTAGAAAGCTCAAATGTTAAATGACATGTGTAATTTTTAATTAAGCAATTTGACCAAGATGACCTATTGACTATGTGTCAAATGGAACATTTAGTCAAAATGACATTTGATTTAGTAAAAAATGACAAGGAATACATATACTATTTAAGTTTCCTATAGGTTTCATTGGTCAAAATGGCATTTGGCCTAGTCAAAAGTGACAAATGGCACCTATATTATGTAAGTACCCTAGGTGTCTCATTGGTCAAAATGGTGCTTGGTTTGGTCAAAAAAGATAAATATTGTTTATACTGACCATGTGTTTTAAATCTTGTGTTGGATAAGTTAAACATATATAATGTTAATAATGTATGTTTCATATTTTTGGTTTAATACCAAATATGGTTTGAATAAACATTTTTAATGTTTATTTTGGTATATACTAAAACATATTATCTTTAATATTTTTTTCGGTATTATTAAAATATTTTTTTTCAATCTTGAACTACTTTTTTATAATTAATTAATAGTTAATATTTTAAATCTTTCATATGTAAATTTTATTTATTATAACCTTTAGTATGTCAATTTGTAATAATATGACATATTACATTATTATGCAAAGCAAAGCATATTTAATCCATTTGTTGTTTACATTCTTTATTGGACAAATGTTATAAATACCATTTTTCAAAATCTTCAATTGATGTGATGTTAAAGTTTTGTGGAATTTGAATTCATGATTTGAATTAATTATAATTATCATGGTTATTTATTAATCGACACTTTTTGAAACCGTTAGTTTATTTTTTATTCATTTTTTGGCTATACTTCACCAGTAAAAAAAAAGGCTGGTGGGGAAGAGGAAATAATCAACATTCCATGCTGGATGTACTAAACACTGGTAGAGGCTCAAGTAAGTTAGGAGGTGAGGGTGGAGGTGCTCTTTGCTCTCATTGGGTGTCCTACTAATGAAAGAAGCCCAAAGAGGAGAGGTTCAGTTCTGCCCTCTTTATTCTTTGAAGCCCTTCACCCTTTGGTCATGTAGGGATTCAAAATTGGGTGGATTCTGAATTACAACTTTGAGAATAAATTACAAATTGTTGACATGAACTAAGAGCTTGGGCCCTTAGGGCCCGATAAAAAAAAGTCTCTTCACTAGATAATATTTTCTAGATCCAAGTTGGTTCAATTTCTATTCTTTTGTTTGATGCAAGAGCTTGAGTTCAAAATGTCCAAATAACCTTGTCTTCTTCAACTCAAATGTGTTACGGCCGTTGGGTTTCTAAATTGGTGGTATTTAAATCAACTATAGAAATAATTAGTATTTGGTTGATCAAAAAAAAATTACTCTCACTATTGAATGTAATAAACATTAACAATTTAATGCAAAAATGTTTGTGCACAAGGCTAAATGACCAAATGGACATCTCAACCCATGGTCCACCTATGGAGGCAATTGAGTTTCATATTGTTTACTATTGAGTGATAAGATAACAACCCATGAAGGTTCTTTTCACGATCTTGATTGAAACCCAATTAACATGTCATTGCAAAATTTCCTTCATGCTTTGTTTCACGTACTACAATCATGAAAAACCACACTTGCCTATAATTTGAATACAAATTTCACTTAACAATGCAAGGTCCAATGACTTAGACTGAACCATGGAGATCATTATTGACTATTCATTTGGACCTTTACTTGGGTTGTGACCTAGTTCACAAACATTTCATTGGCAAATTTGCCAATATTGGTTTGTAAGTGGAATTATATGACTTTTAAAAAAATAAAATTTAGACAATTGAGATAAGATTCTAGAAAGAGAAAAGGCTTGCATGATTAAAAACCACTAATGCTAGTAGCAAGGGGCAAGCCTGAAGGTGTGTTTTGTAATAGACCTCTAGTTTGGCTATAAGTACCAATTGGGTTCCTTACTTGATATTGGGCAACCTAATTGTTTTGGGATCCTTGTAGTGTAATGAAGAAGTTAGAGAGCACAAGGATCCTTGGTTTGGTTCCAACTTTGTAGTAAATCAAGTTCAATGGATGAAAGATCATGGCTTTCTACTAAATAGCGTCTACCTACCTAGTAGCCACCGAGTGCCTGACCCACTTACATAGTAACCATGTACATTCCTTACATGATATTGGCCCACTTACATAAGCAATTACCAATGTTGGCCGGTTATTAGAAATAGGAATGTGCCTCTCTTGGTTATTAGGGTAATTCTTAGAATCAATAACCATGGTTCTCAAAAAATCAAAGACCCAATTTTGAAATATAACCACAATTCTCAAAAAATTGAAAAAATCAAATAACTAGAAAATTGTTGATGGTTTACTAGTTTTTTCACGAAAACCACATTTTAAGATTTTTGAAAAAACCAAGATTGGCGGTTAAGTGATTCTTTTTTTTGTTTTCAAAGAATCAAAATTACTGGTTCTTTGATTCCTGAAATATTAAAAAATCAGAATCGATACTTCTTTGAAAATTCAAATAATCACACAACCCCCACAATTACCTCTAGGTAGGGGAAAAGGGGAAGCAGAAGAGTTTACAAGATAGATAGGTTATGAAGGTGGAACTTAGTTGTGGATGAATAATAACGGAGTCCAATCAACTATGGTTATTTTGAAAAGTAAGAAACTAGTCAACATTGGCAAGAACCATCGATTATGTTTACAAAGAATTGAACTAAAATGAGGTTTAATTTTTAGAACCAAAACATGAATTGGAACTTGATTTTATTATCTTATAGCATCAAATTAGGAACTAAGTTCCTAGTTCTATTTAGGTGTCAAATTGAAATTGAAATTGAAAAAAAAAGAGACTGAAACCATTGGTTTTGGTCTGGGTTACTAAGAACGAGATTAGACCCAAGTATGCTTTTCAAAACTGAAACCAAAGTTGAAATTGGAACTAAAATTTTATCTTTTTGAGGAACTAGACGCAAAATTAGATTCCCATTTATGTGTGGAACCGAAATTGAAATATTTTTAATTTATTTCTTAAAACTCAAACCAAGCTAGTTTTAATTTAATCATTTGAACCAAAATTAGAGTTTCTTTACACAAGGAAAGAATTGCCCAACACTAGTTTTGAGTGTTTGTTTGGCATGGACTATGAACTTTTGAACATACCTACTAATTCATCATCTTGGTATTTGCGTACTTAAAAAAATAAAATTATACCAGCCACTGTGTAGGAGTTCTATAGCTAGAGAACTAGAGTTACATAGATTTTTAGTTATATGAAGTGGAGTTGATGATAGGCTTTAGGGAATTAAAAGGCTAATTTGTTCATGGGCATCATGAGTTCAGGTTTTATATATCCGACTTTGTTCAAGGGGAGTGAGGAAATGTAAACTGGATATGGAAAGAGAGTACCTATTGAGATGGCAGCTCTGAATGTAGACTCTTTGTTCCTAGGAAGTCACATTTATGTCTTTTGAATTCAATTCCTGATGCATTTGTGAGAAGAATCAGTTTTTGAGGAGTTTGGCGATAAATTGTCAATACTTTCCTTTGCATGTATGTATTCTGGCTATTTGTTGTTAGCCTCATAGTTATTATTTTCAGATAAAGCCCCATTTTTCGGCTATTGGGTATTGGGTTTAAGATTGATTTTTGGCTGGTATGACAAAGCTCACTTTAGACGAGGATCCAGGGTCCAATTTCTTAGGAACCAATTCGGACGAATATGAAGTAAAGTAAATCCTTGAGTGGATAGTCTGAACAAAGACAACCACCAAACATTTGGGAAATGAAGTAAGAAGACCAAAAGTGTTTCTGTAGTACAATTATCAGAATGACATCACATATGAAAAAGAAGATATCATCTTTGCTACCAAGCCAAGCCAGAATTGTTCTTAGAATGACATCACATATGAAAAAGAAGATATCATCTTTGCTACCAAGCCATAATTGATTTTATTCGTTAGCCTGATTCTTGGTTCTCCAAATCAGAAGCTCTTCTTTTTAGCACTATTTTTTTTGGGTCCAAACCAATTCATTTTCACTTCAAAATAGGTGCCATGTAGGTTTGTTTTAGCCTCAATTTCCCACTTTTTAGTCTTGGGACACTCATTCTAAAAAGCCTTGGGACGAGTTTAAAAAGCTTGCAACCAATAAGAATTGCTTGAATCCATTGGTTCTTGGACCTTGGACTCTCGTCTAAAGTTGCCCTTGATTTTCATCTCTTCACCCTTTTTTTGTGTTGTTAGGGTTGGCTCCTTCCTTTTGCATTAAAGTTTGGAAAGGCTCTCTCTACTTTCAACTTGCTTTCTTAAAAGAGTGGTAAAGTGGGACCGAGCTTTTTTGATTAATTGGTCAGATGGCAGAGTACTAGTAGACAAATGAGCGGTAATCTGTGACTTGTTGGACAATAAGTAAATAATGGACACAACACTACACAAGTCATCAAAAAATTTAGAAAATTTATTTTTTATTAAACATTTTCTGACACTCCAACAAAGATAGATTTATCATTTCACCTTCCACACCAACAAACAAGTCATTATAAATAAATAAATAAATAAACAAACAAGCTTAAATTTATTATTATTATTATTATTATTAAACATTAAAAAATTTCTGACACCATTTCAGCAAGAGAGATGACACCCTATACACACACACACAAGTGTTGTGCTTCTTTTAGTCAAAAGAACTCTTTACTTTTTTTTTCATTATAAAAAATGTCCCAGGGTCCCACACTAAGTGAGAGTATACCATCACCACTAGGGTTACACAAGTGTTTCAAGCATGCCAAAGACTTTCTCCCCCACTTTCTTTTAGTATCATTGGAGTACATGTTTTCCTCTCTGGTTATAGCCTAGTATGGGGGGCGACTTTGGATAGATGGGGGCTTTGGATGGATGGATGAAGATGAACTTTTGTGGCATATTATTTTACTACCCACTTTGGAGAAAATGTGGTGGGTCATCCACATTTTCCACTAGGTAGGTAATTTTTCACTAGTGAAAAATCATCACTAGGTAGGTAGGTGAGGGAGTGTTGAGACTATTTCCTGTAATTAGCAACCCACTTATCATCGGTTACTACACAGAAACTAGCAACTTTTACATCCAAAACCTTTGCAAGCAAGGTGGATGTAAATCATTATGTTCTGTCCAAACACAGCTTCGGGGTTCAGGCACCTTCCATTTACCTTTTTGTCTTGCACTTGGCTTGGAAATTGAGGTAGCTTTTAACATGTGATATAACATTGCACCGATGTTTAGGTCCAATCAGAAAGAACCATGTCATCACATCAGCACTGAGAGCTGGTTCCATGATGGAATCACTTCAAGGAACTTGTGGATGGATGGATGGATGGATGGAAGGGTTAAACTTTTCAGGTTAACTGACTTCTATGTATGGGGTGTCTTCTTATTCAAGTAATTTGTTATGGATTTTTCCCAGGTGAAAATGGGTAGTTATCTGTTGGTTCCACTTTTGGTTCTTCGACTTCAATTGGAGTTCATCAAGAGTCATTGGGCTTGCTCTTACCCTTGGGAGTTTGTAGAAAATAATTTCATTTAAAAAAAAAAAGTTTGGTCAAAGAAAGCACATTATGAGAGAATCATGGACTTGGGGGATGGTTGGGTTGGTTTTCCCTTTTCCCCACCAAAATTAGGGGTAACCCTAATATTAAGGAAGGTAGTTTGTTTGTTTTTGTTTGCATTGGGATCTCCCTAAATCACAACCCCACCAAGTTTCCATTTTGTTGAGAGAACCTTGCTGAATTTCCTACCTCTTTATTTATTATTAGTTTTGTAGATAAGTAGACACTTGCCAAAGACTCTCGGTTGGTTTAGGGTTAGGTCACATGTAAGCTATTTTCTGAAATCTAGTGTTCATTTCACATATGAATACTTCGCAATTGATTAGATTCTTTAAAAACCCTAAACTCCTTTTGTTTTTGCATTGAACACTTGAGCTTTTCCCTCAATGGGCATTTTCACAAGGCTCTTCACTTTCAAGTGGCAACCACCACCACCACCACCATCTTTTGGTGCAATGCCATTGTTTCCATTTAGGAGTCAAAGCCTGAAATTGAGGTCTAGCACATTGAATGAGGACCCAATCTCAAGGCCTCATTTGGTAGCTCAAGAATTACAATTTATTCAAACATGCCCACCTTGTTTTCCGCCCACAAACTAGTAGCAAGTCTTAGTTGGAAAGAATAAATTGTGAATTATGTGCAACCAAATAGCCTATGGTGTGAAAATTTCAAAAGCTTTACCCATATGCATAAGAAGTGGGCATTGTGAAAAATAATACCTAGGCAAATTGGTAACCGAGGGTATTTGTTCATAGATGTGAATTCTAGTAATGATAATTCATTGGACCTCATTTAGGTAGATTAACTTTAGGTTTCATAAGTTGTCCTTTTAGATGAAAATTCAAATTTGGAATTTGTTTAGTTGATTCCTACATTAAAATAAATAAAAATGTTTTTTAATCTATTTTTTAATAAAAAAACACCATAATCATGAGTAGATTTTTAATATCTTCTGCATCAATTTGTATCTCATTTTTCTTCAATTGATTTTGAATTGAATTGAATTGAATTAAGAAATTTGAATTGAATATACATGCAATGTCATTCAATGTTTTCATTTAAATATAACTTAATTTTCACAAAATCAGTTCATTTTTCCCACCATTTGATTATCATTGGTAGTGCACATGAGTGCAGAGCACACAAGTTGATAATAGGTGAATTCATTAATTTTTCAAAATCCAATTATTTGATATCTTATGTGACATTTATAAATAAGTAAAACCTAGAACATTGAAAAAAATCAATTTTTTGCCAATATGGGTAAAAACCCATGTTAATTGATTATTACTTTAAAAAAAAAAAGACTACTTGGGTAGGTTTAATTTTATTGTTTTTGGAACCTCAAAGGCCTCATTATCAAAATTATCAAACAAAAATAAATCCACTAGTTATCAATTTCACTAGTATCAAAATAATATCCCAAATTACAAATTTATTTGGTTATTTTTAAGGTAGGAATTGCTTCTTATGCATAAGGCTGGTTTTTAAAAATAGCCTCTTTCCAACAACTATAGCCATAACTCAATTTGTTATCATGTTTTCAAAAAGAAGAAGAAGCTATAGACACTCAATTGTTGGCCACCTGCTACCAAAATAAAAATACTTAATAAATAAATAAATAAATAAATAAATAATACTAATAATATTATAAAAAAATCAGACTTAAAAGATCTCATGCATACTAGAGTGCTAAAAGAGGAGGGTTCTTATGCCCCTCCTAAAAATAAAACACACACACACACACACACAAAAGACATAAGATATTTAGGCAAAGAGTGGGATATTATCATGCAGGTGACTCTAGTTAGGACTTCTGGACCTCTGGTGCCCGTAGGGTTAAGTACAATAAGGTTAAAGTGGATTTGGGACTTGGTCCTTGGGTTTAGCATGGGGGTTAAACTAGCACCCACATTGGTGGGTACCTTGACCTTCTTGAGTGAGGCCTTTTTAGTGGCCTTTTAGGGGCCCTAATTTAGTTTAAGCAATGGGATATTCATAATAGAATAAATGGAGATTAATAGGGAATAAATGGGTACTAATTTTTTTTTAAAATTACTGAAATGGGGGATATTTGGATTTTTCCAAAAAATTTGGAAACTGCCATACTAGGCTAAGAAACCGGGTGTTTGATTTTTTTTGATAACCGTGGCTTTGATACCCCGGAGTGGGTTGTTGTGGGCGATTTCTGATACCCGGAATGGGCTGTTGTGGGCGATTTATAATACCTGGAATGCCTTGTTGTGGGCGATTTATGATACCCGGAATGGGTGGTTGTGGCCGACTCCTGAATCCTGATACCCGCCTGACTTCCGCTACAGTACTTGATGAGGGTTTTACCGTGGTCCCGACTAACCGTATGTGGGTGGCCGCTAACCCGAGTTACGTACTACACAAGGCCCAAGGGGGTTAATGACTTTGGGGGAGCGGGCGGGGGGGGGGGTTACCGTTTAGTACGGTAGCTATGGCGGGGAAGTTACTGCGCAAGAGCGGCTGAGGACGTAAAAGTAAACGTGAAAAAAGTTAATACCCAGTCAACGAACACGCGTGGGCGTCAGAACCAAAGCGGTCGCCAGCCCCCCTCCCTCCTCGTCGCCTGTGTGTCCTCTTGTTTCTTTCCTCACGTTCTTGCGCGCAGTTTTTGCTGCTGCTGCTGCTGCTTCCAACGTTTGCTGCCTTTCCTGCCTGGCGTAGTCTTGGTTGGATCCAACCACGCCATCGCCGTCGTTTCAACCACGACTGTCTGTGAATACCACTGCGAACACAGCACACAAGAAACAAACAAACACAGAGAGAGAGAGAGAGAGAGAGAGAGAGAGTTTTGCTGTTGTTTTTTTGTCTTTCCTTTTCAACGAAAATCATTGTAAGTCTTTTTCCGTGCAAGAGGCTTTGCATACAACGTCTGTCGGTGTGCGGAAACGGAGGTCGTAGTGACGTCTCGACGCGGTTTGGTAGGGTTCGTGGCGGCGGGGGAGGAGCGGGAAGCGAGAGAGAGAGTAACAGGAACGAAGGTCGCTGAGAACATCGTTTTTCCTTTTTTTCCTTCGCATTTTCATAGCGGGAAAGAAAAACAAGGACTTAGGAGGAGGAAGAGAAAGACACAGGAGTTTGGCTCCCTTGTGTTTCAGGGGGTTTGCTGCAAGCTGTTTGGCGTTGTCGCATGCTTGCAGAGAAAGGCAACAAGGTACGTGTAAAAGTCTTCTATTCTCGCTGCAAAATGCTTATTGTATTTCTTTGGCTTGCCTGTCATTCACGCTGTTTTCACCCGCCTTGACCAACGCGTTTTCTCGTTTCTTTCCTTTCTTTATGTGCCTCGTTTGCCGTCTAGCTTATGTTTGTGTGCTTCGATCTTGTTCATATTTCCGAATGTTTTCCAATTTTCCTTCCCTGCTCCCTCCCTCGTTTGTTCGCCATACATGATCTCTACGAGCCGTTGCCTGTCAGGGTTCGAGCCTACACTGGAAGAAAAGAGTTATAGGAACTGGGAAGAGAATCATTGAAAGAGCCTCTAAAAGCAAGCTCCATCAGCCGTGAGCCTTCATCAAAGTGGAGTACCGAAACCTTGACCTTACTGTCGTCGGGCAGCAGCTGCAGCAGCCTCCTCCATGCCTCTCAGAGCCCATTTACCTCAACCGATATTAGCCTGCCTCAGTGCTGTGAGTTACACCACCAAAGAACTCGAACCTAACTATTCTTGGTAGCTTCAAATTTCAAATGGTAGTATTCAAGAAGTAGTAATGTTGTTGTCTTTCTCTGAGATCCAGTTTGTGATTGTTGCCATCCTACCATAGCCCATGGCTACCTTTTGATTGTCATATTTTCAAGCACTCAAAAACAACCTGGTGAAGATGTCATAGTTATGTCCTACATCAGGCTTGTTTGAGATCTTTCTGGAGAAAAAAATTGCAAAGTGATGGTGCCTGAATCTTGTTTCGTATTTCAAGTTCTCTAGTAAGGAAACTTTGCTTGCTCAGCTTAGTCATTTGCAAGCTTCTGCAAAGTAAGTTGTAAGCAAGTCTGTTGCTATGGACTAGGTAACCAGTAGTGTGAGGATGCCGGCTACCAGACATAGTCATGTCGTGATGTCTGATGAAATGCTTACACATGCTAATTTAGTGGTTCTTTCTTGTAGCTGCTGTGAAGAATAGGTTATGTATACATTATGGTTGTTGAAAATTGCTTGCCATTCTCTGTCAATATGAGTGGAATTCTGTAGCTTACATCAAAAGTGCAGTAGCCTTGTCCTTGCTGGTAACTAAATTGGATGCATGCTGGAGCTTTCCTCTTCTAATCCATTGAGCTGTATATCAGTCAGGATTTGCAATTGTTGTTTAAGTTGCAAAACAGACTGATTGCTGTGAACATTGTTATCACTCAGATGGCGTCAGGCACACAACCAGATGCTGGGAAAGGACATAATCATCACCGTCAAATTGTGCATGGCTTCTCGTTGGTGAAAGGGAAATCAAGACATGCAATGGAAGACTATCTTGTTGCAGAATTTAGAAAAGTCAAAGACCATGAAGTGGGACTCTTTGCTGTATATGATGGTCATCTAGGGCACAATGTGGCTGACTATCTACAGCGAAATCTGTTCGACAATATTCTGAATGAGGTATAAGGCTGTGATTTGGATCACTATCAGAAGTTGCCCTGTCATTATCCTGGATGTATCTTGATTCAGCACTGGAAAGAGCTGTCGCAGCTGTTGTAATATGTGATTAGCATGCAAGGCCTTGTGTATGGTTGTAATCATCCAGTGAAAGGTGGCATGCCAGTAGAAGTCTGCAAACATCTACAGCTCAAGAATATGTTTGCTCAGTTGACAGGGTAATGCTTGCCTTGAATGGGTCCTCCATCACATGTAATTGGCTAATTGTTGTGGATGTGTTTTGGCAGGCTTCATTCTGGAAGGACCCTGCTTCAGCTATAAAAGAGGCTTACCTTAATACAGATGTTATAATTCTGAACAATGCCCCCAATTTGGGACCTGGAGGCTCAACAGCAGTAACAGCAATCCTCATTGATGGCAAGGAATTGCTGGTGGCTAATGTTGGAGATTCCAGGGCTGTTCTTTCCAGAGGTGGGGTAGCTGAGCAGCTTTCAATTGATCATGAGCCTGGCCAGCCTACTGAAAGGGACAATATAGAAAACAGGGGAGGCTTTGTCTCCAATATGCCAGGTAATGTGTTACAATTGTCTTGAGTAGAGGATATATGATAGCAGTCAGACTTAAAGTATAGACAAAAAGAGTGCAAATCAATTGTTTATCTGGAAACTTCTGAAAGCCAGGTGACTAATTTTAATTAAGATAATTCCTGTGAGCTGCCACTTCTATTGGCAGATACTGAGTTGTTCAACCCCAAGATGTGATGAATCAACTTTGAGGTGAAAGATGACTCTATTTTTAAGAGCTCTTGTAGAGTCATCAATCCTGTTATCTCTGATTCCCAGATGTATTTCATAGTGTTAATCTTGTTTTACTCCAGTTTACATGAATGTGGAGCATTTGACTGTGTTGAGGCTGTAGCTACAATTTGACTCTAGCTCAGATCTAGGCATTGGCCACAGATATATTGTCATTTATGACCCCAAACCTACCATCAGCTAGCAGTACACCAACAGTTGTGTTGTGGGGGTGATTTGTCCTAGTCGTGAACCACATACATTGTTTGGTGAGCTTGCAACATGGATATTTTTTGGCCTGAACCCAGTGCCTTCTCTGTGTTGATGTTACAGGGGATGTCCCAAGAGTGGATGGGCAACTTGCAGTGGCTCGTGCATTTGGTGATAAGAGTTTGAAGGTCCATTTGAGTGCAACACCTGATATTAAAACAGTTACAATCGACGACAGAACAGATCTCCTCATTTTGGCCAGTGATGGTCTTTGGAAGGTTGATACCTTTTCTCATACAGAAATAAAGTTCAGAAACACCCATGTCACTGTATTGGGGAAAGTGTGTACCTTAGAAATTTGTCAGGGAACTGGATATTGGGAAAGATTGTTTGTTCTGTTGTAGGTAGTTTTACTTTCTGCCCAATTGAGGAGGATCTAATGTTTTGAGTTTCTTCTTGTAAACAGGTGATGCAAAATCAAGAGGCTGTTGATCTGGTGAAGAAGATCCAGGATCCAATGGCTGCAGCTAAGCAGCTCTCATCTGAAGCCGTCAATCGGAAAAGCAAGGATGACATCTCATGCATTGTAGTTCGCTTCAGATGAATGAAAAGTGCTTCTGTCTAGGTGTAGTCTTCAAAATTCATGACTATTGTACAGTTGTTGCTGATGCACAGGGATAGATGCAAACAGATCCATCACATTTTCTTTGTCCATGTTTCAAATAATCTGGTCTGTCACTGTCATCTGTCTCCTTGTTAGAGGTGGTTGGAGCCATTATTGCAGGTCAAATTTTTCATTTTCATTTTCATCTCGTGTAGGAAATGTCGGGTTTTTGTGGCAGCCAAAGAAAAGTCGGGACTTTTACAGCTAGGAGTCCATATCGCCTTGTTATAGAAGGTCCTGAACATTCATAAAATGCTATGGATGGAGTGGGATCTGTTGTTTCTTGTCATTTAGATCGGTAAGGATAAAAATGCACCAAGATTGGAATGTCTTGAGTATTGACTGCATTGGGCTAATTTCAGGCTATAATGTTTTCTGCAAGAGGATGCAGATAGTAGCATTTAGGCGAGGTCTTTTTTTTATGCCCAAATTCATACAGATCAGAACCCCAGTGAATCCCTGGTAGAGGCACACTATTACAAAATGTACTATGACATCTGTCCAATAGTTGCATGTTGTAGTATTCAGCCCTGCAAAAACATGATGGGGAAGTCTGGTAGTTCTATAGTTAAGGTCTCCGTGGTAAACATCCTAGGTAGGCAACCAATTAGAAAAGGGAACCACAATGTCAAAGATCCCAAGTGTGTTTGTTTTTTTTTTTTTTTTTGCTTCTTTACGTCTTTAGCCATTTCATAATTTGCTGTTGTATTTACTCTTTACCACATGAAATATTATTACCTGGACATTCTATACAATGTGTCAGGAACATGTTCTAATTGAGATGGCAGCCTCTGGTTTTGCCTTTTGTATTTTTTTCTAGACAAAAAGCCCTCTATTGACATAACTGGGATCATTTCGACTATGGTACTTTGCATTGTGAGCTTCATTAGGCTTTCTAAAGACTCAAGTTCATTGGGCATTGAAATCATTTTGCTTTGTTGGTGTGATTGGAATCTGTCTTTGTTATACAAACTGCCTGAAAATGGTCGATTACATTTACACCCATTTTCCACTTTCATTTAGCTACTCTCATGTATTTAATAATTGGATTACTTGCTATTCTCTAACTAGTCTTTGATCTATTGGATTTGATACCAACCCATTCCTTATCAAGTACGTCAATGAGTAGTTAATAAGCAAATTTATTCCTGGAAACTATTTTCAGAGAGGCGCATATTTCAGAGAAAGGCATCTGTCAAGAACTTGCAATTGCATATACACGTGAGCAAAAATTGGTGTTATAGGAAGAGACAAGAGAACAATTTTGGAAAACATCAGAAGCAATGCTCTTATCCAAAAAATTGAGCACTAGATTTTGGGGTGAAGCTGCCCATACTACTGTCTACACAAACTTGAGTCTTAGAAGGCAAATCGCCCTTGGAAGCTTGGTGTGGTGTGAAGCTTGACCTGAGTCACATGTAAGAGTATTCGGCAGCATTGCTTATGAACATATACCATAAGAGATAAAGAAAAAGTTGGATTCAAAGAGCATTAGATGTATATTTCTAGAGTATAGTAGTGAGTTAAAGGCTTACCATCTTTGGAGTATTGGAAACAAAAATAATCATTAATAGAGATGTCTTGTTCAATGAAGTTCTAGATGCTAAGAGTACTACTGAAGTTTTTCCTGATGAAGAAATTAGTGCTAACAAACATAAACTTGGGAATGAGGTGGGAGTCTTGAAATCCTAAATCTAATTTAGCGAGAGAATGAGGCAGGAATCACACTTGGATCTTCCATAAATTTGAACACAATGAGTGTTAAAAAATGCAATTGAGGATGATGTCTTTGTCCAAAAGCAAAACACATTGCAACACACAATGATTTTCAAAGAAGTGATCCAAAGATTGATCTTTCCAACAGCATGAACATTCCTCAAGAAGGAGTTCTTGTGGGGCAAACAAGATGGCCATTGATTGCATTTGGTGAGTGGGAGAGTGATCATCCAACTTTTTGTTGGTTTGAGAAAGTTGATGGGGCTACTAAATGAGCCTAATACATATGAAGTTGCCATGTTGTCAATTGATAGATAGGAATGGGAAGAGGATATGTAGGAGGAGATCAAATCACTACATGCAAACTAGACTTGAAAGCTTGTGACTGTTCCTCTAGGGAGAGAAACAGTAAAATGCAAGTGGGTATTCAAAGTTAAACTGGAGGTAGAACTATGGAAAGATACAAGGCTAGGTTGGTAGCAAAGGGTTGTTCACAAGTATGTGGAATTAATTATGTGAAAACATATTCCCCTATTGCAAAGCTTGAGAACATATGGACTATCTTGTCAAGAGTTGCAATTGAAGACCTAGAGATCATGTAGTTTGACATCAAGACTACTTTCTTGCATGGAGAGTTGACGGGAAAGCATTTCATTGAGCAACCTAAAAGGTTTGTTGAGCTAGATGAAGAAGGAAAAGTATGTAGATTACTAAAGAGTTTGTAGAGACTAAAGCAAACTTCAAGAGTTTAAAATATGCAAGTCATTATTTTCTTGTGCAAGTACGCTCTAAATCAAGCATAACTGACCCATGCATTTTCTTTCAAAAAGCATTGCCAAGATTGATAACTTCTATTTGGGTTGATGATGGTCTACATTGTTCAAAGATCATGGCAAGTTGAAGCAAATGATTCAATACCTTGAAAGAGAGTTTGGGGTCACTATTGTTCCAATTGAGTATTATGTTGGTTTACACATTCATTGAGATAGATCAGCAAATACCTTCAAAATATACTAAACTAGATACATTTTGCATATTATTATCAGAAATGGTTTTGTCGATGCTCATCAAGTGAGATGAGGACCCCATTTGACGCAAATGTGAAGTTGAATGTAATGAGAGAAAATGATGAAATTGAGGAAGACTTCACATACCAATAGGTGAATAGGAGTCTCATGTTTGCAATGATGGTTCAAGACCAAAAATTGTATATGCTTTGAGTACAATGGTCAAGTTTCATAGAAACCCAAGTGCATCCAGTGTACTACTATCAAGTGAAATTAGTAATGGGTCCTTATTGAAGACAATACAAGAGTAATGTCTACTTCTTTTTACCTCTGACTACCCAATTGCCCAACCAAGATGTGTCTAGTGATGACCAGACACAAATTGTGTCTTCGGGCCGCTTTACACTAAAAGTCAGGGTTTATTATGTTCAACCCAAATCAAGCATTCCTATTGGTGCAAAAGTTGAAATCGGCCTTAAGCGCTTTACACTAGGAGCCAAGGCTGAAATAGAAAAAAAAAAATTTCAATCTGCCCCAAGCTACTAATAAATGCTGAACTTTATGGCCTTGTATTGGTCCTAAGGCTAAAATAAGGATACCATTGAATTTGTGAAGCCAATTTGCAACCCTTGGGGCCATTGTTCTAGCATTTATGAGTAACTTGGGGCCAAACAACAATCCCCAAATGCTCAAAGTTGGCCCCAAGTTTTTTCAACCCTGACTCCTAGTGCAAAGTGGGCCTTACTAAACACTAAAAGGCATATATTATGCTTCTTAGTGTCTATTATTACATGCCCAAAGTGTGCAAAACAGGACCCAAAATTTTTTGTTTGGGAATCATTCATATTTTTTTCAAAACTATTGATAGAGTCATGGGTAAACAAGAAAAAGAAGAAGCAGATAATAAAATTATCTGTAAAGTCAGGCGATTAGGGGGGCGAGAACGGCCAGTTTTGGCATAATAGGGCATCAAACATGTAACTGGGAATGAAATTTTACAAAACAAAATAACTGGGACCCAAACTAGTTTTTCCACCAATTTTGGTGGTGAACTGAGTTTCATCCCCTGTTTCCTTTTTCCTGAACGCCTCCACTGCTGCTACATAGATTTTCACTGCTCCTACTTGTGCATTAAATTCTGAGTTTCAGCATTTCATACTGAGATTTAATAAAATTTCCTTACTTTGCAGATACCACTGAAAGAGGGGATAGGGGGTGAAAGAGAGAGTGAGTTTAGGATAACTTTAATACTTTTTTCCTGTTTGTAATAAGGACCCATTATTGATTTGATGTCCTTTATCTATGTACCAAGGTTCGACCTTGCTCTTACACAACATTTGCAATTTCCTTTCCCCATTCTAGGATGGATAGTGAAAGATTTAAGGTATGTTCTATGAGTGCTGGAAGAAATCTCCCCCTCCTACGCCTCATGATGTACTAATGTTTATGCTCGTGATAAGTTTTGCCTGGTGCTTTACAATGGGTAAAGCCCAAAAAGTGAGGACATTCCCTAAATGTGGGTCCAGATCCAAGGCCCCTTCTTTTGGGAATACCCTCATCCTAGGGCTTCATTGTAAACATTATGGTGTGATATTTTGGGAAGGTTGTGAGTTGAGACTTCTATTGCAAAGTGGATGCAAAGTCCATAAGGATTGGGGTTCAAATGCCTGTTGAGTGTAGTTTTTCTGCCATTTTGAAATCATTTTGAAATTGAGTCTTCACTTGAAACTTTAAAAATGTCCCGAAACCCTCCATTTATTTCAAGCCTAGTTCTACAATACACATAGGTATGCAGCTAAAGCCAAATTAAGGTGACCAATTTTCCTCCAACTCATCAGTCATGTTTAGCCAGTTGTTATTTGAAGGGTAAAAGTCCATTGTAGGTGCATTCCCAAAATAAGCTCCTAAGATGAATGAGAGGCTATGGCTAAGTCTCACCCCTCATCTGCGGAATGTCTTCTTCCTTTGGGATTTACCCATCATAAAGCACAAGGTGAAGGTCATCACAAAACAAGGCTTAAAAATTTGATAAATCATGTTTAGAATATAAATAATAAATAATAACTATTGATAATTTATTATATTATGAATAAATGCAATATGCAACATTTGAATGGATTCAAAATGGATGATTCAACTCATGTAAAAATATTGATAGTTCAAAAAATGTGAAAAAAATCAATAAACCATTCAAGAACAATTGCAAAACATTGAGTTGCACATGTTTCAATATATTTTATTAAGTGCAAGATGCAACGTGTGAATAATAATTTTAACATATTAAAAGTGAATGGTTTAACTTATGTACACATGTTGATAATTGAAGAGATGTGACAAAAATCATTAATTCGTTTTAATATAAATGTGAGGTTTTTAATTATTGCATGTGTTTTAATAAATTATGGTAAGTATAAAATGCAATTCATGAATAATGGTTTCAGCATGTTAAAAGTTGATATTCATGTATCATGTTGATAGTTGAAAAGATGTCAAAAAAAATCACTATACCACTACCTTAATTTCCACATCAATAATTTAAAATTATTAAAAAAAAAGGATTCAAATTATATTCATAAGTGAACAACATAATGAATGTAACAACTATGAATAATATTAAATATTAATTAGTGTAACAAGCCATTTACAAACTTAATATGGTTAAATGTAGTTGAAATGTGGTCTAATCGAACAATATTCACAATGTGTGGGGATGAAAGAGGTCAAGATTTTTTCTTGTGTTTCTTCATGTCTTTTCTCACATCTCATTTGTGCATATGACATGTTGAAGTTCTAAGTTCTATAAGAAAAACATTTCAAGCAATTACTTGCTTCAAATTTGTTTGTTTTGGAGAGTCTTGTCCTCATAATTGATTCATTGATTTTCTTCAATTGTCAAGTAAATGTTTGTAAAAACTTGTGCAAGAAACAACAACATTATTTTGAGATGGAGCTTAATATTAAGAATTGACAAAAGAAGAGGATGAAAACCTTTAGTTTTTGAAGTTAAGTTTGCTTCATTGGTTTCTACCAACATTTTTTTTAGATTTGGGGTTACACACATGGAAATACTCATGTGTGTGCTTAGGAAGAATCAAGGAACAATGATATGTTCAAAAAAAATTGTTTAAGGCTATGACATCTTTTACTTTAATTGGATTTTTTCGACAACATGATACAACAAATCCTCTTTCTTTAATCATGTCAAGGAAATAAAAAAACCAACACCTAGAGGAATTAAAGGTGAGCTCTAGTGCAAAGCCTTTAACAAAGGCAAAAATAGCTTTTCTTGGACCCTTGACCCTTATTTTTGTTGCAGAGGTTTTGGTGAACTCTTCTAGGTTGGTGCATCCTTTAGGTGAATATTTTTGTTGTTGGTTTTTTTAATATTATAAATTTTTATGTTCATTTTAAAAAAATATTGATTATCATTGATTGGTATGGTTGTTGAATTATTTTTTTAGTTTCTAAATTCTTGTTGTTGTGTTTTTGCAAAGTTTGATCTTGATGGGGTTCCCATTTGCTTCCATTGGTATCTCCTTAGTCTCCAACCAAGAAGGAACCACTTGCTGTGGTTATGGAAGTGAAAGCAAATATGAAAAAATTCAAAGACCACTTGAAGGACTTCAAGTAGCTCTTACTTCAAAGCTTTTGTTAGAATGTAAAAACATGATTTGACAAATTGTGAATTCTTTGCTTTTGGGGAAGGTGGAGGTGAGGTGATGGATTTTTTGTTCCCAATGTATTCCCATCAAGTTCTTTTTGAATTCTGAATAGGTTCTTGATGCGTTGCCCCCAACATGTTCCCGAATTTCCAATGTGTTCCCCAACATGTTCCCAAAATCACCTCACTTTATACCATATTCTTTGCCCCAAGATCTACTTGTGTAACATGTATAACTAGCTTTAAAGAAGGAGACTGCAATATATATCTTTTAGGATTTGTCAAAAGCTTGATTAATTTTTTTTTGTCATTGGCCAATCAAAGATGCATATCACAAAAATAAAAAAAAGTGAGCTCCAAGGGTCCCCACAACTAGTTAATATGGGTCATGTCACTAAAATGATGAATCCTTTGTTTGCCATCGATGCATTTGTTAACATTCAAAACTCAATGACTCGAACTATATTAAGCCACACATTTAACCAACATGCTTTTAATCTAAATACATGGCGGTCCACATTAGTTGATGTCAATCTATTTTTTAACATGGAGAAGTAAATGCCTTGTGACCTTCTTCACAACAAACATGTCAATGAATGTTGGAACTTTGAAAAAAATTGATTTAGTAAGTAGCCATTGTAATCACCACATTATTTTCAAATTTATACTTAAATTTAGGAATTAAAATAAATTACTTGTTTTTTATTCATGTTGACAATGTTTCCAAAAGTCTATTGGACTTTTCTTTTTTGGTGTTTGATTTGTGCTTTGTTATGAACCCCATGTTGGTCATTTACAAACTACTTTGCTTAGGAGACAATGAAATCAATCAATTAAGAAATTTATATTGTTTGTTTGTCATGTTAAGATGTTCCAAACCATGGCACCCCTCATTGCACTCTTAGTACCATTGGAAAGCTTTCAATGAATATGGGTAGGTTCTTTTTTTAGATTTTTTGTGATGTAATTGAAGTGGTGATCATTGATAAGATGATTTAGCTAGATTTAGCTACATACTAAATCTGAAAGTAGAAAAAATAAAAATTCTAAAATATTTTTTTCTTGGAACTTATCATAAAAATTAAACAATTTGAATTTTCTTTTTGAAAATTGGCAAATTTGGGCCATTTTTTGCATGAAAATGCAATGTAAAGGTTGAAATCATATTTTTTAGGCAAACATTTGGCAAAATTTCACTAGAAAAAAAAAAACATTGAGTAGAGGTGCAACAAGGTGGTTTCATATTGTATTAGACCTATGTTGCAAGAGTTATTATACATCGAACAAATTTGTCATTGAAAATTCAATCAAAACCAATTTTTGAAGGCAAATTGTGGCATGCATTTGGTAGTTTTGGGGAAAGTGATCAATGAATAGGATTTTATGGAGGTGTTTTCATGATTTTTAGACCTAAGGTGTAACAAATATTGAAGTTTGATTTATTTCTATCATTGAAAATTCAACTACATTACAAAAACTTATTTTGGAAAAAGAAATTTGTCATGTAATGAGTTTGCATTTGGGCCAATGGCACATGCCAAACTAGTATATATAAGTCAAAAAATAAAATCTAAATGAGATAATTTGCATTGCTTTGGTTTGTGAAATTGATTGGGAAAATGGGAAGAAAAAAAAAATTCACGTCAACAAAATGCATTTTTGTACACCATTTGTACACCAAATGCTTTCAATGAATTTTGGATGAATTCATTCATTGGTTCCAATGAATAAGACCTAGCGTGGATAGAGTGAATTCACTCATCTATTGAATGGGGACTAGTGAATTGCACCCACATTTTGTAATATTATTTTTATATAACTTTCTACTTGACCCAAAATGGATGAAAAAATATGTTTTTTTATCATTCATTCGTGTGTTAGGATGAGAAAAAAAATGTGTTCCCATGATCATGTATCATACAACCTCTGGTGTGTATTGGAATCGACATTTCCTAACACTTTACTTTTGGAATCATTTGGAATGTGTGAGACGGAATGGGCCACGACCAGCAAATTCTGCCAAGCACTTTGCTGGGGCAAACACAGCGAGGATGATGCACATGACAAATTCCGCCATTAGCAGCCCATTCTGTGACATTAAAAAGCCAAGGAACACCATGAGAAGTCTGGGGAACAATGGCAGAATAGGCAACTACTGCAGAATCCGCAGCAAGTGCCAAATTATGGCCTACTAGTTCCGTCACACTGGTAGCCTGCATTAGGCCTCCACTTCTTTTCATGTTCTACAGAATGGTGAAGTCTCTGCCCATTATGTACTGTGGAATGTGCCGGCCGATTCTACCAGGTGAACACAGATTCTCATCCTACGATTATTCTCATCTTATTTATCATCCAAGAGCTCTCCCCAGTCCTTTTTTTTGGTGGTATCTGTTATTTTCCCCAGCGACGAAATCATCCACGAACTCCACAGAAATTTTACCTTGAAAAATCATCCAGAAGCTCCAAAAAACATTTGTAAGTCAAAAATCATCCACCCACCCCAAAGAATTTAACCTCCAAAATCATCCACGAACTTGAAAGAAATTTTAACTTAAAAAAATCATCCACGAGCTCCAAAAGATCTAACTTAAATTCATCCACCGACTCCAAAGAGTTTAACCTCCCAAATCATCCACGAACTCCAAATAAATTTTAACTTAAAAAATCATCCACGAGCTCCAAAAATTCTACCTTAAAATCATCCATCGACTTCAAAAATAAACTTTTAACCTTCAAAATCATCCACGAACTCCACAGAAATTTTAACTTCAAAATCATCCACGAGCTCCAAAACATCTAACTTAAAAAAATAAAATCATCCACCGACTCCAAAGAATTTAACCGTCAAAATCATCCACGAACTCCAAAGAATTTCTAACTTAAAAAAAAAACATCCAGGAGCTCCAAAAAATCTACCTTAAAAAATCATCCACCGACTCCAAAGAATCATCCATGAACTCCGAACAATGCAACCTTAATCTGTCAATCGGGGGTCTTTCTCTCATCCATAATAATTCTCTGTCTGTTTTGCGTCGTCGTCGTCGTCGTCGCCGTTGCTTGTGTTGTTGCTGCAATTTGGTGGTTTTGTGTGTGCGTATGCATGCGCTTTTGGTTTTGTCGAGTTTTGCATGCTCTTCACTAAAATTACCGTCTATTCTGTTCTCCTTTTTCGTTTTGGGTCTTTTTTTTGGTTTTTCTCTTTCTGTTTCCATCATTTTGTATCTTTACAATTTTGTTTTTGATGAAGTTTTGATATAGTATTGACATGCTTTTGTCGTCGTCGTCGTCGTCGTCTGTTCTCTTGAGAATTTTTCTTTACAACTTTCTGTGTCCTGTGGGTCCGCCGTTGTAGTAGTTGTGGAGTTCATTGGAAATGTGTGTGTGTGTTTTTTTTGGTGCTTAGCGAATCTTCGTGTCCCCTATCATTTCTTGCTTCAAGTTCTAAGTTCTTGCCGTGGTGATGCTGTTTTCAGTATGAGACGGCAAATTCTCGTGTATCACGAGGTTGCAGGAGATTTTGTTCGCAGATGTTGGACGAGGAGATGTTCGTAGTTCTTCTTTGAGAGCGGAGGAAACAAGCCAAACCCAACACCCGAAAAAAAAACACACGCACACACACACAGAGGGATTTCATTCATGGTGGGGAATGGGAGCTTAATGAAGAGCTGCTGCCTATGCTGCAGAAAGCAGAAAATTCAGGAAAATGGTGAGGAAACGTTGTCTCGATCGTCAAGCAGTCATGACGACGACAGCTTCGAGAGCGGAATTTTACCGGCATTGGGTGTCAGCATAAGCAGCGCCAAACTCATCAACAATAAATATGTGATCTCTCCTTACAACCCCTACTACAGGTAATATGCATCCAGTATTAGTCTCTCTTTTGCTCTTAGAGTACTAGCAGGATTTAGAGATCCAGGACTTCCCGGCCCCCAATGTGACCTTCCCAGGTATCCAGGACTTGGTGCATCTGAAAGACTTCAAACCAGGTCTATTGGGTCACTCATTGTAGATGTACTACTGCATGTGAAAGCCTCGTTTCTTCCTGGAGGAGTTGAAAGCAACTTTGTTGACAAGGAATCTGAAAGCACAATGTTGTTGACTTTTTTAGGACTTGGATGCAACACTGGATTTGTGTTTGATTAGAATTGGGTCCTGCAGATCTTTGGGTTTTCATTTGTAGACAAGGAATCTGAAAACACAATGTTCATGAACCTTTTCAGGGTTTGGATGCAATCCTGAATTTGTATTTGGGTAGAGATGAATTGTAGATCTTACAGTTTTCATTTTGGTGTTTAGGGCACAACAGTGGCAAAAATGTAAATGGCAAGAGTGTAGTTTAGGGGTACACCTGGAGCTTCCCTTTGGAAGCTCCTGATCATGCCAAGGACACCCTCTTTGCCGTTGTGCCCTAGACAACAAAATGAAAACCCTAAGATCTGCAGGACCCATTTCTAACCAGATATGAATTCAGTGTTGTTAAAATTTAGAGGTGTTCCAACAAGATTCATGGTTTTTTTGCTCACTGACATTGGGATTGATTCATAATGTTGTGCCTGTGTTTGATTCAAGCAGGTGGTGGGAAATCTGGTTGGTAGTGTTGGTTGGCTACTCGGCCTGGGTGTCCCCTTTTGAGTTTGGTTTTATACAGAATCCACGTGGTGCCCTTCTGGCTGTTGACTACACAGTAGATGCCTTCTTTGCAATCGATATCATTCTCACGTTTTTTGTTGCATATCTTGACAAGAGAACGTTTGTGATGGTTGATGATCTGAGGAAAATTGCATTCCGGTAAGCAGTCATTCTCTCCAGACTCCCCCTAGAAGCAAGCTAAAACTCTTAATTGTCAGATTAAATGACTGTGGGATGGGGACTGAATCTGAGCGGGAATTTTTCCTCTGTGGTGGGGCATCTAGATACATGAGAACATGGCTAATACTGGATGTAGCATCTACGGTGCCTTTTGCTGGAGTAGCATGGATACTCACAGGACACCAAGGGAGAGGCTTGACATATGGCTTACTCAACATGCTGCGATTATGGCGATTACGAAGAGCAAGTGCTCTTTTTGCCAGGTAGCCACTTATGTCCTGGACTGTTCCCTCCAGAATTTCTTATGAATCAGATTTACTTGTTCCTGAAGAATCTGTTTATAATAAAGCACCAATAATACACAACCATACAATTGTCTGCTCATTGTCTATGATGATCTGCATATTAAAAGCTGGAGATGGGACAACATCATGAGGTGAGCATTTTGTGCAGAATTGAGAAGGATGTGCGCTTCAGTTATTTTTGGATCCGCTGTCTCAAGTTATTCCTTGTAAGTGTTCGTCCTTGTTGAATTAGTGAATTTTGAAGCATGTAGCAAATTTTCATACCTGAAAATTCCTTGCAGGAAAAATATAAGAAAGCCATGGATGAATACCTATATAGGAAAATTGATTAGGTAGTTCCTTGTTGCAGGTGACGCTATTTGTATGTCATTGCGCAGCCTGCTTTTATTATTTGCTGGCTGTCCGATACCCAAAGTCGAGAGAGGGCCAAACATGGTTGGGGGCAATACTTCCCGACTTTAGACAAGAAAGCCTTTGGGTACTCTATGTCACCAGCATCTACTGGTCCATCACCACCCTCACTACTGTCGGGTATGGAGATCTGCATCCTGTCAATGAACGGGAAATGATCTTTGACATTTTCTTCATGCTTTTTAATCTAGCTCTCACTGCTTACATTATTGGCAACATGACCATTCTCATCACCCGTGTCACACACCGCACTCGACAATATGTAAGTGGTTTCTTTCCACTTACCTCTTTTTTCTTTGTTGACTTGAGCATTCTCTTGTTGTGTACTTTTTCCATAGTCTGGCTCTCTGTCATCAGTGCATACATGTATTTTTTTCCTTTTCCTATTGGGTGATCCTAGTCTTATTCTCACAAGAGCAATCTTCAGTGTTGCAAGGGCACAGTGACATAAGCCAGTGCTTCTTTTGGGGTGGCCAGCGAGATTCAGTACAAGCGGTTATAAACTTTGCGAAAAGGAACCGGCTGCCCCTACAAATGCAAGAACAAATGTTGGCCCACATGCGGCTCAAGTTCAGAACAGAGAGTCTGGAGCAACATGAAACATTGGCTTCCCTGCCAAAGGCCCTCCGTGCAGCCATCTCCCAGCATTTGTTCCTTCCCACTGTTCAGCAAGTCTACCTTTTTCAGGGGACCTCATACAATTTTCTCTGTCAACTGGTCAGTGTGGAATCATCTCTCCTGTGATGAAAACATGTTGGTACTAAGAAGCGCCATGATTGATGGTGACAGAGGTTAAAGGTTTAGGATCATGTTCAAGTTTATGGAGTTGAGGGAAGACATTACGGAATAATAATGTTGCATGTGGGTTGTGGCAAAGGTGACAGAAATGAAGGCTGAATTTTTCCCACCTCGTGAGGACATCATTCTGCTCAATGAAGCTCCCTCTGTGTTCTACATCCTTGTTTCAGGCTCTGCGGTAGGTTTACTTTTCTAGTGGAATATGCTTGAAGCAGTAAATTTTGTGTACCATAAACCCTGGGCTCCGAGGAGGACTGTAGAAGAGTGTGTATGTTGTATGATTAAGTCACATCTTAAAGGGGAGATGAATTTCAGAAACAGTGTTTAGAAATTCTGGTTGTGGCTACATTGTGCTGTGCAGTGTTACTGATGGCTCATAAGGAAAGTTTAATCCTGCATAGCTTTCACAGAAATCCAAAGTGAGATTGTGGTGATGAGGTTTGGGTGGGAATGTTTTCAGGAGGTGCTGCTGAAGAAGGATGCAACAGAGCAGGTGAGTTGTTTCTTTCGTATTTGCATAAGGAAATTGCTAGGGCTGTTTTATTTTGAATTCCTCTGGCACTTGTTGTTCAAGGACTGGTGGTAGATCATGCACAAGCATGTTCTCAAAATTTGTCCATCAGTAGAGAGAGAAGAACAATTCTCTGCATTGAGTTCACACATGATGTGTTTGGGCTTTTGATGTATGGTTCTGTCAATGCCATGGGACAGTTTTTGACAACAGTTCATCCAGGTGACATAGTAGGGGAAATCGGTGTGCTGTGTTACATTCCCCAGCCTTTTACAGTGTGCACCCGTAAATTGTCACAAGTGTTGAGGCTAGACCGCAGCGTGTTTATGTGCATTGTCCAGTCTTTTCCTGAAGATGGGCAACGAATAGTTGACAACCTTCTCCAGGTCTCAAACTTTGTTCCTCATGTGAACACCCAACTTTCATTCCAGATACTTATTTCATAGGAATATTGTATGACCTTTTTTCAATGAGGAACTTTAGGAATGAGAGCTTTGGGTCCCCTCAAAGCAAAGGTAACCAGGTGAATTCCTCTCTGCTTGATTTAACTGCAGCATCTACGAGAGTCAGATGATCCATGCTTTTCAGAGCTCTCTTCAGAAATAGAGTCATTACTGGGCCAAGGTGGAGTCGACATGACTACGAGCTTGTGCTTGGTTGCTGCAAGCGGGAATTACAAGCTTATGGAGCTCTTATTGAATCAAGGAGCTGACCCTAATACAACTGACTACAGTGGCCGGACACCCCTGGTAGGGAAACTGGAGCTATAGTTTTGTTGCTAAGCTTAGCTATGTAATTCACTGCTTCTCTGATGGCATAGTTAAAATCATTTTCTCTGGAGATGTACTACTGCCTGGTTGATGATGAAGTTGGCAAGCTGGAACTGTCATGGTCAGGTCTATGTACATATGTTGTATGTGTGTACATAGTATGTACACTTGACCCTAAACCCTAATTCATGTGGAATCAGTCTGCAAAATCTAGTGCAGAGTTATTTGTGGGGAGTTCTGGGTAGCAGGTTATTGTATCTGCAATGGGTCATCATGATTGTGCTGCATTGCTTTTGGATCATGGGGCAGACATTAATCATGCAGGTATGTCAACCTTTTAACAGTAGTACAGATCTAACTGCAAATATTTTGTCACTTGGATCCTAATCTGGAAAGCACAAGAAATGTGTGAATCTTTTTAATTCTTGCTTTTCCAGCCAACTTTTGACAAACTTCAATGATTATGTGTGTGAAGGATCTTTCTTTTTAGCATACTGCAGACATTGATTGAAGAGTGGGATTGCCTCCCAAGAACCTGAATTACTAAGCATGATAAAGTATTGGTCTTCACCCTTCTAATGATGGGAAACTTCTACAGATGTGGATGGACGTGTCCCTTTGATAGAGGCACTTATTACAAGACATATGGAGCTTGCAAAGTTGTTGTGGGAGAGAGGGGCTCGATTGACAGCAGCAGGGAATATTGGGAGTTTTTTATGTGCAGCTGCTCGAGATGGTAATCTTGAGCTTCTACAAGATTTTCTAGATTTTGAGGCAGACATAAATGAAATAGACAGCAATGGGTTGACAGCCCTGCATTCTGCAGTTGCAGAGGGTCACCTCCACACTGCAAAATTCCTCATCTCCCATGGTGCTAATATCTGGAAGATGGATAATGGGGGTCTTACACCTCTTGATCTTGCTTGTCGACTTGACAAGCATGAAATTATTGCTGTTCTGAGGGCTGCAAACAAGCTGGATCCAGGAAGTTTTGAACAGTCACAAGGTCAAACTTCTTCCAAAGGGTTGAACAGGGGAGGAATGTCACCACATACTGCACAGGTGTGGGACTAGATACCCATCACACCTGTTTACAGTTCTACTTGGGTTTGGTTTTGTCCTTTGAAACCCGATTCTTTACTTTATGATTGTGGATATGTCCTCATTGTGTTTTGCAGAAATGTAGCGTTTCAGAGAAAACTGAGTTGTATACCTCTCCATGAATAACAGTCTATTGTACACATGCAGTTCTAGTTCTCACATTGTTCTGGACTTGCAGGGCTTTGCATCAAGAAACCCAAGTAAGAGAAATTCACCAGGAATCACAACATTAATGCAACGTTCAGCTCAAGGTCTCGCAGCCTCTCATGGACACAAGGCCCTCAAGCAGCTTAGTAGTACCACCACCCTTTCTGGTTTCGGAAGTCCTATTGCAAAGGAGGAGGCTAAGAGAAAGATTTCCATGAGGCGTGTCACTATCCATCCATTTCATCCAAACAGCAAGGAGGCTTTTTCTCATGGTGGAAAGTTGATTCTCCTCCCAAACTCTTTGGAAGAGCTTCTTCTTGTTGCTGGTACGCTGCCATGAATAAGAACCAATGACCCACATTGGTGGGTGTGCTGTTTTTGCACTTCTGACCATCACAGGCCAGGAGCTATTTTTTTCAGATATTTGATAGTTCTCTTTACACTTTGTGCTGCTGCTTGCTTTGATCCTGAATTGCAGCTTGATAGGAATTGCTTAGTCCAGGAGCTATTGATGTTTATTCTATTTCTCAGCCCGATTCTATGTTATGAGATTCATAGACACTTGCTCCTTAGGTTGGTCATGCACAAGATTAGTTTCTTTTTTTCTGAGATCTAATCTGGACTGCACTCATTTGAATGCTCGTTTGTGCAGAAGAGAAGTTTCACAATCACCCAACAAGAGTTTTGAGTAAAGATGGTGCGGTTATTGATGATATACTTGTTGTGAAAGATGAAGACCACCTTTACGCTGTTAGCGACCAACAAGTTAATTCTGCACCTCAAGGTTTCAAACCCACATCCACCACCCTAAATCTCTAGTCTTGCTCTTCCTCATTTCTGGGCTTGTGGCAATTCCTCACTGTCCTTGAGAGTTCTAACTTCAAACATATGAATAGAAGGAAAATATGGGCATCCTAATATTTTGGATTCAATCACTAAGGAAAAGCATGACCTGGATCATAGGCTAAGTCCTGGTCTGATGGTCAGAGGTGGTTCTTTCATCAGATAATTTTGTGTTTTCAAAAGAAAGGGTTAATTTTATTTTCTATTACAAACCATAATTTTGGATTTGTTTTGTTGCTTCAGGGGATTTTGCAGAGATTATATCCAACTTGCAGGCAGTAATTAGTAGGCTGTCAATTGCAAGGAATTGACATCAACTTTGGTTTTGTCCTTGAGGAGAAAACACACTTGTTTATTCTCTTGTGCTTTTGCAAAAACTGTTAGTTAATAGAGACAGAAAGAAGATCACATGTGAAGTGCTTCTCTTGAGGCCTCACGGTCTCAACACTACTGGATCTCGTGTCACATGAAGTCTGAGGGAGAAAAGAATGGAATGAGCGAAACATGCTGGGCAGCACAGCATTGTATGTCTCTGTACATTATTGGTCTATACCTGTCTCGATTCTGAGGAAAAGATTGAAATGAGTGAATAGGCTGGCAGCATTGTATATGATGCAATATGGGTCTTTTCAATTAGGATTCTTGCAAACCTCTGCTCTTCCATATTGGGTGAGACCGCAGTCTAGTTACTAGATCCAGGGATAATTTCTGATGTAGTTGCTCATGTAAATCTTTGAACGATAGAATGTGCTTGGAAGATTTTTTTCTGGCAAGATAGTCACATTATCTTGCTGTGATCTATTGCACTGGTTTCAGTTTCTGTGATTGTAATTTTATGATGTCCTTGTGCAAAGGTCATGCGTTTTGTTGAAAAAATTGCTTGCCAATCTTTGTGGAATCTTCTACACTGTTTTTCTTTATTTTATTTTTTTGCATTTTTGTGATGAAGTGGTGATCATCCATAAGACAGTTTAGCCATAAATAGGATATGAAAGTAGAGAAACCTGGCAATTTTTCAGAAAAATTGTTGAAATTTGGTGACTAGAAAATCATAGAAACATATTCGGTAGCCAATTTGGCAAAGCATCAATAGAGAAATCTGGCAAATTTTTAAAAATAATTGTTGAAATTTGGTGATTAAAAAAAAACATAGGAACACATTTGGTAGCCAATTTGGTAAGCATCAATAGAGAAATTAGGCAAAACCTCAAAAAAAAGGTGGAAATTTCATGAAAAAAAAATCATAAAAACACATTTTTAACCAATTTGGAACAAAATTAGTGAAATGGCTAAATTCAGCTAGATAAATGGAACTCCATTATTGTCACCTTTGTAAATGAAATTGAGTTTGAACTGGTAAAAAATGTCTATGAATAATGTGTTTATGAAATACAAATGGGTATAGGATTGAAATTATGAGGTTTTTATTACATACTTGTGAAAATCTATGTTTTTATTTACACAAATATTTATTTATTTATTTATTAATGTATAATTCTTTTGCTATAACCATCCTCCTACCATGGATTTTACACACTCACAAATTATGTCAAAACTTTTGAAGATTAACCTTTCAATTCTTTTCACAAGTTTATTATATTAAACTTTTCACTAATATAATAAATTGTTTTCAATGATCTCAAACATCCACTTATATATTAAATTAAATTAATTAAAATAATAATTTTACATATCATATGACTCATCATGTTATTCAACATGCACATTAATTGAAACCATAACTAATTAATAATGATTAATCAAATCATTATTAAATTATAAAATCTCAACACTTAATAAATTATCAAACTTAATTTTTAAGTAATTACATAAGTAACAAACTATTGACATCAAATTACATCTTTGAAAAAGAGGGCCTACAAAAAAAATATTTTTTATTGACTACTCATAATGATTTACCTAGGTGATCTATTATGAATAAAGGTAATTTGTTTTATTTTGCTTGTTTTTTACATTGAAATTTCTCAAACCACTTTACCTTGCACCATGCTCTTGGTGCTCTTGGAAAGCCTTTGATGAATAAGTAAGGGTGGTGCACTAAGTTGGTTTCATAATGTTTCAACTTAAACGATGGAAGAGTTACTAAATATTGAACATTCTTTCATTTAAATTGAATGCGAGATTTGGGATTCTTGGTATAATTGTTGGGGGAAGCTTGAGATGATGAATGGGAGTAAATGAAGGTGAGTTTTAAAATAGTCTCTCACTTTGAGTGAGCTCAAGGGTGATTAATAATAGCTTAGTAGTGCACTCACAATTTTTCTTTTCTTTTCTAAAGGAGCCATATTGATTGGCCCATTCAAGCAAATACATTTGGAACATTGGACCCTTCAAAGTTCAATTTTTAAAATATTTTGACAATGAGTTAATTTGATTGGCCAATCACTCAAAAAACAATGAAAATTATGTAGGCGGCTCAAAATAGAGGAATAGAGTTATTACCCTTTAGCTCATCTACAAAGGTGAAAGGAGGACCTTGCCAAAGCAAATGGGATTAAAAGTGAAGGTGTTATTGGGAACTCTTTGGGGAACATGTCAAAGAACTTGGGAACTTTTTAGGTGAAAGCCCACTTTTACACTCTCAACTTTTTCATGTTTACAAATGAGGCCAAGAGGATTTTATAGATTGAGGGAATGAAAACAAGGCTTGAAACTTAGGTTTTTCTTTTCTTTGGTATTTATTGATTTTGTTAATATGAATTGTTGTGCAATAAATGTCCCCTTTATGAAAAAAAATTGTTGCTCTTCATTTTTATTTTTTTAATGAGGAAAACTATTCCTCTTTATCTTGAGTTCACTTCCTTTTTGCATATAATTAATATTTAAAGATGAGAGAAAGTATTTCAAATTAAAATAAAAACCTAAAGATTGGATTTCTTTTTTTAAAAATAAACTTTATTATATTGCTTGACACAAACTATCTTACATAGCACAAGCAAAATGACACACAAGTGAACTAAAAGGCTATTTTATTTATATTTATTTATTTAACTAATTAATTTATTGGCCTTGCCTACCAAGGCAAGGATATTGTGTTTAGGTTCATTATAGAGTACAGTAGCTATAATAATGATCATGCATATGAAGATTTAGCCAAAAATAATGGTCATCCATATGAAGATTTAGCCATGTTTGGCAACAAGCTAAATATATGAAACTAGTTTTTTTTTTTTTTCAAAAACATCCTTGTATGTTTTTGGCTAACTACTTGAAGTATGTATAAAAATCTGGTGATTTTTCTTAAATTTTGGTCAAATTATGGCTATTGAAAATCTCAAAAGGCACTTCATTTGAGCACTTTTTAAAATGCAGGTAAGGACTTCAAATGGATTTCAATTGAGAAATTGGGTTCCACACTTGACTCCAAAAGAACCACCCAATACCGTTAAGGACCCTTGAATAGGGCTGTTTTCAAATTTTAGGTCCAACACCCCGCCGACCCTCATTCCAAGAAGGGCCCCACAGAGAGTTCTGGGTCCTTACTAGTGTTCGTTAAGGACCCTTGAATAGGGCTGTTTTCAAATTTTAGGTCCAACACCCAGCCGACCCTCATTCCAAGCAGGGGCCCCCCCAGAGAGTTCTGGGTCCTTAGTAGTGTTGGGCAGTTCTTACATGAGGGAGAGATACCCGTCAATTATCAGCTCGGATATATGTATATTCCCTTACCCATAGGTTTTCAAAATTTTCAAATAACAAAAGAATTCAAACTAGTGGCGCTTTGATGTCGAAAATTATCCAGAACCGGCGGTTCTTTGAGAATTCAAAATAACCGCCAAAGACTGGTCCTTACAGCACACAGACCCTCATAGTGGCCCCCCCCCCCCACAAAACACAAAACGAAAAAACAGAAGAACATTCTCTGTTGCTTTTGCAGGAGGAAGAGCAGAGCCCCTTTTACATGTCCATTGGCAATGGAACGAAGGGAGGGACCCAGCCAGCATCGTCTTCACAAATACATGAAGAAGAAAAACACTCCAACAGAACAAAAAAGCTCAAAAATATTCTCATCAGATCAAATCAGTCTTCAAGTTTGAAATTGTGTTTTGAAAAGACGCAGCAGGAGGTGGAAGAGGAGAGTGAAATGCCGTCATTCCAAAAACTGAAGAAATTTCAGGCGAAAAGAAGCTTGCGATTCAATCCAATGTCAGTCTCTTTGGTGAATGCAGCAGAAGTACAAGGCTAAGTTTATAGTTGTTTATAGAAAGAAAGAAAGACTCTAGATCCAGGCAGCTATATAATGTCTTGTGAGTTTGTTGTACATAGTCGTTGTTGTTGTTTCTCTTCGCGTCGTCTTCTGTCTCCGGAGTGCTGCTGCTGGTCATGGAATTTCTTCTTTGGTTTGTGGCCGTTTCTTTCTTATAAAATTGGGCTCGACTTCCTTACTTTTTGCTTTCCTGATGAGATTTTGACGAAGAAGCATTCTCTGCCACACAGATCCGTCAACTCTGAAGCTTTGAACAAAGAATGTGCAAAGAGAAACGTAGCGAGAATCGAGTACTACAATAGAGTTCCTTCCTTACTTCCCTGATGAGATTTTGCCGAAGAAGGATGCTCTGCAACACAGATGTGTCAACTCTGAACAAGAATGTGCAAAGACAAACGTAGCGAGAATCGAGTGTCATAATAGACTTCCTTACTTACTTCCCTGATGAGATTTTGCAGAAGAAGAATGCTAAGCAACACGGATCTGACAACTCTGAACAAGAATGTGCAAAAAGAAACGTAGCGAGAATTGAATACAACAGAAAACGAGTGTAAGCAGGAGTCCTCATCCCACAGTAGTTGGTTCGAGCTTTGTCTGCATGCATGCAAGCAAGCCAGCCAGCCACAAGAGCGTTATCTGCCGCCTCCGTGAAACACACCGGCGCTGCAACCAGGACGGCGAGGAAGAAGGAAGGACTTATTACGGAATCGCAAACGACACAAATGCTTCGAATGCTGGCTATCTAGAGCACTGGTTAGTAGCTATGTTACCGAACTCCTCTTTGGCTCTTTCACTCTCTGTATCTTAATGAGCAGCTTCTGACAGACGCTGCGGCAATAAATAGAGAACGCCGCATCTCTTCTCCTCTCTCCATCCAATAATAGCAACTCCCGCAAACCGCTTGTGAAAATTCCACACGTGGAGCGCGGCTGTGGAGTGATAGTTAATATGCGCAAGCTCGATGGAGATCCGAAGAACAAACCATCATCATCATCATGGTTCGGTGCGAGAGCGGAGAGCGACAACAGCTTTAGCCGCCCAGCGTCGTCCGAATAATGTGCCGGAAGGACGAAGTACGATTGCCTTAGTTTCCGGTGTGTCTAGAGGTGTCGTCGTCGTCATCTTCGTCGAATTGTTTCCTCGTTTCGATTCTCCGCTGTAATGTTGTTCTCGTTACTGGAGATGTTTATTTTTGGTTTTTCTCGCAACTTTTCCGGTCTGGTTTTTTCGCTCGTGTTCCTTTGTATCGGCAGTTTTGCTTTGCTGCAGAAGGATCACGAAACTAGAGCAGGTAGAACAGGTTCTTCGTCGTGAAAAGGAGGAAGTAGTTCTTTGTTCTTGGTTTTGGTTGTATTTGTTTTGCTGTTCAAGCAAGAAGCAGCAACGTGAAGAAGGTTTGGTTGTTGCTTTTTGGATTGACAACGTTTTGTTGTCGGAGTGGTGATGTTGTAATCCGTAGACGATCTGTTTTTGAACTTGCAGCATGATGGAGGACGAGAAGGACGGATAATTCTTATCGGGAGGGCGGCCGTCGTTGTTGAAAGATGGTGCGGCTACGATGACGACTGACACAAGCAGCGTTTCGGAAGGGATGATGGATGATGATGATGTCATGGAGGAGGACCAGGAGCAAGAGGATGGGGAGCTGTGGACCATGGGAGAATCGTTTTGGTGCTCGCTCTGTGATGACGGTGGGAATCTGCTCTTGTATGTGGCTCAACTCCTGATCATCGTAATTGCAAACTTCAAGTCACGCATATCATCCGCTGCATGTCGTACCGAAGAAGAAGAGTACTGTAGACTTCGGGGTTTTGCAAGAGTGTGGACTTCGGGGTTTTGCAATCGTCATTTGGATTCTTACGTAGAGATGATGAGAATTTTTCCTGCTTGGGTGTCTCGTCCTTGAGCTTCTTTGTTCCGATTGCAACAGAGCCTTTACTGGTGGATCAGCTTGTGACATCATTCTAGAGCTATGTAGATCACTTGCTGTAGCGAGGCAGCAGCAATCTTCTTGGCCCATTTAGCACATCCTAGCAATCTGGTTTGCTGTTTCTCCTATTGTTGCCATTGACACCTGAATCCATCCTGGGTCATGCCTATCGTGCTTCTTTTGCCGTGACTCCAGCTGCGATGGCCCTTGTTTACGCTCCTTCCATGCATGCCTTTTGGAGGAAGAGAAAGCAGAGGGGAAAGAATGCATCACTCTTGGTTTCACAGCACAGCAATTTGAGGTTTGTATTTTGGTCTTTCTAGTCTTCTTATTCCCCCCTAAGGAATATTTGGGATCAATCTGGAATGCAAAGCATCTGGTGCTTAGTTATTAATTGTAGCAACAGAAGGTCGGTCTGAACGGGTGTGAAATTTCAGACCCAAAAACTGAAGCAAGGTCGTGAAATTGATCTTGGCAAGTTGCTGTTCTTTGGGGCATCATTCCTGCAAGATAAGAGTATAATTTTCCTGGCCCCAAGGAGTTTATCATGCATGTTGGCTTCAAGAGTGGTGCCACATTTTTTCCATGCCAAGAAAACCTCATTCTGGAAGGAATTGGGTTGCTGATTTTTGTCTTTCCATGTGAGGCATCTGAGTTTCACAGCTCTTCAGTTTCTGTCATGATTCTGTCATATACTTGTTATGAGTATGTTAGATGTGGTCACCTTGTCATGTCAAATGCTCTCATCATCTTGTTATGTGGGGGTTGCAGGTTATTCAGAACAATATGTCAACTTGGTTCTGTCGGAATTGTGAGGTTAATTGCCAGCAATGTTTCATTTGTGGTAAACTTGGGAGGTCTGATACATCTCTCGGATCTAAGAGAGAGGTCAGCTTCTCAATCCCATTGACCTTTGTTGACGATTAACTAAGTGCATGATTGTATGTGCAAGTCTCACCTTGCTCACTATTTCACATCCATGTGTTCATGATTCTCTTTTTAACTGATAGTGAACAACAGCAGAATCATGGAGATTCAGCAACAATGCTTTAGAGAGCTCATGTTTCAAGTTCTCAACTCATTCTTTTGAATGTGCTCTGTTTTCTTTTGGACACAGGTTTTCAACTGTGATGTGGGCTATTGTGGCCGATTCTACCATCCAGTGTGTGTATCAAAATGGGTTACTAGCAATCCCAGCAAGCAAAAAATGGTAGTAGAAAGCATTCAGCAGGGTGTAGATACATTTCTCTGTCCAGCACACAAGTGTAGAGCATGTAAGTCGCTGGAAGCTGTAAAAGATGTTGGTCAGCAGCAACAGTTTGCAAAGTGCAGGCGCTGTCCATCCAGCTGGCATGTCGAGTGCTTGCCATCGTGAGTTTACCACTGACTTTGCAGCATCTACACAGTTCCTTGAACTGATCAGGGAGAAAGTGCCCCTTGCAGATGAGTAAGAATTGTACAGTCTTAAATGTTGTACTTGTTTGACTACGCCCAATATGCATTTCCTCTGTTGATGATGATTCTTTAGTTTCTGTGGTCTGATGGTCTCCTTTCCAAACTACCAGATTGTTGCACAGTAGCTTTAAATTGGTAAACTGTGTTCCAGTAGGGAAGAAGTTGATAGAGGCTTCTTCTGATTCAGCAGACACATGTTCGCTTATGCTTTGAGAGAAAGATAGTTCACATATGCTTATGTCACTGGTGTTGTAGGTCTATGCCCTTTGAAGCAGATATTGATGAGGAAGGAGGGACTCAGCAGAGAGCATGGCACATTCCAGTTGGGGATGACAACTCACAGCAATTTCGAGTAGGTGTGTATTGCACGTAAGTTTCTGTCCACTACATATTCTTAACTATGTATTTCCAATCTTTTGCTTGATGAACTCTTGGCAACTTAAGTGAATTGTTTAATTTCTCAAATGCTATATGTGAAAGAGATATGACAACTGAATTTTCCTGTACCAGAAGTATAGTTTTGGTTTGAAAGAGTGGCCATCTGTTTAAGTTGTGCTTCCTGGAAATTATTCTTGTCAATACTGAACAGAGGTACCAGTTCTTTCTGGACTTTTTTTCGATTGATGGTAGTGGTTTCTTGGGGTTTTCTTTGCTCTTTACTATGCACTGAGAAACAACAGGTTCCAGGACTTCAATACCTGGAGCTATGGCAACATGTCAGCACTATACACTCCTCCTCCAATGCAATAGATGGACTAACCTTCATAGAACTGCTGTGGCAGAGATTAGTTGTTGAAGGGATTGCTGATCACCTTTTTACAGTATACATGAGGATGTGGGTTAAAATAAAATGTATCCCTCATTGCATGCTTTTGAAGTTATCATTTGGGCCTCTCTAATGTGGATATTGAAAATTAAATAGTTTCTTTTTGTTGCTATTAAACATTTGCAGTTTATAGATGTTGACCTGATCTTGAGCATTTCAATACAGGCGTCATGATTTGCCACTTGAGCCAGCTGTCATGGTAAAGTTTCCACCTTTGCCTGTCACCCTGGTCAAAAATGCAGATCAACGAACTTTGAGTCAAGACCTTGACTTGGAGAAGCTTGTTGTGCCCAAGAAAGTTGGTAACCGGGCACCTGGACTTCCTCCAATACAAGCAAAATCCCTCAGCCCAAGGAAGGGCATCTGTGGTGTTGTGGATAAGCAGTCTAAAACCAGTTTACCCTGCAAGGATTACAGTGCGAAGCAAAGAGCTGCACCTAATTTAGCTGTGGTTGCAGATAAATCTGCAGACAAATTACAGGATATTGAGATCAGGTTTGTTCTTGTGATTGCAATTTTATTCCATCTTGTTTGATGTATCTTTTCACTTCAAAGAGGGAGATTGACTAACTTCTGGTTCTTGACAGAATGGACTAATACTTGATTTTTTGTAGGATGAAAGCTATCATTCAGGAATCAAAATCTGAAGTAACAGCTGAAACTGTGAAGCAGCAACTCAGCATGCCCAGCATCTACAAATGCAACAATCACAGGGATGGCAAATTCATCCATGAGGGTGATTTGCAATCTATAATGAATGTAGGGTACATTGCTTTTCCCAGCACAGATTTCCAGCAATCAGAATGTAATTTTGCATACTGAGGTTGTGTGTTATTCTTTCTTTGTAGGCAGTTTTGTCTTCATTTTTGGCTGTGTGTTAACTCAAGCTTGTGACACTCTTTATTCCAGACACTGAGGAAATCTTTTCAATGAAACCTATGCAGAGTGTTCAAAAAGCTTTGGCCTGCACAAATCTGCATGGGAAAGACAGTCTCATCCATGCCCAGTGCTTGTGCCCAGAAGGATCCCTCAAAAAGCTTGAAAGGGTGCAGGTATTAAATGGATGGTCCCCCATCAAGTCCAGAGTTTTGCTTCAGATCATTACAAATGAGATATGACCCTTTGGAGAGACTGTAGTCATTGATCTATGTCAAATGGTTTAGATACTAGCTTGTCAGGCATCTTGGCTTTTTGGTACCATGACACTGTTTATCTGTGTGTAAGGGGGAGAACAACAATAATCAGTTTGCCTTGATCTTCTTTTTTGCTTACAGAATCAACTCAAGGTATATTTGGCTCCTTTCTTGCATGGTCATCGATACACTTCATTTGGGCGACACTTCACAAAGATTGAGAAGCTAAGAGAGGTTTGGTTTTTGATTCAGTTAGCATTACTTTATGTATTTTCATATTGATGTCCATGAGTTCACATGGAAAATGTTGTTTGCTTTGATGGCAGGGTTTTGTGTTGGTGAATTGAAATAATTCATGTGATTTTGCAGGTTGTTACCAGGCTGCAGTGGTATGTGCAAGATGGAGACATGGTAGGTTTGCTGATTTGGTGATGACTAGTCCACCTGTAAATTTGGTATGATTGAACCAGTATGATCAATGTTCGCATAATGAGCCTGTGTTCATGAGAGTGACTTGCACAATTTCTCCACCCTGATACAGAGTCTATGTCCAGCAAACTCTGTATCAGTGGTGGGATGTGTTTCTGACTTGCTAATTCGGATTTAGCAATTGCCCAGAACTAAAAAGATCTAGATTTTAACAGTTTGTGAATTTAGGCAGAATTTGCAGGCATTCAGATGATTCCTTCCCTCATGTTGATTCTGATGTTTCATATACGGTCAAAATTGGAGAAGGTAATAATGAGATTTATGGGTTCTTTAGGTGTCGTAGCTCAGAATTTGTTCTTTGTAACCCCATTGGTGAGATTAATCTGCTTTCTGAAGAACAACTGTTATTTTGCAGAGCTTTTCTTAAGAGAATGAGAGGTTTTCTTACTGAAGACAGTTCTGTGTTCAATGTTTGAGCCTTTGAATCTGTAAAATGATTCTTTGAAAGGCTTGATACTGATTCCCAAGTGGGGAGTTTTTTTGGAGCCACTTTGTTCTCAAAAGACTACGCTTTGAAGTCTTTCAGTGTTGATTCTCTCTTCCCTGTATCTCTCTTGCTTCCATTTCTTTTTGTCTTTCCTTTTGTTCCTATTTTTGTTCCCCTTATTATTTTCCTTTGGCATTTCTCCATTGTTTTATGTTTCTTGATCTAGAGAGGATCATGGCTGCATTCTTCTGAGTTTGGTGAGAAACTCAACATGGTGGGTAATGCCCAACTTTGGCCTGCACCCACTGGTGGGAGCTGATGCAGTCAGTGAATGTTGTGGTAGCTTATCACCACCACACACATGTTAATGCCCATTGAACATTAAAGTGTCTGTTGTTGATGTTGCTCCAGTCTTTTTCACTTTTTTGAGGGTTCTTGTTTTCTGTTTGATTAATATAGCTTGATCTGAAATCTCTAAGCCTCATTATTTGGTTGTCTCCCTTTTCTACTTGAATTCAATTACAAGTATGGAGATTTTTTTTTATCCTGAGAAATTCATATTGTTTACTGTGGTTAGATTGGATTTACAGTATCAATGAGGTCATTATGCTGTGCTTGAAGGATATGTTAAGGGTGCATGAGGCCCTAACCACTACCTTCTTTGTCAGCTTGTGCTTCTATGTCAGCCAAAATGGAATGAAGCTGACCATGAGCTTGTTGCACCTTGAATGAAAATGTTTTTGACCTTTTCATGAACCATCTATCAAGTGGTAGCTAATATTATGGTCGAGGAATGCTTCTGGAAATGTGATAGACTCAGGATACAGATTTTCCTAAAACCTTTTCTGGACATATATTGTGACAAATTTTCTACACTGCTGCTGGGGTTTGATAAAGTCTGGTGAGTATAGAAGCTAATCTTGTGCCATTCATGATGGTGATGTTCTGATACTTTGTGAGAGACACTTACAAGGTATCACTACATTTATTCTTCATGTGACAGGATCGGCTATACAAAACACTTACTCAACAGTTTTTTAGTGTACAGAAAAATATGTATTCAGTTTGTCTGATTTTTGTATAATCTGACTGTGATGCATTCATGATGTACATGTGCTGCTGATCCCACTAGATAGCAATCTGAGGTGTAGTGTTACTGGGGATTTTGCTTTGCATGCAGAGATATAGCTTTGTTGTAAAGTAGTTGCAGGTAGATCTTGACCTACAGGTCACAGTTGATCAAACTGCTTCTCACCATTGGCTTTGCTGATTTCGTACTATTCCTTAGGGTTGAGAAGTTCTCAGTGATTATGAATATCTTATGTAGATGTTAAAATTTAATTGTAGATTTTGGGACACCTTATCTGTAGTATCTGATAATTGCAGGTATGGCGGCTTTTATGAGGAGGCTTGTCAGTTGTGTCATAATTTGTGAAATTCATTGGCTTTAGAGTCTGGTGCTCCATAAAGTGGTTCTGATTGCAAGAAAATGATATTGCGATGATTCACTACATCACATGGATTGCCCTACAGGTGGTTGATTTTTGCTGTGGGGCCAATGATTTTTCAACACAAGCGTACCAAGAACTGTCAAAATTTGGGAAGAATTGCGAGTTCATGAACTTTGATATTCACCAACCAAAAGTAGTCTTTTCCATTGTCCCCTGGAATTGTATTAGTCTCTTCCTCTAGTCCCCTATTGCTCAAGTGCCTCAGTTTTGTGTTCACAGTTTCTCTTATTTGCACTGTAAAGCAACCAGAAAGGATTTCATATTCAGGGGGTTAGATATAGTTTGCTTGATTAAACATGCAGGTTCTTGGCTGCACTACAATAGTCACTGCCCAGGTATTGATAATTCTGTAAGTCTTCTCAGTGGGTTAGGAATGTGTTTGTGTTGTGTAGAATGATTTCTGTTTTCAAAAACGTGATTGGATGTCAGTAAGATCAAGGGAACTGCCATCTGGTAATCGACTGGTGAGTGCTTCCATCTGTAATCACTCTCTTCTACCCACATTTTTCTGAATTGTGTTGTGTAGTTGCAGACCATATTGTCATTCTTCTTCTGACTGATTAGAGTGGCCTCACTGAAATCTGGTGCATGGTTACAAGAACTTGGTGTGCTTGTATGCAGATCATAGGTTTGAACCCTCCATTTGGTGTTCATGCAGCTATAGCAAATGTTTTTGTACAACATGCTGTAACTTTCAGGCCAAAACTTATTGTGCTGATTGTTCCTCCAGAGACCAAGAGGTAATTCCTCAGAAGGAAAAATATCCGGTTGTCAGTCTCATCTGCACACTATATGTTGAGATATAACAGAACTGGAAAATCAGCAGCTGAGTCAGTTTTTTTTTTGCCTCCTAATCAGGGAAACTGCAATAAGGATCAAACTAATTTGTTATGTGTTTCTACTTCCTGATTGACTGTAGATTAGTAGTCAGAAAAAACTCAGTGCATAAAATATTTTGCTTCTCTTTCCTTTTTGGACTGCCATATGCCTTCATCTGCAATTTGAGGCCAGTACCATGGGGAGGAACACCATATGTTCTGCTGCAGCTTAGAAATGTCTGAATTAGGAGTTTGATTCTGTTTGGAAAAACTTTGAGTTTCATGGCCTGCCTGAGTGTTTTGTCTTTTGTTCAGATATTTTTCTCAAGAACATGTCATCCTGTTTGGTGCAGGCCCGATGGATATGAGCTTATCTGGGAGGATGTTGGGCTTTTAGAAGGCGATGTATATCCATCAGCTTGAATCTATTATCATATTTGTGATCATGATATGCCTTGTTCATATTGAAGTTTTTTCCTTTATGTGGACACTCAGATGCTATATAGACAGTGTAGGTGAACAATAAGGACATTCAGCCTGCAATGCCCTCATTTGGGGGATCTCTCATTGAGTGTCATTGTTTATGCAGGCATTCTACTTGCCAGGTTCAGTAAGCTTGGAAGGTAAGGCACTTGGTCAATGGAACAATAAGGCTCCTCCTCTGTATGTTTGGAGCCGTTCTGATTGGGTGCAAAAACACCGAGAAATTGCATTGCAAAAGGGGCATATCAAACTTTTGCATACACCCATGCTGCAGCAGCATATTGGGTTGAATATCAGTACACAACAACCATCCTTTCAGCAAATGGAGCAGACCTGCAGTACAGTACAAACACTCCAGAATGTGGACATTGAGCAGGCTGCAATGCCATCATCAGTTCAGCTACCATTTCAGAATGTCAATGGCTTTTGTGGGAATATGCCTGGCATGCCCAATATGGAACAACCTTTTCTCACACCCAAGCCCTTCCACCATCATAGCAGAAATCCACCAGGAGGCTTTCAGCATATGCAGAAGAATAATCATCATCAGACCATTCAACTAAACCACCGCTGAAGCTCATGATGTGGCTTCTACACACCACTTGCAGTAGATACCTCCAGCAATGGAGTATTCTTCCATGTACAGCAAAGAGTTCAAACTGGAAGCATAGAAAAGGAAGTTGTGGTGGAGGGGTTGGGGTTTATTATGTACAGCCAACAGTTCAACTGGAAGCAGCGAGAAAAGGAAGTTGTGGCACATACAGTTGTGGGGAATTGGTAAACCCTTTGACATGTTACAATCCTGGTCCAAACATGAATGCAAATGTAGGTACAGACATCTCAGTGCGAGTTGTGAGGTTTACAACTCAGGATCCCGAGGTGGTGCAGCAAAGGTGCCAAAAGCCACTGATATATGAGACAAAGCATTTCATGAGCTCAAATTGACCAAGCATACAGAAGGGCCACTGGATGTTAAAAGAGACTGAGTGAGCTTTTTGCCTACCAGGTCAGGAATTTTGAAGACCTACCTATCCTGTTCAATAAGTGGTTGTGTTTTTGACATGCAGCCAGTGTCCACATTCTTGATTGTTGCTCATATAATCCCAGTATTTGATGCTAAGATACAGCCAGTTATAGGTCTGTCAATGTCCTGAAATGTTCATTGTTGAATTTCTTCTTTTGTTTGTAATACTGGTTTATACATACCTAGTATATAGTCATGGTTGTCACTAGTTTTGATGGTGTGCCATGTTCAAGGTGCCTATTCAATGAGAAAGAAAGTATGAAGGCTTGTAAAAGCCCTTTGATGAGGTTGTGAACTAGTAGTGCCTCTACCATTTCCAATTTTAGTGGTATTGGAATTCTACTTTAGCCTCCCCATAATATCCACATGTATATACTTTGTTACTACCCAAGTCTAGTTTTATCTATAGTTGTCACAACTTTGCAATTTGAGACGAGTCATTTGTTCCATTATGGATATTGGCATCCCTCCCCAATTGATAGATTGAGATAATGCATGGTTTTCAAATCACATGTACTAAACAACCCAACTCTTGACCACTGTTCAGTGTTCATCTGACACCACACACCATTGCTTATGTTTTATGAGAAATTATAACCAGTTTGAATCGTTTATTTCCTTGCAAAGTCATGAATGATTTGTCAACTAAAAATGCAAGGAGGGCAGGAATGAACATTCTTGAGATTTTAAAATTAGCACCATGTAGAGCATTAAAGTGCAGGTTAGCTCTCCATTTGGGTTCCTCAATGTGGGCCATCAGCTACCGCCAGAAATAGTCTCAGTGCTCCCACACTTCGACTATATCTGGTAGTCGGCATCCTCTCACTAGTTACCTAGTCCACATGTGGTACATACATTGATATATATACATATCATGTTCAAATCTTTCTACATTGTTAAACATTACATGAATAGTTCATTTGTTTCACTAACTAATGCCATGTTACAAATTGATGTAAAACTTTACTATATAATCTAATTTTTTCTAATGTATAAAATAATGAGTTTTTAATCCAAAATTAATGTCTATGTCATGCAATTATTGCACAACATCAACTAACACTTCTGACATGCCGTATACACAATGTGGGTATGACAAGCATTTTTGAACTAAATGTAAAGGTTAAATCATTAAGGATAGGAGTAATATGCACCTCGTTCACCTAAATAATACAATTTACAAAGATAATGGAACTATTATATATACATTGCCATGGCTAATATTGAAGTTTGAGGTTAAGAAATGCAAATATTGCGCACATTGTTTTCCCCAAAGAGTAAGGTTTTGCATATACATGTGGGTATTGTATACGTTGTTATCTCAAATATTGTGGTTTACATAATGTGCATGTATGGTAACAATGCATTAAGACACTGAATATTAGGGTTTAAAGACATGCACGCATGCACAAAGTGTTGGACATACTACCATCCAAAATATGTGGGTTTTAAACACATGTGAGTATTTCACATGCTACCTCCTTTAAATATGTGGGTTTGTAAAGGAATAGAATTGTATTGTGCATTCTACCATGTGTATTCTTGGTTACCAATTTCAAAAGAGTCTCTTTTTTCTTTCACGAATTTTATAAATAAAAATAAAAAATGTATGTATTTTTTCAACATTTGTACAAATAATATACTTAGTGTCAAAGATGCCAAAGGCACTACAATATAAAATGAAGAGGAGGAGGAGGTTACATTCCCCATTGACAAAGAATATAATGGGCCTTCATTTATCTCATAGTACCCCTAGTAGGTATGTGGCCAAAAAAAATTATTGATTTTAAAATATGGCTAAACCCTTCAACCGCTCCAGGTGTAAGTAGAAGCAACACTTTTCTCCTCTCCTCATCATCATCATCAAGGCTCTATTTTGCTTTCCTGGGAAGTAAGTGCTCTCAAAACATGAAGCTCTTGTTGTGTTTTATTTTTGTATAAGATTAGGTTTTGGGTTGTATAGATTTCACTCTACTTGCAACACTTTTCTTTTGTATGGATCTTTTTTCTTCCTCTTCCTTTTTTGATGGAGTGGCACTTGGAGTTTCATCATAGCTTTTTTGTAAATTTCTGTAGATGTTGTTTGTTCATAAGTTATATGGGTGGATTCATTTCTCTCCTCAAAGGAATTGGTTTTCTCTAGATTGTGATTTTATGGTGATGTGGGTTGTTGCCAAATCCATCAAACAATTGTGTTGGAGTGAACGTGGGAGTTTGACCAATTTGTGAAATTTTCTTTTTTTTGAAGGGAATTTTGGGGATGATGATGATTCAGATGATTTTTGAGATTGGGTGCAGTTGAAAAACTAGGCTTTTGGGAGTTGTTGCAAGAAGAGTTGTTAGAGAGTTTTCACTGGTTTTTGTGGACTGGTTTCTTTGCCTACTCTTCATCCAAATCTCATGTTTTTGATGATGTTTGTTGGAAAGTTTCTTGCAGTTTGGATATAGTTCTTCATCACAGACTTTGAGTAGCAACATTGGTGCAAAACCCTAATCCTACCATGGGAGAGCAGGAGACTGCAGCTGCAACAAACCCAAAGATGCAAGTCATGTTAGGAGTGAGTCACTCAATTCAAGGGTACCCAAAACCCTCTATCAGTAGCCGCAATGCTTTAAACTGGATTCTCACCAAGCTCGTGAGGCAGAGCTGCAAAAAGGAGTATAAGATCCTTATCCTCCATGTCCAGGTCCCGGACCAAGATGGTATGCATGCACCACACTCCCTTTGCCAACTCTTTCTTAAAACACCCACCCACCCACCCAGTCAGTATGATATCCATTGTGAAGAGATCTATCTCTTTGTACCCTAAACCCTAAACCTTTAGAGTAGTAAACCCTCTCACTTCTGTCTTTTGCAAAAGCAAGTCATTGAAAAATCTTAAGTTTATGTATATAGCATGCTAGATGGATCGGGTTTTTCCTGTAGTTTTTCCCAATTTGCAATTCTGAGGGTGGGTTCTCTGGTACTTGTTACAGTAGTTCATTACATGCTTAGATGAATTATCACACTTTCCCTGTACAGGGTTTGAAGACATGGACAGTGTGTACGCAACAGGGAGTGATGTCAAAACTCAGCAAAGAAAGGAGGAGAAACAGGGCCTTGCTTTACTTGAGTACTTTGTCAAGCAATGCAACGAAGCTGAGGTAACATATGTACCTGCATATGCATTGTAATGCCTGAGTTCTAGGTTTTATTTTTCTTCCCCCCTGAATTATACATGTCTGTCGAAGTCTCTCTACATTTGTAGTTCACAATTTTTACTTCTTTTTGTTTTTATCATATAATATAATAATGTGATTGTAATTGAAATTAATTCACATGTGAAATACATAGTTATAAATTGATTCTATTATTATTTTGAGTGTACTGAAGCATGATTAATGTTTCACTGGATTATTTCGTTCAAATAGTGGTATACATATTCTGTAAAAGGGATGATGACTATTGAGCATTTCGAAATGTAAAAAAGGGGGATGTACAACAAGCTCACAAAATGCGTGTTTTTGTTTCTTAAGATTACTGGTGATTTTGTTTTGTGACTACTAGAGCTCTTGTGTTTTATGAGATGTGTTGGTGACATACGGACAGGATTTGGCTTGCTTAAATGACAGGTGGATTGTGAAGCCTGGTTAAGTGAGGGTGATCCAAAGCTTGTCATTTGCAAAGAAGCTAAGGAAAAACGCCCTGACTTGCTAGTCTTGGGTTCCCGAGGCCTAGGCACTGTACAAAGGTAAATTTTATGTTAAGGCAAAAAATTGATTTCCTTTCTGTTGCAATCCTAATTACCAAAGTGGTTTTGTTGTCCAACTCAATTCTTGTCCTCTCTCTCTCTGTGTTCTGAAGCACACGGAAAAGGGAAATGGGATCCAAAGGTAATCGTCATAGTAGCCCTTTTGGCTATATGATTTTTTTTTTCTTTCGGAATAAATTGGTTTGCATCTCTTTGGATTTTGCAGAATATTTATTGGAAGTTCAAGTTCATATTGCTCAGAGCATGCACCATGTCCAGTTGTCATCATCAGACGGGATCCTGATGAAACTCCATATGATCCAATGGATGATTAGGAGAGCTAAGAAGGCTGATCAAGTGAGAGAGAGAGACATTGACACTTCTGTTTCTCTCTCTGTCTCTCTGTCTCTCTCTCTATGAAATGTTAATAGTATTTCAGCAAGATTGAGAATGGCTGGCAACAACACTCAAAATCATATTTTAGGAACAGTTTGAATAGTGTATTATTTGTTTACATGCTTAGGTCATGAGGTTTAGTTGGTGATACGTACTACTGCAAATTGTACCATTGTGTTGGTTGTGCACCCAAAGACTAATGGAGTTTAATGTGATGAAAATGTTGTTGAATCTTCATCAAACACCTGCCAGCAGTTTGTCGGAGTCATTTGCTGATGCTGCTGCACATTGTCTGATTTTCTCAATATTTTGAATTTTCCCAATTTTCTCAAAATTGGGTTGTGAGTTTCTGATATGAAATTAATAGTGTCATGATATGTCTTTGGTGTTTGGAGCTCAAAAGAATTGCAAGAAGGGAAGGAGCCTTGACAAAGGAAGCAATAGAGACGAAGCTTGCCTTCTCAGTTCCTCTTGTAGAACTGGCAAACTTCAAGAACAAAATGACATGTTATCAAGTTGCTACAAAATGACACAGATGATAAGCCTGGGCAGAGCCTACACATGACCTTGGACTCTCACCTGCAGACAGAGATTTCTGACAGCCATGTTTATATTGCTTTGGTTGATGCATACACCAAGGGTACGAGGGGCTGTTAACGAATTGTGTGAAAATAGGGCACAAATAAAACTTCAGTTTATTTGATTCATCACAACAAATTGCCTAATACAGTTGTTTTTCTGTCTTCCCCTAATTCACCACGGCAAGTACAGGTCCACATACTGCAAGATGTGGAACACCATGCCGACCATGTAACTCACCACTGCATTTTTTGTTGATCTAATTGGTTTGAACTGTGCACCGCCCTTTCTAGCTGAAGAAAAAATATCATGGCAGATAAGAACTCAAATATAACTAACCGGGACTTCTATTTTTTTTGAGCTGAATAAAAATGAATGGAAAAACTCCTCATGAAGACATCTTTGCCCTTGCAAATATAACACCTGCAACTAGTCCTGCAGAGACCAAGAAAAAAGATGCAAAAAGATGAGTGTAAATGAAGAACTTGGTACAACTACTCCTGACATAAACTACTACTGCTGCTCCTACTACAGCAGCAGACTGGTTGAGAGAAACAACTGAGAACTTAAAAAGACAGCAAGAAAAAGAATAACTCTCTTGAGAATTGAGAAGTCTCCATACTCATGATTAAGAAAGCCAGAACAGCAAGAAAAAGACTGTACATTGTGTTCACTATCTTGCAGGTTGGGTCTCATCCCTCTGCAGTTCTTTGTCAACTAACTTGATGCCTATATGGAGAAAGAAGGGCTGCAGAATTGCAAATTGAAAGAACCTGGAAACATTGACTTACCAAAGAAGATACTGAGAAGGTTTGAACCGCTTGTTTTCACATGAAATAGTAGAATACCTGCCAATGAAAGTGGGATCTTGTTCAATGATCCCACCAAACTGCACCCCAACTCAAACATTATTAGAAGCAAGAATTTACTCACTGTGAATCAAACAAAAAATGTGTGTATAATCTGATATCATCAGTTCTCACAGATGTGTTCTAATCACACATGGTTATGCATCCAAGCCTAACCAATCAAAATCATCCTGATCAAATGCTTGTACTGAACTCTCACTGTTGCCACAGACAGCAGACAGCCTGAATTCTTTGTGCCAGAACTGACCCAACTAATACAAAGATCACAAACTGATTGATTGAATAGTTGAAGGCTAAAATGAACTCATACAATTTTCTGGCAGACTCATGTTGCGTGTCATAGGCATTTCTCTACGACTCCCATCACTAACTCCACAAAATTGGCTCATAGAAGAAAGATTGAGTGAATGTTCTGAAACAATGTTCACAGAACTGAGTGCTAAAGAAGAGACATGATATAGTCAGGAAACCAACCTGTGTGTAGTGGGGCTGGTCTGATGCAAGAACCACATTGATGTGAAGCTGATAGCTAGGCCCAGCAGTCCACTCAATGTGATAACAATCCAGAACATGGGATACTTTAATGCTGGCCTATATTCACCAGGGAGCAACATAAGTCTAGATGAGAAAAAGTCTTACAGCCACAGAAAGGGAAAAAACTTTAACAACCATCAAGTTCTAATCTTCTGTAGTAGCAGGACCCTTTTCATTGATTGAAATCTGATCATCAACAGGATTAAGCAATCAATATCATCAAAGTGTGCTGGACAAATAAAAGAATCACTGCTAAGACCTTCACAGCAACACTCTTTTTTGCTCTGAACTTGTTGCTTCCACATGCATATATGCTGAATCAACCCAAATGTAGAAAAGCCAGGGGGTCTGAGTGCCTGCTGCAGGGTATACTCACAATGTCCATATGTCATCTTTCTCGAATACTAAAATTAGGGCAAACCCCAAAGGCAGGGAAAGCAAATTGTTAAGCAAAACCATGGAGAACTCATTCAAATTGCCTGTACTCGTTTTCTGCTTGGCCAGATCCATCACTTTCCTCAGCCACAACTGCACATCCATTCCAATTATAATCAATAAACACTACTGGAATCGAGAGAGAGATGATTCACTTGTACTATCCTTATTCCAAAAACCCAACCTCAATACCAAAAGTACTAGACAAAGGGATTGCCAGAAAAGTAAAGCAACATCTATGCCTCAATGCAGCTTTTACAATGGATATGAATCTGCAATGTTCAATTACCTCTGAACATTTGAATCACTTGTAGCTAAGCCACAAGCTTTCATCCTGAACCCCAAGTTCAGAGCAAAGAACAGAGTATAGCCCATCCAAGGTTCCTTGGCACAACTCCCACATGCTATTTCTTGGGTGTTGGTATGGCGCATTTGTCTATCTATCAAGTCTGGTACAAAGAGAAGAGTCAGAGCAAAGAGAACTCACAGAGTAGGCTGAAGTGCAAAAACAGTTGAGAAGTTGCCATGAGTAGCCTACACTGTGGAAAGATATATCTGTAATACCTCCACTTATAGCTGATACAAGCTGCCACCATTTTGGACACACACAATCCTAGGTTGTTAATGGCAACCTTCTACCACAGCTTCACCAGTTGTAGTATTTGACAAACAAAATTGCACCTAACAAACTAGGCAAGGAACCTAACTAGGAACATATTGCAGCTTCATCAGTGTCTTACAATTCTGAGACCAAAACAAAATTGGAAAAAAAAACTGTTCACCCGGTTGACTTGCACACAGCACAATTTAAGGTGGCTAAGCAGATACACTTACCATGAGAATCAATGAGCCCCATACTTCTTTGTTGTGATGCTTGTTGAAGAGGTACATCTCACCAACCGCAGTAATCAAGTTTGTGACATTCTTCAGGATTGTCACCATTGCCACATTCAAGAACCTCAAACTGTCAACCAGGAGACCAGATGCCATTACCAGGATGGGATGAAGTTGAATTGGACAAACAACAGAATGGAGGACTATTTTTCTTGTTTCTGCCCTCTTCTTAGTATTCAGTTCGAGGGAGGGAGGTGAACAGGTGGAAAGTAAGAAGTAGTGTTGATATTGTTCCCTCTGGCAATCTAACATTCCATTTGAGCTCAGGTAGAAACTCCTTGAGAATCAAGTACATTCCCAAACCTATCGACATATACAGAGTATGAACCAGAAAGAAAAAACACCATATCTACACACAGAATGGAGATTTACCTGTAGGTGCTAGTCACCAGCATGCTCACAAAGAGAATATTGACAGGAAACCACACTTCAACAAGTCTCCAAGTGACTGGTTCAGTAGTAATGGCTCCAACTGCTTTCAAGAAGTAAACCACTATAACGCTTATCAGATTCTGCAACAAAAACACTTGAATAAGCTCTTCATTTCAATCAGCATGTTCTCCACTTGCAGCTTTGACAAAAGGCCGAATGACAAACTGTCCCTTGTCACAGTGGCTACATGACAACGAGAAATGCCCAATAATGAGAATTCAACCAAAAGCTTGCCACTCAGCTGCTGACTGCCCAGCAAAAGGAGAAGTTTCTCCGACAATTTCTCAATAACCCAAGTTAAGATGCTGAGGGCTTGTGTCATCTATGAAGTGAAACATCAAGGCATTCAATGACAGATCCCCTCCTTTGAATGCACAGAGATAAGCAGATTTATTAGGACCTAGCAGATACAACAAAAGGCTACACATCAACAACTTCTTGTTTCCAATTCCAGGATTCCAGAACTAGAACCACCCAAAAACATGTGCATCTTCAGCTCCTTGGTCAACAGGCAAGTCCAGGAGGTGGGGATCATACCTGATAAAACATAAGAGAAATTCCACCAGTGAGACCATAACCCGACAGCAGCAGTTTATTGAGAAGAATCATGCTGGAAGAAGAGATGCAGTATGCCAAGCCAGACATTACAGATTGGTTTCTAGACCTAAATTGCCGTTCTTTTGCCTGTCTCTCAATAATGCCTTCCTCCACATCGTCAACCAGACTAATTCGACTTCCCATAAATGATCTGCAACAACCCATCACCACCATGCACAGAATGTGGAGTCTTGGTGTTAATGCACAGAAGAAGAAGAAGTCAGGAGACTTTTTCAAAGTAGAAAGAGACTGAAGGACTGGACAATATGTAGATGTTCTCTGACTTCTCTTGCGGTCTTGCAAAAGCCAGCTCATCTGTTGGGCACTCTCTGCATTGACAAACCAACTTGCAAACAAAGTGAGGCAACAAACAGAAGCAGAAAGGAAAAAGAGAATATAATCCCCATTGCACATCATGTGCAATGTCTCCGACTTTGTCTGTAATGTCTCTGACATCATCTGCAGTCTAGCAAAAGCTGGATCCTTTGGCAGCACTGTGCTTTGACAACCTTCCTTGCAGAGAAACGAAGTGGCAGCAAGAAACAGAAGTGGAAAAGGGGAACAAAACAAAGAGAACAATGGGTAAAAGCTCATTCATTACCTGCTGCTATGTCCTCTGCGAATGTTACTGATGGGGCTTGTAATAAGCCCTGTTGTTGTTGCTGAAGACAGCTGTGGTGTTGAGCCATAGGTGGTTGTTCCTTTCCCTAGACCTTTCCCTCCTCCCCCCACAACAACACTGGACTCCAAACTCTTCTCCTCCAACAACAAGCTCATCTCCTCCTCCTCCTCCTTCTGCAATTCCATGTTTGAAATTTGCGTGCCAGATTTCTGCCCTGTTCAACCACCAGAGAGAGAGGACACACACACATATCAATCTTGAGAAGCCATTGCCATCACCAGATTGAAAAGAAAGGTCACAGAAGAGATGCATTTCTTATTCCAAGGAGCCTCCTTGGAAATCCTGCAAAACAACAAAGTCGCCATCGCTACGAGAACCATGGCAAAACCCTGTGATACAATCCTTTACACTCTCGGAGAGATGCATCTCTTCCAGATCCAAACAACAGTCTGCTCTCTGCTCTCTGCTCAAACAATGGAAACTATGAACTCCTGCGGCAACAGTTTCCCGAAGAGCGGCACACAGAGAGACAGACACAGACACAGAGAGGAGTCATTCTTCTTCCATTTTGCACTTGGAGATTCAACTAGAAACCAAGTAAGCGCCTCCACAGAAACCTACTGAGAGAGATTTTCTTCCTCCAAGCAACTACCTCCTCATCGAGGTCATCTTGCTGCTGCTGCTGCGACTCTCTACAGCAAACAAACAAGCAATCCCTACGAAGCTTGTTGCGGATCTGCTTCAGAGTCTGTGTCTTCTCACACAAGTACAAACAATCCAAGCTCTCGTCTTCTTACGGGAAGAAGAAGAGAACACCAGAGCTATGGAGAAAGTTTACAGGAAGAATGAAGCACCTGGACACGACAAAGACTAAAAGACGACCCCTTGTCGTCGTCGTCGTCGTCGTCGTCGTCTTCTTCCTCCTCCTCCTCCTCCTCTTCCTTCTAATCGGAGAGTTCCTTCTCTTCTCTTCTCTCTCTATCTGTCTTTCTCCGCTGTCTCCAATTCTAACATCAAGGATGCAGCAACAAATTCTTCCGAGCCATGAGAGAAGAATCAGACGATTCGGCGCTGCCCGCCGCAAAAGTGATGAATCCACGACTCATCAAATGACCGCCACAACAACAACTCTCCCGCGAAGAAGGCATTTGGTGACACCACGACTTGTCAGTAGTTCTTCTCCTATGTTATCACCACAAGCAGCTGCAACGCTTCTTCTTCTTCTTCTTCTTCTTCTTCTCCTTCTTTTGCTTGTTCCACAAAAGGACTCATGATCTCAACAACTTCGTCTTCTTCTTCTTCATCTTCTTCTTCAAGACAGACAGAAAAAGAGCTGCCAGAATTCCGCGCGCGATCTATCCCTTCTTCCTGTAACAACAACCGAAAGATGTGCTTGCAAAACACGAACAAAAATATTCTCCTCCTCCTTCTCCTTAGCTCATCATCATCATTGTCAGCCGAGCTTCTCCTGCTGGCATTGCGAAATTTTGGCTTTTCGTCGTTGTCTTGGGGTTTAGGACAGGGGGTTGTCTCCTCCTCCTCCGCGTTTTGTCGCACGACACCAACAACGTCTGTGTCCGTCGTGTTGCTTTTATCCGTCAGTACAACACTGCGAAGATGACGACGAATCTTCTTTATTGCTGCAGCGACCCCTTCCTCCTCCTCCTCCTCCTCGACGACGACGACGACAACGACGCTCCCACGTACGTGATCCAATCGTGAAAGCACACTACTTTTTTTTATTTCGCACGTCGTTGTGTTTTGTTTGTGCTGCTTGTTGTTGTTCTCGTCGCTGCTGCTGCTTTCCAATCTGCTTTCAGTTGCCTACTTTGTTTTTCCGTTATGATTTCTTTCTTTCTTTCTTTCTTTCTCTTGGAAACGTTTGTATGGAATGAATGCTGTTGTTGTACTTTGCGGTTTTTGTCCTTCCGCCACCATCAATAAAGAAAGAATCCGAGACGACGCACGATCTTCTTCATCTTCTGCTTCTGCTCATAATAACAATATTAATACTCCTTTGCTCTTTCTTTCTTTCTTTCTTCAAAGATAGAGATCTCGTGAGCAAAACATCTCCTTTTGTTTCTGATCTTTGTCTTTCCATAACAGGTTGCGGTTTTTGTTCGTTCTTCCGCGAACATCGATCGAGACAGAATCCAAGACCACGATCTTCTTCTTCTTCTTCTTCTGATAATAGTAATAATAATAATATTTCTTTGCTCTTTCTTTCTTTCTTTTTTTCACAGAGATAGAGATCTCGTGAGCAAAAGATCTCCTTCGGTTTCCGATCCGCAATAAACACACCACGAATTCCACTGAAGGGAGCCAGTCTTCATGAATTGTCTGGGTTTGTTTTCTTGATGAGTCATCTATACAAGCTTTCAAGGTTTTTTTTTTTTTTGGGCAACCATTTTGAAGTTCTACTAGCTTTCAAACCTTTTTCTTCATTTTCTTTCAAAGGGGCTCCTTGTATGGGATGATAGAATCCAATACTCTTATAAGAAACCATTATATTCTCTTCTCAAATCAGCAACAAACATTAGAATGGAAAGTTTGAGTTTCCTCACCAAAGAAATCTGGAGTCCACAGCATGTATGTGTGTGATCTGGGATTGTAGTGCATATCAATAATCTTAGGACGCGTCAGGTTTAGGGTTTAGGGTTTAGGTTTTCACAAACAAAATTGCTCCAGAAAATGGGAAAATCAGAGCTTTTGTTGTGGGTGACTAATATGGATTTGAATTTCTTACAGGGGTTGCAGACTCCAAACTGCAATCAAGCAAACAGCATTTGATGCCATTGCATACAACTATCCATCAGTTGTGGTACTTGCAGATGCGACTGCTGCCGATTCTGGTGAAACTCACACAGGTAACTTAGTACTACTATCCTGAATGTGTCCACCTTAAGCCAGAAAATCATGTATTACCCTTAGAGCATCTCCACCAGCGCTCAGTATGTGGTCCTGCACTGGAATTCTTGGATGAGTTACAGCAGTCAAATCCAGCAGATCCACTGGAAGATTGCTGTGACTCTGGAAAAATGCACAGCTTTCAGAGAGAGCCCTCAAAGAGCCCTGGAACAGTCTAATAAATACAGTCAGATCATATTTATTGACCGTTCCCACTTTCTGATTGGTGAGAGAGTTTGATTCATCCAGGTGGGTTGCTGTTAGTAGTCGCCCACCTATTTGCAGCCCCGGTTTCAGTTTTATGGGTGGGGTTGGAAAGAAGTAAGTAACTAAAACTTGGATGTGAGAAATATTTTTGCATGGTCACATGCTGAGCACTGCTGGAGATGCTCTTACCCTCAATTGTTGAAGATGAAATGTAACCAAAAATGAAGGCTATCTATCTAACCTTAACATCAGAAACAGGAAGTTAAACAATTTCACCGAATCACTTTCCAGTATGCTCATCAGAGCACCACGGTGTGCATCCCTTAAACCACATCAAGTGGTCTCTTCTGTTACAAACAAATGCATGTCCTTGAGAATTTGCAGCATTCACCACAGAGTGCTTCTATGCCTTTCCAGCAATGAAAATAGGAATTCAGATCCCTCCAAGTTCAGGTGTCTTATAGATTCTATCCCATGCCCCTACTCTATATAATGCGGACCAACGTCAGCAGCTCTACCCTTATTGATAGATTGATAGATTCTAATTGATAGATTGTGAATCCCAGAAATTCACAAGGCTGAAGAACCACGCAATTGCAAGACCAATCAAAGCTGAGGTCTGAGTCCAAACTAATGCATGCCATCCTATAAACTCATGATGACGTGATCCCCTGTAGATGAACAAGCTCTCAGGGATATGGGGTTTTTTGGATGTGATCAGCCCAAAACCTTAACCAACTCCTTTTTACACAGCACACATGCAAATTGACACAAGCTGCTTTCACCGTATAGGGCCACAGAAATGCCTTCCATTTTGATATGCAACACTTTCGTCACCCAACAACAGGGATCCATTGAATCTGCAAAACTCTGTTCTCCATTTGTCTTCCTTGTGCCATCAGCTAAACACATTGCTCTGGCAAAGAGAGCAATTTTTCACTTGCAGCAAAGTCTGTTTGACCTCCACAATGTTCATTGTTTTGTCATACAACATGAGTTGAATTCCATAAATTCCGTTTTTCCATTTTGTCTTTCCTTTGCATCAGCTAAGCACAATGCTCTAACAGAAAGAGAGAGATTATTATTATTATTATTATTATTATTATTTGCAGCAATTTTACTTGACCTCCACAATGTTTCTATTGCAACACCAACTCTGGATGAGTGGAGAAGCAAATGACCAAAGTGAATGTGAATGTTGATGGGAATGAAGGCAAATGAAGGCACGCATTCATTTCCTGAAGGCCTAGGACTCCATATTGGTGTGTTGCCAGTGCTCCCAGTTACATTCCCCATAATATGCTCCTCCCTATGGTGTTCCTGTAGTTTCTTTTATGGCATCCTCAAGTGGGTTTGCCAAAGTCGCTCTTTAAAAGCACAAGTGTCTTTGTATGCAATGGCATCAAACGCTGTTGCTCAAATGCAGTTTGGAGTCTGCACCCCTGCAAAAAATCTAAGCAGATGTTAGTTATTACCAATCGCCTTTTGTTGGTGCACAACTGGTATGAGTCGGACATGTGAATACAGTGTAAGATCTGTTATTTGATGGCTGTTGAAGATGAGAGTAAAGCTTAAGTTTTGGTGTGGTAGTGGGCACTCCACTCTATTCTTCTGTTTGTATTGTGTGCAATTGAGAATTTTGAGGTTCTTGTGCATAATACTGTCAAATAGTTGTGTTATGCACAAAAGATCTCAACTCCAGTGCATTGTTGAATCACTATGAGCTGCATTGCATGTGAACCTCTAATCTACAACATGAAGAACACAAGTTGAACTAGAAGTTTCATTATTTTCAACAGTTGCTGTTAGTTGCAGCACAGAGACAACCATGGCTACAGTTTCTTTGTTGAAGATCCTTTGTAATTGTAGCATCACCAACTAGTAAAGGTAAAGAAACATGTCTTGTTGATGAAGTAATCGGTGCATTACTCTTTACATTTTTTGATTGTACAACCTGCTCCAAACTGTGAAGACTACACAGCTGATGTGCTAGACTTGGATTTTCCCAGCCATAGCTGAATGCAAGAAATCCTGAAGTGAAACAGAAGATGATATAATAGGTGGCATGGTTTGATGGCACTCACCAAAGAACATCCTAAAGAGGTTTGGTGCTAAAAAAGGACCACAGTACCGTTTAAAGCTGCAGCATTGCTTCTAGAAACATTTAGATGGAAACACAAATGCATTTTGAAAACATGTTTAAAATCCTTCTTACATGAGAATTGGGAATTTCTATCCATTCTTTTGTGTTGTGGTGAGAGTTGGGATGGTAGGAGAGAGGTGCAGAAGAAAAACTTACAATGTCTCTAATGTGCACGCAATACTCTCTCTCAACTTGTAGATTCTGAGTGAGAAAGAAAAGAAGCTTTGGGTCTCCATGGCTGGGACCACCTTTACAGAACAGATACAGTTTAGAGTATTTGATGGAGCTGAAGATTTTCTATTATGCACAACTCTGAATGTGTTATTATTCCTGCTGTCCCCCAATTGCCAAGTTCTCGGGATCCTGTGCTCCTGCCAAAATTGATGCCATTCTCCGACACCGGTAAAACATATGACACATCCTAAACCCATGAAAAATGAGAAAGCAGCTTTGCAACTTTTAAGGAGTAGTTGCATTGAGTCGAAGGTAACACACAACACACCTTGTTCTCTGACAATGATGAACCTCAGAGTTAGATCATCCAAGAAGGCAGTTATCCATACCCCATTCAAATCTCTCATGTGGAACCCACCAAAAGCCAGTCTTCTTATCTTTTGTTGCACCCTTGACATCCTCATGGCTCGGTACTCCCTCCAATTCCACAAGGAACTCAACTCCCTTTTTTGTGTCTCGTCCTCTATGCAGCTGCACAACTTTGTACAGAAGTTGGCCCTCTGGTTTGTTCTCGTTACCCTGAGGTTGACTCCCTTGAGATGATTTCAGCATAGAAGCTCTGGAATCATTTGGGTGTGGAAGGTCAGAACTCTGCTCATATTGAACAATTGCCTGCATCCCAGGACTTCTACCTTGAGGAGGGGTTGTCTCCTCTCCTCCATGTGGTTCTGTCCCACGACGTCCCTTACCTTCAGTGCTCCGGGAGACAAATAGGGTAGATTGTTCTGCTGATGACGGTTTTTTGACATGGTAGTCAATGTTGACTTCTAAAGAACCATCAATGACATATGCAGGTATCTCACACCCCCCTGTCCCATTTGTGAACCTACTCTTGTTCCTAACTGCGGGCTTCTGTTTGCTAACTCCTTGCTTTGGACGTGCCTTGAATTTCCCCTCCTTCACATCTGTAGCATTTCCTGCAACCTGTTCCACAACTTGCTCTGCAATCTGCTCTGCAACTTTGGGACTCTTTGGTGTGCTTGGAGATATAGCTTCTACAGGGAGCTGGCCAATCTTTTTCCTTGCAGTTTTACTCCCATACCGTGGTGAAGAGACTATCCCAGTAGTGAAGTTAGAACTCGTGCGACGGAAAGCACTGATATCTTCATCTTCATTGCTTTTGTCTTGAACATTCTGGTGGTTGTTGGCCTTTTGATGTGAGGCATCTCCTTGCAGGCTGTTCTCTGCCCCTTCATCTGTGTCTGTATTGACTGCTGTGAATATATGAACTTTCACAACATATTTGGTTGGGTTCACCAGCTCAAACACACACACATCTGATTCTTCAAGGTGATGATCAAGGGCAAACCGCCTCCAACCACCACTCATACCTGTTTGGGCAGCCCCATCTCTGTATAACCATTTTACAGGCCATTCTTGATCTTCAGAGACATCCACAAGGGTGATCTCCCTTGATTCTTTTGGCATCCAATCTCTGCAAAACATTCTTGGAAGCCCCTGCACCACTCACCAAGCACTAGAGGTTTAAATACAATGGTTGTCAACTTGCTCTGTGCTGGTACTACTGTCCTGCAATTCTAACTGCTTGACATTGAACTTAGCAGCAGCAACAATAACTGTGTCATTGTACAGAGTTAGCACAATACCTTCAGAAATCCTGAGAACCTCTCCATATACGATTAGATACAATTGAGAATACGGAAACAAAAACAAAACCAAAACTGAGGATTGGTTGCACACCAGCAATAGTCAGGCATGTTCAGAGACCTCCCAAAAGCTAGGAAAAGGCTATATACTGATCCACTTTGAAGGAATGCTCACCAGCCAGAAACCCTTGTACACATAAGCCTTAGACATCACCATTAGGCAATGTGGGTTGGAAAGCGTCAAAGATTCCGCTGCAGATAAGGCTTTGACCTTCTCTTCTTTAGTTGCAGCCCGACGCTGAGAGACCACAACCCCATTGATAACTCTGTGTGGAGTCAGTGATTTCCCTCTCTTTGGTGTGCCCAGAACTTCAGGAGTATTCCCTGGTTGGGCCACCGCACTTGTCGTTTCATTGCCACTCCCATCAATGCTTGTAGATATTGATGCACTTGAGTCCAACTCTATGACCTTTTTCTTTGAACTTGGAATTGGAGTCTCTGCGTTACTTCTCTTCTTTCGCTTGAGGGAGAGGTGCCTCCCAGCAACACTTGGCATCTGACCATGGCCAGGACTCTCATCTCTTGCAGGTGTACACTCAGCAGGTGTTGTCTGATACTTAGGGGAATTAATGGACCTAAGGCGACATCCTCTTTCACCCCCACTACTGTTAAAGACCCGAACTTGGAAGTGAGACTTCCCTGTGAGGGTGAAAACCAGATGGTCTCCAACCTGCACACCAAAATCAGCCACAAACTTTTTCCACCCAGCTCTTGTGCTCATTGTACCACTCCCTGGAGTAGTCACTACTTCCATTTGCCACATCATTCCACCTTGAGTTTCTAGGCAAACAGTTGGCTCAAGTTTGTCTCCATGCACACTCAAAAATGCTGTTGGAAATTGCTGCAACAAAACACAGCAACATCTCTAGTGTTTGACATTCCTCAGAAGGTACAATAACAAAGTTGGAACAGAATCTTCAAAGCACATAACCCTTATTATTGCACAAAAAGTGACAGACTGCATACAACTAGTATTTACTATTCACCAACTATGAGAGAACTGAACAATGGCCTGATGGATTTTTGTTGCGTCAAAACAAGGAAGTATAATACATCAAGTGAGGAAGAATCCTGTATGGGTGTACCATTGTTGAAGTCATTGGGCCTTCCAACATCTTCTTCATAAATGCTGGCTTCTCGAGTTCATTGGCAGCAGCAGCCTCCTTTGCACATCCATGAGACGACGACTTTTCTTTCGAATGTTTTCGCTGACAGTTGGAGATGCAATCTGAGCAGGCTTGGTAACCCATGATGTGATGTATAAACAGGACAAGGCAACAAAGTGCTAAAAACCTAACCCTTTTCACCTCAAATGTGAAGAGGGATTTTGCATATCACTTGAGAAAGAAGGCTGCCAAAGAGGAAGAATTAGGTATGCTATTGAGGTAAGATTCAGAGAAACATGAACCTGATGAGAGAAGCAACTTCAGTTGTACAAATAAGAAGTCATTTGTAGAATTTCACAGTTCTAAAAGTCTGTTATGGTGATACTCTTGAACATACAGAGCAGTGCAATGACCCTGTGCAGAATGCTACAGATTTAAACTCAGGACAACATACAGGACTTCACTCGGAAGCCCTAATTACGGAACCAGCACAAGTGCTGCTCCTTGCACAAGTACTGGCTCCACGCCTTATGTGAGCTCCACAATTGATATCGAAAACTGCTTCCACGGCCCCCTCTCCGAACCTTACCCTTGCATTCAACATAACCACTGCTGCAGACATGATGCAAATGCATGAGCATTCGTCGTTGGCAGCCAGCAACAAGCATATTTTTCAATAGGAGAAAGAAACTTGTCTGTCTCGCATAAGAAACTCGAAATAAACATGAGGAACATCTTGTGTACTAATGCAGCCTTCCAAGATCTTCACAGCTAAGTGAGCACACAAGCTTTCTCTCACATATTCTGGCGTCTCATAGCTCTTCAAGGACTAGCAAGCTCGACATACGGGGTTCCAACAGTGCGTGACAGCACCACAGGACGGCACGGAACTACTCTAGTAAAAAGAGAGCTCAGGAAAATCCTCTATTGCAATCTGCATCCGTGAATATGGCCGCCAGCGGCAACTTTCAAGGAACCAAGCTTTCTTCTCTCAAGAAACAAACAGGGGCACATCTACAAAAAAGAGAATGCGTGGAGAAAGCAACTAGAAACAATAAGAAATACCGCACCTGATTTGCACCCGCAATTGAAGGAATCCGCCTTTTCTTTGTCACCATTGGCGACAGACACACGAACTCCTCCTCCTCCACCCGCACCGACAGTGGACGCGCAACACAGAAGCCGCACTCTTCTTCTCCTTAAATCAAGAGGCTCGAGGGAGAAGAGCTCCACAACACATGAGAAGATGGGGAGCACAAAGCAATGAGATCAAACAAACCGATTTGTTTTTGTTTGGAAGTTGCATCTACTACTTTGAACGAGTCCAGCTGCTCCTAGGGGAAGACAAGGAGCACACTATCTCCGCCAAAAGACAGCCACAATCCTCACGATTCCGAAGAGTGGTCGCAAGGCCAATACAAGACGACGACGCCATGCACATTGGCACGGGGGAAGCAAAAGCAAAACTACGAACGTGAGAAGCACCTCTGGCGCAGCAACAAAAGAGCAGACTCCACACACGACACACACAGCGCGAGACGCAGACGGAGCGAGAGAGAGAGAGACGAAGCGTATGGATGGATATCATCTACCCGCATGCGACTCATGATTCACAGAGGAATAATGAATCATCCATATCCAAAGGACACTCCATTTCTTCATCCATATACACACGTATGTAATAAACTCATACATACAATGAATGTTACAGACGACCAACCACTGTAGCCCCGTTTTCTTGGATGATACATCCACTCCTACTTTTGACTCTTTCCTTGCACTTCATCGATGAAACTAATTCCCGCATGGAAATGATCAATGACTACCGGAGTTTGTTTGGATGGATGAAAATCCCGTTTGGCCTTTCTCATCCACCTATCATTATTGTGATGTTCCTTTTTAAGTACCTACCTCTATGGTTTAGGGTTTTTTACGGGTCAAAAGGTACATAGCCTAGTAGGTACCTACCTGTACTACCTACTAACGTCCCCCTCTTCGTCTTTCGCTTTCGTGCTTTCTTTCTTTTCTTTTGTCCCACGTTCGAGCCTCGTCTATTTTCTCGACGTCTCGGCAACAGGTAGTAAGTAAGTATATCTTCTGTTTACATACTACGGAAAGAAAGACCGTTGGGTTTCCGGAGTGTCCAACAGACCTAGAGGCTACTAGGTGGTTCCTTTCCTTCGAAATTTGAGATCCCCTAAAATAATGCTGCACACTTCCCGGTTACTTTTTCGCGGTGTTTATTTCTTGGGATACTGGATTGGGCATGGGACCTGGGGTACATTACAAATAGCCGTCACTTTTGGTTTTGGGGGAAAGTGGGGGGAGGATTATTAGCTTTTGGCCATACCCTAAATTCGTAGGGTTCCAAGAAGGGGTGAAGAGATTATTAGCTTTTGGCCATACCCTAAATTCGTAGGGTTCCAAGAGGGGGTGAAAAGGTTATTAGCTTTTGGCCACACCTAACTCCTAGGGTTCCAAAAGGGGGGTGAAGAGATTATTAACTTTTGGCCATACCCTAAATTCCTAGGGTTCCAAGAGGGGGTGAAGAGGTTATTAGCTTTTGGCCATTCCCTAAATTCCTAGGGTTCCAAGAGGGGGTGAAGAGGTTATTAGCTTTTGGCCACTCCCTAATTCCTAGGGTTCCAAGAGGGGGGGGGAAGACATTATTAGTTTTTGGCCATACCCTAATTCCAAGGGTTCCAAGAAGGTGGGTAGAGGGGATTATTAGTTTTTGGCCATACCCTAATTCCAAGGGTTTCAAACTCACTTTGTTTTCAAGTGCGTTTTCATGGCTTCCCAAAGGAAAGGACAAATTAGGGTTTAGTCTTTCTCCAAATTTATGAGGTTATATATGGTCTCGCAATCGGTGATAATGTTGTGTCATTCCCTAGCATTTGCTCAATTTTAGCTCACTTTACTATAGGGGAGAAAATGCTCAATTTTAGCATTCGAGGGATTTAGCATTAAAATCACCACAAGTTTTATAAATAAATAGTTTTTAAATTAGGTTTAAAGATGCTACGAAGAGTCCAAATGTGGCACCACCAGACTTGGCTTCCAAATTCTGGTAATGCCCTCCCCTTCCCC
>Ga0209208_10000255_pt1 | contig 64537 bp, 31 predicted proteins | sample S1TSphfallax_3_FD_187694 | JGI IMG/M metagenome (GOLD analysis project Ga0209208, IMG submission 187694) | Host-associated microbial communities from peat moss isolated from Minnesota, USA - S1T2_Fd - Sphagnum fallax MG (SPAdes) (version 2) | ecosystem: Host-associated > Plants > Peat moss >... | reverse complement strand
ACAAAGACAGCCGGAGCTTATGTATAGCAAGCGGCAAAGAACTTGCAGACGATTGCATTAGTACTAACCGGGCAAAACGAAAAAAATTAGGGTTTCGCTGAACAAGAGAGACAAACCTACCTCCCAACAGCAGCGTCTTCAACTGGAGATGACCTCAAACCTCGAAAGCCACAACTTCTGGAAGCATCATTTTACACCAAAAACTTCCAAGCTTGCTGAGCTGCTACAGCGAGAGGAAAGCAAACACAAGACAGGGGAAAATGGTAGGGATATGACATGAAGGGAATTTTCAAAAATAGGTTAAGCTGAGCACCCACATCCAACACTTCGAAAAACAGATGATCTTGCTGATAATTTGATTTTTGTCTGCACAATCTTGTCCTCCATAGAATGCAAATTGCTACCAATCTTCAATCCAATTTCCAACATTGAAAAACAGCGCGATTCTCTCAGCAATCTGATGCGCCAGACAGGGTTGGTTGCGAGTCACGGCGACTCTCCGATCAGCGTTCTCCGTTTACATTGAGCCTTGGGGTTCAGGTTCTTTGAGGGTTAGCGTGGTAATAGAACCGGCGGTTACGAGTGCTTCAGAACTCATCTGAAGGATAATGGGTTTAGGGTTTAGTTAGGGTCGTGGGTGATGCATAATTAATTTTTTCCCCAAACTTGTTTATACATCAAGTACACTAGTGTGGCCGGTGCCATTGGCCCAAGTGTGAACCCATTACCAATTCCCGAAACTCAACATGTGAACATTGTTTTGCAAAATGCATGTTATCGATATTTGTGAATAGCCAAATATGAAAGGAAATCATGCTTGAATTGGAGGGTAAGCCTTCAAGTGTTACCACATTCTCAACTCATTTTTCCTTTCCAAAACCTGGGTTTTTGGAATTTATTTGGAATTTTCAGCTGTAGAAATCATTTTAAAATCAATATCTCCCCACATTCTGAATCCAAATCTTACCAAATAAAATTCCATTAAATCCTGCTCATCAAGATCTTTCCAACAACACCAAAGGCACATTCCAATTCCTCTGAAATCTTTGCCTATAATTTAATTTACTTTTCATTGAAAAATCATTCAATATTCAAAAACTTTTGGGACCGTGAGTCCAAATCTCATGAAGCCAAAGCCCATGCACCCCTCCTTAAAGCATCCCTATTAAAGAATTTACAATTATCACTTGGTGGATTTCATAACTAGAAAACAAAACAAGTGGCTATGCAATGAGACGCCATGTATTGAAAATAAGGTCATACATTTAATGTTTCACTATGAACTCACAAAAGTTATATAGTTCACAAAAGTTATATTGGATGAAGGTTTGTTGGTTTTATCAAAGATCATGAATTTATTTTTTTCACAATTGTATTAAGAAATAAAAATTTCTAACCCTCTTAGAATTCATTGTGGATATGTAGAAATTGAAACTATAGTTCCGTTGTTTTTGCTTTAACAATACAAATGAATATAAAATTGTAGATAATCATATTGTTTTAAAAAATCCAAGTTTTCCAAACTTGAATAATGTAGACAATTTTAAGCAATGTGCATGAAGTATTTCAATGTTTGAAACAAAAAAATATTGATTGGATATAATTTATACGAAAATATTTTTATTCTTAGTCTCATTTTCATTTTTAAAGTTTACTTTCCTATAGACCTCAAATTTCATGTCTACCTTTTTGTTGCTACCTTTAAATGGTAGTTATTATCATGTAATAGAAGGTATTTCCTATTCAAAATATTACCACAAAAAGTGAAATGGATAGAAAAAATGAAAAATTAATATGTGAACATAACAAAACTCTATATAATATTAATATGAACTACTTTCCCTTCCTTTATCACACTTTAAGTAGAACACACATCAAGAAAAAAACATTAAAATCCATACAACCTTTAACCATTCTTGATTACATAAGGACAACTACAACTTTTTCCCACATTATTCTCCATCTTTTGCACACAAGGATGTCACACACAAACAACCTTTTAATAATCTAATGTTTAATGTTTCATGAATAATAAAAAACTAATGATCTAGTTTTGTAATGATAAATTTTTTCACTTCTCCCAAGAAATAAATAAAGAACCCAATAAGGATATTCATCACACAAAAGTTGAATCATTATCCTCTTAATTTCCTAATCTTAATCATTTCCACACATCCTAGTTAAGGGAAATACATCCATTCTTCATCCATTTGGATTAATTAACCTATATGACTTCACCCCTTAGCAAATTAGAGATGATAAATAAGTTATTTATCGCTAGTAACTAGTTAATTACTAAGATGCCCTTTTAAATAAACTAAATTAAAATATTATTTTGAATAATTAACATTAATTTTATTTTAAAAATTCCTAGAATTAACTTTTGATTATTTTACCCCATGAAGGTAATTCACTATATTGATGGTACTATTATCAACAACCATTTTCATTCTATAATTGTCATGTGATTATTTTGTCATTTGATTGTAGTGCTAGATTTTAGTGGATGAAATCATGTTGACTACATTTTAAGCATGCGAAGAACATCTTAAAATTGTGGTACCTATGAAGTTGTTCCCTTGTTTGTTGCCTTGTTCACCATTTTAGGTAAATAAAGTTTTGTATTGGAGGATGGTGATGTGTAAATACATTTTGATTAATTAGAGCTTTGGGTGGTACAAGATTGCTATTTGCTTCATCATTTGTGAGGTTGCCACTGACATTAAAGATTGTGTACATCGGCTTTTGAAGGTTGTTCAAAGATGGATCAAATTTTTCACTAATGGGAGATACATCCTTGGCCATTTACTACAACTTTTGATTCTTGAAGAGTGGGGATGTACACTTCATCATTAATTTGGATCTATGAAATATTTGAAGTGCAATGGTTGGAATATCGACTTAGTGTTCATGAATGCATCAATCATCTTGTAGATGTTTTTGTTGAAGAGTCTGGACAAACATAATTTTGTTTGTAGAAAGCAAGTTCCAAAACCCTTCATCATGATTTGTTCCAACCATACAATTTTGAATTTGCTTGTAATCATCATAGATTGTGGCCCATTTTTTCTTGTAAATAGGTTCATTTAGTGTGTGAATGTTGTGGTTAAATCATTTCATGATTATAATTTTTTTTTCCATTTGATGATTGCACTTTTGCAATAGTTTTTGGAATCAACCACATTTAATGACACAATGTGTTCATCTTTTTTCACTTGGACCAAGGTTATGATCTTTTGGTGTTCCTAATTTGGTTGTTTAACTTTCTTAATGGGTTTCACTTTAAGGACAAAATAATTAGATTTTTGAAATTTTATTTTCCATTTGATTTATTCTTGCATTTTAATGTTGCACCAAATTGGACAAAATTGTCACAACTAATTTCAATGAAGCTTGTGGAAATAAATTAAAATTCTATCAATGTTTTTGATACTAATTAAAAATTTGTTGTTTTTTAATTTGCATGAATGAGTTTATTAAATCATAGAAAAATAGGAGGAATTCAACCTAGTTAGCTTCTCAAAAAGTTGATCATCTTCACCATAGGTATCTTCATTGTTGTATGCTTCCATGTCAAGCGTTGTTGTCATTGACATATATGTTTGTTGATGTTTGGTAATGTTGTTTCGATGATTGTGACCATAGATGAATGATGATCATCAATTTTGATAATGCTATGTTGTTGTAGACCATGCTACACCAATTTGGAGGAATGTGATGTGGAAGAATTTTTTTGGCAAAGATGTAGTTTGAAGGCTTGCAATTTAGAAGAATGAATTGTTCAAGAAGGTTTTCAAAATTACATACATGTTGTGCTTGTGTTATGTGTTTGTGAATGCTTCCATAAAACTTGTGTGGGTCTATTGTTGTAATTATTACAAGATCATGAACTCTTCCATCAATCCAACATGTGCATGTTGTCATGATTATTGCAAGAGCATAAGCTCCTCCAATTTAGAGGAGTGGATTGTTGCAAAAAAAAAGGTTGTAAGTTGGAATTATAAGTTAGCATAAAATTACCAAGAGATTTCTTCAAAATGGTAACTAACATTGAATTTTTGTTAAAAATTCTATGGATTTGCAAGATTCAATGGTAGCTACATTAAACACTATCCCTAGCTTATTTTTCTCATGCCACGTAGACATTTGATGTAGGACTTGATATTACCTAACATGGTATGTGTGAACACAAGGTTAAATTTGTTGGTTATGGCATTCATTTAACTTTCTTTTACTTGTAAGTGTGGCCCTCCCTTTAGTAGTTTCATATTTTCATGAAGATTTGTTTCACTATTTGAAAGATTATTTAATGAAAAAAATGATTTTAGAGTAAAGTACCTTTCACACCTTCCTTTTTATACAAATGCACCCAATAATAATAATAATAATAATAATATCTGGTTGTAAGTAGGCAAAAATGAAAAACATAAAAAAAAAGGGGAGTGAAAACGAAATTGGAATTAGAGGATGAAATAAAGAAAGAAAAACTAGGGTCTGAAGAAGAAGACGACGAATCTTCTGCTGTTGCTGCACTACTCTTCGTTCCAACTTCGTCCATGTCCGTCAACGAGAGGGAGGAGGGGGACTCTCTTCGACACTCGGGGGACGAGACGCACGAGACGTGACGGAACGCGAACGTGGAGCACAAGGGCTTCTCTGATTTTCTGTCTCTGGGTTGTTGTCGTTGTGATTGCTTGCTTGCTTCCTGGATCCCAAGGATTGATTTCGGGGAGAAGATCAAGACAAGAAGGGAAGAAGGAGAAGAAGCTCATCATCAGACGAGAAGGAGGAGGGAAGGGAGGGAGAAGCGCGCAAAGAAGGAAGGAAGGAAGCAGCGATGGGTTTCTTGGTCATTTCTCTCTACTACTTGCTCACTGCCCTTGTGGGATCCTTGCTCGTCAGAGTCTGCTTCAACAAAGGCAAATCCACTAACATGTAAGAAGATGATCTTTAGGGTTTCAATTCTTCTTCTTCTTCTTCTTCTTCAACTGCTCTTCTGCGACTCCGACTTCTTTTTTCTCTATTGCTCCTATTCTCAAAATTTTCTCAATTTCTCTCTTTATATTTTCTAGTGTTTGTTTCTATTGATCTAGTTCTCTCTTGCTTCTTCTTGCTTCAGATTTCTCCATGGTGCATTCACTTCAGATTTTAGGGTTTTTTTTCGATCTCCTCATCCTCATCTTTTCTCCAGTCTGGAAATTTCATACTTGATGGTGGATCTGGTTCTCTCTTGCTTCTTCTTACTTCATATTTTTCCATGTGCATTCTCTTCACATTTAGGCTCAGTTTTCCAATCTCCTTCTCTTTTTCTCCAGTCTGGAATTTTCACTCTTGATGGTGTCTGTGAAGAAGAAGGTTGATTGTGCTGTCAGTATGCTGCCAGTCTTGATCATGCTCATCTTAATCCTGCTGATTATTGCTTGTGCTTTCATAGAGGCTGCTTCTTTGTTGTTTGTTTGTTTGTGTGGTATGTCTGAATCGAAAGCAGCCTACATTTTAGAGTTTGTGCCCATTTTGAAACTTTCTTCAGAGCTCTGATGTTAAGCAGCCTACATTCTAGGGTTTGTGCCCATTTTGAAACTTTCTTAAGAGCAATTGCAAAGCTAACGGTAAGTGAACTACATTTTAGGGTTTGTGCCAATTTTGAAACTTTCTTCAGAGCAATTGCAGAGCTGGTGATTGTCTTTTGCAACAAACCAAAGTTGTTGCAGAAATTTTGATTTCCATGTCTGATTTGTTTTGGGAATGGTCTGTGGAATGAATGTGTGTGACAGGCTCCACATTACGCTGGTGATTACTGCTGTCATCTCTTGCTGGCTCATGTACGTAAAAGAAAATACCCCTTCACAGTTCTCATGACTATATCAGCAGATTTCATCAGAATAGTTGCTTGTTTTCTTCCTTGCTTTAACAGGGAGCAAGCTAAAACTGAAATGAAGCATGCTTACCTTCACAAGCTTGCTTGTTGCAGAATGAATGGGGATATACTATTGACTGTTTCTTTTTTCTTCATTAGCTTATAACTCTTAGTGCTAGCTAACAAACATCGTATTCAAGTCTTCCTGTTTGCTTCTTGAAATTTGTGACAAAAAGCTCAGGACACAGATTTTGTATAATACTTTTTTCCTCTCAGCAATTTTTCTGTTTTTGGTGAAATTTTGCATCCTGGCAACAAAAAAGAAAGCCCTTGTGACATGTAGAAAGGCTTTTTCAGGAAAAAAATGGTATATTGTTGCCACATTCTGAGGAATTTTTCTTTGAAATCATCATCATTAGACAGTAGGTTCTAGCATGTCACCAACATATAGCCCAATTCCTAAACTTTTATACTTGGATTGATTATTGTATACATATCTACACCCCACCATTGGTTTGGAGCTGATGAATTCAGTGGGTAGTAGTCATGGCATATTGTCACTGCTATTCATGATGAAGGTGGCAATGGTCTGGCACTTTGTGAGTGACTCTCATAAGGTTATGACTGAACTTGTTGTCATGTTAGCCTTCAAATGGTCATTGCAGAAATTAGTCTACAATGACATAGATCAATTATTATGTACGCATCTACACCCACCCACTGTTGGGAGCTGATGAAAGTCAGTGGGTAGTCATTGTGGTGGCTCAGTGCTGCTATTCCTCATGAAGAAAGATTTGTCTGCTGCAATTTCATGGATATGGTTATTTTCTGTAACATATGAAGGTGTTAACTCATGGCTATGGAAACAAAAATGCAGGTGGGCAATAGTATGGCTATCCCAATGGAAGCCCCTGATCAATCCTGTACTGAAAGCTGAAGGTGAATAGGGAGATGACGAGGAAAGAAAGAAAGAAAATCGTTTGCTGGTGTGTATCTGACAAATTACAAGTATGACATTTTGCATATTGCAATTGTTTGACTTTAGAACATGAGAAGTGTTGTTTTGCAATACTAGAATGTTGAGACTTCTTCATGCTGGCAATCATGTTTATGTCATGCTAAATCTTGTTCTCTTCAACATTGTCAAAACTCCCATATATTTGAAATTCATTTCCCAATCTCATCATAGGCAAACCCAAAAAAAAAGTGATATCTAATGAGAATGTCTTTTAAGTATTTCACAAATTTGTCTTTGGAGATTGTCCATGCTCACTCTAAGCTTGATTGATGATCAAAAGTCTCAACTCCAAGGTTTGAAATGGTGTTGGCTAAACCTGCTTTCCAATGAGAAACAAGATCAGCCAGATGGGTGCAGCTTATGCCGCCTCATCCTCGCAGAGACTGCTGAAACACGGTAAGTAATGATTTTCGTACTTCTGATTCAAACACTGATGATTGCATTGGTGTGTCCCAGTTGTCTTTGTAGCCTCTGAGTTGAGATTAGTAGACCATGGGCTATTGAATGACCTGGGAACATCACAAGCAGGGAAAAAAACCTTTAGTAACATCCTATTGGCACAATTGACCCCTGCCTGTTCTACATCCATGATCTTGGAACGTCCCACCTGTGTGACCCATTGGAATGTAGAATAAAGAAAAAATCACAAACTGGGTGTGAAGGATAGAAAAGAAAAGGGTGGCTACTTTCTTACCAGTGCCAAAATGAATTGGTTTCCTGAGGAACAGGAAGTTTTGAGAGAAGAAATTGCAATAGCTCTACAACATGGTGCCAATTCTCTTCCCCTGCCAAAGGAAGCACACACACAAAAGTGTTCAGCATGCTGACAATCGAGGTAGAGCTGAATTTAAAGCATTGTGTGCCATCATAGTTCAAAAGCTCGTAGCAATGGCAGAACTTCATCAATCTATGAAGCCATACCAGAAATGAGATTTCTTGTGAGTAATTGTGATGATAGTCAGGTAATGGAAAGTGATTGAAATCTATGTCATAGGAACATTTACTTTCCATTGAAAAGGGAAACTGTTTTGGCAATGTGTATGTTATCAATGTTGGGAACAATATTTGGGGGTTGTTGCTAGGGAACTTTTTAAAGAATTTTAAAAATTCAGATGTTGCCATTAAAAACATGGTAGATGTCAATGTCTAATGAATCCTGCAATTTGACTCACAACTCTATATTTTGGGCAACATTTGACCTACAAAATGTGTAGTGCTTGGGGCCACAACTAGAGGGCAAATTATAATGGAAAGTTGTATAGTATGGCAAATAATTATGTCATCACAAATGCCTACTGAGAATATATCCTAAGTGTATGGCAAGATAAATTTATTTTTTGCTTCAATAAATTGATTTTTGGTGCATATTGATTAAAGATCCCAATTTCTACATTAAGTAGATTACTTTCTCTAGTATACTTTAATATCATGCTTGCATCCATAGAAAATAACATTTCAATTGTTTATCATGAATTTTGTTACCTACCGTACACAAACCGATTTGTATAATTAAAATAATGATGTTTGTTTATATGTTTGAAATGTTCCTACTTATTTTGCAAACCTTCCCAATGCTTCTTCAATTCTACCTATAAAATTGTATGTACTTCCATCCTAAACACATAATAAGGTCAATGTTTTTGATGTCCGAGGAACTCAATGAATTCCAATTGAAAAGGTTTGAATTGCTTTGAATTTAAGAACCAAAATCCCTTATTCATGATATTACAAAAGGAAGAAAAATTCAATGTTACATTGTTTTGTGGGAATAAATAAGATATTTTTTGCAAATTGTGTATTTTTATTAACAATTTAGTTTCAAAATAGTCTATTAGGCCACAATTTATTCAATTGTGAAGCAACAACCAGGAGGAAGAACTAGATGTTGTTTTGTGGGACAAGAGAACATCATCTTTTAGAATTGTATTAGGGTTGTAGTTTCAAAGTAGTACATTAAATTATAAATAATATTACAAAAATTCATGTTAAATTTTGCACATTGATCAAGGATTCCATAATAAGTTGTTGAGAGACTATGAAATGACAACACTTTATTAAATTTTCAAATAATGTGGTAGGAGAGCCCCCATGTGATACAAAGTGAAGTTTCACAACCTTTAAGTTTTGATTTGTGAATGTTACATTTTTGTTCATTTGGGGTAATGATCTTTGAAATATTGGGGTTCTAATGTTAAGTTCAACATAAATCTTTAAAGACAAATCAAACATACACACTACACACATGCTAGGGTTTTTTTTTTTAAAACAAAAAAACATTTAAAAACTTATCTTTTGGAATGTTCTATAGAGCCCAAGGGGTCTTTTTATACAACATTGTTGCTACTTAGGTTAAACCACAACAATTATGATTCACTTGTGTTACTATTGATCAAGAACACAAAATACAATAACATAACTCAAGTGTGACATGTTGCATTTTTTTTGTAATGTAGCTTGATTTATATTCATCAAACATGCATTATGGCATAATCCTCATACATTTGTGTTGTATTATAAATTAATTTGAGGTCTCTTGTAGATTGTTATCAATATGAATTGTTCAAGGAATGATGTATTTTTGTGGTTCATTTGTTAATTCTTTTTTACATCTTAACCCATTTCCAAGTTGTTAACAAAGTTAAAGTAAATTCTTTGCAATTGAGGGGATCATGAAAATTATGCACATGCAACTTATAAATCTTGCATAAGTTAAAGCAAGCATTTTAGTTCACAAATGTGAACATATAAAGGATCTTGAGAACTTTAACAATCAATGAATTTTGCAAATCAACTTTGAAAAAACACTTTTCAAAAATGCAAATGAAACAAAAGTTGATGATCATTTTAATTCCTTCCATTTTCCCAAAATCAATATAAAAGGCAAACACTAATGGATCTATTACTCAAGTGTTGGAAAATGTGATTATCTTCCTACATGCTAATCTATGAGATTATTAAAGCTATATTAGTGGAAATACACTTTAAGGGCAAATTTCAATCATCACACACCGATCGTTTTGGCTACATATTAAATCATTTTCAAAGTTGTCAATAAGAGGAAAGTGACAATTGTGGAAAAGGCTAAACCTTCAATAGGGCTCACCCTTCTCACCATTGACATCACTGTAGACAAAAAAAAATTATATACCTAGGAGAAAGGTTGAAACATGCATAACCTATTATGGAAAAGTATTATTCCTTTTGTTTCTTTTATTAGTCCATATTGTTTATCCCACTTTCATCACTTTGTTGTCATAGTTTTTTTACAAAGGGTTCTTTCATTTGAACTTGTATGATAAATGTAAACAATAATGGTGAGGAAGAATGTAATTGAAATTCAAACTAAAGAGAAAGCTTGATTCAAAGCTCATGTTTTACATATAAACTCCAAATACTCATCTTCAAATTGTCTTATTGCCATCCCATCCCAACCAATAATCTTTAAAATATTAATTTAACATGGCCACCAAAAACATGTGAAATATTTATGGGCCAAGTCATTAAAAGAATGTTAGCTCAATGGTTATTCCAATTACAATAATAAAAACCTTGTCCCAATGTAACCTATGGTCTTTAAAGTGAAAGACCCATTCATTCATTCACATAGTTGGCAAGTTCTTATAAAAGAAAATGTTGAATTTTTTTACATTATTTAATTCAAAAGACAAAAAGAAAATAATGTTGAACCTTGATGAAACCTTTTATTTTTTGTTGCAAAATTCACAAATATGAATATACATTTAAAGACCAACATGTCAAGTGGTGTGTGACTCAAGTTTGATGGCACATCATTGTGAGTTCAATTAACATTTAGGTCAGTCCAAATTTCATCTAAGTATGTCCAACCTAGTTGTAAATTAAAAGGGGTTATCATTGAAATTGGTCATTAAAAACACCATGTTATCCTTGGGGTTAAAAACATCTTTAGATTTGTATTTACTTGAGAATTGAATTTCTATCCAAAATTAGACTAGTAGTGCAACACAAATTTCCAATAGATTATTGGGATCTTTTCTCTCTTATGACATACTTGAATGCAAAGGATTCAACATGTTAGCAAAGTAAAACATAAAAACAACACTCAATATGCAATTAAGGATAAAATTTTAAAGATCCACTATCAACGATTAATTGGGTGAAAAATATCAGCTTAATTATTTTTCATTCCACTAAGACTTTTTTGAAAGGTGAAATTTTATGTCACCACCCCTTGACGCATCTTCCATTGTTAAAATTGCTTGAACATGTCATTAGAATTTTTCATTATCCTAATTGAATTAAAACATTTCAAAAGTTCATTATCAAAGGGTGTGTTTTGTTTAATCACACTTATGAATCTTCCAACCAAGAGGTGTGCAAAGGTGCCTAATAATAACCTAAGATTATTTGAACTAAACTTAATATAAATTTAAAAATTAAACTCAAGTTAAAATTATAAGCTAGATTTAAAAGTTAAACTTAGATATTAAATGTAAAATAAACTCAGAAACTAAACCTAGGTTTAAATACAAGTAAAAATTCAAAGGCTAAACTTAAACTAAATTTAAAGGTTAAATTTTAAAGTTAAACTTAAAAGCTAAACTTAAGTTAAACCTTAAACTTATAAATTAAACTTAAAATTTAAACCTAAAATAAATTCAAAGGTTAAATCTAAAAACTAAACCTACATTAAAGTTAAAAGCTAAATTTAGGCTAAATTTAAAAGTCAAATATAAAAACTAAACTTAGGTTAAATTTTAAAATTAAATTTAAAGCTTAAAATATAAAATTTAAGCTTAAAATTTAAACTTAAGTTAAATCTAGATCAACCTAAAAACTAAACTTAAAAGTTATATTTAGGCTAAAGTTAGGTTAAACCTAAAAGCTAAATTTAAAAGCTAAACTTAAATTAATCATAGAAATTAAACTTAAAAACCAAACCTATGCTAAACTCAAAAGTTAAATTGAAGTTAAACTTAAAAACTAAACTTAGGCTAAAATTAAAGGTTAAATTTAAAAATTAATTTAATTGTAAATGATAAATTTAAATGCTAAAACTAGATTAAATTTAACTTAAATATAAAGGTTAAACTTGAGTCAAACCTCAAATTTGAATTTATAAGTTAAACCACTATAAGAAAACATGGTTTTTTTAATTAGAAGAAAAGACCAAAAAATATTCCAAATGTCACCATGTTCAACTTGACCAAAGTGCCATCAGACAAGTTGATTTGAACTCGACCATTTTGAATGGGTTTTTTTGGTGTTATTACTGGTTGATTTTTTTGACTAACTTTTTTTTATCATCTTTTTACTACTCAACAATATTTGATAGCAACTATATATGATTTATTTTAAAATAATAATAATATTTATTTATTAAATTTAGTAATTAATGAATTTACTTAGATACCTACAATACCTTATAATCAATGTATAAAATAAAATAATTTACCTACCTACCCTATTTAGCCTAGGCCCCCTAAGTTTGGTGGCAAATCCTATACCTACTTGTTGGTGGCCTAAGCTAATTATCTAAGCCCCATAAAATTGAGGTAGTGTAAGTAGTTAATGTTGTATGTGTGCACAACTTGAATTTCTGACCTCCACGTTGAGGAATCAAGTTTTTACCATTGGACTACCACTTCAAAAGTTGAAAACTTTTGTCATCATATTGTAATAAACTTGATTGAATTTTTTGTTTTGATGTACGTGTTGTAATATTCATCAATGAACTTCAATATTCTTGTATTACTTATATAACATGTACCAAGTATCTACCTAGATAACATTTAGGTATTTACACCTAGTAGGTTACTACATGCTATTAATTCAATTAATTGTTTTTTAAAATTTTTTTAGCAATGATTGATTAATTATTATCAATTATAAAGAAATAAATAATATCAATGATTAATAATTGATTATTTCCTACGAATTAATAAATAATAAATTATTATTAATAAATTATTATTATTCGATATAAATGGATGATTATTGAATATTTCCTATGAAATATGAAATATTACAATTCTAAAAAATATTATTATTTACTGATTTTTAATTTTTAATTACTAGTTATTGATTATTATGCACTATTTTTTATTGATTATTGACAATTGATTATTTACTATTTAGTGTTAAACATTTATTATTTAATAATTATTGATTATTTACAATGAATTAATAATGATCAATTAATATATAACGATTTATTATTAACTAACAAATAATTTTAAAATAATCACTTATTAGTAGTTATTAAAAATTATATATTGTAATTATTATTCATAATTATAATTTATTATCAAGTATCGACAAAAAAATTAGAAAAAATTGATAATAATAATTAATCAATTAACAACTTGATGGATAAATTAGTTATTGGTTATTAATTAACATTTATTTGGTGACTAATTAATTATATAAAATATTATTCACAAATTATTGAATATTAACTATCAATTATTAAATATCAACTAATTATTTACTACGTTTAAATACCTACATGTGCTTAAATGTAGCATATGTAGGTAATTTATTAATCTTTATAAGTACATACTAGGTGTAATATGCTTATCCTAGGGCCTATTAACTATGAATTTAGGTTTGGTATGTACTTTAAGCAAAATAAACTTGTAGGTTAAATAGTCAAATTAATATGGTTGATTTGATTAAGTGTTAAATTAAAATGACCAATTTAATTAATTATAAATCATAATGCTCATTTAGTATGGTCAATTTGACTAAAGCTTTGTCATTTAGATAAACCTTTGGCCTTTTTGACCAGAGGTCTAATTTGTCGCATGGTTAAAAATGTCATTTTAGTTAAATGTTTTAGTCAAAAGTAATTCATGTTTTTCATGTATTAATCCTTTAGTAAAAAATGACCAATCCCCTTGGTCAATGTGGACATTTTAATTAAGTTGAATCTTTTGAAAAATCATGTTTTCTTATAATGAACATAAGTTAAATTTAAAGGCTAAATTTTAATTAAACCTAAGAATTAAACCTAGGATGAACTCAGTTAAACATGTTAAAATGAATTAATTTAGGTTGAATCAACATATTTAATTATCTAATAGTTATTTAAATAGTTATTCATCTAATATTTATTTTGATATTTAATTATTTGATTCAATCAACTAACTAATTATTTGAATTATATTAAATAATTCATATAATAAATATAGATAATTAATTATCATATATTTAATTCAAATAATGAAATTCCAAATAATTATGTTAGATGATTAATTATAAATTTCAAATTAATTACAAAATTAAAATCAAACATAAAGCATGCGTATTATTTTTTTGTAATTACAACTCAATTGCAACTAGGGTGCCATTAAAAGATTTAACCTATATGCTTTATCTTCAATATCTCATTTCACAAACTATATAAAGGAGGTGTTTCCTCTTGCATTCTCACATTAAAATACATGTGTTGTGTTGGGATGAATTCATAAAATTTTAACCTTAAAGGCAAAACACATAACAAATTAAAAAATGTGTTCATTCTTTAGTTCACTTACTTTTCTAGTATTCTACCTTCCTACCTAAATAAATAGGTCCTACTTTTCTACCTACCTATGGCTATGTTTTGACATATTTAGGTATATATATATATGTTTCCAAAACTTAATTAATATGCCATGTGGTAATTTTGATTGTGCCATGTGTCATAATCCAAGACCATCTAAAATGAATAATCATAATGGATGATGGATATCAATATTTCAAAAAAATCACAAAAAATCCTCATAATGCCAATGTTAAATTTTGATGGATGGATGAAAAATGATGTCAACATGACATTATGATTGTAGTCATAGGGGAGTTGCATAGTAGTTGAAAAGGCGTTGTAACAAAGTTGCAAATGAGTTGTAATGAATTGCAATGAGTTGCACCATATATAGGGTGAATTGCAACTCTTGTAACTTTTGTAATTTGTTTGATAACACTCATAGCATATAAATATGATGAGTTGCAAGTGTTCAATGTAAGTGAAAAAATGAGTTGCAAGGCCAATTGCAAAACACCTTTTTTTCTCATAATGTATGTTGATAAGGGGGATTAAATCTTAGTTTCCTTAGATCCACACCAATGTCTTGGCCATTAAACCATCACACCACTTTGTAGAACAATATGATACCAAATGCATTTAACATGTTTCCTTGAACTTTCATGAATTTTTTTGTGAATGACAACATTTGAACTTCAATTTTTTTCATAAGTAAATAAGTAGGTACCCAACTAGGTAAAAAGGTAGGTACACATGCCTACCTACCTATGTTTTAAGATGTACATGTTTATTTATGTAAAATACAAGTAGGTATGTAAGTAGGTAGGTAAGTAGTTGATAGATTGATCAATAAATAGATAAATAAATAGGTAGGTATATAATAAGTAGGTAGGTATAACATATTTAGGTAAGTAGGACATAAGTAGGTATATGCTAGGTAAGTAGTTAGGTAGTTTAGTAGGCATAACAAGTAAGTTAACTAACCAAATTAATATGGCCAATTTAACTAAACATGATTGTTTAGTATGGCTGATTTGATTAGGCCATGGGCATATTGATCGACCATTTAAAAAATTTGTCCTTCTTGACTAGATGTATGACTTAACATTTGTTCAAAATAGTCATTTTGGTCAAAAGAACCAACCAAAAAACCATGTGCATTTCATGGCCCATGCCTTTAGTCTAAGTAAACATTTTTTTGGTCAATGCGAACATTTTAGTCTAGTTGAACCTTTTGAAAAGCCATGATTTTTTATAGTGATTGCATTGTAATTTAAATAATTAGATCACCAATTTTGTGTTTTTGTTCATTGCATTGTAAAAAATGGTGAAGTTTTTTGTGTGTTTTGTGTTTTCATTTTATTTTTGTCCATAATAGAGGTTTTTTTCATAAAAGCATGATAAGTTAGCACATTTGTGCTTTTAATCAAGATGTTAAAATGTTTTTAAGGTTAATAGTTTTGTTTGTTTTGTTGTTTAATTCAAGAATGGTAGAAAATAATTTGAGAATTTGTTGCCTTTGACTAACTTGTAAGAAACTTTTCAATCATCAACTACTCAAATAGAGGGTGGGTGCAAGAATGAGTGGACCAATGAGCTACAAAAAATCACCATTTTTTTGTGGGTTAGAGTGAATTACAAAGTTTTTCTGTTGGTTCTTTAGGCATGTTTTCCATTTAATTTAATTAAGGCCCATTTATAGGTCCATTTTCTTAATATATGTGCACAAGAATAATCCAAAAACCTTTACTTTAAAAAAAAAAAGAACTTTTGAAAAAAACCCTATTTTTTAGTTTGTATAAAAGTCCATAGGTAAAATCTTACAAATTGCATCATGCAAAAGTTTTCAAACTTAGTTTTTTTAATGTGTTATCTAACCAAAATCAAGACCCTAACCAACACATCATAAATGATTGAACCATTTGAAAGTCCATATAAAACATTATTGTCAAGATTACAATTCATAATCTTTGGTTTTGAAAGTCCATATCTCTTGTGTTTTTTTTAATATGGAAATTTAATAAATGGAATTTTAAAAAATCAAAATGGTATTTTAAGACTAAGTCGTTATTTTAAAAAAAAATTACCTATAAAAAATGGTCAATAAAATGACAAGCACTTTGTAGAATTTTCCAAAACATCAAAAAATTGGTCCATTCATTCTCACACCCATCCTAAAGTAAACAAGTATTTTTTGTGTGTCCTTTGTTCCTTATGAAAAAAGTCATCATTTGTTCAATCCTTCTCCTTGTTATGTAGTGTTTGGTGTTACCTTTCATCCACACATCCCAATCCCCAAAATGATAGTGATGAATTTTACAACTCCTTCCAACAATATGCATGTTGCATTTAATGTTACTAAACCTAATCCTTTCATATCATTTGCAAGATGTGCAAATAGTAATACTGTTGAGATCTTGTAACAACTTCCTAATGAATGTGGAGAATAAATGTCAATTGATGTTGGTGGGGATGATGAATACAGTTTAGAGTTGTTCATCGCTCGAAAAAACAAGTTGTTACTTGGAAACCTCATCCTTAAAACTCCCCCACATGGGTATTCTTCCAAGTGAACAATAACCAACATGTTGATCTTGACCAAAACCATATTATCAGATGCATAATCTGCCATAATGAGGTGGTTGGCCCATAAATTCTAACCTTGCACATTAAGTATTACAAAAAGTTAATTTCATATCACAAATATAATGGCATAACAACCATGAAAAAACACTTTGATGTTGATCACCAGGTATTGTATGTAAGTTATGTGAAAAAAATGGTTGATGCTAACCCTCCTAAAGTTTAAGAACTCACCACAATCAAAAGGCCTTATGGACCATGAATTGTGATATTGTTTGTCATTAAGGGGTTTTTGCCATTGATGATTGTTGAGTTGATTTGGTTACATAGGTTGGCATACAAGTTGTGCCCATGAGTGGCATGTTTCCATTTAGGAAAGTACTTTGTAAAATAAATGTTTCAAAACTTGGTTCAAAAGTTTTTGGTCAAACATGTCTAGACTACATTTATTTTATGTTTGTTTGCAACTTGCACCTTTAACCTCTAGATGTCAAAAGGGGAACATGACATATACATATTTGTGATTGTCGTGAATTTTTTTTCAATTAAATGAGAACCAAAACATGTGATCATTGGGTTGTTTGATAGAGTGGTGTAGCCATGGCACCAAAATTATGCCAATTCCAAATAGGTTTTCTTTCATTCAAAAGATTATTGCTTATGGGAAGGATGAAAGGTCCATTCTATAAACTTTTGTGGTTGTTTTGAATTGAATTTTTCTACAATAGTTTGGGCATGTTTGAACCATTTGATGGATCATGATTTGAACATGTTTCATAAAAAACGTGTTAATATAATACTATATTTATGAAAACGTAATTTTTTGTGGGTTGAATTATACATTTAGAAAGACTACCCAAGCATATGTCTTTTATTGTTTAGGTTCATAAATTATTTTTTGTTCAATGGGAGGTTAAATAAGGTGAGATTTGTTTTTGGGACATATGAAGGTTTGTAAACCAAATTTTATTATTTTAGGATGCATTGACATTTTGATCAATCATGTTGCCTTATATTATTTTCAACAATTTATGTCATTGTAAAGTTGTGTGCCATCTCCATGAACCTAGGCCATTTGCAAAATTATGGTCAAAATGTTTTCACCAATTGTGATTAATTGTGTGTTGAATTAGAGCTAAAGACATTGACTCCAAGTGGACATACTTTGAGTTTTATCATCTCAATGTGTGAACAATTTTGTGATGATCTTGCAAACTATGTAGTTCATGATAGCTTGGGAGATCTAGAGGTGAATGAGTTAGACCAAGAGTTGGAAGAATTTATGATGCACATGAAAATCCAAATTTTGGAATGTTTTTTCTTGCCTTTCACCTCCTTTGTGCATGGATTTGATTGGGAAAGAAAACATTTTGGCCCTAATCTTGGATCTTAGATTCAATCCCATGTTGTTAATCACTAGTTTTGTAGGTTGTGATGCAACATTAGTTTTGATGGTTGACTATAATAAACAATTGTTCATACCTTTGTTGGTGGAATGTTAGAAATTTTAAATGTGAATGAAGATGGTCAAGTGCAAGGCTTAGTGGACGTCATGGATTGTGAACCCTAAAGCCTAAACCCTTAAGACAAATGTTAACACTTTGAAATATCTTGTAAATGAAGAGAGCTTGATGCATTTCACCAATATCATAATGATGGGTGGAATTAATATAAGGTTAACTTGTGAAAAGGCCTGATGGTGTCTATATCTTCCTGAATGATCTCAAATACTGCTTGTTGCTTCTTTTTTCAATGTTTGATGATAGTTGGGAAAATGCATTACCATCTTGTTGCTTTTCTTTTTAATTGTTGTGTGCTTGTTAATTTCTCTTGCTTAAAGTCTTCAAAGCTTGAGGGTTGACAATTGAAAAAACTTAGTAAGTTTCGTGTTTGAAGTTTATTTGTTATCTTTATGTGTTTGAAATTCAAATTATTTCAGGGATTTTCCCACGTGTCAATACCTAAAAAAAAAGAACTAAATAATAAAATAAAATATAAATATAAAGAAAACTTAGAAGTTAGGATTGAAGTTAGGTTTTAACCTTTGATTGCTGAAACAATCAAAGGCTTAAACCCTAAACCCTACTGAGGATTCAATAATTTAAATCAAAAGATTTTTGTGATACAAATAAAGTTAGTCAGAGAGGCTATGAAAAAATGTAGTTGTCATACCATTGTAACCAAAAAAGAGAGGGTGCAAGACCAAACAACACCTTGTCCTACTGTATGGGTCTAAGCAACATTGCAATTTCCGAGCTTTTGGGACAAAACACCACCACCGATCCTTTCCCTCACACTTCGTCACTGAGCATTCCGATGTACATTCTCTGATCAACAAGTAGACACCACTTCTACTTATGCAGATCGGTAAAACAAAATTTCAGAAATCAAAACTCATATCTCGTATTTCACAGAGTTCGCACGACAGCACAAGCTTCCTCACTCCAGTATGCTCATCAAAATCAAACATCCTACTCAACTAAGTTGCTGGCGCAGCGGAAAATTTCAATAGCTCAGCCAAGTCTCTCCACAGAACAAACATCCAGAGCAATCTATCTATGTATTTCTGAGCTCATTTGACACCTTCGGCTCTACTCTTCCATCCCCAACACAAAACTAAAGGCAAAAACTCCTCTCTGATTCTGCCTTAGTCCCTAGCTATTCTCTAAACTTCTCCACCTTAAGCACTGTTCATCCAGACTCAAATCAGCCACTCAGTCTAAAAATGCCCTCCTCCAAAAAAAAAAAAAACAGACCCTTTTTGATCTATCTATCAATTCCACTCTGTCCTCATATGCCACACTCTGTTCCACACTTCCCTACAGCTCCTCTCAACTTGCTCTCCACCAAATCTTCCTCTCTTTCCTGCCAATTTGTCTGGCTCCAAAACTCGCTGTCCTCTTCTAATCTCCTCCACTCTACTTCTTTCACAAGCTATCCTTCCTAAAACTCCTCTTCCGTTCGTACCCTTTTACCATAATTAACGCCGCCTTACATCGCCGCCGTCATCCTCTCCACTTTCGCTCATCAATGCAGCTTCACTCCTCACCACCATTTGCGCCACCTAATTCTTGTAATTCAGATCACACACACAGATACCTCCCCATGCACTCCCATGCAGCAGTACAACAGTACTGGAGAGATTTCCACCGCAAAAGTCAGGGCAGCTAATTAAAACACAAATCAGGCCTCAAAACTTGATGTGTTCACACTGGTGTGGTGACCTACTGTTGAGTCACACCATAACCTTTTGGGCCTTTGGAGTTGTTGGTGATCAGACTTACGGCACTTGTATTGCATGAACAGAAAACGCTCTTTTTCTCCAACGCTCCAAAACACACTACTTACGTAAGTTACTCATAATTTCAAATGAACTTTGTTGTGCATGAGAGAGGCGGACACAGACAACACAACCACACGCACGCGCACACAAAAGAGGCGGACGGGAGAGGGGAGAGGGAGCTCGGAGAGTGCAAGGAGTGGGGAAGAGATGAGGGGATTCATTGAGCAACTGCTGTACCGTAAGAGCGACACAACTGGGGCTCGCGTTGGCGTTGCTGGTTGTAGGAGCTATTTACGTCTGGTACTCCAATCGGAAGCCAAGAAGTAAGCATAGTTTTCTGCATTCATGTGCCTGACCATGATGACATGTGAAACCTCATTTTCCTCTTCCTCTAATGAAATTGTGGATTCATTGAAAATGAGTCTCTTCATTCCAGGTTTGGATCAGTTTCATAATTAGCTGTTCCGATTGGGTATCTATTTCTTAGGCCTTGCTCCATGCAGATACAACTCGTGATTTTGTACAGAAGAGGAAGCCAACAAGTTTTATAGCATCTAGGTTACATTGGCCACATTGCATTTTTTTTCTTTCCTAATCATGTCATGTACTATTTTATGTTGAGAATGAAAAATTAATGGGGAAGCACATGTTGAAAGGAGATGTGCTTCTGCTTGTACATAGTTATGTGGATTAGGTGTTTTTTTTGTCATGGATATGGGGCCTCGTCTTGATGATGGAGTCCAAATTATCTTGAAAAGGAGTATGGTTGAAGTGAACCTGTGGTCAGCTTCACGAAAGATAGGTCAAAACATAGAAAGAGGCCCTAAGTAACCAAGAAGATGTTGCAGTGGCCTTTGGATGCAGTGGTGCTGCAGCCAGACAAGTGGTTGAAGTTCAATCTGGTGAAGAAGCAACTAATGAGCCACAATGTGGTGAAGCTGCATTTTGCGCTACCTACTCCACAATCAGTGCTTGATTGGTCTTCCCATTGGTCAGCACATCAGCTGCATGTAGCACATCTGTTCTGCTTCCTGATCTCTGGTTCTTCCCTTGCATTTCTGGATTAAATAACACCTTATTATTCCTTTATACACCTTGGAGTCTTTATGTTAGCACTCTGCAGAAAATCATACATAGATCTGCAAAAGCAGCATACCCTCTTGAGATGGATGGAGGAAGTACCTGCTCTTGGAGCCCAGGAGCAGTATGGTCTACAGATCCCATCTGAATAGGCAATCACTAACCGCTGGGATTATTTTTTTGTTCTATCTTCCAAGGTAACTGGCTATGCACCATCATTGCCTCTGATTGAGACAAAAACTAACAAATTTTGTCATCACTATGGTAATGTACCTTCAAGTGTCAACAACTTGCACTACTGTAGGGAGCTGACACAGATGGATTCACTCTGACTCATTGGAACCTATGAAGGACACTCCTGATTGATGGAAAATGGATAATTTACAAACTTATATGTCTGTATGCCCCACCTCAGCTTTGTGGCAGTACTATAGGTTTTTCCAGAACTGAGAATCAAATGTGTCCCTCCGCCTGCACAGTTTGTAGCAAGCAGATTTTTGTTATCAACCACTTAGAACAGTTGGTTCCTGATCATTCAATGTATGCCAATGAGTCCTTCTCTTCTTGTATTGAAAAAGGGATGTGACATGTTCTGTTGACTTTGAGTGCCTCTTGTGCAGGGGATTTGACACTGATGGGATGGAGGTAGTGAGGCAATATACACCCACTACACTTGTCTCAGACATTGGCTTCTTTAGTTGGTCATCAAGGTGAGAAGTCAACCTTGTTCCATGGGCAGCAGCAGCAGGTCTTACTAATCTCATAGTGTCCATCCTCCACCTCAAGGTGTGCATATTACATGTTGAAAACTGCCTAAGAGTCAATGTATTGTTTCCAGCACCTCAATGAGGTTCCCCTTGCAAAAGATAGAGGGCAGCAACATATTCTTGCCTAGCTGACATAGTTAAGCCAGCTGACCAAACTCAATCTCAAAGATGTAGATGAGAGTTATCAGGGTTTATTGGAAGTTGTGTGATACTGTGGTAAAATGGTGACAAACAGTACAGAAATGCACCTGTTGCTGCAATCTATTCTCTTAGCTTCTGTTGCCAGGTCTCTCATTTAACTGCATTATCTGATGTTTTGAAGAATCCTGGATATTGATTTCTTACCAATAGTGTTTGATGAATGTTCTTGCAGATCTATAAGGAGGGCAAAGTGTCAGCCCATTTTGGCAAAATGAAGGAGGGTGAATACCTCTCTGCTAGGGGCCCCAACGTATGGCCAAATGGTAATCTTTTGGTGCAAGATATTTGGCTTCTGTAAAGTTGTTGACCTGTGTGTCAGGTGATGTCAAATCATGAGAAGTGTCCATTTCAAATCACATCATTTATTTGTAGTATTGTTGTGGACTGTGTCAGTAATCTTCATGGTACTTTTGGGTTTTCTTGAAGAGTTTGCTTTGCTTTGAGGTTTTGAAATCTTTGTGAGGCTCATTATGCAATTTAATTTGACCTTTGGTGTTTGAATTGTAGGAGTGTTTCAGGTACAAACCCAATCAGGTCTGGGCCTTTGGCATGCTCACAGGAGGAACTGGCATTACTCCCATGTACCATGTATGCTGCCCTTCATACAAACCTGCTGTCTTACATCCCATCAAGGAACAGAGCTTGATGTGCTTTGTACATTGTCTCCTGTCAGGCTCCCAAATTTCTTTTCATTGAGTAAAATATCTGGCTCATGTGAGTCACTGTTCAGGTGATGAAGTAGCTTTCACACTGTTATCATTGTGGCTGGAGGGTGATCTTGACCTTCCTTTGTTCTCTGAGTCCACACTATGGCCTCTCACTATTATCTTTGTGTAATCCATGTTCAAATTAAGCAACTATAGCGCTCATTCTGTCTCAAATTGTCACATGGGTGAATCAAGACAGTAGATGGCATGTTGGCTCAGAGTTAATGTAAGAAGTTTTGAAGAATTATCCTTTGCTACATAATTCCAAATGATGCTGACCAGGAAGCAATGTGATATCCTACATGGACATTTCCCACTCCTCAATGTGTAATAGATGACCAGGTCAAGTTTTAGAGCTCCAGAGTCCAGATGCCTCAATCTGGGCAACAGTAGTTTGATGGTTAACCTGATTCAGAATTAGGTCAGAATGCAGCATGAACCATAAACCCAATGAATGAGCTGCTGTTATCACATGTATTCATTTCGAGCAAATGCCTCTGGTGCAGGTGGCACAAGCAATTTTGGAGAATCCAGAGGACAAGACAAAGATTCATATGATCTATGCTAATGTCACTTATGACGACATTCTACTCAAGGTGTTGATGATAATCTTTGCCTTATTTTCATTTCATTAATTGGGGCTCGCAAATTCATATCTGAAGGGAGTTTCTTCTGGTTCTCTTACAACTCAAATATCATGCATATCTTAGTCTTTGTTCTCTGACCAGTCAACTAGATAACACCATGTAATGCTGAACTTCATTTATGGATTGTTGGACTGGACGACTTCTCCAGAGAAGCTTTTGCTCAAAAAAACTTCAATTATTAAATTGGATGCTAAGATGAAACTACAAAACCCCTATAAGTATTGGGTGGGTTTTCACGCAAGGAATTAACCCATGAGCCCAGAAATTGGATGTGTTTACTTCACAATTTCTCACTGTCCGCACAATCTGTACTGGCATTCATGGTGCATGGCTGATAACTGAGGGAGCTGCATGACAGGAGGATCTGGACAGATTTGCAAGGGACTATCCTGTTCAATTTAAAGTGTATTATGTCCTCAATCAGGTAAATTGCTTTTGTAGTGGATTGTGTCATGACTTGTCTTGATTTGGAACAAGGACTTTTTGCTACTAATATTGAAGTTGATCTGAGATTACTTGTGAAGCCAGGCTTCCCTGGTCACCCAGATTTTCAACTCAACCCCAAGTTCAGAATGCTGTGGTGGTTTCCAGAAATGTTTTTACTCCTGGATCTGATGCAAATAGTTTATGTATTTAAGTAACTGTACTGTGGTCATGTCATTTCTCTCTGACAGTTGATATGTGTTTGCCATGGGTTTCAATTGATTTGCTAGCCCATGTATGGGGGTTAGTTGTAAGACTTGAGTGATTATGGATTCATTTCAAGTCCAGGATGCATTAGAGTCACATCCCTAGGCTAGCTTGGTTTTAGCTTTAACTTTAGCTGGATTATACATAGCTTTGTGCAACCCATTCAGACTGCAGAGCATATGTTGCTTGAGGGTTAACATTACATATTGTGGACTTTCACAAGATTCCTTTGGTTTTATGCAGCCTCTGACAGAATGGGGCAGTGGTGTGGGATATGTCTCCAAAGGAATGATAGAGGCTAATTGCCCCGACCAGCTGATGATGTCCAGGTAACATGTGAACAATGCATTGCTTCCAATTGGTGGGTTTGAGTGCTTGTCTTGAGCTCAATGCCATTTTGCAACCTTGCCCCCCTAACATTCATGTCCAAAATTTTGTTTCTGTAAATTTGGACAAGAAGCTGTGCACATTTTGTGACAAATTTGGTCAAAAATGATTCATGAATGAAATTGTATCTAGTGGGTTTCAAACTTCAAAGCTTCTTCGACAGTTGCTGGCTGGATTGGGGTAGTACATTCATTGTGTTCTCCTTCATGAATTCATCCTGTGGGAAAGTACCAGATCAATAAGAGCCCTGCACCTTATGAGTTTTGAAATCATGGCCCTTTGGGCATGACTAGGTAGTGGATTTAGTGGGATCATGGCTGATGAATGAAGAGTTTTTGGTGTTGTATTCTTACCAATCCTAATCTGTAGTGGTTTCTTCAGATTGATGAGAAATGGTTTGAAGATGGACTGTTTTCCTTGAATTGATCTTTCCAAGTGGAAAGCTACATTTGCATCCTGATACAAGGTGCCACAAATCACAGACCCTCACTGTGCATACTGTGGAGGCAAGGATTATGGCATTCATTAGTGGAGTATATGGCCATTGATCAGTAATCTTCAATATGTCAAAAGTTTCCTAGTCTGCCCATTGTCTCCTTCATCTCTGGTTGTCCTCCACATCTATGAAGTTCTCATCATGTTATGCAGACATCAATACAGACATCAATAGTCACCAGCACCTTGACTATGCAATACTGATCATATGCTTACATTAGAACTTCTGGTCCTGCAGCTCAATCAATTCTTCAAATTTGGCTTTTGCATACAAATTAGTCTCGAGAATGCTTGACACTCTTTCCCTCTGTGCTCACTTCTCTCATATTGGTTGGACTCTACTCTTACTTTCAAAGGAACAAAAAGAACAATAGAAACAACAGTGTCATTGAAATGCTGTCAAGCAGTTAAGATAGGACTTGGTTTTTTAGCAATGCATATAGTTGTGATTCCTGTTGGATTGGGCACACTGTGAAGGACAAATTCCACTACTGACCATCTGCAGTACAGGTCTTCAGACAGTTCCTGTTGTGGGCCTGCAAACAACTTCAACATTCATGGACATCTTCTGAGCCCTACACACTATAAGTTCGTATCTTGAATTCTTCCATATGCTTTCACAAGGTTCTATGCACCTCTTTCTTTGTCTTTCTAATGCAAGTCTTCACCTCTACCAAATTACCAATTAGGTTTTCTTCCAATATGTGTTCAAAAATATAAGTCATAGTTTGGAAGTTAGGAATCACGGAACTGGTGGTTTGCAATGGGGGGTGGGTGTGCCCATTGTCTTTGCGAGACATTATGAAACATGCTGATCAGACCACCATATCCAAGGTAGTCCAAATCAGAAAACACCATTATCTGCACTTGAATGTTTCAAAGTGAGTTTCTGAATTCACATAATCTCTGAGGAAAGGAGTCTTCAATTAGGTCAATCTTTGCTGACCATTCAAATGGTCCTTTCCTCATTGTATGGTACATTTAGGTAAAATCCCAACTAGGACATTGGGGTCTGCAACAAGGCAAACTGATATTGAACAGAGGAATTTTATTTATTTTTGGGATGAAAGCACTGCACAATTTTGGGCTAATGTTTGTTGAAGAATTCCTTGAAAATATGATGATGTTATGTGGGGCCCTATCCATTCGCAAGGGACCCTAACCAGCCACTGTCATGCTCCTGGCTATACAAAGTGGATGCAGTTCCAGGTCCAATTCAATATGTGGTACAGGGTGACCAAACTGAGAGGTTCTTTCAAGACAGGCATTGCTTAAGTCAGCAACTAGCTCTTTGCTGGAATGGCATGTGTCAAAACCTGGCCTTTTTTCCCATGATTTCTGCCATGGATGATTACTCAGAGTTCAGAAGCCTGCATTGTTTATGTGAAACCCACTAAGGAATTGGTACACCACAAGACTGGCAATGATGCTCCCATTTATATTGTATTTCCATTGCAGTACTTTGATTTTCATTTGCAACATCCTGGGTTGAGCCCTGTGATCCAGATCTTATTCTTTTCATTTAAATTAGTGGGAATTGGTGTGATTGATCAAGTCTCCAAGTGCATGTACCTCTGCAGATCAAGGCGAGGCAGGCAGTAAGCCCAATACAGCGTCCTGAACTTTGAGTAGTCCAGGGTAGAAGTGGGCCACTAATTTAGGTCCTGCATTGACAGGCAAGCTAAAAGCTATTATTGTTAAATGTGTGAAATATGAGAAACAGTTTGCAATTCTGTTCATACCTCTGCCTTGCTAGCATTGTCCATTACCTACAGTTATGAATAGTACAAGTACACTCCCCACCAAGGATTAGGTTGTTGAATCATCTTCCTTCGCAGTGAAGTATTTCTCTTTCCAAATATGGACTTTTGGAAGCCTGATTCTGATTGTCAGAACTGGCACATCAAGGTGCACTTTAGAGCTGGCCGCATTTACATGTAGCCCGGACAGTGGCAGCATGTTTCAAAATTCATCACTGACTACTTGTCCTCTAATTCAGATGAGATTAGGGGCCTAATGCAAAAAGCCTTTAATGCCCAGCGATCAATTGCAAGATATATATTATCTGGCATTGCTTTCTACCTAAACATTGAAAGAGAGTCCCTGAATTCATTTTTGTAAATTGGAAGGTTGCATTTGTACTTAACGCCCAACCAACACCTCTTACTCAACACCCCTAAAGTATCAGGCCACAAATCTGCTTCGAACCATCAGCTAATCAAGATTTAATATTTTTTGCACTACCCAGTCTATGCATAAATGGCTAGGACTCATCGGCAATCTTGCAAGTGGTTGTCTATTCAGTTCACCACTAGGCCATACCAGATGCAGCTTCTGATGCAAATGGGTTTTCTGCCATGGACTTCCAAGCCCCTGAGGAGTGAAATGTGCAACACCAATGTGCTGCCATTGGTCCGTACAGGGTTAGAAACCATCTCTCCAAAGGAGCATGATTGCATCATCGAATCATGTTTGGTCAGCACCCTTTGCAGCTTTCTTCTTCTTCACACAGCCTTATGTGAACAGGTTAGATCTGCATCTTTGACATTTGACAAGGACTGAGCTAACTTGCTTGCTTTCTTTCTTTCCTTCTTTTTACTAGGTTTCATTTCTCTTGCTTTTGGTTAAGACACTTACTCAAGTATTGTAGGTGGAATATGTATGCACACTTCAGCTTGAATTACACATGTGTTAACATAATAATGTTTTGGTACACTCATCAGTATAGTAGGCATGTAACTAATTGTTCACAAAACAAAGTCTAGACAGCCTGCATAGAGCCTGCTGATTTCTGTCAACACAATCATAACTCCTGTTTTGGATGGAACCTCGATGTGACGATGCTTAGCACAAGCTGGAGCAGTGTCCTCCCAATTCCACTGCAATGGAGGGTCACATGGTAGCCCAGGGTATGGGTGTGCCCTGGGCCACCACTTGACCCACCCATATGGTGAAATTCGTACAAGGTACTAAGGCTTTTGCTATGCATTGTCATGTTCCCATTCCAGCCAGAGCAAGAATTATTATTTTGTGTTGACAGAAACTCAATAATGTGCAAACTTCTAGTCTGTGCCCCCACCTCCCCACCGCCCCATTACTCAAGTTTTTTTCTAGAACCTCATTCTTATGTTCAGTATTTTGGACTTTATTCCTTTTGCCACTTTCTGCCTTTGTTAAAAATGCAGGGATTCTCTTTACAGAGCTTTCCTTTGTTGTGCTCAGCTCCTGGCTGATTCGGTGTTGCCATAGCCCTCCAAGAGCTCAGGTTTCTTTTGGATGTTCAAAAGTCAGTGTAGGCAGTTTTTCAATTAATGGGTTGACTTCACCCAAATGGGCAACACTAATTTGAGTTCTGGATTCTTTGTGCACCTCTCTCTCTCCCCTTTGTACTGAATTCTTTGTGCACCTCTCTCTCCCATTTGTACCAAATTCCAATGTGCAAAATGTTACCAATTCTGATGAATCCCTGCCAATTCTTATCCATATGCATCAGAAGTTCAAGCTAGCTTATCAGGGACCATCAAACTCTCTCATTGTATTCTCTCTCTGATTTTACTTCTGTGAGTGTAAGTGGATTATATCTATGATTATTTTCCAGGTTTTGTACTTCTCTTGGGTGGTGGGGTTGGGGACTATGAAGGGACTTGTCACAATGGTTGATGGTTAGTACACAGAAAGGTTCCATGAGTTGAATTGAAATTCCTTTAGAGTGAGAAGAGGACAACGGGAAGAATCTATAATTTATTTTTTGTGAGGTACAAGATGCCAAGCATGGGGATATGAGAAGGTGGTAGCAAGTGCTTGCACTCCATAGATCATGGAAATTTCCTTTGCATTTGGCAAAAAAATTATGTTGAAAAATCAAAGCAAAGAAAGCCAATAGGATGTGGTTTGGCAACTTGGCAAAATGAAGGAAATCTACCATACCCCAAATAGTGGTTTGACAATTGTTTGTTCATATCATTAATAGTTCCCAACAAGGGATCAGATGCCATTCAATTCTCACCCTTAACCCCAAACCAAACACACAACAAACAAACTTCACATCATTTCTTATTATTATTCCATTGCAAACTATGTATGAATCATTTGGATTATTCCACATGGTTCAATGAATATTAAAAATATCATAAATTTAAAAAAATCAATTCCAATTTTTGGAGTATATTTGCATTTTTCAGTACATTGTTACTAGGTTTTCTATTTCAAATTTGTGATATGAATTTTTTCAAAATTTTCCAAAAATTACAAAAAAAGTCAAATTTACACTAGCCAAGATTTTCCCATTTTTATGGTGAGAAAATGACACAATTTTTTGAAAAAAAAAAACACTAATTGTTAGAAGTACTATGTCTGCACAAATATATTTTGATACCACATAATATGAAATCAAAAAGTGTTCATGATTTCTTTTAGCGATTGATCTTTTTAATGTTTTGGACTATCATAATATGTAAAAACAATTATGAATTTTTTTCTTCGTATTGACGAAGTTAAGTTCAAAAATACCAATTCATGGATAAAAATAAAATTGTGACAAAAAATTTCATTGACTCTAATATGTTTCACCTAATTTTTATGCAACTCTAATTATCAACACACAATGTGTTGTTAGTATCTTGCAGTGCTTTGATTTGCTAAACAACATTGGAAGCCATGTTGTTTCTTTTTTCCTTATACTAACATTTATGCTCAACTTCCACACAAGACAATGCTATTGTAGGTTGTTTCCAAGAACTCCATGTACTTGGACCATTTCTAAATCTAAATTGATCCCTTGAGGTGTACTTTTTCTACTCATTGTGTCTCACCCAATCTATGTTAGTTTACCCAATAATGATGTTGGAATTCCTTCTTGGTACAATATCTCATAATTTCATATGCTCCTGATGTACTTAAATATGTGCCTTATTGCCTCCATGTGCACCTTATGAGGTGCATTCAAGTAGTGATTAATAACACCAAATGCATAGTTTTGTTTGGTCGAGTATAAGTTTGATAGATCATTTTTTAACAATATGTTGAAAAATAGTCAAGGTTTGATTGGTCATATTGTTTTTCATTACCTAAGTTGAAGCCATGAGGGAGAGCAATCATAGCTAGGTAGCATCCATTCATCTAGAATTGTTCTACTAAAACATTGATGTATTATTGTTCATATGACATAAATATGTTTTGGTTGAATATAAGAAACTTTATGTTTAGCTTGATGTAACCCTTAGGGCATATGATAATTTTTGTACCTTATTTTATGGCATTTGCACCCTTAATTACAAAACGTTAGAATTGAGTCATGAACATTTCTTCTTTCCCATCAACCTTAAGAAAAGTTGTCTTTACATCAAGGTGAAAAATATTTCACTTATTATGAGTTATTAGTGCAACTACTACATGAATGGTATTCCATTTGCATTAAAAATTGGTGTAAATCCTTAGCAACCAATCTCACCTTAAATTTGTTAATGTTTCGTCAAAATTTGGCTTAATTCTTTGTATACCAATCAAGTAGTGATTGGTTTTTTACGTTGTGATAAAATTTCTATTAACATCCATGTACTAATCTATTTTTTCTTGATGGAATTCTTTTATTGTTGGATGGCAAGGTTCCACTCATCATGGGACATGATGTTTCATTGTATTTTGAAAATATTTAATATATGGATGATTAATAAAACATAATGTTGAGTCATTGTGGTAAAATCACCTTTGTGGTTGTAGGTGACAAGTATTCTAATGAAGTTATTCATCCATATAGGCCAAAAATTACATCCTAACCATGCTTCAATCTTGAAGCTTCTCCACTTTCTCATTTGATTGCCCTTGGATCCAAACATGTTCACTATGTTGACTTTCAAAAATCTTACACCCCCATGACTTTGAAGATGAACTACATAAGCTTTAAAAATTGAAATTAATTTAGTTAGGTGGACAACATTATTTTTACATTAGTGTTTTTGCATTTCAATTATTTTGTGGAATTCCCAAATATTTCAAATTTTACTCATTTATTGATATAAGGACTTGAATAAACAATTGTTGACTAGGTACTTTTACTTAAAATATTGTCTTTTATTATATGTGAAACTAAGCCATTCATGCTCAAAATGCACGGAAGCCCATACATTATTGATAATTATGAAGCCCTTGAAAAAAACTTGAAACCATGTTTTAATGTGGCAATACATGTTGATGTATTTTGAAGGTGTTTTTGACCCCTAAAAATACATAATTTCAAGAACTTCCTTGAATTTTTTTTTTTTTAATGTATAAGAAAATGCAAGGTTGCATTTTCATGAAAATTGGATGTGTTATTATGTTTCTTATATGGTTTATTAACATCTTCTTTTGAAAATTGCATGGATAATTATTAGACTGTGATTTTAAATGCAAAATTTTGGTACTATAAAAAAATAGTTAATTAATAAATACATTTGATTTGTTGTTTTAACATCAATTTCCTTAAGTTTGAAACACATTTTGCATTTAGGTAGCAGTCCAAATTCTTTAAGGTGTACCACCTAGGATGAAATAGAGGTAATCTTGGATGTAGTCCTTAATTTTACCCTAGATTTTGATTAATGTACAAATTAATGAATAAAAACTTGTCATATTTTGAAGTATGATAACTTAAATTGTTTTATATTTATTAACACTAATATCATTCACTTTATTTCTATGTTAATGGTGAGAAATGATTAATAAAAAATTAAAAATTAAATATAATAAGGTGACTATGTGACACGATTTTTAGTACATCTTTAAAAACTTGGATCCATAAATGGTTGTTCATTTACTAGCAATTTTTTAAAATTTTGCAATGATCAATTTTACAACTACATGTGACTATGTATCATTTGTGACTATTCTTACAACTACTAACTACTTCAAAAACGTTTACAACTATTTTGCAAATACATTGCAACTATTGCAGGTTTCATCTTTCCATGTGGATGAATTTAATATTTATTTTCATCTAAGAACATGGTAGAAAATTTCATTAGTTACATTACAAACTAGAAATTAATTGAAAGTAATTTGACATTGTTGTGTTAGGAATATATTAACAATATAATAGGGGTACATCTTTAAAGGTGTATTCAAACTATATTTTAAATATAATAAATGGTATATTTATGAATAGGGTTTGAAATATTTCTAAAGCTTAATATTAAAGTTGTAATAAGTTTATAAGGTATATTAAAGTTGTGTAAATGTACTAAAGGTATATTAAATTTATTATTATTGTATTAAAAATATAATCATGGTTAAACAAAAGGTGTCAAATATTAACTAAGCTTTAACCAAGATTTGACAAAATTTTAGTTCAGTTTAATCCAAATTTGAATTTCATTAAATTTAGCCAAGGTTAATCCAAAGTTTAGCTAAATTATAGTTTAGCCAATGTTTAGACAAATTTTAATTTAATCCATGTTTAACCAAATTTTAATTTAACCAATGTTTTGGCCAAGGTTTGACCAAATTTTAATTTAATCCATGTTTAACCAAATTTTAATTTAACCAATGTTTTTGCCAAGGTTTGACCAAATTTTAATTTAATCCATGTTTAACCAAATTTTAATTTAACCAATGTTTTTGCCAAGGTTTGACCAAATTTTAATTTAACCAAAGTTTAAGTAAAGTTTCACTAAGTTTTAATTTTGCCAAAATTTAACCAAGGTTATCCAAGGTTTAGCCAATTTTTTTATTTAACCAATATTTTTGCCAAGATTTAACCACATTTTTGTTTAGCCATTTTTTTCCATTTTTTAACCAAATTTTAGTTTAGCCAATGTTTAATCAAACTTTGGTTTAACCAAATTTTTATCAAGATTTAACCAAATTTTAATTTTGCCAAAGTTTAGCCATGGTGTATCCAAGATTTAGCTAAAATTTAGTTTAGCCAATATTTTTGCCAAGGTTTAGAAAAGTTTTAATTTTGCAAATGTTTAACCAATCTTTACCCAAATTTTATTTTAGTTAATGTTTTGGTCAAGGTTTAATCAAGTTTTAGTTTTGCCAATGTTTATCAAAGGTTTAGTCAAATTTTATTTTAGCCATGGTTTAGCTTAGGTCCCACATGGCATATTTGGTTTAGGCATAAATGCCATGTGCGCTTAGCCCAGGTGTGATATGGATTACTTTAATTAATAGGTAATATGTTAGGTGGGTAATTTGACTAGGTCAATAGGTTAGATTAGATGGGTAGGTTAACTAAGTAAGTGGGTAGGTAAGTAAACAAAGCCTAGGTAGGTAGGTAGGTAGTCTTTTTATGAGGATCTTATTTTAATTTGGGATTAAAAAGTGTATTATGCACATTTCATTATATAGTTTGAACATTAAAAAAAATACAAAAGATATGGGATAAATTTTATAGTTGCAACTATAAAGTTTATCCCATATTTTTGTCTTACATTTCAACCTTGTAAATTATATAAAGAAATGCACTTGAAACATTAACACAAAAAACCTTTTAAAAAATATCATTTGGAGTGAACCATTAAAAAAACTTAACCTCAAAAGCTAAGTTTAAAATTAAAAAAATTACTTACCTACTTACTCCCTACCTACCTAACCATTTACCTACCTACTCACCTACTCACTTACCTGACTATCTATTCACATAGCTATCTATCTACCTATTTACTTAAATAATTTGTCATGGAACATTTGCCAATGTCATGCTTAGATCATATTTGGGACTACATGTTGGGTGCAACTACATTTGTGCAATTAATATATTTTAAGTTATGATAATCGTTTAGTTGAAAATTCAAGTCGCAAAATGAGGTTTTTCTAATAGTATTTTGTGGTCTTTCCTTTGAACCAATTTGGGTAACCCAATTAGCATCATGCAAACACCAATGCTACCCATGGTGTGTAATAGTCCATTTTAGCACATCCACAAATGTGTATATATCCATTATGTGCTAAGGAGATGCATGACAATTGGTAGCTTTGTAATGGGATTAAAAGACTAATGCTTAAGACAAAGTTTTGAGGTTAGAAATGCCTTGACATTTGGGGAGTAACTAAACAACCTAGGTGCATAATCCATACCAACTTGTAGTTATAGTAGAAATGAGCGTAATGTTAGATGTTAACAATATCCCAAGTCCAACTCCCAATTGCAATTAGCCCTACTAACACTTTGGATGTTAATCCTTGAGTGTGGGTAGTATTCATGTGAAAGCTTTGCCCAACAATAATTTTGAGGTTACAAGTTCAAGTAAATGCAAAGTTGATGCACAAGATAAAACAAATTCTATTCAAACAATGTGCAAAAGTTCCAAATGCAAAGAAGGCATTGTTGAAAGCTCCTAGAAAATATGCTCATGAAACTAGGAAATTAAGAAGGTGCTAAAACTGAAGATGGTCAACATGAACGATCAAAACCAAAGGAGAATGTAGAGGAGGCCAAAAAAGAGGGTGAGGAGGTAAATGAAGAATGTTGATGGATCACCCTCCAAAAAGTTAATGTTCTAAGAAGCAAACAACTTCTTCAAGAAGCAAACCTAGGACCAAAAAAACTTGGATCACCATAAAAAAGGGGAGCTAACACTAATAAAACCATTAGTTAAAAGGTTTTTAATGCGAAGACTACTTGAGTTTGCACAAGTTCACCCCCAATGCAACAAAGGATAAAAGCCAACTTCTAAATGACAACTTGTAAATTGAAGCTTATTTATTACAAATTTGAATATGCTTTTATGCATGTGAGCTACTTGGCTAGTCATTTATTGAGTTACAGGTGCATTCATAGATTAATGAACCATAGAAATTATAGCCATTGCTTAGGTTTACTACATTAAAATTTTGTAGAAAATCCAAGTTTTATAAATGCTAATTTTTTTCAATACAAATGTTAGCAAACTCCAAAAAGTGAGTGATTTCAGTACCTTTAAATGGGGAAAAAGGACTTTAAAGACATAACCAATCTTTTTACTACTTGATGTGTGTTTAATTAAGTAAGGGAATACAAGATTATGATACAAATCTGGGTACTTTTTTAAAAATACAAATGCTAGATATTTCTTATTGCCAAATACTATAACTTGCATGACCATCTATTGAAGATACATTTTAAGGCATTTGATGAATAATACATGGAAGAAATGGATTTCTTAGAATTTTTAATTATGTCAATGTTAAACACTATTATACAATATCTTTATACTTGGTTTACATGTGATATGACAATTTGGTGCTTAAAATATTTACTTTTGTAGTTGGATAGTGTACAAAAGCTCAAAAATTCACATACTGGTTTCTATGAATGAGAATATGATGGAAAGGTATTCATGAACCATGTATTGATTTACTATCATCAATCAATTCATCTACAATTACGACATGTGGATATAGATTGTTTGAAATCTAAGTTGTAGGAATGAGCAAGCATACTTTGGATTTGGAATGACAAAATTAGGGCATTCACACACTTCAAGCTTAACATCTTCTTGAAGGTTTATTGGCAATAGTAATGATAGATACACATGATTATTACATAGCACTAGCAATGGTGGGCTTGTAAGATTTGCTTCTTGGTTTGTGTCAATGGTAAACATGAGCAAGCCTTTGGTTCAAAGAGAGATTGATTGTTTGAATAAATTACTAGAATTCAACATTCCTTGTTCATAAAAGTTTAAAACCAGATTCAAGATCTACACTATCACAATTATTGAATTATGTTATATATGTTATTATTGAAAAAAAAAGATAATTACATTTTATAAACAAGAAAACAAAGAAAATGAAGATTGAACTTATGAAATTATTGACTTGATTGAGAATTGCAAAAGTAATGGACTCAATTGTGCACTTGCATATACAAGAAAATGTGAAAGGATTTGGGAACATATTCAAAATTATTTCAGCATGTCTAAAAATAATATAAAACTTTGTTGCACATTCTACTCAACTAAGGTATTCGGTCAGCGGTGATGTAATTTTGCATGACATCACATGGTCAGTGGACAACCCTGCCCAGTTTAGCCAGGCATAGGCTTTTCATATTGTTGAAGTCGAGTGTGCCTAGGATAGATTGAACCCTGATACTGTACCTTGTGTGTAGGAGAAGGGCCTATCTTGAGAACATCTGTGACTAGCTATCACTCATATGCTGAGTGATACCCCTATGAGGCTCGTAGGCTGTGTGGGAGAGGCCTTGAATTGTTAGAAGGTTGAAAAGAGGGGTCTTTGGACAACTGGAAACTTGATGGATTTTGATGACACATTGGTTGAGGCCTTACAAAATAGGTGAAAGTAAAGACCCTTGAGCATCTCCACCGGTGCACAGTATGTGACTCCAGACAGTAAAATTTATTGTGAAAAAGTCAAAATGTGCCGGTTTAGCTAGGAAATTTGATTTTTCAGTACCAAATTCATGCAACTTGCAGTGGATTTTTCAGCACCAAATTCATGCAACTTGCCGTGGTTGGTAAAAGGCGCAACACACAGTTGTGCACCTCCAAAAAAGAGTGTAATAAATTGGACCTGACTACTGGTCAGTATTTCTGATTGGTCGATCATAATGATTGGTCCAGGTGGTTTGTTATTAGTAGTCCTCACGTAAATGCAGTTCCAGTTACAGTTTTATTGGTGGGGTTGCCAAAAAAACACAGCTAAACTTAGATATTTAATTTTATTATCCAGAGTGACATACTGAGCACCGGTGGAGATGCTCGTACAGCCTAGCAAGGAACTTTATGCAATATAATTAAGTAACCCCAGTTTATAATGGGGGTATTAGCCCAGGCCAAAAATGGTGATGAATAGTTTTGGAACATAGAAATTTCATGCAGCCAATGGAAGGCTCAGCATGCACTCAAAGTGCCTTGATTTTTTTTCTTTTAAGTTTTGGGTGTTTGGGGGGTGGGGGAGGGGGGGGGGTTTCATTTTCCCTTTGTTCCCAACATGTTCCCTTCAAGTTCCTGGGTTCCCAATGTGTTACCCAATTCCCCAAGGGTGTTCCCAATACCACCTCACTTTAATCCCATATGTTTTGCCCAAGGTCCTCCCCTTCTCACTTATATAGCTGGGCCAAAGGGGGGAGGCACTCCATCTGTCCATAGAATCTTCTATTTAGGGGAAACTCCATAGTTCCAACCTTTTTTTGTGATGGGCCAATTAAATTGACTCATTGCCCAGGAAAAAAAAAGTTGGATTTGTGAGGCACCCCTGACCATTTAATATGAAACAGAATAATTTCTCCCCAGTTTATAGAATACATGTAAAAAACTTCTTAGAATTTTTTAAATGTAACTGGAGGGCAGATTATAGTTTTCTTCCACCCCATGAGTGGGTTTTCTGTTTTCAGAATGGGCTAAAAGAAAAACATAAAGCCATTGCTATCAAGGTTGCATCAATTTTTGTGCTGGTGAGAGCATTATCAAAATTGGGCTTGTGCTCAGCTCTCACCTCATGTGCCCTTGTTTAGGACCTTGGGCTTTGCCCTACACTAAGCAAAATCTGGAATGTTTTAGGGTTCAAAATACCTCCAAGGTTTTTGCTGGAAAAGCCATTGGCTAGGTCATTAGTCATTCTGTAATCAAGGTGAGAGCTTGGTCTCACTCATGTATCTTTCAAGCTCTTCTTCAAAACTGCAACGTGTATTGAAGAGGAATGTTTTTTTGGTCAAATTTGTGATGTAGCAAAGTGATGATCATCCATAGGAAGATTTAGCCAAATTTGGTTACATGTTAAAGATGAAAGTAAATTTAGTTAAACACCTTCTATATTTTTAGCTACCTACTTAAATCATGTATAGATATTTTTTGTGATTTCTCTTAAAATCTGGTCAAATTCTGGTTATTGGAAAATCTAAAAAAATCTACTTGATTTTAGTACTTTTATTTTTCAATTTCTTCTTTTTGGCCATATATAGCCATCAAAGAAGAAAAGGTTGTTGGTGTGTTGTTAATAATTCCAAAAGCTTGAAAAATTCATCCAGAATTAACAGATTTGAGCAACTTAACCTTTTCCCAATTCAACACTTGACCCTTTCCCAATTTGAAAATTGGAAGATTGCCAGAGAAATTTGATCCTGTCAGAAACCCTTTTGTTGGCCATGTGGCCTATGAATAATTGACAGTGCACCAGAGCGAATAGCAAGGCTGTGAAGGTTGTCAAGCACTTTAAAAACTACATTTGTGTGTTGGGTTCAAGATGTTTTCCTTGCAACAGCTTTGAATTCATAGATTTGTTGCAAACACAACCACTTTTTCTTTTGGGGGGGCGGGTGCGGAGGCCTTGACCCTTACCCACTTGGAACATTCACCAATGCAAGAGGAATTTGATTTTGTCAGAGACTTCTGTTGACTACTCAAAAGAAGCATCAGATCTCATAGTTTGTTCGTTCCATGTTGTAAAGCAGATTAGAAGGGGGAGTTTTGGGTTTTGCAGGACCTTTTTTTTAACCTTTTAGAAACCTTGTCTATATACAGACAAAGGTTATAGTATTGTAGTCTAGAAAATATACTCTTGTGTATATATATGTGTGTGTGTGTGTGTGTGTTCTTTGGAATAGGTAGGCTTATCCGGCAATTAAATGTTGTAATAGTCTCATAGACTTGTGCCATGTGTGAAGAAAAAAATTATGGTCAAGGAGTTTGCTCAAATTCTGGTCTTGAATTTCTTTTTTTAAGAGTCGCCTTAGTGAGCTAGTACTTAGATGTTGCCATATCACCCATGCAAAAAATGTATGCAAATTGCAAGGAGTTCTTAACAAGAATTTTGGGCTTTCAAAACATCTTTCTCTGATTTTAATGAAGGGTGCACAAACCTTAACATTCTTGCATATAATTTCAACCTTGCAACCTCCTCCTCATACTAAGAGACAAGGTTCTAGCACATTTACTTGTGCTTGAGAGGAGGGGAGAGGAGAGGAGAGGTAAGGGTGGGGTAAGCCTTTTTTGGATGATTTAACCACAATGGTCGAGTGGGAAAAAAGGACACAACTCTTTTGATCCAATCGTCAGATTGAATTGAGGCATGAGGGAACAATCCGAGAGGTATCATCATGAATGCAAATCATGTGTTTTGATCAACTGAATGCTGTTGTGCATGCAGTCTGTATAGTATTGGGTTTATGAACAAGGGTAGCTGGTGAGAGGTGAATCTTCAAGTTTTGTTATTTTGATTTTACTATAGATAGATTGGTGGGTATCCAAATCATGGAGCAAGTCTGATCACTTTTGGTGCGTATATAAGATACCTAGTTTGAGATCTGATCAGGTCACTTTTGTGGTCTGCAGCTTTTGATAGGCCAAACAAACTTCCATGCACAACTCTCGGTTTTAAATATGATATCACAGCAGCATGTGTCACATGGTCATTTTTTTAATAATGGAAATGACAGAAAAAGGATGGAACCCATGGTGCTGACATACCAAAAAAATCAGTAAATATCAAGAGATTGGGCCCAGAGTTTGATTATAATAAGCTCCCTGTCTGGATGAACATGCAGGATGCTAAATACCCTTAACAAGCTCTTTGTGCCTTTTTTGTGACGTACATGGTTTTGTGGTTGTAGAACTCAGGCCTGGTTCTACCATGTAGAATTAAATAAATGAACATTTTTGTTTTGCATGTTGTACTATCCCACAGCAATTTTGAACGTGAGATGTTAAATACCCTCCATTGAGTTTTGTCTCGCACTTTTCGTAGGTCTCATATCTCACCATTGAAGCTTTCACATAGCTCGAGCAGGCCCCCTCCAACATCGTTAGCAAAAGAAATTTGATATGATAATTATAAAATTTTATCATGACCATTCCAATATCAATAATTTGCAAATTGAATGCAATCTCTGGTAGGTCAATATATAGTTCATTGCCATGCTTTTCATTTTGCAAGTATTTTTGTGAATTTTGACTAGAAAATAAAACCAACGTTCTTCCTCCAGACATGCAAAAATGTCTCTGGTTTACACAACAAAAATGGAAGCAAAACCAAATGACTAAATCAACTAGCACAAGAAAGGAAAAAGGTCTTTGTTGGAGTTTTCAAATTCTAGCCAATAATCATAGTGGAAGATTTGAATTAGGAAAACAATGTTAGATATGTCCATTAAGTGTGGATGTTCAAGAGCTTTCATTGCGAAGCAACTATACTTGGGTGCAAAGTTTTTGTCAACTAATATAAAACATAAGAACAAACAAGGTCAAATATGCCAGAAGATAAATGTGCATGAATATTGCCATGCTTTGGTTTTGAACATTTAAATGGTATGAAGGCACACTTCCTAGTTCTATTAAGGCAAGGCCTTTTGCCCTATTCAAGTATTGGCTCATCATAAGGTGTATGTTAAAGAACATGGATTGAGAAATGAGCTTGTGACCTATGACACCTTTGTGCTCCCATCCGATGTGAGGAACTAAACAAAGAAGAAAGTTGATGAGCTATGGTAGAAACACTTCAAGCACCCATCAATGTTAGAATGTGGGTTTTAAAGAACCTTAATTCAGTTTTTTGTTATGTTCAAGCTATGTCCCTTTGGACCTCAATCTACCAACGTAAAATGACACACAGTCATGTTTGGAATTCAAATTCTACAACAATTTGAAATGATGGAAAGATTTGGATGTTGGAGTTGATTGTCTTTTGATGCAACATTTGACACAAATCAAAACAAAGTACACCATTTTCTTCAATTCCATTGTATGAAATGTTTGTTCCATGTTCTTTGTAGTAGCCTTTGTACACTTTGATGGTGTAACTTGACAAATGGTAGAATGGCATACTATTTGCCTTCATTGTTGTTGGAAAAGGTCAAGAGAATGACCAATTCTTCAAGCATGATCATAATGCATACTTAGCAATTGGATGCCTAACGTTATTATTATGGATAATGCAAATGTTGAATCAACGTTCTAAGGTTTGATTATGTCACAATTACATTGCATCTACATTTGAATGTAATTCATGGTCTTCAACATTGCATATTCATTTTCTTAATTTGTTGTACAAAATAATTTGCCCTTAAGTTCACAACATAATGCCATTTAGTATTGTAGATTAGATTCATGTGTTTGCACACCAGCATTGCAACAAAATGTGTACCTTATTCACTATGTGATCTCATTGGATTTTGAGTTAATTCATTGGATTTGATTAATTGGGGACAATGAATTCACTAGTACATTGAATGAGGACTAGTGAACTACACCCACATTTTGTAGTAGTGACCACAACATTTTGGGATTTATGGTATATTAAAAATCATATTTTTTTCCCCACTTTAATAAATTGTTTCAATCCATTACTTTTGTTTAAGAAAACACAATATTTCATGCTTTATTTTAGACCATAGTTCCTTTTTTATCCATTTTCTATTTTTTTGCAAAAAACATTTTTTGTCCTATGAAAAACAATCCAATTATCATGGTTTGATATCACTAATTGATGGTTTAAGTTTACAAAGTTTTGGCTTGGATCCAAAGTTTTCTTCTGTTTGTGGCATGTGTGCAAAACATGGGTTGAAAATCTGGTGAAGAAAATTGGAAGCATGGAAGAGCAAACGAAGTTTTATCTACTGAAAGGATAATGTATTTCCAAGATTGTCCACTTGATGAAGAACATATTTTAGGGGTTTATAAAGATGTTGGTAACTAATTTCCCCAATGCACCTTGCTTCATTGCATTCCTAAAAGAACATTGGTTGCATAGGGTGGGAATGTGGTGTGTTGGAAATTGTAACATTCCACATGCAAGTCAAAAACACCAACTCAACTGTGGAATCATTCCATTGCAACATGAAAATATTGTACTTTTCTAGAACAAGCTTTATTGGAAATATAATGGATTGGTTCATCTATCATCTTGTTGGTAATGTTTTCACTTAATATTGGTATGAAGTGTAATGCAAGATTTTTGGGTAAATAAAAAACAAGAAGCAAGAAGGTATTGTTGTTAATGCCTTGCTATGAGTTCAGGATATTCTAGATACCAATGTCCTATTAAATCTAAATGGGGTGGATGTCACGTTTGTGGTGTCCACCAATCACCCAAGGAAAATTTGGATTATTCACATTCCAATTTCAAAATGGCCATAAATTTGTGATTGCCCATTTGTAACACAAGGAATTGTATGCAAGCATGTTATGAAGGTGTTCACAATGCTTAATCCAAACATTGCAAATAATGCAACAATTAAAGAGATAGGCACCTTACATGGGGTCCCATGGAGTGTTGTATTTCATGGACACATCAATTTTGATGATGGGCATGAACATGATGATTTTTCTTTGGAAAAGGTTTTTAAAAAATGAATTTGGATAACACAAAAAGTCAAGATATTAACATAAATGCTAGCTTATGGTACATTGTTGACAAGGTATTCTACAACCTAAAAACCATAGCTCATGAATATCCTACCTTGCCAAAGTATTTACTTTCAACATTGAGAATTATGAGAGGCAAACAATAGGATCATGATAGCTTTAAGGGGTGTTATTGGATTGAAATACCTAGATATCACTACTTTGTTACCAACTACAACAAATGATAATACATTGAAAAAGAATAGTGGAATGTTTGAATCCCTTGCCCAAAAACAAAATGATTGGAAGGATAAAGCAACAAAGTATGTTTGCATATAAGTTTACATGGTGCATTCAAGATTAAGTACCACAACAAGAACCATGACACCTTTTTGTCCTATGTCATGAATTTTGAAACATGAACTCAACAATGTTTTGAGATGTTAAACAATGAAGGGGGGATATGTATGTTTAGGCTTTCAACTAATAAATGTTATAACGAATGATTCAAATCAATTAAACAAATTAAGAATGTTTTATTCAAGTATAAACCAAAAAGGAATGTAGGACCACATGACATTTCCAAAAATGACATACTCTCATTTGGAATGCCAAAACTCTATTAAATACATCAAATAATGTCTTTTTTTGGCACCCATGTCTTTTGTACCTTTCCAAACCTTTGGAATGTAATTTTGTAATTAACAAAATTCATTTGGTTGCCCTTATTAACGTAACCTTTTTTATTAAAAAATTTCAAGATTCTAGCATCAATTCCACAAAATTTGGTGATTTATCATACTAAAAATTTATGCCATCATATAAAAATTATTTTATTTTGTTTTAGATTAAAATTGGAATAATTTGAATTGATATTGCTAGTCCTGTTGAATGTTTTTCAATAGTCCTACAAAGTAGGACATAGGTCCTAAGCCATCTTTCAAAACACTTAAGGACATGTTTTATCATCCAAATCATAAAAAATTGCCACTATTTTAATTTTAAAAATGTGAATATAAATCTAATGAAAAAACAATTTACTAAATGAATTATTTTGTAAATGTAATGGCCATTCAAATTAATGTTTTGAAAGTGATTTTGGGGTGAATCATTCCTTTTGTATACCCCAACCTTGAATGAACTCTAGGTGAAAGGGTAAATCTAACATAATAAATGTTTTATTTGTGATGTGATTTGTTTTGTAAATTTTGTCAAATTGTTTTTATTACAATATGAGAACAAATGAAAAATGTGTTTCATTTGAAGTGTCCTTTCATTGTCATTTGTACTTTGTTTTGTGCTATTGTTTTCCTACTTGTTGTAGATAATTATTTTTGTGAATCTTTAGATTGCAAACATGTCTCTTTTCCAAACATTTTAGTTGCATTTATGTTATAATTTATGTCAAAGACAATTGGTTATGTATTTGTGTATCATCCATTATAAGGATCAATAAAGGATGTGAACATTGTACTAATAAATAAAATAATTGTATACAAGATACAAAACATTGCAAAGATTGAATTTTTTTGAGATCTCACTACTTAATTTTTTAGACTCCTTCAACTATCTATTATGGACTTTGATGTAAACGATGGATAATAAACCATGAACCATTTAAAAACATTGCAAAAGACCCAATATGGACAATCTATCATTGAACAAACATATCACTGTTGAAATTCAAACAAAACACAAAGTGATACCAATTGCTCTTACATTATTGGCTTTAATTGAATAATATGATGTAATATAACAATGGGGTCAATATGTGCAACCCAAAAATCAATGTTTACAATAGGACAAATAAACATAATTACAATCATTATGTTGAACATGACTTACAATTCTAATAAATTACAACGTATTAACTCGGAATTGAATGGTTTGCAATTTATTATAATTCAATAATAACTTAAATATCAAATTGTGAAGCTACAATTAAACACTAATCTTAAATTAAACTATGCATACATAAGATCCAAAGCACACACATAATGACCTTTGTGGCAAAATAATAATGGATTCCAAAACTTGGTTCTATCACGAAAGTAATTCAAATGACAAATAGTGATGTATTACATGTAGTGAACCCAATGCCCCCTCAATGTAGATAAAAATGTCACAAACCTATGCAAAAATATAGTCTATGAATGACTTGTTGAATGAGAAGAATAGTAAATACAAAACAAGCTTCTTTTTTATGTTGTTCCATTGCATTTTTACCACATTAATGTCAATTTAGACATTACACCTTTTGTTGACATTTCTAGCCCAACATTCCATGATGGGTTTGATCACTAGAAAGAATTTTGTCCTTTGCAACTAAGAAATCTATGACTAAATGTTCTAAACAATTACATAATAGTCATAGGATATTACTTCTTGAATCCTATGTGGAAAAAATTGAAGTGGTATATTAGTGGTGCATTTGACTAGTAGATGACGATGTGGTAATAAGAGGACATACATTGTTTTTTCATTGTAACTTTTCATTCATATAACATCCATGATTGATGACAAAATGACATGGATGTCCAAGATATCATTTGAAAATTTGAGTAGGATAATGTCATTAAGTCCAACCACGTTATTAAAAACCACACATGCCCCCTTAGACCATTGTTTAATTTTTAGAATTTTTAAAGAATTTTTTGAGAATTTTTTTAATACATCTTTCAAAAAAAAAAATTTTAAATTTTTTTAATACTATTTTGTTAAGGTGTATATTAAAAAATATCCCAAAATATGTCATTAACAATTATTTTCAAATTGTGCTTTTAATGTGAAAACTATTTTAAAGTTGTTTTTATGCAACTTTTAAATAATGGTTATAAGAGGTTAAAAATCCTTATAAATATTTTTCACTTATTAGATTGATTTCAAATTTTTATGATATGTGCATAATGTATTCACCATAACATTTTATTAAAATTATTATTATTATTATTATTATTTTCACAATCCGAAGTTCAAAAATTTAAACACTGGTTATGATTATTTTGATACATGTTAATATGTGTCATGATCGTAGCCTTGGGTTCGTGACCAAGGCAAGGTCATGGAAAGGTGCGGGCCAAGATTGCAACCCAAGAGTCACATTCACACTCCCAAGAGTGCAAAAGAGTGTGAAGGAATGACTTCACACACTCCCAAGTGGACTTCCACTTTAGGAGCTAGAGTCTTTATTGACTTCCAAATCTTTAAAGAATGATTTAAGGGGTCATAACTCATTGGATTGAAAACTTCCTTAGACCATTGGAAAACTTTTAATGTTTAAAATGTTTAAAGTGAGCTCGTATGAACCATTTGAATATTTACATCAAGAGTTATGGCCAAAAGAAAGGACAAAAGTCAAAGTATCAATTTTATTCCCGACCATTAGAGGTTTAAAATCACTTTTAATTATGTGTGTGTAAGTGGCATGCCACATATTTTTGAAAAGATCTTAGTTCGGGTTACAACTTTCTTTTCGACCTCACCTCAATCAAAGGCTTACGTAAGAAGTTATGGGCATTCGACCTGATTTGGGATTCTTGAGAAAAATGACATTTGAATGTAGCCCCCCTGTGTAATCACAAAGAATACTATAAGGGGGAAGGTGGTGGTTTTCCCAAGTCCAAGTTGTGGTGAATTTTGTTCATCTGTGTATACCCATGGCTTGTCTATGCATCAAAAATGCTCCAACTATGCACGAACAAACTTGTTGTTTGGTTTGTGTAGGTCCATATGAATAATTGACCTGCTTATCATTTATTTTAGTCCGCATCCCGAAGCTCTAACATGTTAAACCTTAAACCCTTTTACCTTCGAAATGTTGTGAGCTAGGGGGTGTACCACAATTTTTTATTAATTCGTTGTTTTTACTTTCGAATTTGCATTTGAATATTTTAAGGAGTTTGGGGTGCATTAGTATGACTACACCCCATTTCAAATGTGACTAAAGAATAATTATGAAAATGAAGTGAACAAAATGATGTGTCATTACAAAAACAATGTGGTTATATAAATTTTTTATAGTGATTAAAATATGATTATTACTAATTTAATATGAATACAAATGGACATAATGAACTACAACATGTAAGGAACTGATTTTGATTAATATTATACATATAAGTAATATAAAAACATTTATTACATTTTAAAAATATATACTTGATATATAATCCATTTTATATATTCAATGTGGTTAAATTAAATATTATACATTGAAATAAATTTTAATGGTAAAAATATGATCTAAATAAATTTTAATATTTTATTTTTAAAAAATAAATTATATGTGTAAAAATGAATAAAATTTTTTATTTCAGAAAATTAGTTAATGCTTTAATAATATAAGTTTATATTTGAATTAAATTAAAATATTTAGATTAAATAATATATAGTATGACTAATATGAAAAAAATAATATATAGATATAATTGGTTTATCCTCCATTACTAAACATTTTATGTGGGTAAATTATATGGATTCATACATCTAAATTAGAATTTATTAGTAAAGTTATAATATGTTGGAAACAAAATTATATAACATGAATTCCTAAACCAAATGAAGGTTTAAAATATGAAATATTTATTTATTTTATTCATGCATTAATCATAAAAGCTTTTCATTTACAAAATCATGTGTTTGAATTAAAATTTTCCAAAATATGGTCATTGAAATGTTATTCAATAACAAGATTCAAATAATTTCCTTTTGAACTTAATTTAAATTTATGAATAAATTTTCAAACTTTTCATTCAGACAATTTATCAATAAGATATGAATTATTAAATTTGAAATTTTGTGTAATGTTTAAATGAAATATGGTTGAAATAGAATAAACATATGCAACAAGTGGGGTGGCTTTGTGGTAAAAGAGTTGAACTCTATCCTTAAGGTCCAAGAACTTATTGATGGATATTTTATTAATGGCTATTTGTGGTTATTTTATTAATGGTTATTGATGGTTATTTTATTAATGGTTATTGTAGTATGAGTTTTGTTGGTTATTATATGTTATATTATAAATTATTGTTGGATATTCTATGTTATAATATCATAGGATATTGGTAGTTATTATATTGTAGGGTATTTAAAATTATTTTTCATAGGTTGTTATTTTTTATTCTAAATTATTTTTACCTTAGGTCATTATATTTTATTTTGGATTATATTAAGTTATTATATTTAGGATAAAATTATTTATAATAAGATAAAATAGAATGAACTTGAATAACTTAAAGTAAACTTGAAATGACATATATTAATTTAAAATAAAATAACTTTAGGTATAGCCTCGAGTTAGTTGAATAATCTAATTTAAAATTACTTAAAAGCTTATAATAAACTTGTTAAAGTATCTTAAGGTAAAATAACCTATAATAGTTTAAAGTACAATAATTTATAATAACTTATAATAACATAAAATATAAGTTAGAATAACTAAAATAACTTAAAATAATATAGGGTATATCATAAAGTAGCATAGATAGAATATTTATAAAAACATAGAAATAAACATATTTACTATAGTAAATTATAATAGTGAATTATGTTAATTAGTAATTGAACATGATGTCTACATAATGATATTATAGTGAAATAACTTTCACCAAGGTGAAATTAGTAAAATGCAACGAAATTATTTCATTTTTAAGGTCCCATAGTGATTTAGGTTAGTAAATTGCACCTCATTTTCGTAGTAGTGCAATTATTAAATCTAGTAGGTAATGTTATACTAGGTTAAAAAATAGTTCAACATGTTGGTCAATAAATGATCTATAAAACCTATGTTTGGTAAAATCGATAGTTAAACATGGTGTAATTTTTTGAAAATTTGGATTATTAGTCTAGGTATTGGCGAATGATTGTTTATAATGGTTAGTTATAACTATTGTATTTTGAAACAATTAGCATAAGACTAGGATGACAAACTTGTTGAGGAGCTTTTTGATTTCATTTTTTATTGTGTATTTCAACCTTTGTTTATGAAAGATGAATCACTTTTATTCAGCCAATTTCCTTCAAGTTTTAAGTAATTTGTTTACATGTTAATTTAGGATTTGAAGGTAGTTTTTAGTTTCGTTAATGTTTTTCATGCACCTATTGTTATTTTAGGAACTTGTTGCTAAAGAATTTAGAAGTAAAATAACCTTGATGGGAATAAAAAAACTTGTTAACACATGCGCTGTGATCAAACATTGGAATATTGACTACACATTTTGTACCTACCTAGACTACCTAGATTAGGTGGTTTATTTACCCACTTAAATTAGGTTTTTAAACCTAGCTTAAATGGTGACACGTGTCAACAATTGATAGGACGAAAAAACTAATGAGATTAAAAATTATATATATATATAATTCCATACAATAAGTCGATAATAATAAATATTATCAATTTAAAAAATAATGTTCCCCAAATTTTTGGGTTGAATTTATAATAATAATAAAAATTAAACAATGACTCAACTATCATTAATGATTTCACATATGTCCTTTATAGAATATTGGTTATAAACTTAGTCATATATTTGAAGATTTCTACTAGTTTATGGCCCATATTGATTTACAAGGGCTTATAAAATTGCATTACAAAATGTGTCTTGGGCTTGAATTGTTTCAAACATGGTAGGTATTTAAGAAATTAATTATTTATAGCATACTTATATGCCAGCAAAATGATTTGGAAACTTCCATTTACAATAGGATGTTATGAACTTCATAATGTAAAACCTAAATTCCCAATTTGATTCTTGCTATATATATGGTCCATCTAGACGTCACATCCAAGAGTTGTTTGTTATGGCCCAGTTCCAAGTGGCATTTTGAAACAATGGACCTTGTTTGACTACCAAAAGTTCTACAAAAAATCAATGCACCAATGTAGACAAAAATATATATTGTTGTTTAAAAGGTGATCATAGTGCATGAATTGATCAACATTCATTACAATGATATTTTGATGGTTAGCATAAGTGTAATGGGATTATGAGATCTTTGACATAAGTGGCACTTCAAATTTTTTTGTACAAATTACAATACATTTGTTCTAGACTCCCTTCTCTCAAGTTGGACTAAAATATTTTAAGATGTCCCAAAGATGAGGACAAATGATGACTATTTGTTGAGAATCAATATTGTGAAAGTGAAAAAATCACAACCTGAAAAAATCCATGGCATTTGTGTTAAAGTGCCCAATGAGGTTGTCTAGTAATGAAATATCAATAGCCAACATTAATTTGCAATATTCACCAAAGATTTGAAATGTAAAAATTACCTCTTTCATCCCCTCCCCCCCCCTTTGGTAACAATGAACTTTTCCTCAAAGGATGTGAACCTACAAACAACACAACAAATTTTATTTATTAATGCATGACAAGAATTGACTACACAAACCATGATGTAATGCAAAGAAATTGTTTTTTGGAAATTACAAAAACCAAAGATCTAGGCAACCAAATCAACACAAAGACTTGAAATGAAAAATTGACCGAACCTATGGCAACTATATTTATTGCCCTTTAGCACATTTGGTGCACTGTTCATGCCCCCTTCACTTGCCCCCACACTTGTATTAACTCTAAGGGCCAACTTTTCCATGTCATTGAAGTTGGTGATGGGATGCACATGACTATGTGAAGTCTACCTTGCAAGGCATAGCCCTAGAGAAAGTAAGGGTGTCCTTGTAAACAATTGCAAGGTAGGAGGAATGAAGTTTGTACAAACTAGCATAATAGGGCTTGGATTGGATACATAACATTGCAACAAATCAATGTCCCAATGATTATGATCCTATAAAAAATTAATGTGGAAATAATGTCCTACTTGAGATGGATTAATGTCATTCAAACCCAAGGAATTAACAACATTGAAGATAGAATCATTTTTGACATTAGAGTGCAGTCATGTTAATAAGAGCCAAAAGTAGTCATAATCACTACTTAATTCTGTGTTTTTTACACCAAAAAAAGTTTAAAAGAATTTTAATTTAAAAATAAGTTAATTTTTTTGCACATTATCAAATCTAATATCTTATCCTATAAGTGCCCAAAATATGAGATTATTTCATTAACATTTGGACCTTTGAAAGTAGTGTAAATGGACTTGTAACCACTGCTTTTAAGTAGTAAAAGGACTTGTAAATGGACTTGGAAAACTTTGAAAATGACACATTTTTGACAAAATTTTAACACAAACCTTAACAAAATAATACAAAGAAATTGTAAAAGATTTTTAGAAACTTTTTTGAAAGTATTTTCCAAAAATATTTGAAGAATATTCCCCAACAAGCAATCACTTTAAGGTGGGTGCCAATGGTTCTTATTAGCCCATTTCCACCCATTAAGCATGTTGGAGTTTAATCCTAAATCTGTATAAGGCACACCATGTACAACTTGCTTAAGTTTGATTACAACACTCTTTTTTGACATATGCAAAGTGTTTTAGGCAGTGAAGGCATGTGTAATTTTTCGCCAACATAATAAAAAAGAAGTATGGGTCAAATTTTTAAAATATATATATACCAACAAGTAGTTATCATGCATGGTGTAGGTATGCAAAGATGGAATGGAAACCTATCTACTCAGAAATCAATCTAAAACAATGGCCAATTAGACAAAACATATAGAACATATGTAAATATTATGCATACATAACTAGGTTTGTGATGTTGTCTGTTGTTGGAACAATAGCAAACACTTCTCCATCAACAAGCTTGCATTATTGTTGGTATTTTCAACATTTGGAATGTCTTTGTTGGGGTCCTTGGCCATGCTATTAACCGTGAAGGCTTGCAACTAACAATTTCGAAATTCAATAAAATTGTTTTTGAATTCGATGGATATGGGATGTGGGGCAAATTTTTCTTCAATTGGCCTATCTAACAAACAAACAACCAATGTCTATGTCCTCATTCAATAGCAAAGCCTCATTGATGACTTGAACATAATCATTTAACAAATTAATTAAAATTATTTTTAGTTGGTTCATTGGGCACCATGTTATAAGATTTTCAAGTTTAACTTTCTATAAAGGTCTTTTTTAGTGCTTTTAATGGGCTATATTATTGTATGTTACATTGCAAGTATGAACTTTTGTTGTGATAACTTCGTTAAGGAGTTAGTGTTACTCAAGAGACATTGTGACATTGCACCATGTTTCCGAACAAGTTGAACTTTCTTGCATTACGTATGTCAATGATTGCTTTATGAGAAATCTTGCACATGATTTTTTTAATTTTTTCAATGATAAGATGTTGTCGCTCATGGTTGAAACATAGGAGCCCCAACAAATCTTGTTGACATAAAGATGTATCTTTTTTGTTCGAATGCATCTTGGGGAATAATGCACAAAGTCCTTTAGTTGATGAAATCTTGAACAATAATTGTAAGGTAGAGGGTATGCACTACTATGGGGGGGTCACTTTGGGCAATAAAATGTATTCTTTTTGGGCAAATGTTGTATTATTTTGGGGGCAATTTTTGTTTGATTCACTATGAGAAATTATGTCCAACACAACCACATTGCCTTGCAAATAGAGCTTTAAAAAAACTAATATACAACTACATTACAACTATCCCATGGAAATATGAGGAATTAATAAAAAAAAATGCCACAATCAAGGAATTGTATTGTAGTTGTAAGTTAATTGTAAGAAAGACACATATATGGTGCAATGTACACATTATATATATGGTTATAGTCAACCATGCTTGATTTTTTGGTAAGTTGCACTTTGATTACATGCGACAACTACATTACAACTAGTGTAAATGTAACTCCCAATTAACTATTACTTTGCAACTAATGTTGCAACTAGTATATGGCCTTGACACATATGATCATGCCACATATGTGCATTTCCACTGCCCATTAAACATGAAATTTTCAACTATGATTTTCGTTAATATAATCAGTTGTGCCACTAGGTTGACACTATGTAAATACTATAATCATATTCTTCATGATTTGTGTTCTATTGTTATATTAATGATAGTCCATTGCATTGCAACTCACAATATCATGTTGGCATACATACATATCAAACCATTGAATTTCATGAAAGGTGAAAATCTACTTTTGAATTGAAATTAAAGGCAATGTGTATATTCCATTAAACAAGCGTGTACATATAAATATGTTTCTATATACCTCAATGTCTTTCACTCAAATTCATGTTTATTATTTAAAGCTTCATAGTCCATTTTTAAAAATAATTTATTAATTAATAATTAATATGTAATTAGTACAAACTAATTAATTAAACCAAATAATAAACTACTCATGTGGATTCATTAATCAAATTTAAATAATTATTTTTTTAGTTAATTCAGATAATTATTATCTAAAATTGGATAATTAATTATCTAATAACCAATTATCTAAATTCACTTATTAAAAAATTATTTAAATTTGATTAATTTTAATCAATTTTGTTAATCTACATAAGTAACTATTGAATTTTATTTGAACTTAGATCATTAGTTATCAAAATAGTTTTTTGATAATTAAGTATCTAATATGTATTTTGATAGTTAATTATCTAATAATTATTTTGATAATTAATTATCTGATATTTAATTCAGAAAATTTTACTTTAAATAATTATGTCAAATGATTAAATATAAAATTCAGATTAATTATTGTGATAATGAATTATTTTAATTTTAAAAATTAATTAGCAAAATTCCAATTATTTTTTCAGATAATTATTAATTCGATAATTAATTCACATATATAAATTATCAAATAACTATTTCGTTAGTTGTATAATTTACAAAATTTAAATAAAACACGAAGCATGTGAGAATTTTTTTTTTTAGTTGCAAATCAATTTCTGCAATTAAAATGCAACTAAAAGATTTAACCCATATGTTTTGTTTTCAAGATCTTATCTCACAAACTATATAAGGAGGTGTTTTTTCTTGTATTTTCACATTAAAATACATGTGCCATTTTGGGATAAAAATTTAACCTCAAAAGCAAAACAAAACAAAAATAAATAATTTATGTGGTTACTTTTTAGTTCACCTACCTTTCTACCTTCCTACCTACTTGCCTATCTAAGTAAGTAAATAGGTCCTACTTTTCTACCTACTTAGGTAGGTAGGTTAGTATGTAGGACTTTCCAACTTGCCTACCTATGGCTATGTACCAACCTATCTAAGCATTTATTTAAATAAATAAGTAAATATAAAATTATTTTTTCAAATTTCAATTAATATGCCACATGACAACTTTTTATTGTGACACATGTCATAATCTAAAACCATCTAAAACAAACAATCATAATGGACGATACATATCAATATTTCAAAAATAAATCAATTCAAAAATCTTCATTGTGCCACATGTTAGATTTTGATGAATGGATGAAAGTGATGTCAACATGCCATTATGATTATAGTCATAAGGGAGTTGCATAATAGTTGAAAATGAGTTGTTGCGATAGAATTGCAACTAAGTTGCAATGGGTTACATTAATGTATGATCATATATATAGTGAGTTACATTTGTTGCAACTTATGCAAATTGTTTGATACCACTCATAGGTGTAAAAATATAGTGAATTGCAAATGGTCATTGTAATTCAAAAATTAAATTGCAAGCCCAGTTATAAAACACCTTTTTTTTCATAGTGATTTCATTTAGTGTTTGATAAACATATAAAATGGATTTTGATGTAAAAACCTCTAACATAATTCTTGTTATTTTTCAAATGAAAATAATTTTTCAACAAGTTTTTTTTTCAGCACATTAATGTTCATTTGAATGAAAAACTTGTCAAGATTTTTTGGGTAAAATCACATGAATCAAAATTTTCAATTGTATTTGAAATGGTACAATCAACTCATATTCAATATATATTTAAGTACTTCATCAAGTTTTGCAATTACTTGTTCATTTTAAAAGTATATTTTCAGTTTGCAATATATTGTTACATGTTCTATTTTCTTACATATACTAGTAAAAAATGTAGTTTCTTTGACAATTGCATTATTTGGTAACTGAATTACTTTATTTTGAATATAATTTATGAAAACCTCTTTTAATATTGGTTTGGTGGAAGTTGAAAGTTCCACAATTTTGAAAAACAATATTTGTGATGAAAACATTTTGTGGTTAATCTAGTGTGTGCTCTCACCCTAGATATAATGTTTTGTATTATGGGCAATATGAAAGATGTTGCCTTTTGTTAAACCATCGATAGGATGAACAAGTGGTTGTAACATGTGAAAGCCCCCCAAAAAAGATGTGAAAACACAAAACGAAATTTATTGACCTAAATTCACCCAAATCATTACAATTGTAAAATTAAATACAACAAAAAACATGGGTAAAAAAAGTCAATGGAGTCACCTCCCAAATTGTGTTTTGTAAAACATTTTGAATGCCCTAAAAATATCTCCAACGAAAATGGTTCTATTTCCTTTTCCAATTTTGCTAATATGTCCTTCAACTCATCTTTTGTATGGTCCTATGGGCACTATGGATTTGATATCAAAAGGTGTTGCTTGAGGACAATGTAGAATGCAAGATGCCAGGAAACAAGCAACGTAATTTTCTTCTTTTCTTTAGCCCAAGGATGTAAGTAGATCCACTAAAGGAAAATTAGAAAAATCCAATTACCATTTGCGACTGTATTATAATTACAAATGACGTTTGCTACTAAAAACTACATAGTTGCATAAGATGTTAGTTCCAAGTGTGGGTAAAGTCAAAAATTAATCAATACTTCACTATCAATCTCTTATATATTATTGTATAAACTAACAACTTACATAATGACATGCAGAGAATTGGGAATTAAAAAAAAGAAAAAAGATAGTGAATTCTCATCATTTATTTTAAATGGTTTTAGATCATGGCACATGGCATAGTACAAATATGCCATGTGGAATTTTTAAAATTTGGAAAAAATAAATTAAAATAAATATTTATGTAGTTAAGTAGGACTAGGTAAGTACGAGTGTACATCAAACTAGGTAGGTAGGTTGTAGATAGGTAGATAGGTTAAAGAGGCAAATAAGCTAGGGGGTTGGTAGGTATCTTTAATTTTTTTTAGGTTTAACCTTTAGGGTTAGCTTATTTTATTGGCTTATTTAAAATGGCATATGTTTTTTTATATGAAAGTGTAAAACAAAACCTCTTCGTTATATAGTTCTGAAGATGGAAGAGAATAAAACATATGGGATAAATTTTTAAGTTGTAATTAAAATGTTTATTTAATATCCTTTGTCCTCTTTTGTTAAAGGAAGAAATTACAGCCCTCGATCATTACTGTCCTCCACGCGATAAAACCATGGGGGTAAGGTCAGCACCTTATTAATCCACATAAAAACTACCCTCATTAGCTTATTTTACTACAACCACTCAACTAATAAGTAAGAGGTCATAGCAAAGGGAAGGAGGTAGGTAAGGGATACCGTTTAAGACTAGACCTACCCCTTTATAAGTAATCTAAACTAGGGGGTAATGAAGAAAAAGTAAAAAGGGGAGAAATGAGAAGTGATAAGAACCTGAAAGTAGTTACTTTCCTTGGTTTTACAATACCTTCAACATTCTTGGATGGTGTTTAGAAGGTTGGCAAACCTTTTACTATTATTGTCCCTACTCTTCAAGCCCTGTAGGTCTTCTGGTGACTTGGCCTGTTGCTTGTAGCACTTCAGGAAGTTTTTCTTTTGTTTTTTACTGTTTGCAACCTATTGCTTTCCTTCATATCCATTACTTATTGCATGTAGAAAAACCCTTTAGTTTGTAGGCGATTCTTTATTGATTTTTCCTCATGTTGTTTTCTACCATCAAGGATTGGTCATTACCTTCTAGTGGTAGCCAATAACTTGGCTATCTAGAGGCTACCAAAGATTAAGCCCCATTACTCTCTATCCTAAGAAAATACATAACTACTAATTTGAGGAATCATCCTACTTGTAGATTATCAATTATTCTACCTTCTTCACTCATTAAAATATCAATACATAAGAAGAGATGTGAATCCTTCAACCATTTTCCATTAAAATCACACTCCAAGTACATACGTCTTTCTCCATTCCCTTACAACCCTCTCCATGGGAGTCCTACATTCCCAAGTTATCCCCACTTCCCCAAGTATTGAATGAATTTTTCCATCCTCTCCCATTTCCTTTAATCCCTTTTTCCCACATATCACACACAAGGTCCACATTGACCCTTAGAAAATAGGGCCCTTATCTTAATCCCTTCCTAAAAATCTCTTAGATGATTGGGTGGATTACCCCCAACCATTCACTAACCCGAACTACCTAATCCCATTAGCTTCACCCCTTGGGTAAGGGTTGGTAAGTCTATCACTAGTAACTAGTAGTTACTAGGAGGCCTATGGCACTAATTAGTTTAAAGATTTCTACATATTAACATCCTTTTTAATTTTGTAAATTATATAACCAAGTAGATAAGTAACTAATTAACTATTTAATTAACTAACTAATTAATACTTAACATTTAAGTAATAAATAAATAAATAAAATATTAATTATAAAATTTTAGTTAATTATTAATTAAATTTCACAAATATATATATATATAATAACTATAAATGACTGATTAATAACTATTAACTATTAATTATAAATACTCAATATTAGTTATCAATTAATCAATAATTAATATAACTAATTAATCATCAATTAATTAATAAGTAGGTAGATTATGTTAGGTAGGTATGTAACCTTGGTTAAATAGGTAGGTAAACATAAGTAGATAAGTAGGTACCTTAGGTTAGGTAGGTAGACAAACATATGTAAGTAGGTAGTTAATTTGACTAAATACAACTTTATAAATACACCCATGGAAACACACCTTTGTTATACATGTAATAGAACTTAGTAAAAGTACACATACCTTTCAAAAATTTATGTATACCACTAGCGGTTTTGTTGACATCATAGTGGTGCGATTAAGTTAATTTGGTTACATTCGCAACTAAGTTATGGGACATATGGGCATGATTGTGGTGAAAATAATCCTAAAATGTAGGATGAAAAAGTTATTAGTTGTAAATGTAGTTGTAATATAGTTGCAATATTGGTCAAAGTAGTTGCAAATATGACCAAAGTTGATTGCAAATGATAATTAGTTGCATGTTGTTGCAAATGCATTGGTTACATTTTTAAGGATTTATTATAGTGATCATGGTTGAATATGAACCATTTCAATTTATAACAAAATAAACATTCTATGATGCCCCCCCAAAAAAATCTATCACAAAAAAATTTAATCATTCTATAATTCCAAAAAAACGATTATAAGTCTTGTCAAACTTCTTACCAAACCTTATAATTTCTTTCATTTCATTCTTGTTCCAAGTTGGGTACATTTTTAGGAAGGCCTTACCCTTGTAAACAACACATTGGTTCATCATCTTGTGAAAAGATAAAATGTTCTTGTCTTTCATGCTTATTTTACAAAACTTACATTAGAAGGAAGGCCAATTGTTTATAAGGTTATTAAGTCATTTTTAATAAAAACATGCTTCCACTACAAGTTCTTCATACTCCTCTCCAAGACATAATGCCACTCATGTTTAGATCCTATTTTGTTGCACTTGTAAATTTTTCTTGTGGGTGAAAACACATTATGCTGGCCAAAAAATATTATTACAATTTTTTTTTTTGAATTTGTGTGATTTTCAACTTCCACCAAGTCAATATTAAAAAAGGTTTTCACAAATCATATTCATTTAATAATGTACAATTGCCAAATAATGCAATTGTCACAAGAAATTATATTTTTTGATTGATATTAAATGATTAAAGAGTATATTTGTGAAAAATTAATACATGTACCAATACATTACAAAATGCAACTATATTCTCAAATATGATTCAAACAATTATAACACTTGATGAATTACTTAGTCATATATTGAATATGAGTTCATTGTACCATTTCATTTTCAAATAAAGAGTTCCACTCATGTGATTTCACAAAAAACATATAGATGAGGTTATTCATTCAAACATGCATAATTATGTTGAAAAAAAATTTGTTGAAAAATTACTTTCATTTGAAAGATAACAAAAATTATATGTTAGAGGCCTTGGTATCAAAATCCATTTTACATGTGTATGCTAGATGAAATAAAAGAAAAACTACTCTCATAATAATACAAAATGTACTAAAAAAAGTACATTTTTTGGCTTAAAATGACCCCCTTGTAATGTGCTTTCACCCTTGTGCAAAATGGATATCCAAAAACCAAAAAATGACATCAAACACATATTCCTTTAAGATGTTGCACAATAATTCCACTTCAAAAAAACAAACATGCATAACAAGAAATTATCACCTTTAAAATACCATGTATTACCCAGTGACACAAATTTCTTCAAAGAAAAAATAAAAACATAAAAATTACTATAATAAAAACCATGATTCATTAGTAATGTGCATCATTTTGCATAAAAAATTTCCAAGCCTAATAAAGACATCAACATGCATGTAATTTCTTGAACAAAACCCACCCAAGTACTTGGAAAAGGGTTTTAAAAAGAAAATAACCTTAAGGCAAGGGGAGGGGGGGGGAGAAGTGTTTAAATATTTTGACAAAAAAATTACATTTCTATGATTACCAAGATTTTGGAGAACAAAGGTTACAAGTTGGTTATGATCTAATTTCCCTCCAAATGACTATGTGATTCTATGATAGTGGAAAATCTCACTATTGTTCTTGCACACCAAATGTAGGAAGTCAAATCTAGTAGTGAAAACAATTCTTTCCTTAACAACCTAGAATTCAAAATGTAGGTTTGACAAATCTAGATGTATCACATGATCACATAATTAACATAATTTCAAAAAAAATGTTTGATTAAATTTGATATGTTCTACTTTTTTGAGTTTAATTATGGTGAAAAAATTGCAATAACATATGAAAAAAATGAAGCAAAAGGAAAATTATAAGATGAAAGACCATTCTTAATTTGATGTGATATGTTTTTTGTTTCTTAATGTTTGATTATGGAGACAAAAATTGCAAAAACATATGAAAGCACATAAGCAAAGGGATGACTATAAGACCCAAGCTTAAAAAACATGTTTCATTTGTTGTGATACGTTTCTTTTTTAAGGGTTGAATCATGGAGACAAAAGTTGGAAGAACATAAATGAGAAGCAAAGCAAAGAGAATATTAGGAAGCTTTGGCATTAAATAATAATATCATGCCATTAATTGCACACATGCACACAAATTTTAATAATGGTTATACATTTGATTTAGTAGGCTTGTCCTTTGAAAGCAAGAACAAGTAATAGAGAATGAAGGAGGAAAAAATAAAGAAAATGGAAAGTGAATATCATATCCCTACTACCCATCCTATAGGTGTGTTTGTGATAATGTCAATGTATTCAAGTAGTTAGATCACGTGCAGATCTTTTGTGTGTGGATGGGTAACACTTCCTAAGCATATGGCTTCAATTTAGGAGCCCTATAGGTGCTTGAGTGTGTTTAACCTTTGTTTGTTGTTTTGTCATTCTCTTTTGTGTTGTTAGACTTTCTTACATGTTCAACATCCTTGATAATGTTGGTATTGGGAATAGGGATGTTTGTTTTCTATAGTGATGCCATTAATTGCAAGGGAAAATAAATTGATTGGATTAGCATTGAGTTCACATGGAACTTTTCCCTACATAACAGCCCCATGGTTTCAATCACATAGAACCTTAAAAGTACTAAGAAAATAATGCGATGTAAACTTGAAGTTGTCAATTGAGAAGATAATGCACTTTCACAAGTTTCATACACAAAAAATCTGATCTTTAAGTACTTTTCCAATTAGTGTGTTAAAGTCAAGCGAATTTAGTGTTCATAGGAGTAAATGTTTTTGAACAAACAAAACTAGATGGGACATTGAGACGTGTTTGCAATTTTGTTGTGGTTGTATCACACCCCTAATCCCTAAGTTTTAGAATTGGAACCTTAAAACTTTAAAGGTCCTATTTCTAGTCAATGTTCAAATGTTCATGTTTGGAGGTAATGAGAAGAACATTAGATTGTTCTTTATAGCAAGAATTTGGATTGATGTGGTCAATGGTGGAAGGGAGGAAGGTTGCTCGATGGTGTTTTGTTGATGATGTTGGAGGGGGGCTTACTTGGGCTATGTGAAAGCTATGGTGATGGGGCATGAAACTTGAAAAGTGTTGACTAGAGCTCCATGGGGGTATTTAATGTCTTCCATTTCAAACCCATCACATGTCAAGAGACACTAAAGGCACTTATCATCAAGATGTTTTTTGACATGTATGAAGGGTATTGATGATTTTTATTTAAATTAAAACTATGGTCAAACCAAGCAAACCTTGTGATAGAATAATGTGACTCCATGTACATATGCTACATTGATGCCCAAAGAAATCCAATCTAGGATGCATTTCTTGTAAATGATGAGAAGTATTTTGGTGGTGGACACCACTTCCTAATTCTCGGAAGTCATGGGTTCAAACTTGGTATGGAATAGCAAAATGTAAATTTTTTTTTGAAGTAACATGTATCAATTGTGCAAGACAAGAATTGTGTAGAATTGTGCATTGGTCCATAAACAGGATCTAGACAAAGCTTGTTACAAGGTATTTAGTGTCTCTTAAACAACAAACTTTGGAGGGGGATGCTAAATACTCTTAACAAGCTCTATCCAAAGCTTATTTATATATTGTTGCATGTTTTTGCACTTTATGCAATTCTTGTCACCCACCATCAATACTTGTCCTGTTGTGTAAGGACAAGGCACTTCGCGATTCTTGTCCTGCTTATCATGCATCATGAAAACTTGTGCTACTTAAGGACAAATTTTTTTTTGGAACGTTCAATTGTTCATTGCTGAGTTGGAATCCATTTCATTATGAAGGAAGCAAGAATGAGCACCTACCACTGACTTATTTCCTGGCGTTTACAAAGGGTGGTATCTTTTATTGTATTCATTTAAATATTTGTAAAGCATTAATCAAACCCTGTGCAAAGCCGAGCTTGGCACCGCAGGGATGCTTGATATGTACTGTCTTTGGACTGGGGAGGCAGGAGGCCTGTGAAAGTATTAACTTTTGGAAGAGGGGCTGGAAATAACATTTCACGACAGCTGATTTAGAATTTTCATCCCCTAAACGCGGTTCAGGTGCAAAGGGCTGAGGATTGTCGGTGCATTGAGGAGGCTCATCTTCCACAAGTGTGCCTGCCAACCTAACAATGGAGTGGTGACATGTTTAGTAGCTGGGCATAAGTAAAACGGAGGTTTAAAAAGTCTGGATGTCTGGGTGAACTGCCCTTTGATTTGTCATTTTGTTGCATTGCACCAATGGAAATTTCCATGACTTTGTTTGATTTGTCATTTTGCTGCATTGCGTCAATGGAAATTTCCATCCTGGATCAAGGGACAATGCAAAGAACCCAATGAGCTAAACTCTAAACCCACACAAGCCTGCTATGTAGCCCTGTGCAAAGTTAAAGATTCAGACAAGTAGCCTTAATAGGGAGAGATAGTGTATCTCAGCTGACAGCTAAACATGCATGTTGGAACGCCTGTACTAGGGGGCCTATACACAAAGCAGTGTGAAAATATAAGGTGAGTTGGCTCTCTAGGCATCTGCTGATTTTGCCTCCCAAACATCCCCAAATTTAAGTGTAATCTAGCAGACCCAATTGTTGCCCAAAATTTTAGAGATGAACATTGTGAGATGTTAAACAACCCCTTTGTGCAGGCTTGTCTTTCTGTCCTTTGCATAGTTTTGCCAAGCTTGTCTTTTTGTGCCCCATGCAGAATCACACAATTCTGCTGGTTATTGCAATCGCACATCAAATTTGAACCCATGACCTCTCAGAAGAGAATTGAGAATTATACCAATAACATAATTTTGGGCACTGAAAGCAAAATGACCCTGTTTTTTTCTAACCTCTAACTAAGCTTACAACAATCAAACCCTACAACAGAACACAAGGCTCTGTGCAGGATGTTGCACATTTTTTTATACTTCTTCTGTCAAAAATTGGCTAAAAATGGCTTGAGAACTAGAAGCTGATGCAGCATATAAACTACCCATTGCTACCCAAGGAGAATGACTTTCTGTTCCCTATGTCTTACCACATTTTTGTTTTTGGTTGTCACAGATTAGAGGCTTGACACCTATCTGTTTCTCCATCCCAAGGTTCTCCTATTGTGTTCTCTGGGTGGAATCTTTGCAGGCTATTTGTTCATTCATTATCTTGGCTTTCACAATCTCCCATATTTATGCGTGTTTGTTTATTGGCTCTGGCCAGAGGAAAGAAAGTTGTCATCAGTGTAGCTTTTGAGATACAATTTTGGCTTAACCTGGGAACCTGCAGGTGACAGCTAAAGACTTAGCTATATTCCCTGATTGATTGATTTTTATTTTTTTTCAAAATCATTTTCTCATCCAAATCAGGTTTTTGTTTTTTTCTTCTTTCAATTTAGTGTTATCAAACATCTGGTGAAATTTTCCTAAGAATTAGAAACATTAATCAAATTTACAGTAAAAACAATAATGCCAAGAAGGATACAAAATTTTCCAAAAACAAAAACACTGGTTTTTAAATCACCTAGTTGCATTACAAAGGTTCTACTGTTGCTCATGATTTTGATTGAGCTCTATCACAAAGGAATTAACCATTACACAATGAGCTGCTTACTCTTCATCCATTTCACTATATATATATATCTTGCTGTGTCATCACGATGGTTCCTTGTTTTCTCTGCGGCAAGTCTTTGCTGTGGGGGCCAGAGTTGAGACTGGAGACCAAAAATGCCACCGACCCATTTAGGTACCAGTTGACAAGCTAATGGTGAAATGTGTCTTCTCCCTTCTTCTATCCAGAGCAACAGGCACATGAATGAACTCAATGCCTTTGTTAGCTTTGTCCATAGGCAAGAAAATCAGCATCCATGTAAGTGTTGGGGTACCTTTGCTCCAAGGGACTTATCTGCCTGAAGGAGAGATTCAGCTGGATAAGGTGCCCTCTAGATACACTCAAAACTTTCTGCCGGTGCTTTGGGATATCCAATATAACTTTGTCTTGAACTGGCAACTAATTTGCAAGTGCCAACTTTAGATTGAACTATTTGTTGTGGGTGAACCTTTGGTCTCCTTGTTGGGTGTTTTCCCTTTATTTACTTATGTATTTATTTATTTATGTACCTTCTAAAACATCGTTGCATTTTCTTTTTTTGTATATTTTGGTCCCTCATTGCATTGAAGAAATTTTGTTTGTTGATATCATAAGAATAGTAAGTTGCATAATCTGGATGGCACTCTCCAACTTGTGAAAGTAATTTCGACCAAGTGAAAGTTACCACCAACCTATTTCTCTTCATTGTCCTTATCATTTTAGTGTTGTTTCTTTGCAATGTTGTTGTCATAATGACACTTTACACACAAAAAAAAGGTCTATCAATAAATTTTTCTTAATTTTTGATCCCTTTAACCTATTGATGTTGATGAATTTCAAATTCAAAAGGATCTATTAATAAACCTTTTTCTTATACATAACAGCAATGTCACATTTTTTCTTTTGTAAGTTTTGGTTATTCATTGGGCTGAAAAAATTATGTTCATTGATGTCATAAGGATGTCGCAAAAACAATATCTTACACAATTCGAAAGGTACTCTCTAATTTGTCTAAGTAAATTCCATTGGGTGCAAGTTTTGGTAAAAGTTTTGTTGAAAATCTCAGTGGAAGTTAACCATTCAACTTGTCCCTCCTCATTATTCCCATCATTGTAATGCTATCCCTTTATAATATCACTATCACAACACTGTTTTACATAGGAGAAGGGAGAAGGGGTCTGGTTTGGCTCATTTTGTCTGGCAGGCTGGAATTTAATCTAGTTTGTATTTGATGTCACATCTGATGAATGTCCAGCAAGTGGCTACTGGGAACTCTGAGTTCATGTTTTTGGAAACTTGATGGAACATTTTTCTATTTTAACTGTTGCTGGTTTGAATTGATTGCCAAAATGGAGCAGAGATCCATTATGCAAATGAGCCACTTGTTTGAAGGTGTCAGAAGTTGATCCAGAG
>Ga0209208_10000254_pt1 | contig 64545 bp, 56 predicted proteins | sample S1TSphfallax_3_FD_187694 | JGI IMG/M metagenome (GOLD analysis project Ga0209208, IMG submission 187694) | Host-associated microbial communities from peat moss isolated from Minnesota, USA - S1T2_Fd - Sphagnum fallax MG (SPAdes) (version 2) | ecosystem: Host-associated > Plants > Peat moss >... | reverse complement strand
AAACTACTTCCAAAAGGTAGGTTTAAATGAAGATGCAACAGATTCAGAACAAGATGACCGACCGGCTCAAGATCAAGAAGAGATGTTCCATCTTGCTAGAGTAACAGGAATAGAATTGGAGGAAGAATTTGTAATTGAAGACATTCCAGCTTTTGATATTTTGGATGATGGTTGGGAAGAAGCGATCTTGTCTGTGCCACAAATGGAATTTGAGATTGAAGAGGAAGAACTAGAATTTTTGCTACCCAAGCCAACAATCACGGAAGCATTAAAAGCACTTCAAATTCTTTCGAATTTTACAGCAGTTGAGCAGTTGGATGAAGTCACTCCATTGTTGTCACATATGTGTAAGCATCTTGTAAAACATCGAATGCAAACGTCTAAGAATGTGACAATCGATCGATTCTTTCACAAAACCCAATAAAACACTAATTTTTATTGTCACTTTTAGAATGAACACCTTTTTACTTTGAACACTTTGAACTGAACATAGGGGTGTTCATTCCAGGCAGGTTTCACTGTAAAAGCAAAGATTTATATATTTACCTCCAAAATAAAAAATATATGGATATTTATGGACCATTGTAATCCAACTTTAGACTTGTAGACCTACAATTTCAATGAAGTACATAGTATGTAGGCCTTTTCATATTATGAGTTCCCACATGGTTGACAACTAATTATAGGTGAGTTGAACAATCTAGTCCCACATAAACTTGTAATAAGGGGGGGTTTTCTTGAATCATAAAAAGAAAGTGTTAAATTTTATTTATTTTTCAATAGAGCAAACAAATTGAACACCATAGAACTACAACCAAAAAAACTAAACACAACATGCCAATTTTTGAAAAGTATTTAGAACTTAAAGATGCCTTGGTTACCATGCTTTAAAACACAAAAGAGGCAACTTAGCTAATTGTTATCTTTATAATAGAACCCATTGTGAGGGACATAATAGAATCTTTTGCTCTTAAAATCATATGTAATGCAATTAGAGGTTTCAAGGTCATAAATGAATGGATATGTAAATTTTTTAAACAATACATGGACTAAACTTTTATAGTGGGAAAACCAATAGTAAGTAAATATCAAAGTGATTGGGATCAACAAGGGCAAGACATGGGTTATGAGGTTTGATTACCTTGTAAAAACTACAACATTCTTGTAACCTTAATGGTAAAAAATGATCAAACTAAAGTGCACATTGTGCCAATGACAAAAAAACACACAAGGGAAAGTAAAAGTACCAAACACATCAAGATATCAAGGATAGAGGACAAGAGACAAATGAAGCTCATTGTTTCATCATTTGCAAATGGGTTTTTGTGCCCCCTTCAAAATGTATTTACAAGTACCACACATAGATCATTGCCCCTAAACAATTGAAGGAAAACTAACTACATCAACAATCTATGGGATCTCACTTTTAATGAGAATGGTTGGTTAAATTTGGAAACCACAAAATGATTTGTTCACAAAATTTGTTACCGTACTTTTGATTCACAATTGAAAAATTGAGTTTGTCGCAACACCATAAAATGATTTAATTACTAAATTGTTAATTTGTACACAAGAGCAAGGCATTTCTAGATTGGATGAAAAAAGATCACTATAACACCTTGGTCATTTTCATATTAACAAATTGCACAAATGAATTACAACTTGCAAATGTAATTTCAAAGTGGAGTTCAATACATGGATTACATTAGTCATCAAATAACAAGAACCATTCATTAATTTCAAAATGAATTATTTCAAATCGAAAATGTGTAAATGATTTCATGTTGCATGGCTAAAGGTGAAAAAAATGAAAAGTGTGATTGTAAAAAGATGAGATAAAACAAAAATCACAAGAGCATTCACAATTAAGTTTTAATTTATTACATTAAAGGCCAACAAGGTGAAAACATGGTCAAAGGAGTTAGGGGCACCAATGTAAAAGTCCTTATCCAAGGACTGTATATGATAAGTGTCGTTTTTGTGTTGGTTTATAATTTTATAATTTGTATTTTAGGTACCCCCTTTAATATTGCATTTTATATAAAATACATTTTGATTAAAAATTTGATTTTATATCATGTATATTATAATTCATGCCCTTGATCACATAAACATAAACAACTTTTGTTTAAAACAAAAAGGATTTTTGAGCAAATGTGCTTAAATCAATTATAAAAATAATTTTCATCAATTCAAATCCTTTTGCCCTTCTAATCATCAATGTTAAAATCCTTTTCAATTTTTAGAAGGAATGGTGTACATTTGGTAAATAAAAAAGGATGTTTAAGAAAATAAAGATTGTCTACTTTCATGGTTTGATTGCCTTGAACATGCAAAACAAAATTTGATTTATGTCAAACTTTGAGTAGTAAACTTGTAATTAATGGAAATATTCTTTAAAAAATTATGACAATCCAAATTATTATGCTTCACTTATGATCTTTCAAACATACAAAAATGCAATTTTAAAGAACATACACTCACTTTGACTTTTATCCAACACTACTGCACCATTGTTCATTGTGACTTAAAGCATAAAGGAGAAATTATTGGAAGAAAATCAAGATGTAAACCCTATAATTCCAAGATCAACAATCATGGGAGAATGCTTGCAAAATCATTTTGTTTGAATTCAACCATCAACATGTCCAAGCACATCAATCCATCACAATTATGGAAACTAGCTATAAAGAAAAATAATTTGAAAAACTAAAATGTTAAAATTATATTGCAACATTTTAAAAAAAATACCTATCATTTTCTTTTGACATTACTTAATCCTTTTGATGGTGTCTCTTTCAATGTTATTGACACGCTCCCAAGTCATGGGGTGAAACCCACTTGAGGGTTTCACAAAGTCAAGTTGCGGAAAGTTGAGACTTGGAGGCACGCTCCCGGTTTCCAACTTTAGAAAGGGGTAGAGGGTCAAGTTGGGAGCCTAGGGATTAGACTAGGAAGAAGATTTAGTAGATCAAGCATGAATTTGCACCAAAACAAACCACCCACGTGGTTAGTTCACATTCCGGGACACCCGTGGGTGTTGGGACAAGCCACAGGCACTTTGGACCACGAGACACACCACGGCCCGGACTCGGGGGAAGCCACCACCTTCCCCCATATAGTATTCTCTGCGCCACATTTTGGGGACTACATCCAAATGGCTCTTTTTCTCGGGACTCCCAAGTTGGAGTCCCGAAATTATCCCGAAACTGTCCCGGTTAGAGTCCTGGGACTTTGGGAGCTCATAACTCCCGACTGCCAAGTCTGATCGCGATGAGGCCTAAACCAAACTTGTAGCCCTCGTCGAGATCTTTTCAACGACGTATCGCACTCTCCATTCGGAGGTCGGGAAGAGGACGATTCCCGACTTTTACTGGTCGGGAGTCAAACTGCCAGTTTGACTCCCGGCCCTTCTTTTGCCCATAACTTGGGCGACAGATGTCCAAATAGCCAATGCGAGGCCATTTTCGATATTTACGCTTCAAGACCTTTCCAATGACACCAAGAACACCCCAATGCGAGGTGTTTTGGGCCTTGCTGTCGAACTCTAAACATTTGGGAGTCCCGGAGGACTCCAAATCCTCACTTTTTCCAAGTGTTGGGCTTCACCCCCACACTTGGCCAAAGTAGGGTTGCGACAGTTATTGCCCATGCTTTTAGACAACTATTGTCAATCGTTTCCATTACTAATGTGGTTGCTAATGTCTTTGCATTTTGGCTAACTCATTTTTCCAACATAATTGTCATAACACTTTAAATTTGTTAGCAACATGTTCTTAAACCTACACTTACAATGTTCTTTACAACAAATCCTTATTTTTTATTCAAAATAAACAAACTTGCCACATTTTAATTAACTGCAAGTTCCATTTTAAAATTAAAAACACATGAGTTACATCAAGAGATTTGTTCATTTGAATATTCGATTGCAATCATTGAAAGAGTTCAACATGTAAGGTTTGAATTTTTTATTTCACATTGGTTGCAAGCCATCGTCTTAGTCCATGTTTTGTGTTGTGCAAATATGTGAAAAAGATGAAACCAATTTTAAAACAAACAAAACAAAATTTTACAAAACAAAATTCAAAAGCAATTACAACAATAACAATGGTCATGTACCTCTTACATAATGAACCTTTAAACATACATGGTATCGACTATCTACCATTTATAATGGAAATTACAAAAGCAATTGCTTCCTTTTGGAGGAGGCAAAACTATGCCAAGGATAAACAACAAAAAACACCAACTCTTATTGAACATTCTTTCCCTAGATGTCCATGACAAAAATAACTTGTTCAATTACCCACATGTTAGCCTTCCCCAATGAAGTTCAATCTAAACATGTAAACCTATATATAGGTTAATGTTGAAATTAATATAAGGAAGATCAAATGTTACAATCACAACAAGTACAAAAACTTGTTAGGCCAACCATTCACATCATGTAGATAATACCTATGTTAAACTTCACCACTATGGTAGGTGATGCACAAAACTATATTTCATGGGCTACAACATATTAGCATAGATCTTTTTCAAGAATTTAATTTATGACAAACTTTTCTTTCATTGGTAGTATGAATTTTATTTCTTTGGTGACTTGACTAGTGTAAAATCTTTAGATGTCGTTCAAGTTTGTGAAATCCCCCACTTCCATTGAGCTATCAACATTGTAAACCTACAAAGCACCAAATCATGTAGTCTTAGGGTTATAATTGATAAATACAAAGGGTCCCACATGAATAAAATTAATCATTACAACATAGATATTTTGGTGACTAAGAATTTAGTAACTAATTGTTGTGACCCCTTAGTACGCCACACAACAAACAACTTTTAACACACAACCATTGACAAAACACCAAGAGTCTATTGCTTTGCATTCATAGAAAAATGTGTTTTGTTCATGTAAAATATAAGTAATGATTCAAAAGCACATGAAAAAACTTGTCAACAAACTTTGCAATGTGGCATTGATGGGCATTTTGCCATTTCATAAACACAATCACAATGCAAAAGATGAACTACAAAAACATAACAACATTAAGTAATGTCACATAGAAAAGTCAAATGTTTCCACGTGGAATTTCTCCATGCCTCAAATAATGGTGCAAGTCACCAAGTTAATGCATGTATCACCAAATCCTATTTCAAGTATGTGCCTAACACTAGAGAATGTGTACATGGATTAAAGTTTTGAAACGTCTTTTCAAATAAGAGCAAAAAACACACAAAGAATTGTTGGGAAAAAAGTCACAAGACCTTTGCATAACAAGGAAGAAAGCTTGAACACGAAGAATAGACCTATCAAATAACAATGTGCACAAACTATCGTAATCATCAACAAACCACAAGAAACCACACCACTATTAAACATGGGATCAAGTACACAAAAGGCTTTCAAGATTAGTGTGTGTGAAAACACATCCATTTGTTTACAATCATCTTGAGGAAATCAACTCCTTGTTAGTCTCAACTTCAATGCTATAACAGATCAAGGATAGGCAAAATTTAAAGGCCTTTTTGAAAGTTTTCTAAAAGTGAAAATGTTGTACATCGACGTCCAAAATCTGGAAGACTTTCCAAAGATGAGAATAATAATAACCCTTCAATTTGACATTGCCACAATGGGAGCTAGTTCTATGATGAATTTGGGAAAAGAAAAGGGGAGATTCTACATAGCTTTGGATCCCCTTCTACATGCACAATAACTTAAATGCATCGTAGTTTAAAACGGCCAAAAATTTCAACATGTGTTACTTATAGTTTTCAAAATTTTGACGAATAATAAATGCCTAATTATTACAAGATTTGATGATTTTTAATTTTAATTATTTATTGCCAAAATAACCAAGTTAGTATCAATGTAGATAGATTAATTAATGAACCCCAACTTTTCTTTAAACAATATCATGTAAATTTAAAAAAAAAAAAAAGAGCAAAGTGCAACCCTTTGTTAAGAAGAAATTCCATTGAATAAATTGCCTTCCAAATACACTTAGAAATTTTGTGTTCATGCTTTTGGAATAGGATAAAACCCCATAACATTGTGAGCAAACACTAAAAAGGTGCAAAAAGTCAAAAAAATTGCATTCCAATTGAAAATGAACAACAACTAAACAAAGTGCAACAAATCAAATGCGTTATTTTTGCATTGAAAATAACTAAACAGGTGCCACCCAGTTAAAAAATTACTTACACCAGATCAGAAATGGGCAAGAGAAAAGAGGGAGCACTTAAAATCCACTATATTGGAAATGAATAACAAAGAGAGAGAGAGAGAGAGAGAGAGAAAGAAGACAAGCTCAACATTGGGTGCCAAAGAAGAAAACACCTACGTTGGATGAACTTCATTAAGATGAATGAATGGGTTCCATGCCTCACTTTCTCATCCAACGGCCTATCCATGTTACCTGCTGATTCTCTATTAAGAAGAGAGCTTCTCTCGGAAGAAGAGCGAAGACGATTTGAGAGAGAGAGAGAGAGAGAGGAGATCAAGAGCATTTGTGAAGAATCTGGAGCTTGGGTTTTCTGAATCCTCTGCAGTAGTGTGGTTGAGAATGGGGAAGAATAGAAAACAGAAAGAGAGTTGAGGTGAGTCGAGTGGAGTGGAGGTGAGCCGGAGATGGTGTGGGTGGTGGGGCAAGGTTGGGGAGGGAGAGTGCTGATGCCATCCGGTTTCAGGTTTGTTTCAGGTGAGCAGGGAGATGGGAAGAAGAAGAGGATGGGAGGCTACTGGAATTTGAGAGAGTTGCACAAGTCTTGCAAGGGTTGTCAGTCGAATGGCAGTGCACGAGTATATAGCCACATTCGGCAGCAGGAAAATTACAGTTGCAGTTGCTCCACTGAAAGCTGCTTCATCACCTCTCAAGCTTCCAGGTGGTTAAGATTTGAACCCTTTACAGGTTTGGGAAACTTGCATTTGGAAAAAATAACACAATCAAAGAAAACCCACTTGCAGTTGCCATGTTGTAAATTTCTGTGGGAAAGGAAATGGTGCAAGGATTTGCATTTGAGCATGAACAAGAATGTTGTTATCCATAGTGTGCACATTGTGCAATTTGCAAGGTGCTGAATCCATCCTTACACCTTCTATATTGAGCTTCAGATTCCAGCAGCAGCATCAGCAGATGGGAGACAGGACAGAAGAAGCTCAAGACCACATTGATGAAAGCTATGGAGGAGGAGGAGGAGGAGGAGAAGGCCACCATGCAGCAAGTGATGGATATATGGTTTTTGAAGAATTTGCATCACCATTCAAGCAACTTAGCATGCTCAATGCTGCAAAGGAGATGGCAGATTTATTACCAGAAGTCACACCATCAAGGCAGAATGGGATCGCACATGGTGATGATGATGTAAGGAATGAGAATCAGGTCTTACACCAAAATTGCTATGATCCAGAGGTTGCAAGAGTTGCTATGATGCAGCGGTTGCAAGAGGACAAGCACAGCAGCAGCAGCAGCAGCAGCAGTCAGGTGGCTGTTACATCTGAAACTGCACATGAGGTTTATGGAAGAGAGAGTGCCACAGCAAAGATGTTACAGCCTCAAGCTTTCTGTGTCTTGAGAAAAAGCAAAAGAGTTTCCAACAAGAGGAGTGAAGAGAAAGGTGGCAATAATAAGACTCGGGAAATTGTACGCAAGGCAGTGATTGATGTTTTGGCACATACTGATAACATGGGTGATGCCTTGTCAAGAGCATCACATGCACTTGGTGATGAATACTCTCTTTGGAATCAGGCAAGTAAAAAGATGTACAAAACCCATCCTTTGAAATCACAAATTTAGATTTGCAGGGTGAAGTTTGAGTGAAGCTTATGTTTCCTTGGGATTTATTTGCAGATGATGAAGCAGATGGAGCTTCGTGGAGCTCGAAGACAAGCTCTTCAAGTCTTCCGCTTTCTCCAAGTGCAACCCAAGTTTGAAATGCGTGAGCAAATCTATGTCACAATAATGTCGATTCTGGGACGAGAAGGAAAACTGGGTCTTGTCAAAGATATATTTTATGGAATGAAAGATGAAAACATAACACCGACAGTCCATTCTTACTCAGTTTTGATCAGTGGGTGAGTTCTGATCACCCCTCACCAATTTTTACTCTTCTTCGCCCATGAGATTCACAGAAGTGCACAACAGAGTTATGCCTCCAGGTTTTCATTTTGAGTGTTTGATATGTGCATTGATCTAAGATCCCAAGGCTGAGTTGATGGTTCTCTGTTTGAGTAACCCCCTTCCAACATGATCACCCCCAACAGGTATGCGAAGCAGGGATTGCTGAAAGAAGCATGGGAGATCTTTGAAGTGATGAAGAAAGAGGGTTGTGAACCAAATCTTGTAACATATAATACACTAATCCATGCATGTGCCAAGAATGGATTCCGGTTGCACAAAGTGGTGGCCCTCTTTGAGGAGATGAAAGAGCAGGGAATCCAACCGGATGATATCACATACAATTGTATGGTCAACGCATGTGTTCGTCACGGCCTCTTTGACAGTGCCACCCAATTCCTGACAGAAATGAAATCTGTGAATTGCTTGCCAAATGTTGTGACATATACAGCAATGATTAACACTTATGGGAAGTCAGGAAAACTGCAGGATGCAGTGGCCTTGTTTGAAGAGATGAAGGAACTAGGGCGTGCCCCAAATTCATGGACTTACAACTCCTTGTTGAAAGCATACTCGAATCAGGGATGCTATGAGCAAGCGATGGGTTTGTATGGGGAAATGGACGGTGCTGGGTGCTCCCCAGATTTGTACACATACAATACTGTGATTGACATGTGTGGCAGAGGTGGACTATTTGAGGAAGCTGAGGGTGTATTTATTGAAATGCAGAACAAGGGTTGCTCTCCTGATCGGGTAACAGAAAGCAGACTTACTCCTTTTGACCTCTGAACTTGTACATTTGGAATGTTGCAGAGCCATTGATTACTCTTACAAATTATGAAATGACAAAATGCCTTGCAGAATGACATTGTTTAAGCAAATCATGTGCTGTGGTGGCATTTGTATATTTTACTTTTGCAGGTACTATTGTACCATTGGTGTCTGTTTCTTACCATTTTAGTTTCTGAATTTTGTTGCAGGTGACATACAACACAATGCTTGATGCATACAGCAAAGGGGGACACTTTGGGAAAGCACGGCAAGTACTTGACAGCATGAAGGAGGCAGGGTGTGTGCCTGATCTTTGGACCTACAACATTCTTCTTGATTCACTGGGCAAAGCAGGGAGCATTGACGAAGCTGCCCAGTTGTATAATGACCTGAAAACCACTGGCCACTCCCCTAATCTAGTGAGCTTCAGTGCTATGATCAACACCTATGGGCGATGGGGTCTCTTTGTGGAAGCCCAGAAAGTGTGGCATGAGATGCGTGTTGCAGGCTGTGTTCCTGATGCCACTGCATTTTGTGGACTTATCAACAGCTACAGCCACCATGGCATGTATAAGGTAATGCTCAGCACCATTCTCAGCAGGAGACAATTGAGTCAGTGCTTTGATTGAGGGAGTTTAGGCTTACAGATTGCATCTGATTAGCACATTTTGCGAATGGGCATTATACTGAAAACATCTGCAATTCTCATTTGTGGCTGAACAAAGTATGATGTGTACCTCTGCCTACGTGCAGGAAGCATTGGCCACCTTTGAAGAGATGAAACAAAATGGTGTGGAACCTGACACACAGAGCTACACTGCTCTTATGGATGCTTATGGGAGAGCTGGGCTATGTAAGGAAGCTGAACACTTAATGGTGCAAATGCAGGATTCAGGTTTTATCCCAGACGTTGTAACATATGGGGTTCTATTGCGGGCATTTGCTACAGCAGACCGATTTCATGAGGGGCTCAAGTACTATGATTACATCTTACAACACTCTGAGCGAGACAATATCCTTTGTCATAGGCTTATCTCCCAGCATAAAGAGCAATATGAATACCTCACAAAGTACACCAAAAAATAGACCCAGTAGCAACTCTATAGCGTAACACCCAGATAGCATCGGGGAGACTTACTATACAGAATAGGTCTTCTGCAACTGGGTCTTATACATGCACTTGGAACTGATTTCAAAGTTCCAAGTATTCCAACTTCCTCAGATCACAAATCAGCTTACTTCTTGGTTTCATTACATCCAAGCCTTCAACGACACTCCAAAGGGTGCCTACAAAGTGGTGATGGTGGAAATGCACATAAAGCAAAATTACAACTAGGGAGCAATAGTCAATCAGATGCTTGAAAGAAATGCAACTCACAACCTTCTTTTGCAGTTGTGCATGTAGTTTGTGTTTCTTTGACCTTCCTTTTCCCATTCATTTCACTGCTGGGAGCTGATCAGCTCACTGACCCTTCAGTCCACAGATTAAAAAGTACAAGAATTAATGACCTGATTCATGACCAGAACTTGTTGGCTACCAAAACATCAATTGTGGATCAGGTCTTTTGCATACAGTTCTTGTATAATGTCAAAATGAGTCAGCTCTACATCTGAAGTTCATTCACTTTACTTCTTTTGATGTGATCAGACTGTTTTAGGGACAAACCCACAGTCTTATCAAACAGGCATCAAAGATGGGTCAATGAACTGCATTATCAAAAAATACATCCTACTCCAGGTTTCTTTGCTGTTGCAGACAGTTCAAATTGGTCTGTGCTCTCAGGTTCATCATGAGCACAGGACCCAAATAAAGGCCAAGAAAACAACCACAGAACCATTTAGCACATGAGGTGAGAATCTACATGATCCTGAGCCTTGATCAGTTGGTGACCTTCAAGTGAGTGATAACAGTTGTCATCAAAAAGGCAGAATGGACATTCACTTTGTGTCGAAACTTCTTGACCATGGTATTGCAAACTGACTTGCACAGTAAATATTGTGGCACATAGAACTTCCAGTTGCACTTCCTTTTGCAGGAAACTCCCAAACATCTGTGGTCTAAACTCTAAACCTCTCTCAAACAAAAGTGACTGACTTGTTCCAGATATGAGTACATGAAAAGCTAAATGCAAATAGCAATTTGTACTGAGAAGGGCAGCTGATCTCATGTGAGATTTCTAAGTAGCCCTCTGCAAGCCTCCATAAAAATGAATTAATGTACAGTCAAAGAATAAATATTCTGAATGCAAAAATAAATCAACCAAATTATCCTAAAACATACTCAGCACCTCTGTCAAGCATCAACAGAAAGCTGCTTGTCGATAGTAGTGAAAATCTGATAAAAGGCCTTGAAATGATTGTATGCAATGTCCACATCTTCAGTTCCACACATTTCTCGTATGCTGCATCAACACCCCCACCCAGTCATTGAGGAGCTTCAGAGTTCATCTGTTGCCATCAAAACTGAAACATATAGAGTAAATCAAGTAAGTCTTAGAATATCATTTGCAGCTAGAGGCAATTCACAAGAACATAAAGAGATGCAAATACCATATTGACCACAATAGCAGACTAAAGCAAGCAACATCTTTCCACTCTGAATGTTTAGTCCTTCATAATCAAATCCTTGAAGCAACATACATTATTTCCCTCACCTTATGTACAAGGGAGTTACTGTGAATCATAGCAATTAATCTCATTGAACACTGTACAAAAAACAGAGTTGCCAGAAACAGCAGGAGAGATGTGTGTGAAAAAAACTAGAACATGGTATTCAAGAGGCAAAAAAGCAGATTGACACAACAGTGAGTAGAACCTGTGCATAGAAAGCTGTGGCATGCCACAATCAACTGTGCGAATGCCAATCCCTGATGCAAGTATGGGGCCAATTGTAGACCCACACCCCATGTCATTGCGCACTACAAAATTCTGCAGCCGACAGCACATCATAATTAGCCATATGAACAACTTCCACTGCCTCCTGCCAGAAGAAAAATACACAATGACATCCCAAACCTCATTTGATGACAGAGAAATTGAATTTGTGATTAAGACTGCAAATCACCTGGGTTGGGACACCTGCTACTTTTGCCACTTCTTTGAAGAGAAAAGCAGTGACCGTATTAGTGGCATAACGCTGGTTAGCATTGTACTTAATAACTAGACCCTCATGGAGCTTGGGTTGATGGTGATCCTCATGCCTCTCAGCATAGTTTGGGTGCAATGCATGAGCCATGTCTGCAGATACTGTCCATCCAACTCAACCCAAGTCAAGAGAATCAGCACAATAACAGAAATAATGTGCGTTATATTGCAAAATAAGAATGACTCATGCAAAACATAGTCTGAAGTCCTTGTCCATTGTACTACAGGGAAGGATAGACTCCCAAACTCAGTTTGATCAACTGCCTGAAGCCTATGCTTTTGGGACATGATGCAACCACAATCCAGGGTACAGGAGAGGTAGTGAACAGACGAACCAAGAAAAGACCGGCGGATGGTGCGCTCAACAATACCCTCACTTGGTGTCTCACGCACTAGCCACCTTGTAATACGATTCATAGCTTGAAACATAACTGGTGATCCAGCCCCTTGTGCAGAATCAGACCCCACCTGCAAGAGTTTCCAGTGCCTTTCTAAATGTTATTTCAATACATAAGTAATGAGGCCTCACAGACTCAAATCTGCTGATATATAACGTACCAATCAACTTCTAGCACAGAAGGGGAAAACTGACATATACCTCCTCGTTATCAAAGAGGGCAACTGCTCGAATGCAGCTTTCATCAGTCAAGGATGCGGCATCCTCACAAGTGTCTAGCAGAGCTCGCAGCGCACAAAAGGAAGATGCCAAGTTGTCGAGCCTGCCTGAGAAGATGAACTCCTTTCGAGCACCCCCTATGCAGCTTGGTTGTGTATCACAGACACTCAACTCAAAGTCCAGTATTTCCTCCACTGTGCATTTCAATTCTTCTGCAAGAATCTGAAACTTACAACAGTAAGTATTCAAGTCACTGCCAGAAGAAAAGCTTTGAAAACAGGGAAAGTTTAAAAGAACTGATGAAAAGGTAAATATGTATAGAAACCATTTGAGAATTACTCATTCATAACTCAAACTTTGACATTCTTGATAATGAAGTACAGTCTGCTATGCAACACTGTCTGGTGGCATATCATGATCACAACATAGGGGCAGCTACAAGAATAAGTGAGTGTGAGGCCACCTGCAAGAGGAGGGGATGATGAGCCTTCTTTGCAGAATACATTGCGCCATTTGCACCCTCAGTTTGGCTAGTTGTTTCTGACTTGCTAGCCAACAGCTCTGACTTTATTTGGGTTGCCAACACAGGAGCTAGGTGAGTCTCCAAGTTCGGCAAGAATCCTTCTGTATTCACTGTCCTGTTCAATTCACACTCTTAATACTATAGGAGGGAGACAAGGATGCAGGTTCCAAACCCAGCCTGAATGGAATATAGACCTTAGAGTGACAGAGAACAAAAGAAAGAAAAACTGAAGGTATTGGACCTATCAAGATGAATGGCCAAGGTAGGAATACGCATGATAGGCCGCTCCACCTTCACCAGCTCGTGCACAACACCCACACCTTTCCTTCTCACAAGCACACGTCCAGCAACACTGAGATCTCTATCAAACCAAGTGTGCCACAATCCACTACCATATGTTTGCACACCTACATTCAGAAAGCCTGCCTTGGATGCTGCAGACACTGGCTTAAGCTTGGGACAGGGACTATCTGTATGTGCTGCCACGACATGAAAGCCATTTCCTGCTTTATACCTGCTCAACATCACAAACATCTACAGCAATCACATCACTGTTTGCACAACAGAAAGAAATGTTTTTGACTGACCCTTACATGTGTCTTAAGGTACTGGCACAAAGAAAGAGCTGAGAAAGATGAAGATGTTTCTTTGTTCAGGTTATTCTTTTGGTGTACAAGAAATGCCCAAGAAGAAAACATCAAGTCAAGAAGCACAAAGGACTAACTTTTGGCCAATAGCAAAGGCAAAGATGGAAGACATATTGCGGGTGAAGAAGTAGCGTCCTCCAGGCTGCACTGCCCACTCTTCCTCCTCACACAACTGCTCAAAACCTGCTTCTAGTAACTGCCGCTTTGCCTCCGCTGTCAAATAAAGACATTGCCCAAATCAAGACAATCTCTTCTGCTCCTACTCTCTGCTAACACAACACCATTGCTGAAAGGGAAGGGGGAAAAAAAATCACATCAGAGAATCTCTCAAATATGTTTTGTGACGAAGTGATGGACACATTGCAAAAATGAGCAGAGCTCCTGCCTGTTGCATGGAAAGGTGTCCATGACTTGTTCAAAAATTGGAGCAAATCGGGCACAATTGATGTCTTGCTGCCACCCCCCTGCACACAAGTCAGAGCTCAACATTACTTCTCCATATGTATGTATCCATAATAGGATGACAGAAGCCAGCCCTCTCACCCATAATGCTGAAGCCCAGGGCTCTCCTCTTGGCCTTGACTTTCTTTCTGGTACTGAATCTATGCTGTAAGCCCTAAAAGAACTTCTGTCCAACCTGCTCTTCTCAGAAGTGCAAAGGTTTGATGCATCTGGTAGGAACAATGTACAATAGGTTCCAATGATTTGCAATCAGAACAACCATGACCTTCATCATGAATGCAGCTGCCATTCATTCATTCATTACTTCACCACTGACTTCGTCAAATCCCATCGGTGGTTGTGGTGATGCACATAGATAGGGTTATAAAAGTCTGTCTCCTGAGTTTTTTCCCATTTGCTGTTTTGGATCTCCAGAAAGCAACAAAGAAAGACACTGTCTTGATGTCACAACATGGATCGAAACATTTGCAAGGTGAAGAAAACTGGAAAAACCCTAAAAGACAAAGAAAGCAAAACCAAACTCTGAGAGATAGGGAGAAGAAAACATACCACCTCCAGTGTTGAAGAAGAAGGAGCAGCATCTCTGCCTTCTTGAGTGGTACTACTACTAATACTACTACTACCACTGATGCTTGCGCAACAACAAACCCTTGCACAACTTCTGGCAAGGTTTTTCTCCCTCTCTAAAATTCCAAACGCGGGTCTGGCATTCTGAGATTGTCCCGGAATCATGACCATGACTAGCGGCTCTGGAATGCTGAAGCGATGAGGAGCCAAAAAATCGCTGCTCTTCTGATGCTTCACGAAATTCAACGTCGTCGTCGTCATCGCCGCCGGCGGTTTTCCGAATTGCGCCATCACTCCAAAATGCCTACTGAATTGCACAATCTCGGAACCGGTATGAGCGATGGCGCGAGTCATCATCATGCTTGGCTGCATTTTGCAAGCGCCCAACAAATTGATGTGAGTTCCCATCACTAACACACGCGCACGCACTCACAGAAAATGCACAAAACCCCCCCCCAAAAAACCACCAAAACACCCCCACCAAAATTGCCAAACCTGAATAATACAACAACAACAACAACTTATTCCATTCAACGCTCTCCCAAAACAACAACAACTAGAGCCAGTACTCCGGAACCATCTCCAACGCTAAACAACATGAACAGCACAGCAACAACAAAGCAACGCCACCACAAAACTACCCAAGTTGCAACAACAACAACAACAACAACAACAATCTGATGGTAACTTAATTCAGGTATCACTCAAAACCTGAATGATTTTTTTTTCTTTTTTCCAAAGTGGAAATTTTGGAGAAATGTGTTCTCTTTGTAGCAGTAAATTCAACTAATTTTGGAAAATTTCGCCAAATTTTCGATTAATTTTTTTTGAAAAAAACTAGTTCAACACCGCTTAATTGTCTAACTTTGAAATCACTAATTATTTATCCTTTTTCAACCCATTTTCGAGTTGGGATTTAAAGTTTAGTAACTAGTGTTCTTAATTGTTGGATGTCAACCTCTTACAAAGTTATTTAAATTATTTTTATCAAGTTATAGTTACTTGAGATATTTGTGTTACATGCACATACTTTTGGGTTTTGGGACTCGAGATATGTTGAATAAGTTTATTTAAATATCTCTAGTTAAGTTTAGTGTGAAATATTTCAATGTATGAGACAATGATTTTGTCCATGTGCCTTCTAAAGCAAGTAACATCTACATGAGAATGTTCATCTCCTATTTAAAGGCAAGAGCTTTGGGGTGGATCGCAAGTTTGTAGTAATATCTATGTAATCTTAAGGTTGGGTGGAGAGTTTATAATAAAAATCTATGGGTTTTTATCTCTATTTTTTCATTGATCCACTATCAATTTCCAATATGGTGTTAGAGCATTAGTTGCTTTTGAGGGAAGGAGAAATTGAAGTTTTTTTCTACAGTTCTTGAAAGCTTTGAAATTTTGGGTGTTTTTTCTTTTAAATTTTTTTTTTGAAAGTTTCAAAGTTCTAGGTGTTTGTTTTCAGGCATTGTTCTATTCATAATCATGAAGTCCACTTCTAATCTTCAAAGTATTGAAAAGTAAAATGGCAATAACTTTTATACATGGAGGATGAAGATGGAATTTCTCCTACATGAAAAGCATTTGTGGGAGATCACATCAAAATAATTATTGTCACCATAAGTTGAATTTAGAGAAATTGCTTAAAGGAAGCACTCTTGAACACCATTTATTCATGAAAAAGGACAAATTGGCTCGTGGAACAATTTTCTAAAATGTTGTTGATTCTTTGTTGCATCATGTAACACATGCAAAAACTACAAAAAATGTTTGGGACAATCTTTGTGCAACATTTGACAAAAAAGATGTTGACAACATATTATAACTATGTGAAGAGCTTTACAATCTTAAGATGAAGGAAAGTACCTCAATGCAAGCCCACATTGATAAGCTTTGAATGATTACTTATTAATTAGCAAACATTGATCATCAAATTTTTGATGAATATTTGACATTCACACTTTTAAAGAGTTTACCATTGTCTTTCCATGCCCTTGTGGTTTCACATAGTACCTGCATTGATCAATTGTCTATGGAATTAGTATGAGGACAATTGTTGTAAGAAAAATTGCAATGTAAGTGAGGAATACAATATAACCATGGTATAATACAGGAAGCACTAGTTGTTAAGGGTTTTTTTGGGAAATTCAAAAGGATTTTAGATTGGAGGAAGTTCAAAAATGGAAAGTAGAAGAAAGAAAGAACTTGATACAATTGTGGCACCAAAGGCCATTTTGTAAGAGAATGTCACAAGAAGAAACAAGATTGGAAGAACAAATTCAAATATTTTTCACAAATAACCACAACAAGCAAAACTAAACTCCTTATGATTAATTTATATATTTAGTTTGTAAGGATGCATGGTTTGTTAATTTTGGAACTTCACAACATGTAATGTTTCAAAAGAAAATATTTTCAACCTTTGAGGAGTTTATTTTGAGTCACAAAATATATCTTAGAGATGATAATATGTTTGATGTATGTGAAAAAGGCATTATTGCTTTCAACTTGCGAATTGGATTTCCAAGTGTATTGGAGATGTGTAATATGTCCCAAAGTTGGCAAAAAATTTGTTATTGATTACTCAGTTAATATAACAAGGTTTTAAGGTGGAATTTGAAGGCACCAAATGTTAATTGAAATTTTATAATTCAAACAAGATGATTATTGAAGCTATTAAAAAATGAAGGTTATAAAAGTTGGTTACAATTGTTCAATGCTTAGTTACAAAATGTAACACCAAGATTAAGAGGAGTGACTTGTGGCATTAAAGACTTGAACATGTTTATATGCAAACTTTTAACAACCGTGGGAAAAAAACCTTGTTGGAGGCATGGATCTCAATGGAGATCATGACTTGAGTTTTTATGATGGATCTGTGTATGGTAAACACCATCATACCCCATTTCCTTTAAATAGGGGTTTTCATGCAAAGGAAATTATTGGGCTTGTGCACACAAACCTATGTTGTCCCATGATAACATCTCATTGAACAAAAAATATTTTCTAACTTACATTGATGATTTTTTTTAAAAGACATTTTTTTATACCATGAAGATTAAATTTAGTGTGCTTAACAAGGTTAAGGTTCTCAAAGTTTTGGTAGAAAATCAAAGCAAGTTTTTATGTCAGTGTGGTTTGGAAGATGGCGGGGGCATTTGTCAACCCGAAACTGTAAAAATGAAGTCCAAGAAGGAGAATGACAAGGCATTGGTGGAGTTGGAGCTTGCCCTTTTGAGTGGTAAGAAGTCCAAAAGAATGTGCCACACAAATGATCAAATGGCAGCGAATGCCTTGGTGAAAATAATGGAACTTTCCCTAAAGGTAGGCCGCACCCCTTCTCAAGAGCTTTTAAAGTTCGTGGGAGTAATCCCGGAAGAGGAAGAAGAGGTGGCAATGGGGATGGATAACCCCAATGACTCGGATTACCATGAAAAGGAAAGCCTTCATGAGGAGGAACTTTTTTATGAGGAAGGCCCATTGAAATCGAGATTGAAAACTCCTCACATTGTTCCTTTTGTAGCTTCCAATACCATTCCTCTTGAGGAGGAGGAGGAGGAGGAGGAGGAGGAGACAAAAAAAAAGAGGAGGTGGCCATGGACGAGGCCAATGAAGAGGAATGAGAGGAGGGTGAAGCTAGGAGCAGGAGATCCCACTCAAAGTGCTTTGCACTTGAAAGAGGGGGTACTTCCAAACCTTCCATGCGAGAATTATACAATGAAAGAAAGCATGAAGAAGAAAGGCAAAAAAATGGACTTGGCTGAATTGGAGCATGGTTGGGAGGAGCTGAAGCTAAAAAGGGAGGAGACGGCCAAGATGACCCAAACCTTCAAAGAATCCACTTTCAAGGATTCGCCACAATGTGCATGGGGGAAATTATAACCACCATGCAAAAGATGGCAATGGCATAGGACAAGGTTAATGAAAACCTTGTCAAAGCCATTTTAATACTTGGTATGTTGATATTGGGGCAACTTAACACATTTCACATGACAAAAAGTCTTTTGTGACATATAATAAATGGGAGAAAGGATAACTAGTGTCCTTAGGGGACAACACCACACACCAAATAGTTGGTCAAGGGGATGCGTACATAAAATTAAATAGTGGTCAAATAAAAGAAATGGGAAATTTATTGCATGTGCTTGGCTTTCGGAAAAACTTGTTTTCAACCAAGCAACTTGACCAACCATGAGGATAAATCATTATTAAATTTGGTAAATGTATATTGAAAAACTTTAAAGGAATTGAGATAACCTGATGTATTTTTAAAGATGGTCTATATAAGCTAGGGGTCATTAAAGATCAAAAGATTAATGAAATTATTATTCAAGTCATAGTAGATATGAATAAGCAAATATATGGCATATGAGATTAGGTCATATCAATAAATTTTTTTTGAAAGAAATACAATTTATGTCCAAAGGTGTAAAGTCCTTTGATGAAAATAATTTAATTCAATGTCCTTCATGTGTTAAAAGAAAACAACATAGAGTTAATTCATAGTGATATTTGTGGTCGTTTTCAAACACATATTCATATAGGATGTACATATTTTATAACTGTCATTGATGATAAATCAAGATATACTACAATTTATTTGTTGAAACATAAATTGGAAGCATTTGAAAAATTTCAACATTTAAAAAAACAAGAAGAAACTCAAAATCATAAGAAAATCAAAATCTTACAATCGAACAATGGAGATGAATACAAGTCTAACGATTTTAATATTTTTTGTCAAGATCATGGGATAACAAGACAATTTACTATTCCTTATAGTCCTTAGCAAAATGGTGTCAATGAAAGGAAAAATAAAACTTTAGTAGGTGTTGTTCTAGTAATGTTTTTGGATTCTAATCTTCCTAAGTCATATTGGGGGTGAAGCATTAAATACCACCAATGACTTAAAAAATAGAAGTTCCACAAAAGTTTTAAATAACAAAACGCCTTTTGAAATATGGTATGGAATATTAAAGTTGACATTACAAAGCTTTCACCTTAATTCCAACAAAGAATAGACAAAAAATAGACCCTCATTTTATAGAATGTATCTTTTTGGGTTATAGTGAAGAATCCAAAACATATAGATTAATGGATAAATAAAATAGAAGAATCATAATTTCTTGAGATGTGATATTTGATGAATCATCTATGATGCACAAATGAATTGTCCATCAAATATGAAAGTTCAAAAGAAGATTTTGCATTTGACCCCAATTTCTTGAAGCCAATGACAAACCTAACACTTTAATCAAATTCACCAACACAATTAAACATGTTTCCAAATTCCCCAATTAAATTTAATGTACAACAAATTACATCAAGTTCTTCATTTCCTTACATTGTGAATAATATAAACCTTGACCTTATTGAAATTTTTTCAAGCTTGAGTATTCATGACCAAGACGAACTGATTGATGTCATTTTAAGAAGTGGGAACGTTGATCAAACAACACATGAGTGGAGTCATGCATGATAACAAATGTTTAATACAAGTCATCCATAACAATAACGTAAGAAACCTTTTTGATTGATACAAACAAATGAAGGGTGGTCACCGCACAAAAGTAAAACCCCAAAAGTTTTATTCCATCAAACCACAATGATTGAACTTACAACAATCCAACAAGCATCGAATGGTCTTAATGCCCATCTTTGTTAGTAAGCCATCCTACCTTACCCAACCTATTTCACCTAACTTAATATAACCTATTTAACTTAGCTTAGCTTACTTAGCTAACCTCTAAACATGTACATAGGTTACAACTATTAAGAATTGAACTTTTGACTTTCCCAATGATAAACCAAATTTTTAACCAATGGACCAAACATCAAAAGGTGTTCAACTTCTGTCAAAATTTTATTTCACATGTTTATTTCAACACATCATTACAAGATTATGAGGTACATAGGTAGGTGGGTGGGTGGGTGGGTAGGTTGATATCTAGTAGTAACATTGGCCATCTTGATTAAATGTTTTACTTGATTATAACTACATTGACTATTTTGATTAAAGATGTCATGTGTTTCTTTCCAACTTGATTAAATATTCCATTTGACTAAGTTTCATTGGCCATTTTGACCACTGTTGTCAAAATTTTGTCCAATTTGACTAAATGTCCAAGTTAACAAATACACAAATAGGTCATTTCAACCATGTTGATTGGTCAAAACATACACATGTCACTTAAGCCTTTAGCCTCTAGTCAAAATGTTCATGTTCATTAGTAAAGAAAGACCAATCAGTCAACCTAAATTGTTTGAAAAACCAAGAATTCTAGTAGTGCATGGTGGTAACCCCTAAATTCATGTTATCACATGAATTTTAAAAAAACCTTGAAAAAAAATTCAACATGATCTATGAAGGTGAAATTAATTCTTGTGTGGGACTTCACATCATATGAAACCACACACAAAAATGGCTCATCATCATGCAAGAAACTTATTTATAAGATGTACTTGTACATTACATCATGTTTAATTGTAATTTAGTTTTAGCACCCCTTGAGGCCAATGCAAATTATCTAAGGATGATGCCCCCCAAAATCTAGAAGATAAAATCTAGAATGGCATCAATTTCTTATGCTCTAGAAGTTGGCAGCTTAATGCACAATGATGTAAGTACATGACCAAATTATTTTTGCACAATTAATTCTTTAGTTCAATTTTTATCCATCCAAGATGCACTCATTGCAAACATTAAAATGCACAATGTGATACATTAAAACCACTTTGAACATGGGAACTAAATACCAACATCAAAACAATGGTAATATTTTATACGATTTTTTTGATGTGGATTGGGTGGGTGATAAAGATACATGACGATCCACTTCAAATTATTGCTTTATGTTAATAGGTGGCGTTGTGATTTGGGTTAATAAAAAACAAACCTCGATTGTTTTATCTAGTATATAATTTGAATACATGGTTTTATTTAAAGCAACTGCTAAAGTTATATAGATCCACAAGTTATTATATGAATTAGGGTTTCTTCAATTTGCACCAACCACTATTTATTCCAATAATCAAAGCGTAATCGCCTTCATTGCAAACCCTATCCATTCAAAAAACAAACATATTGCCATTCAATATCATTTCACATGTGACCAAATTTTAATTAAATAAATTTTATTAGCTTATGTTCCTACCACAAATATGACATTTGATATATTAACCAAAAGTCTTCCTTGAAATGAACATATATCACTAGTATAGTTCACTAGTATTCCTAATTGTAGAGAAATATTATAGACCCCAAGGATACCAAAGGAAGTGTCCTTTGGTATCCACCTTTACAATTGTATACATATTTTGATCTTGAGCTTTTAACTATGATGTATAAAACATTTTACAACTCTGTGTAGTGAATCACACAAGATGTTTCTTTCATATTTTTCAATTTACACATAAAGAGCTTTGCAACAAAGAGAGGATAATGCATTTTGAGGAAAAATTACAATCATTTGAAAGAAAAAGGATCACACATAGAGAAAAAGAGATTGTGCACTAAGTTTGACCAAACAAAAAAAATTGTCGTGCATAAAAACGTTTTCACATGGAAAGCTTTGAACATAAACAACTATTAAAGCTTCACATTTTGATGAAAGCTTAGAAAGCATAGTTGTTTGCACAAATTAAAATAGGAGTTGAAGATGATGATTTAAAGGAAATTATGTTGGGGGTCATCACAAATTAAGTGGGTGAAGCTAAGGGGTCAAAAACACCCAAGCAATATGGTGTCCAACATTTGGACGATCTACCAATGTTCAAAAAGACAAAAAAGTTGAGTATAAAAAGTTTTTCAAAGATAATTTTAATGGCTTGCCTGTCATGCCCGTATACATGGCCTCATACATGACGGTCAGTTATGGGCATGCCCATCATGCCTTTTAGGGTTAATGTACGCTTGTAGGGTTAATTTACGTTCTTAGGTGACTATATGCTATTAGGTGCTTAGGGTTTCAGCTTGTTGGCGGTTGTATAAAAGGTCAAGCCTTTCCTTTTTCCTTTTAGTTTTTCTAGAATTCTTTTGTTAAGAAGAGTTTCCTCCATAGTCAAAGAGTTTCTTCCATAATTAAACATGATTTCTAAATGTTCATGTCGGCCATTACACAACCACCATTTATATACATTACGCTTTCTTTCTTTCTTTTCAATCTAATACATGATAATTTCATCTCAGCCTCCTCTTGTGCATTGTATATATGTGTGCATCTCTTTTTGGTTGATTAGTTTCTATCTTTGAATAATATTAATCTTTTTGTTTAGTAGAGGTTACTATGGATTTACACCCTTATGACACCATACATTACGACACTACACATCATGACATGCCTACTTAGAATGAAAGTGATTTATATAATGGTTTAGAGTGAAAAGAGGTTTGTTGCTCAGTATACTCGATTTAATTTGTGCACATGATTTATTTTTCATTGATGAAAGGAGGAATTTTTTTCAATTTGAAACCTTGCTTGAAGGAATTGAATTCATTATTTAAAAATATTCATTTCAAGCTACAATTTTTTTAACACAGAAAAGAAACTCAACCTTCATTATCTAATGATAGACTTTAAGAAAAAAAAAGGGTCTTCAAATGAAGGAAATATAAGATATTGCAGTTCCTTGATGACTATTTTTCAAGGTTTGGGTCATAGGTTTAGGATTTTATTGTTTGACCTAAACAAGGTATGATTGTTTGAAGCTATAAAAGAAGTTCAATCTCGACAATCATAGTTCTTGAATGTATTCAGCAAACATCCAATTAATATATTTAAAAAATTTAGCTTCAACATTGGATTCTTGAATTTTGAACATATTGATAGAAAGAGTATTGTTAACAAGAGGTACCTTTTTCTATTGGGTTCATTTTTGATTCACTGCGTCTAGTCGAGTTTTATGTTAAGTACTTGAATCCATTAGCCTGGGTTCAAACCCCGAATCCAACGACTATGAATTTTAGTGATTTTTGGCACTTTGGTTATTTAAGTATTAAAAAAAATGATAAGTTTGAAAATAATTTAATTATTGTCGAATCTGTTCTGGGAGTACAGTATTGAACTATAGATTTTACAAAACATGTCTTGAAAACAAAATCACTGGGATAAGAAAAAAAAGAGAAAAAGTTTCCCATTCATTTTGGTGTACCTTTGAAATTAAAAATGTCCACATTCCTTTTGGCATAGTGCCATGGCCTGGTTTTATTACTAAAGTAAACTTGGTTCTAATTTAATTAGTTAATTTATTTTTCCTACTTTTTATTTAAATTTGGTCTACTCTTTAATAAAAATAGAATTAAAAAGGGTGCAAACCAATGATTTTTTCAAAAAAATTTGTTGATTTCTGTACCAAAAAAATATGGATATATATTTTTTCCTAGTGTAAATTCGACTAATTTTGCTATAGTTCTGGAAAGAATTCCCCAGAATTTTCGATTAAATTATTATAAAGTAAACAAATTAATTTAAATTTAAAAAAATCTGTTGCAAATTGCGAACCTTAGTTCTGTGCGAACCTCAAAGCCATGTAAACATTGATGTAATCTGGATCGTTCACGTGTCGAATATCGTGGGTACGTACTGTTGTGGTTCCTTAAAGAAAGAGAGGCTGTGGTAAAGACGAGAGTTCGATGTCCCTTGGATTGTGCGTTTGCGCAGAAGGCAAGAAAGAAGAGAGAAGAGAGAGAGAGAGAGAGAATTCGCGGCTGCTGTGGAGAAGGCGGAGGCGGAGAACGGGTCCTGCGTGGTGCAAAGATTCAAGAGGGCGATCGAGAAACAAAATCCAGCAGGAGCAGCAGCAATGGCGAGTTTGGAGGACGTGTCAAACGAGGATCTGTTCGCGGAATTTCTGAGAAGGATGAAATGCGCCACCAAGGGAGAGAAACGTATCATCTTGATCGGTAAAAGGTTTTGACTACAGTACTGTTCTTTCTCAGCAAGAAGCTTAGCTACGCTTCCCCAGTCTGCATGAGCTTAAACCGTCTGGACTCCAGTCGCGAGACTGTCTGAAACACTATATATGTATGTATGTATAAATTATATGTTTGTGGCAAATCAAGTCTGAAGTTATTAGAGAGAGGAATCGTAGAACAGATTTTCCTGTTGCAAGGTTTTTTCAAGCGAAGTTTATAATGTGCGTCGGGTTGAAAAGGTTTGTGAGGAATTCACGGTGTGCGTTGCGAGAATATTGCAGGCATTTGACCAATAATTCTCGTGATGGCTGTTGCCGGACCTTGGCTGCAGCACAGTTTTCCTGTGCACAATGGTTGACCTGCTGGCCATTTTTCTGCTGGAAAAGACAGGAGACAGAAAGACATTAATAGACTGACTTCACGCTGTTCTTTCAATTGCACGTATGTGCTCTCTGTGCGGCGATTCTGTCTCATGAACATGCATTTTTTCAGATTCTTGGCAACCATGCAGAAAGTGTGGTCGAGAAAGAACGATTTCTCGGATATCCATGTCATACAGGCCTGAGGAGTGAGAATACTGGCTTTCTTCCAAAAACTTGTCACCGGTTTTCATATGGAGAAAGAGACACCAAGAAATGCTCTCGAAACTGTACGGTGCTTCTATATTCTACAGTAAATGTATGCAGAACTGTAGAACTTCAAAAGCTGAGAACTCCGTTTGGTTCAGTGGTGGTTCATGCCGCACCCGAGTCTTGTCTCGCTGTCGATTTAAGTCCTCGCAAAGCCCAAGAGAACAGGGATAACATCAAATGAAAAACAATTCTGTGACCAGCCTCCACTCTTCACATGTAATTCTGTGGCAGTCACAAGACTCCAATGAATTCTGACATGTATCTGAAGTTTGGAAGTTTTCTGTAGTTGAAAAAAAGACTAGTGATTCTTGCAAGAATGCACGTCTGTGTCATGCCACAGGGTATACACTAAACAGGGTGCCTCCAATGTGGGTGAGGGGAGCAAATTTTGATGGCTGTCAGCTTAGGTTCTGGAACCCCTCTTTGGGAACTTGGCATATTTCTCTAGGTGCTTGATTTGTTCAGAGCTGTAGAAAAATAGTCAGTGTTGATTTTATGGCAAAGAGAAGCTGCCCTGTGGATCACTGTCTTTGAGAATGTTGAGAATGCTGTTGCTGCAGAAATTTGTTGTGTTAGAAATGGTCATGGAGCCTACGTTTTCTTGAGTGCTAATGATTTGTGGTAATGCCAAGATTCTCAATTTCAGACTGCATGCTTGGAATGTTCTCGCTCAGAATGTTGTGATAACTTTGACTGTATGAAGTGCCTTACCATCAGAAAAAGCTGTGAGGCTAGTGGGCCCAAGGAGAGATTGTAACATTGGTTGGTAACTTGGAATCTGTGGATGTGACATAAATTCTCCAACGTTCTTGATGACGAGCAGTATCACCTCATCATTCTTTGGATATCCTCACAATCCCATTTTGTTGGCATAAATTATGACAAATAATTTACTATCAAATGTCTCATTGCTATGACAGATTCAGAGTGGAGGAACCAAGTGTTCTTTACCCTGGCACAAACTAAAGCCAGATGTTCTTGGGCATGGATGTACAATGTGACTCGTGGCTGACTGTCATGGTCCGAAGTGCTGTAACTCTCCTAATTTATGGTTGTTGACATTCTCAGGGCCTCCAGGGTGTGGGAAGGGAACACAATCGCCCTTCATTAAGGAGGAGTACTGTCTGTGTCACCTAGCAACTGGTGACATGCTTCGAGAGGCTGTTGCTAAACAAACAAAATTGGGGTTGGAAGCAAAACAAGCCATGGAAGCGGTACTCTTTAATTCTTGCACTCCTTGTATGTCTTCTAGCAGAACAAGAAATCACAGCATCCAGTGTTTTGGGGAAGATTGGAAGATGTACGCTCTAAGTATTCTTCTTCCAGTTATTTTTATGGAGCTCTCTTTGATAATGTAAAGTGTTTGTATGGCAGAAGAATATATATATATTATAACCAGATAATTATCACATGCTTAACAAATGAATTTCCTGGCAGGGACAACTGGTTTCTGATGACCTTGTCGTTGGTATCATCAATGATGCTCTGAAGAGGCCTGCTTGTGCTAAGGGTTTCATTTTGGATGGGTTCCCCCGCACTGTAGTGCAAGCTGAGAAGGTATGTTGGTCACAGGATCAACTTTTGTGCTTCTTGCCCAAGCTTTATGGAAGGCTTGGTGTCTAGCAATAGTAAAAGCCTTATCCATAGATAACCATGTCCCAAGCTTGGGGAGCTTGTCACTGAATTGTAATGTCCTGTGCAACAAGATAATAATCTTAGAGCCTGGATTCTGTACCTTCACCAAAATGTGGATTGCTCCTGTGGTGACAGTGCTGCAAACTTACACTTTAGTATCATATGGATAGATCCCTGTGACTGAATAGATGGTTGTGTTTAAATGTTCTATGGTTCCTTAGTTTCCACTCAGTTCTGAGCCTATTTCTGATGTATTTTGGTGTTTGGGTGTTGCAGTTAAGTGCAATGTTGGCCAAGCATGGACAGGAAATCAACAATGTCTTCAATTTTGACATTCCGGATTCTGTTTTGGAGGAACGTATAACAGGGAGGTGGGTACATTTAGCGAGTGGCCGCTCTTATCACTCCAAATTTGCACCTCCAAAGGTTGCAGGCATTGATGATGTGAGTTCCTCTCTTCCTCTTGTTACAATTCACTCATATAGTCCATCCCATCCTCACATGGTGGGCCTCTCCAGTAATTCAGCTGCTAAGTAGCATTCTCACTGTACATCAAAAGGTATTGGCAAACCTATTCATAGGTTACAATAAACTGATGTACTTTCATTGCTGTCTCATCTTGAAAGACTTTTCTCTGTATCTTGATGCACACAAGAGTAAATTGCAAATTTCAGGTATGGGGCCCAATCTTAACTAAAATGTATTTTGGTTCTCCTTTTTCTGCTAACTCAGCATCATTCAGTAAGGTGGGCACATTGCAATTCTTTGAGGCAGATTACAGGTGAGCCATTGGTTCAACGCAAGGATGACAATGCTGAGGTGCTCCGGAGGAGACTGGAAGCTTTCCATACCCAGACTGTACCGGTAACCTCACTATTAGTCCCTGCAAAGTTACCCCACCTCTAGGTTAGGTGGTTGATTTGTACATCAGCAAGCAGCACCAGTAACATGCACAACTCTGTTGTTCTGTCAGTCCAATTTATTTGACTGTCCTTAGTTGCAAATGACCCAGAATTGCTGTGATTGCTTTGATCTGCTTGATGATGTGCAAAATTGCAATTTCATCCTTCGCTTGTGTCTAAGATATATATGTATGATAAACTTTTTCACTCAAGATTGCTTCCTAATGTAGGAGATGGTAGAGTGCAGGTGATTGAGTACTACACAGAAAAGCACAAGGTAACAACCTTAGAAGCCAATGCTCCCACTTCAGAGGTTTCAAGGCAGATTGAAAGAGCACTTGGCTTCTGAGCCACTGAGGTGAAAAAGTACTTGAGGTGTTGAAGTTTTCTGATTGCCTCCATTACATGCTGCCAGAAGCCTGCAGACATTGAGAGCCTTGATAGGGTAGGACTAATCAGGCAATTGAAAATAAATATTTCATGAATCAGTAGTGTGCCACTTTGTCACTGCTTTCTGTCCTATTAAAATTGACTAGAATCACCCTGCTTGCAGTACTGATGAGGACAGATTTCAGTTGTTCAAGCCATGTGTGAAATACCATCTCTGGCTAATATTCTTCAATCTCTTTATCTTGCTGACCTCCTTGCAACTGTCAGTATTGGAGAGGCAGATGCCTGCACCAAAGGAAACATCCTCTCTTCACCCAAGCATTTGGCTGAATGGTGAAGAATCTCACCTCTTCTTCTTTGCAACCAATCTAGAAGTTTACAGCATGTGTAGGAAATTTCAATTGTCATTATCATCATCAAAAAAGGAGGAAGAAGAATGTGTCTTCTTCTTAACAAGTCTAAACTCTAAACAAGCTCAATGAAGGCCATAGGTGCATTGTCTCCTCTTCGTGGCATAGTGCGAATGATCCTTGTGTACCCACCATTCCTTTCACCATACCTCTCTGGGACCTCAGCAAATAGTGAATGAACCAACTGCTTGTCATAAAGAAACCCTAATGCCTGTCGCCGCTGATGGAGAGTACCCCCCTTTGCAAGGGTGATCATGTGATCTACATACTTGCGCATTGCACTGGCACGGGCTCGCGTTGTCTTAATGCGTCCATGGCGAAGAAGCTCTGTTGTCAAACCCCGGAGGAGCGCCCGTCGCTGATCAGGTGGACGGTTAAGCTTGGGTACTTTTCGACCATGTCTCATGGCAAACCATTTGGTACCATTACTTACCCCAAATGTCACCACACTGAATGAAGAACCTGAAGTTCATTGCACAAAAAAAACAAAGGCTAGTGGTTGTATGTTAGAAGTTGTATCATGCTTTATATTCTAGAAAAAAAAGTTACAAGGAAAATGATCTGCTTGCAGGAAAAAAAAATCTTGTCTCTTAAAAACAAACTGTGAATTGAACTGCTGGTTGTCTGATGAACCTCAGAGCAAAGTTGAAAAACAGATATTTTCACACTCATGTAAAACCATAATAAATCCTCAGATGCTAACCCTAAATTTGACATACCACTTGTCTCTCTTTCTGAGGAATCAGTCCATTAATTGTTATTTCTAATCTCTTTGCACTCCCACAAGCTTTTTCTCTTTCAAAATTTTCATGAATTCTTTTTTGATTTTTCAAGATTTCCTTGGTTTTTTTATTCTCTACGGAGCAGAAGAAGAAAAAAGAAAAAGAAGAACCATTATTCCATCTACTTAAGAACATGCGAAAGAAACCACAGAAAAACTCTGGACCGAAACAGTGAGGAAAAATTTACCCAAAAATAAAAGCAACAAAACAATTGTTTGGAAAATATCCGCAAACAGGAAACCTCTTGTGTGCCAAAAAAGAGGGCAGACGAACGGGGAAAAAGAAACCAAAATCGGAAACCAAAACGAAAACCTATTCAACTTCAAAAAAGAAACAGTAGGGAAAACAAAAACGAAGAAATAAAAATCACAATAACCATTCGAGAAAGCATCGAAGGAGACAGAAACACGGGAGACACAAAACCCTAGAGATGTGAATAATCCTGACCTGTTCTAAGCTTGAGACGATTTTGGTTGCACAGCCCTGAGAAAGCTTGCAGTGCGATTGCCTTCGAGTTGCTGCTTGATCTCACCACCACATTGCTGCTGCTAAGACTTGCACTGTAGAAACTCCTGTTTCTACTACTACTACTACTACTACTACTTCTTCCGCTTCTGGCTGACGAGACAACCACAGGCTGCGCTTTTAATGCCGGCAAAGATGCCTGCAATGAAGCCAAACAAAAACTTGCCGCCATGGCTCCTTTGATTACAGACCCCGTCGACAACAACACACTCCGAAGCTGCAAGGATCTGCAAGGAATGAGAGAATTGGCCACAGGCACCCAGGGAGGCAGAGAGGATAGCAACAACAAAGCCTAATCCAGCGAGAGGGATCAGGAAAGCTTTGGACTAGATAAGGCCCCTACAGCCGATGTCATAATCACTGCAGTGATTTTTTGTGGCGAGTTTTCGCCATTTTGCGAAAAAAAATTTTGGAAAAAGAATATTCTGTCGCAAAATCCCTAATTTTTAGCAGAATAAATCGCCATTGTTTCTTCAAAATCACCACAATTGCCTACAACATGAAAAGGTGCTTAAGATTTTTCTACTTTAATTTTTTGTACATCATCAAGCTCGACCGTCTGATCAAGGGAGGTTGACAGCCCTAATAAATCGCCCTTTATACAGTGGCCTTTTACGAAGGGCATTATGACTCTTAAAATGCCCACCCTTGAAATGTAAAATGCCTCCTCTGATAAGGCTCTATCCTTATTCTGCTGTATAAGAGTGCCTCCAGACACAGTAGGAAATTTTAGGGAGCGCTATACAGTTATTGGAATTTGGGAGAATTATCAAGCCAACAATAGCCAAAAAAAGCAATCAGGGGGATTTGACATATATTGGCTCTCCCCATAGGAAAAGATGATGTATCTATGTTTCAGGATTTTTGAATAAAATTTTGGCTCCATCCTTAAGCAATGTGGCGACGACCACAGTTATCCTTTCTATGATCTTTTGAGACAAATGTAACTTTTGATGGTTGGTTGAATGCAAGCCTAGGTAATAACTTCTCATTTGAAGCCTTGGTATCAAGAAGCATAGCCTAGTTGCTTTTGTTGTAGAGTTTATAGCAGTTCAATTGGAAGCTAAAGTAGCCTCTTGCCTACCAATTTAGTGTGTTCTCTTTTGTTATGGGTTGACAATTTGTAGTATAAAATAGTCTAGGATGCAATGCTTGGAGACTATACCAAAGGATAGTGTTGTTCTTGTGTGTGCAATCTTGCTTGTGGTATCCTTCTCAAAAGTTGTGTTTTTGTTCAAAAGTAACTCCATTCTTTAGTCTCAAATATCTATGGGACTTATCATGATGAGAGGAGTGCTTAGGAGCATGTGTGCCCTTCATGTTAAATGGTGATGAGAATGTGGTTTAGAATTATGTAAAATATATGTGTGCTTTGCAATTGCACACAATTCCCAGTCAAATGCCTCATGCCTATAGGTAAAACTTGTTTCACTTGAATGATATAGTATTTGTGAAATCTCTTTTTGTTCACATTGCAAACAATCAAGTTATGCAAACAAGTTGCCAATGCTATTTTAGATTGTTGCACTTTTCCCCCCTCCAAAAGCAAGGTAATCACAATGTCCAAAATTGTAATTTATTTTGGTCCATGTCTAGTTGGTTGTTTCAAACAACAATGTGGATGTCAGGAACATCAAACTTCTTCATTGGGCACTTCCATGGATACTTTCATGCCTTTTTTGTTCAATTATTTTCACTTGTATTTTTTTCATGAATTGGCTTTCATTGAATGAAATCATGCATTTTGAAAATACATATTTGAAGCTTTCAAACAATTGAGGATTATGTGAAAGGAAGGTCACATTATGCAACTCATGTTTTTCAGCCAATAAATCATTGGCACTCTATTCAATTAACCATTAAACCTTAAACATCTAGATGAAACGCAAATAGGTCAAATTACCTGAACTTAAATTTGGTTCAATATTTTCAATCAATCATTGTTGGATTAATAACATTTATTTGGTTTCTATGTGGCATTAATATGAATGTGGGTTTTTCTTATTGATGGTGGGCATGTGCCACATATAGTTTATGGAATATCAATATCCAATCTACAAGCAAGACCTTGAAAATATTGCCAACTTTGGTTGTTAAAGACTTTTAGTGAAAAATACAAATTATGTATTTGTCTTGAAATCATACAAATTTGAGGACTAAAAGTATGTTAATTAACTAGGCTTTGACTTCTATGTAGCAAAATATTATGAACATAAATGGATACCACTTCTCTAAGATCATGAAAATATGGACATGGATGTGGTTCACACAATCAAGTTATGGTACATGTTAATAACAATGGACTTGCTACTGATTTCAGGCCTATGGAAAATGAAGCTTATATAGGTGTTGGGATTAATTGCACAAAAGAGGTGCAACTTATAAATTTTTTCCATATATTACCATCCTCCCTTTATTGCAACTAGTTTGAACCCCGTGCCTAATGCACAAGTGTGTGTATTTGACGATACATATTACAAAATTACAATTACAAACTACATTTCCAAAACCTCTCTATATACCACATTCCACATGTATTCATCGAGACCCTGGCCACTAAAATTCTTGATGTTTGCACTGCTTGTGACTCGTGAGATAGCAACATACAGTTGACCATGGTAAAAGATCGAAGATGGCAAACATACCCCAACATTGTTCAATGTCTAATCTTGACTTTTGTTGATTGTTATCGCAAATGCCATTCGAACAGGAAATTGATGATGACACAAAACAAATGGTTAATCAGTCCTGGAGGGGGACATGATGATGTGGGGTATGAACACACATTTGCCAACATTGTCCCCTGTGATGATTCCGCTTCAATGACACACTGACCCAATCTCTTGATAATCAACCTCATACCATTGCACAATCCTATTGATTGATTGAGATTGTGCAACAAAAGGATTGGCACACCCACTTTGAGTTCTAGTTTATGATTTGCGATACTGCTAAATTGTAAGGTGTTCAGAAAATCCATTGGATACAATGAATCCATTGAAACTCTTACAACAGCACTTGCACCTTCTTTTGTCAGAACTAAAGAATCTGTGCTCAAGTACGTGTGCAATTCTTTAAATAGCGATTCAAGAATTACATTGTTGACTTCATCAACGTCAATATTTTTAGGGGCCAGAATGTTACGTTGCATAAAATACATGGCATCTCCAAGTGGCGTTAGTGATTCGAATAGATGGTTCGAATTAATCCTCTTAAGTTGCAATCTTCTACTAGTAGCTTCATATGGGATGGAATCTTGATCCAATCTGGATCGACACCTTTTTCTTCTGCAATGGTAGGAAAACTATCGTCTCCAACATTCAAGACCCATTTGGCAAACTCTCGCTGCTCTTCAGAATTGACTGCCATGACTCGCATGTTGATATGAAGACAAAGAATCGTAACATGCTACCAAAGATGCGATTGAGGCAACGAAGCACTAACAATGTCTTCTCATCCTCCCTTGGGAACAACAGGCAAGATCTATCAAAAATCCCCACCAAGGACCACAGTTTTTCCACCAAAGATCTTCTCGGTTGCTTGTGCATCATCTAATTGCATCAAATCACTCAAGGTCCAATCAACAGCTTTGAAAGCTCAGCAATGCATCATCGGTGCCTTATCCCAAATGATAAAATCAGTTTTACGCACCAACTCGGCCACTTTCATCTATTATGTGATGTTGCAAGTCGATTCATTGTGCAGATCAATTGGAATCTTGAATCTTGAATGGGCGATTCTGTTGCCCAAAAGCAACAAAGATGCAATTCCTGATGAGGCAATTGCAAACATGATTTTGCCTTGCCCTCATAGACGGGACAGAAACGTTGCCCAAACAAATGTTTTATTAGTTCCACCACTACCATACACAAAGAACAATTTGCCCTCTTTGTTTGTCACAACATTCAAAATAAATTCATATGCATTACGTTGATCATCATTGAGCCTATCTTCTATATTATCTGCATCTATGGTCAATGAATGTTGATCATAAGCTAACTCTTCTTGGACTAATCGGTTTCCTCCATGAACAAGAAGGACGTAATTAGACTTGGGAAACATTGGAAAATCTTTTAGGCGATGTCCATTATGGATGAAAACTTGATCGATTTCATACAATGCATGATCCTTCAACGCATCTTCAAAAAAGGTAACAACTGGATCATCACGCTTGTGGCGTGTCATTGCCTCAATGTCGTCGTTCAAAGACTCCCAATGTGCATCCCATAGCTATTTGGGATTTGTCACCTCACAAAACATCAACATGGAGGCAAGCATGTCACGGAGTTGTTGTCATGAGGCCCAAAGACCGGCTTCTTCCAAGGCTTGATGCCATTCATTGTCGTTTGCAAGCAAACCCATTGCAATACATGCATCTTTGAATGTGTCGTGCTTTGTGCCATCCACTGTCCACAAATTTTTGTAGGATGTGGCACCTTTGACGTAGTTAAACAACATTCACAAATAATAACGTTCACCCGATGTCGGATGTGCATAATATGTGTGACCAATGGCAAAGCCTCTCTTGCGCATTGTCCATCACTTCAACTTCCGATTCCACACCCATTGCTGAGGAAATTGATCGAACGTAAAGCTTCGTGTAGTTTCCGATTCTTAGTTTGTTTTTAACCATTCTGTCAGCATCGTTCTGGAAATGGTTGATCGTGCTGCCACTTCCTGCACATCATCGTCATCATCGAACATCACCATTTGTTGATTGGGCAAATGGTATTGCAGACGTTCAACGGTAAGAAACTACTCATGCATATCAAACTTAAAGATGTGCCACACTGTTTTTGATGTAAATACACAACGACAGTCGAGATATTTTTTAATTTCATTGGCTTTGACCACATTCCCTTTGGTGGCATTGTCACTCTAACATGAGATCTCAACAATTGCACGATCATGTCCTTTGTAAACGTACTTGAACAAATACTTGACTGCACGAATGTTGTTGCAGACCTCAACATTGATGTGCGCATCATATTTGGTCAACAAATAGACATTGTGCGATACCACCCAACGATTGTCCAATTCAACACCATGAACCAAAACTGTGTGCCCTGTATCTTTGCGTCAATAAACAGGATATCCATTTACATCCGTCATCATCTTGGATTAGAACTTGCATGGATATTATTTTTTACACTTGCCATCTTCCATGCATGGGGCATTTGGAAACGCAACTCCACATGGACCATGCATCATGCATCTAACAATCGTCTCATGGGCCAACCTATTTGTCTCTGGATTTGAAAGTTCAGCACTGATCATGTGGTCCACATCCTCGACCGTGTGTGGCTTGTAGCCTTCAGCAAAGAAGATGAGAATGTGTGCACGCGGCAGCCCACACTTTTGAAACTCAATGACATAGATTTCCGCAATCGTGCGTCCCAAAATATGCTTCTTGTGAATGTCATTGATCAACTCCTTGAGCTTGATTTTGAACACTTGGGTTACTAAATCTGGTCAATCTTGAGGTTGCTATCTGGGCAACAACGCTCTCTTAATCTCAGGCCATTGGGGATTGCAAGTGAATGTAACAAATGTATCCGGGCAGCGGGCCCATCTGCAAATTGCCATGGCATCTTGATAATTATGAACCATGTGACGTGGATGTCTTGTGAAAGAAGATGGCAAAATGATCTTCTGTCTGATGGCAGCAACGCTATTGTCACCTGCAACAATGGTTTCCTAAAGGCCTTAATAGAGATCTACACAAAGCTTTTTCTAATTCAAGCGCAAATACGTCAAGCGAGTTTGTTCGACAGCCGCATAAGCATCCACAATGTATTGTTGCCTCAATCGGCCACCCCAAAACAACACAATGCCATTAGTGTTTTGATGTTGAAGTCGATAATCGTAAAATTTGGCCATTGTCACATTACAATGCTTTATTTGATGTTCAAATTCTTCCACATGGTCTTCATCCAAATCTACATCAGCATCCTGCACAACAACACCATTGAGCGGAATATTCGGATGCCATCCATCTTCACCGTAAGGAAATAACAACAGATAATGTAGAGCCACGTATCCCACATGTAGCTCAGAAATGCGCTGAAATGGGCTAGCTTGCTGAGCAATGACGACGTCACGCCTATCTACAACCTCAGAACCATCTCCTACCATCAATGCAACGACTTCATCGGCTATCAGCACATTACATCGGTGAACATCCTTTGTTTGAGAGGCAATGAGACGCAATTTCAGATCTATGGGAGCACCTTCTATTGCCATCATATCCTTTGCCATTTTGAACACTTTGACATAGGGATTGATATTGTACATCATGGTCAACAATCGATCTAACATTGTTGGATCAAACGATGGCATAACGACATAATGGTTTTTATGTTTACTCTCTGTATCATGAGTGTATAGTTGTGCAAACTGTGGACGTTGTCCTTCGACAGGACACAAGGATCCAATTTTGTGATAAAGTTCACCTTGAATGTGAAAGAGTACGGTCTAGTGCCTCTTGTTACCGACTCATTAACTTTGGCATCAAGTGAAGTGAATGCCAACATCGAATTGTACATGCAAATCTCATCTCAAAATTTGACAGCACTTCTCTCTTTGTTGGTTAAAAAAACTTCCAACTCTTGTGGTGTTGCAAGAAGACTTGGCAATAGAACTTTGCCATTCTTGCAACACAGAGAAAACTATGGGTTGTTGTTGCTCAACTTTGCCAATCATTCTTTAATCCACATTTTCGCATTACAGAATCCACAAATTGTGTCCATTTCTCCACAATCCCATCATGCTGGGGCTGATGCGTCTTCATCTCCAAACAATTACAATGGCCGAGCCGACTCTGTACATTGCTTGGCACACCGTTTTCTTTACAGGCAATTGTGACGTTCACATGCATATTCTGTCATGTTTTCATTGAATTCTGTTGGAACATTAATATGTTGAACAAGATTTTCCAAATAGTCAATTTGGTCATCATTCTGTTGAGCTTCTGGTTGTTGGCGAAAGGCCGCCAAAGCTGCCAAAGCACTACCATGCTACGCAATGAGTGCACGCATACGTTCTTGTATGTCTTTAGGCATTGTGTGGATAATCAAGACAACAAACTATGTGCAAAGTGTACAACTCCCTTGTTGATGCAAATTGCACTAAAAGAATTCTACTAAAAAAATCAAGAGAAACAGAAACATATAGAGACAAAAACAAAGACAAAACCTTACTTGCAACCACCACCATGTGAAATGCAAAGACCTATGTAGCCTTCAGCACTTTTAATTTAGTGCAGTCAGTAACTTGCTACCACCACCATGTGAAATGTAGAAACATGTGTAGCCTTCAACACTTTTAGTGCAATCAATAACTTGGCAATGTTTACCTCCTCATGCCAGATACATAACCCTGATCGACCTCTTGTAGCCACAAGGTTCAATACTCACTTGAACTAGAGGGTAGGTCTAACCATCATGAGGAGCATAGTTGTTCCTATTTGCTATCTTCTGATCATGAAATTGCAAATTCCCACACACAATTGCATTCTCTGCCATCACATGTTTGTCTATAATGTGTGTTTCTCCTTTGGTATTCAGATTAGCATGCAACATGGAAGCTTAGAATTTTTTTCTAGCTCAAGATGACAACCGACATGATACAATGAAGATCTAGATTTTATATCTCTTAGTCCCCAGGAATTCTGAAACTATTGATTAATGTAGCATGGTATGTTTTGGTCATCATTTGTGGTCTTACACCAAATATGCATTCCTCTTGTCCTTTTTGCACTTTGTCCAAGGGGTTTCATTTCTTTCTATCCTATGCTACAAAGGTAGGTACACACATTTTCCTTTGCTTTCTCCAAGCAAGTACAGCAAGTAGTGACACGGATGACATGCACCCAAGAGAATTCTATATGCCATCACAGTTGGAGCTTACTGTCATGATGTTCCAGGCAAATACTAATGGTGGGAAACTACATGGTTCTTTCCAACAAGAAGAAAGAAAAACAGGTGGGAGGGGAAAGGAAGTGACAGGTGCAGATTCCTTAGCATTCTATTGAAGGTTGAAACAATTGCATTTTTCATCCAATGTCCCTTATGGTCATACCCTCATGGGCAACATATACTCTTGCTCAATGTACTCAAGATGGTGGCAATATTACAAAACCCTGAACCTAAGGAAGATGGATGGTTTATTAAAGTGGGAACCCCATGAAAACGGTATAATCACACCTGAAGACATGTAATTCAAAGAATCTACACTGCTACTAGAGCCACTGCCTCATCCAAAGCTACAACACCAGGAAAAACCTTGCCTTCAAGCAGCTCCAAACTTGCACCACCTCATGTTGAGATGTGGCTCATCTTGTCTGCCACACCAACCTTCTCCATTGTAGCCACTGAATCTCCTCCAGCAATAATAGTTGTCACACCTTTGCCACTCAGATCTGCCAGCTTGTTGACAATTGCCTGTAGTGCACACCAAAGTTAATGACCAAACTATTTTAGGTTCCATTAACACACTTCTATGCCTCCTATGATGGTATAGACCCTTGAGAAGACCAAACACATTCCCCCAAAAATAACTAGATGAGGTACAATTTCTTGCAAAGATGATAACAATATTAGTGTAGAGCAAAAGAAGCCACAGGTTGGTTCCATCACAATGTGTTTTCTTACTTCGTAGCATCACATTGTAGAAATTTGTGGGCAGGGGATCAAACCTCAAGATGTTAACTTTCGTAGCAATCGCCACATGGAGTAAAGAGCACATGAACATAATATATATATAGAGTGCAAATGACCACCTCAGAACCCTAAAACCCTAATACAAAACCCTAAACTTCTTCCAATCCCTTAGATAGGGTAGCAAGAAGGAAAATGACAAACTTCACTGAGGAATTCAGCAAAGATGTACTTCTTAACCCCCGACCACTTACTCTAATTTTTTTATGTAGTGAAAAAAGGAAGTTGCTAGGTATAATCTTGTTCTTCCTTCTTCCTCATCTTGATATTGAAGCTTGCGAAAGAGAGAGAGAATGGTAGCAAAGAAGCAATGGGGAAATTCAAAGGGATGGCATGTCTTTTTCTTTCTTTCTTTCTTTTTTCCTTGCTGTGTACCTGCCTGAGCTAGCGAACTTGAACAACTTCCCTATGTTAAAAAAGATGATGAACGCCACCTCTGCATCACACAACACTACAAGCTCGTGTGCCTTTTTCAATAGAGCACCGCGGCACTTGGAGAATGTGACTTGCATGCTGGTGGGATTTTCAATCCTCTTGATTTCTATCTTCCCCCGCCCCATATCCTCCTCCTCCTCCTCCTCCTGGCGAAGCGGATCCATGGTCTTTGTCCTCCTTCAACAAACGGCAAACCATTACAAACCTTGTATTACGCTTTCCTATCTTTCTTCTTCCTCCTCCCTTGCTCCCCCTCTCTCTCTCCCACCACCACCACAACACCTGCTCTCACACATCTAACCGGCAACCTGCCTGCCTACAAACCCTAAAACCCAGCTAGATGGCCTCCTCCCCTCCCCCTGCCACCCATCTTTTCTGATTCTCTATAACCGCTTCATCATCGTGTCACAACAACCGCAGCTATGACCTCATTTTCTTCATCTTCTTGATGGATGGATGGATGGATGGACGGGTGATGAAAAAAGCTTCACGACGTCCTTTAGTATATAAGATTGAATTAACATCTTGTTAGCATACAATCATATATGTTGTACATCCTAAAAAGTTTTTAACTATTTGGAGGGTATAGATCCATGGTGTTTCTTGCAAATGTGCAAGTGGCAAGAATATACTTATAGTTTGAATGACATTGTTGTGGATACAAGTGGGTTTCTTGGTAGTTTGTTGTATGATAAAAAGTCACTGCACCAAGTGTTAAATATCATTGGTAACTAAACAAAAACGGAATGTGCCATGCTTTGTCTAGAAGAAGGTCTTTCTTTAACTTCATAAGTGGTAAATAAGTATGTCATGAAATGTTCATTAACTATAGATGTACATAATTATGAACAATTGTTTCTTTTAAGTGGAATTCTAAAAAAGACCACTAAAAACCTTTTGTATATTTTAATTCATTATTTGTCTTTAGATGGTGACATTCTTTCAAAAAAGTTAGATCTCCTATGGATTAGACTTTGTCTTCGGACATGAAGGACTAGAGTCTTTCAAGACAATATAAATTCAAAACAAAATTCCAAAATATGTCACGTATATTAAAATAGCTTGGGAAAATCATAATTGTGTTTGACCAAGATTGGTATTAGGGAGGAACAACCACAAGTTCCATTTCAAGATGGCTTTTTGAAACATGTGGCATCTAATATCTACAAACTTGCAAAATTTTATTCATCTTTAACAATCTTTCGTTATTTTAAATTTGATATTTTTTATTCCATTCAAGACTAATGTTCATTTTTACAAATTGCTTTGGAAATTCTACAAAAGAAAGGAATATTTTAACAATTTTAATAATTCGAAAAGAATGTGATCGTCACTTGCAATAGGCACTTCCTAAGGTCCTACATATTCATGTGCAAGTCAATTTTACAAATGATACTATTGTGGTGTGAGTATGGTGTACTATTAGAATTCCTAATTTTTAACTAAATTGTTTTGTAAAAACGTATTCATTTTGGACAGGTGTCAAAAAAACCTCTAAGTCATTTTGCACAAGTTGTTTTGAACCTGTCCATTGTGATTAGGTTGTGTATTTTTTGACCAAGCCTAAGTTGGCATTTTTGACTAGTCATTTGAACTAATCAATTTGACGAGTCAATATAACAGTCAAATGATTTTTTGATTAGTCAAACACCATTTTGATTAAACAAATGTCATGTGGCATTTAAATATGGCCACCTAGGTTAACCCACATGGCATCTAAACATTGGCCTCCTAGGCTATGCCACATGGCATTTAAACATTGACCATTAGGTTATGCCACGTGGATAGAACCTAAACAACCTAGATTAAACCTAAAATTAGATACCTATTCTTAAGGTCCCTATGTCTAAGAACTTACAACCTAAACTCCTAGGCCTAGGTCTAAGAGCCTATAACTAGCAACTAGGTAGAGAAGCCTAAAGTAGGCTAATGCAACCTAAGTTATGACTTTTACTAGGCTTAAATGTACACCACCTAGATAAAGCCTACACCTAGACAACCTACATAGGAAAATTTTAGTTCATTGTGAATTTGGCCTAAGGTTGAGCCTTTTCAATCAGCTCATCTCAATTTCCTTCCTTTTAAAAATATTTCTTATTTCTTGGATGCTTATGGTGCATCTATTTATATTGTTCATTATTTGGAAAGGATGACAAACAATATGGGACAAAATTTTGGGAGGGAGAAACATTTTCATGTCCACACAACACCAAAGCCTTTTAATTCACACAACATTATTCCTAAATAATTATGTAAGATACATAAATTAAGTAAATAAATAAATAAAAAGGTAAGTAAATTTGTATGTTAATTAAGTTAAAATATAAATTAATAATAAGTAGTATCTAGTTATTTAGTTATAATTAATAATTACAACCAAATTATAACTAATCCTTACAAATTTGACTTAATTCATTATACATTATCAACAATGTATTTGTAATGATTAATGTTTAACTATTTAATTACACATTCATTAGTGTATTTTAGGTAAATAACTAGTTAACCAATTAGTAATTTATCATAAGTATATAAATGGCTTGCCTTAGCCTATATAACTAAGATATTTAAAGGCTAAAATGTAGGTAATTAAATAGGTGGAGTATGTATAAATAAGTACACCTACATATAAGCTAATTGTATTTAAGTTATTTAGCCACATACTTACATTACATAAATTAAATAGGTGGCTAATTTAACCTAGGAAAAATCAATTATGAAAAAATTAATGATTGGTAAAATAATGTCTAAACTAACCACAACTGAAGTAATATGCAACATGTTCAAGAATATGCATAAGAACAAAATGAACAACAAGTGCAACCTATGGGAGATGAACTTGTGAATGCACCAAACATGGATGCAACATAAAGGGGAGAAATCAATGAACACATCAAAATGTAAAAAAACCAGTTGTGTAGAAAAACCCAATAGCGTTCTCAACCACTCATAAAGAAACACCACAAACAATAACCCAACTGAGGGTGGTGAGTGTTCATAATGATGATAATCATGAACCTATTCAACTATTTAATGAGGTCGTATTTGTTCAATAACCATGGCAATTTGTAACCCCAGGTTACAATCTACTTGGAACCGATGCATTTACACCAATTACAACATCCATTTTTTTCAAAACCAACCATCACATACCAACATTCATTTGGTACCCATTAATTTAAAAATGGAACGACTTCACCTACTCAATAAGTTGGAGCAGCTTCGTCATGTCGACTGAAAACTGTCTATTCAATTAGTTTTTATAACACATGTAGAACCTATTGAACCCATAGCAACACCCATAATTGTTCGACAAGGAATTATTTATCCACAAGGCACTAGGCCAGCAAGATCAGTATCTGGTCTAGGTGAAAGATCACAAGTTCCACATCATAGATTGGTTTCAGGAGGAAATCAAGGTGTTGGAATTGTGACCTATTCATATTGTTATCAAATGGGACATGTGTTCAATCACTACCCATTTGTTGATGATAGATTAAGGTAGTTACTTAGGGAGGAGGTCATGAATACTCATCAACCTATTCTTCTAACCACTACAATAACAATACCTAATGTGTTTATATTAGTAACTCAAACAATGAATCCTAATATAGCTCATGCATCAATACCTATTAACTATCAAACAACTTGGTCACAACCTATTACACCAATTGTACCAGGTAAAACCAGTATGCTACCTATTGCAATATACCCAATGTGGTATAATGTTATACCCCCATTTGTGCCTCTAGATCTTAGTTTGTATCCAACATATCCAACTTGAACAAAAGGATTTGATTCCTTGATCTTTAGGAATTATACAAGTTATGTGCCTAAAAATGTGTACCCAGTACCTGAACAACCTATTATACCATTAACATATATACCAAACTATATTGGAAATCAGTTTCCTATAGTGGATCAATTAATGACTAGTAAAAAGAAACAACATGTTACTGCATTACTGCCAACCATTGTACAAATTACTACTAGTTTACCAACTTATGTACCCAAAGGTTTTGATCATCAACCACCGGATGGAAAACAACTTGGAGATTCACCTAGAGGATGTTTACCTAGAGGAGATCAGTTGGGAAAGCCACCTTTTAATCCACCTATTGCATCCTTTGGATGGTTAGCACCTAACCCACGTATGTTGTGGTAAAACTGGTCATTTAGTGGAAACTTGTCATAACAAGAAAATAGAGGTACTAGTTGTGCTAACTATTACAATTAAGTTTATAGAACCTATAGCAGGGACAAAAACCCAACCTATTAAATCAAGAAAAATACCTATTTGTTATCCCTATATAATTTGTTTTAGCATAGAACATAGATCTAGAGAGTGCCCTAGAAAAATTGAAGTATAAAACATGTTCAAAATTAAATATGTTAATTCTAATGCCACAACATCACCTAAACCGCCTTAAATCAACAATGTGCTAGTTAATGTTGTAATTGTTGTACCACTCATAGTCAATAGCTGAAACAACATGTATTCAAGGAAAGGGAGTTGGTTAAAACTAAAAGGGTTGAAGAATGGCAACAAGAAGAACGTCTATGGATTCTTTCATTAAAATTGTTAGACATCTACAACATAGCGGGGCTGAAAAACAACCTGCTTCTATCAATGAATGTCGCAACCCCACTTTTGAAAGAGTGTGAGGATGACACTCACACTCCCGAAATGGGGACTTGGGAGTCCTTTGGGACTCCCAAAACTTCAGAGTTCAATTGCAAGGGTCAAAACACCTCGCCTTGAGTCGTTCCTTATATCATTGGAAAGTTATCAAAGTGTAAATGTCAAAAATGTCCTCGCATGAGCCATTTGGACATTTGTAGCACAAGTTATGGCAAAAAGAAAGGCTAGGAATCAAACTAGCAGTTTGACTCTCGACCACTAAAAGTCAGGAATCGACCCAACCTCGGCATGTGCAAGTGGAGTGCGACACACCGTTGGAAAGTTCTCAAGGAGAGCTACAAGTTTGCTTTAGACCTCATCCCAATTAGAGGACTGAGCAAAAAGTTATGAACTCGCAAAGTCCTATAAATCCAAACCAGGACAATTTCGGGACTCCTTGTTGGGAGTCCCATGACAAAAAGCCATTCGGATGTAGGTGCCATGGAGAGATGCAGAGAATACTATATGGGGGAAGGTGGTGGCTTCCCTTGAGTTTGAGCCGTGGTGAATCTTGTGAGTCCACGGTTGCTCGTGGTTTGTCCTAACATTAAAGGTGCTCCAAAATGTGAACTAACCAACTTGTTGGTTGGTTTGATACAAGTTCAAGTAAGTAACTAAAGCTTGTCCCTCTTCCTAGTCCCATCCCAGAGCTTCAACACACCCCTCTACCCCTTTTAGTGCAGAGAGATGGGAGTGTGCCTCGAGTTCCAAACAATTCCGTTGTTTGACTAACTACGACCCAACTTGGGTCCAACAAGGAACTTGGGAGCGCGTCAATGAGGGCTCATTGCAAAGTATTTGGGCTAGATTGCCTAATAACCCAACCACAATTCAACCAATTATAAGTAATTGAACAAGTGAAGTGAATCAATAACATGTCATTTCAGAACATGTTATTATAGAGAAGACTTTAAAAGAAATTCTAAGAGAACTTGAGACAACTATTGCAAATGATTCTTGATATCAAACGTTACAATTTTACCCCAATACCATCAAAATCTACTTTATTAGAATCAATAGTTGCATCAGTTGCCATTTATCATCAAATGGCAATAATACATGTTCAAGTAGGGAAAAACTTCATTGAAGACATGCTTTTAAATGGTGGTTTTGGAGTTAATATTATTATGAAGAAACTGAGTGTACAATTAGGTCTGTCAAAACCAAAACCTGCACCTTATAACTTGAATATGGCTGATTAAACCATTGCAAAACCCTTAGGATTGATTAAGGATCTTAGAATTCTTGTTCATGGAATTCCTTACGAAGTGACTTTTATTGTAATTCAAAGTAGTGTGTTAAACTCTAACTACTTTATGTTGTTAGGTCATCTTTGGTTAAGGGATGTTAAAGTGTTTCATGATTGGGGCAATAACACTATTACTATACAAGGAGCCAATATAGTTAAAATCATACATGTTACTAAGAAACTTGGACCACCAACCAAATGTCCAAAAGTATTAGTTTGTTATAATTTCCATTTTGGAATATTTGACGAAGAAGAGGATTTGATGTTTGCCACAAAACCATGACTGTTTTCAATAACAATTATAGTTGTCCCTACATTAGTTTAGTTAGATCAACTGTTAAGTTGATTACATTAGCAAGTTTGAATATAGTTGGATAGGTTAATAAACCTACTAAACATGTGTCTAAGCCACATGTTTCGTTTGATGTACTTGTTAAACCGGTACCTGTATGACTTGTTAAGATAACTATAACCCTTTAATACTTTCCAACAACATTTATCAGAGACATTTTTCCAACCTAAAAGTGGGAAAAATGGAGATTGATGAGACGCTTACTCGAATCAAAGTTCAAAACCTTCGCATTACAAGCTAGATTATCATTTGAAGAAGAACAACTGACCAAGATCAATTTGGGTTTTGAAGAAAAACCTACAACAAGTTAGAATCAATGTAAATATAGAACTTGCTATCAATTATCAACTAATTGAATTACTGAAGGAGTTCAAGGACATCTTTGCCTAGACTTATAAAGATTTATAAGGGATACTTCTTGACATAGCTCAACATGGGATTAAATTTGACAAATCGATAACACCTACTCATCAAGCAAGGTACCAATTAAATCCTAATTATGTAGCCATTGTCAAACATGATATTGACAAATTGCTTGCTGCAAGTTTTATTAAACCTATTGAAAAGGCTATTTGGTTATCACCTATAGTTGTAATGCCTAAGAAAAATGGAAAACTTAGAATTTATGTGGACTTTAGGAAGCTTAATGTAGCTACTAAAAAGGACCCATACCTGTTACCTTTTACTAATGAAGTTATTAACATTGTAACTGGACATGAGGTTTATACATTTTTAGATGGTTTTTTTAGATACCATTAGATTTCCATAACATTGTAAAACTAGTACAAAATAGCCTCTGTTATTGATTGGGGGGTTTTTCTATGGGTTGTAATGCCTTTTGGGTAAAAAATGAACCACCTACCTATCAAAGGGTAATCACCAAAGCTTTTCGTGAATACATTGATGTATTCATGAAAATCTGTTTAGATGATTTTATTATTTTTAGTGACCTATCCAGTCATCTGGAAAAGTTCTTTTAAAAATGTAGAGTGTATGACATTAGTCTGAATCTAGATAAATGTGCATTTATGGTATGCTCTAAAATTATTTTAGGATTCATAGTCTCCATATAAGGGAAATCACCATAGTAGTGACATACGAAATACGCATATTTTTCGAAGGTGCTAAAAAAGAAGTATTTTCAAGTATTTTAAAATTTGAAAATGTGAATACGTGAAATACGTGAATACGATGAGCAAAACGTTGAACAAGCTGAGCTTAAGTTGTGCCCAAACCCAAAGACAACGATGATCAAGTATTTTCAAGTATTTTCAAGTATTTTTTAAAAAGCCCAAAAAAACGTATAATACGCGTATGTTTGAATCGAATTGAGAGTATGTCACTACTATGATAAACATGGGACCCTATGGTCGTTGAAAAACTACAAGTTATATACTTTGTGTATATTGATTTTATTCAATCTGCTTCATCTAATAGTTAGATCAAAATAATTTTGATTCAAAATGAACTTTGAGTTCAAAAATGTTGTGCAGATTTTAAGTTATTTTACTTATGTTTAGGATAACCAAAGGATGCCATCAAGGTTTTAACTTATTGTGTACTATAATACTTATTATACATCACCTTTTTTGAACGAAAATGGTTCAGCCTTAATGTGTTTTCACCCCATCCATGTAACGCTACTTGATTTCTTCCCAAGCCTATTGGCATTTTGCTGTCCACTCAAAAGCTTCTATTTTTTGTAATAGCTTAGTAATGGGAGCCATGATAAATGAAAAATCTTTAATGAAACGCTAGTAGTATTGCACCATGCCATTGAAAACCTAAATGTCCTTAGATGTTTTTGGCATATGCATGTGAACAATAGTCGAAATTTTTATCAAATTTGGTAGCTTGCCTTTTTTGGATACCAAATAACCCGATATAACACTTGAATGCACGAGGAACATGCATTTTTTTAGGGTTCAAGCTAATACCAAATTATCTACATTTTTGAAGCATAAACATAGCTTTGCTAAATGGGTGTCTAAATGGTTGAACGCATTGAAGTCATCTAAGAATAATTTAGTGAATAATCCAAGATAGTCCTTGAAAGCCATAATCACCACTTGTTAGTAAATTGGTGGAGCATTCTTGAACCCAAATGGACGACTACCCATATGAATGCTCCCCAATTAGTGACAAATGTAATCTTGTACTTGTTTCTAGGGGTGATCATGATATTGTGATAACCAAAAAATCCATCCAAAAATGAATAGATTTCATGACCCACTACTTCATCCAAAAATTCTTCGATAAAAGGTAAAGGGTATGGATCTTTCTTGGTTGTAGCATTGAGTTATCAAGAATCCACGCAAATATGAAATTTGCCATTTTTTTCGATATAACAACAATTGGCGATGACCAATTAGCTTCCTCCACTAGGGAAATGAAACATGCACTTAAGAGTTTGTCTAAATATTGCTTGATTACTACAAGATAATTTGGGTTCATTTGGTACCTTGTTTGATGAATAGGTGGAATGGTTGTGTCAAACTCAATGCAATGTTGAACAATACGTAGTGGGATTCCCTTGAAATTGGTATAATTCCATGCAAAAATGCCCATACATTCTCAAAGTAATGCTTCAATGCTTGTAGTAATTGATTCATCCAATGTTGCATTTAGTTTTACTGTTTAAGGGTTGATAGTTACCAAATCGAAGATTCTTATCTAGTGATCCTTAGGTAACGTGCAACATGCAATATCCAAATCTTGCACTATGATGCAAGTTGGGGTATTGATCGTAAGATCTTTTATACCAATTCGTTTGGTAATAATGATTTATTATTATTATGACTCGTATCGTAAACAAATCAAGGTTTTGCTACAAAAAATACATTTCTTCTTTTTCATTTATAACTCCCTTCGTCAGATTGTAACACAATAAAACCTTAGGACATTTGGTATTACTATCCAAGTGTTTGGTCACAATTATGGTTCACATCATTCCATTGTCTTCAATGATGATCAAATTGTTCCTTCGATCATAGGTGACATGGGCATTACACAACTAAGGTTGGCCTAATAACATTGAATAACCGAAATCCAAAACATTATTCTTCTTTACCACGAACATTGCAATATATGGAATCCCATGGATTTAGATTTTGAAATCCTTGATTAATCCAACTGGTTTGGTGATTGTTTGATCCACCATTCGAAGGTTATATAGTGTTGGTTTAAGGCTAAGTAGTCTTAAGCCATTTTTGGAATTCTTTTATCATGATGTTCATGTTGGATCCTCCATCCAATAGGGTGTTTTCAATATTGTTCCTATCCACTTGAACCTATATCACAACTATGTGAAGATTGATCACCATCATAGTGATAACTGTTAACAAATAGGAGATCTATTCAAGTGTAAACATAAATCTTTATTGAAAGAAAACTAAAACACGATGTTCACAACACAAAACATAACATCAAGAACTCCTCAAGGTTCTTGTCACATGAAATACACAAACTTTTGTAATGAAGAAAAGAGGAACAAACCATCAACACCAAGGTATTTAACTACAAGACCAAACCACAAATAACCAAACTAATATAAGTAAAGAAAGTGATTCAACCTTATGAAAGTAACCTAGTTACTTTCGAATTCCAATAACTAATGAAACCTAACTAATTAAACTTGAATTCTCAACACTCCCCCTCAAGCTCAAATCCACTTCTAATACACCAAACATTTTTCGAAACTTCTTTAGCTTGTTTGTACCTAAACCCTTTGTGAAAATGTCAACAACTTGATCTTCAATACTGACATGAATGAAGTCAATTTCTTTTACTAAAACTTTTTCTCTAATAAAGTGGTAGTGCACCTCAATGTGCTTTGTTCTAGCATGATAGATCGGGTTGTTAGCAAGTAGTATGTTATTGATGTTATCACAATAAATGACAATAGGAGCATCCACTGATTGTCCCAAATCTGAGAGTGGTTTCAATAACCAAATTACTTCACATGCAATAATTGCTTCACTTCTATATTCTGCCTCTGTGCTTGATAATGCAATTGTTGGTTGTTTTTTACTGCTCCAACTAACATCACCACTTCCAAAAGAAAACATGAAACCACTGGTTATCTTCTATTTGAAACATTGCCAACTTAATCAACATTCGTGTATCCATGTACTTGTAACTAGTTCTTGGTTTCATAAAAAATTCCACACTACAAAGTATGTTTTATGTACCTCAATATGTGCCTCACTACATCCAAATGTGGCTTTCGTGGTGTTTGCATGAATTGACTCACCACTTCAATCGCATAACTCAAACCTAGCCTTGTGATGGTCATGTAAATCAAACTCCCCACTATGTGTTTGTACATAGTGGTATCTTCCACAAGGTCTCTTTCATTTGCATTTAACTTCTCATTTTGCTCCAATGGAATTGAAATGGGTTTGCAACTCGTCATCCCATATTTGGACAATTTGTTCAAGGCATATTGCCTTTGTAGTAACCATATCCCTTTGGGGGATTGGATTACTTTAATGCTGAAGAAGTAATGCAAATCTGCCAAATCCTTCATCTCAAACTTTTGTTCAGAAACTTCTTCAAATCAAAGATGTCTGCATCACTATCTCATGTGATAATCAAGTCATCAACATAGATAACTATGACAACAATCCCATGATTTATCTTTTTCACATATAGTGAAAAATTTGCATTGGATGTTTGAAATCCATTTGTGACAAGATACTGACGTATCTTGTTTGACCAAACTTTAAGTGTTTGCTTCAAGCCATACAAAGTTTTTTTCATCCTACAAACCAAATTAGGATGTATTTAATCCACATAACTTGGTGGTTGTTCCATGTACATTTCTTCTTGTTAATCTCCGTGAGGAAAAACATTCTTTACATCCATTTGATGTAATGACCATCCTTTTGATGTTGCCATAATAATGATTACTTTTATAGTTGTCATTTTAGTAATCAAACTATAGGTCTTCTCATAGTCTATGCCATAAGTTTGGGCATAACCTTTGGCAACCAATCTTGCTTTGTATCCGCTCACAAATCCATCTGCATTGTGTTTAACTTTGTACACCCATTTGCACCCAATTGTTTTCTTGTCCTTTGGTAAAGTTACCAATTCCCAAGTAGCATTAGCATCCAACACCACAATCTCTTCATCCATGGCATTATCCCATTTAGGGTTTCCAACTAACTATTCAAAACAAGTGGGTTCAACCTCTTGTATAACTTTCACCATGTATGCGTAATGATGAGCTACAAAGCCATCGTATGTGAGTATTTGTACAAGGCACTTGACTTGTGTGGATCTTCATATTCCATTGTTGTTGTTAGGTTTTCAAAGCTTTCTTGGCCATCCGAGCTTCGGGAGTAGTAACTAAAAGGATTCTTGATTCTTCACCCACATTCTTTTTTGAATTGCTTGATTCATCATCTACATGAGGATTTCTAAATGATGTTTGGCAACTACCATCTACAATGTTTGAAGATTTTAATCTTCCTTTCCATGGGGTGCTACTGGACCCATTAATTGAAAACTTTTGTGGTCCATTAATTAATTGTGATTCTTGTTCCACATTTGATGAAACATCACCATTTTTAGCCTCTCCATCTTTTGGTATCTTTAGTGGTGAGTACCAATTAACCATCTCATCAAATACATCTTTACTCACTTACAACTTCCGAGTGGAAGGGTTGAAACATCTATATCCTTTTTATTTTAAAGAATATCTAATGAAGATACATTTTCAGCTTTTGGATCTAGTTTTGATATTTTCTCATGAGGAACATGCATGTATGCAATGCAACCAAACACTTTGAAGTGTGAGACATTTGGTTTCTTGCTTGTGAGTTTTTCTTTAGGTGTCATGCCATGAATTGCTACCGTGGGTATTCGATTCATGATATAGACTACAATTGCTATATCACTTGATGCTCACACCCTTCTCCTTCTCCACCATTACTTTGAAATTCAAAAAATGTTGAAACACTTCACCTTTGTGTTTCATGAAATAGACCCACATTTTCCTTGTGTGGTCATCAATGAAATTCACGTAGTACTTGCATCCTCTAATGGATTCTATCTTTGTGGTCCACACATATGAGTGGATCATTTCCAAAGGTTTGGAACTTACATGAGTTGTTTGAATTAGGAATGGATGCTTAGCTTGCTTCCCCAATTGGCATGCTTCACTAACTTTTGACATCACCTCTTCTGTTCCAAATTTAGGAAGACCTTCAATAAGAATTTGTTTTTCCATTAGCTTAAGATGTTGAAGATTAACATGGCCAATTCACTTGTGCCAAATTCCAATGTCTCCAACTCCTTTCCCATGTGTGAATAACATGGAATTCACCTCAGGCATGTTCGCATCCAAGGTGAACATTCGTCCATTCCTTTCCCCTTTGGCAATCAATTTGCCTTGGTTCTTCATGTCTTCCATAAAACATCCATTTGGGTTGAATGTCACTTGTAAACCTTGTTTCACCATTTGGCCTATAGAGACTAATTTTTTTTGTTATGGTTGGAACATGAAGTACATCTTTCAAGTATTTTGTTTGCTCATCTTGCATGGACAATGACACCTTGCCAATTTGTGTGATGGGATGTGTAGTGTCATCACTAATTTCCACAAACCTTAGTGTTTTCAAATCCTTTGTGTCTCTAAACCATTCTCCATGACTAGTCATGTGGTTTGAAGCTTTAGAATCCACATACTATACATTATTATTTGATACACCTCCTATCATTGAATTTGCCATGTGTTGCATCACAAACAATTGCTCGTCACCTTGATTACTAGTTGATGCATAATTCCTTTGTTGTAACTTTTAATTTCGTGCATCATGCTCCCTTTTAAAACAATTATTTGCCATGTGCCTAGGTTTATCGCAATAATAGTAATTTGAATCGTTATTTAGTTGTTGACCTCGATGACTTCCACCATGACCTCCACGACTTCCTCTTTCTCTAAAGTTTCTTCATCCACCTCCATGAAACTACCTTTCATGTTAATGATGTCCACCATGCAAGCTTTTGTGTTGGCCTCGAAATGAGGTTTTAGCACCTCTATCACTACCTCTATTAGAATTTGAGTAGAAAACACTTTCTTGTGATCCTCCATTGGATGAAGTACCAAAAACTCTCATCTTTTTACTTATAAGCAGGGTTATTAAGTCTTGGAAATCGAAAAATGTTTCTCCAACTATAATCAAAGTATGAAATTGGCTATAGTGTTTTCCAAAACCATTCAAGGTCATGGCCATTAGATCTTCATCATCTACAACGGCTCCTATAGATGCAAAAACATTTGCAAGGTTTTTCACCTTTATAGAATAGTCACTAATGTTCATCTTGTTTTTCTCTAGATTATGCAATTCTTACTTGAGCTGCATTTTGCGAGCTTATGCATTGGTGTTATACATCTTCACCAATGTATCCCGAGCTTGCTTGGGTGATTTTGCATCTTGAATATGCATAATCATGGAATAAGACACACTCATAGAAAATTAATATAAAACTTTCCTTGCTTTTTCATGCCAAGTTTTATTGGCTTGAATTTGTTGTTGTGTGGGGTTTTTTGGGAGAGGAGGTTTTATCTCATCACTAGTTAGGAATTCCCAATAACCTTTCCCCATCAAGAAATTCATAATCTTAAATTTTCACACTTGGAAATTGTTCTTGTTTAATTTTTCAATTATAATTTGTGAAAGACCGTTCGCCATCTTTCAAGGCAACACTCAATGTCTTTTTGGGGTTTCACAAATTATTTTAATCCCTTGGGTTTCTAGGATTGGGATTAGGGTTAGGGTTCGGGTTGAACAAGATGCACCTTGCCTACATATGTATGTCTTGAGTATTATACAAAATTCTACACTATTCATAGGTTTTACGTATATGTACATATTTCGTATAATATGTTGTATGGTATTATATACATGATTGCATACCAAACTTTTGTATGAAGGTCTTTGACGCACTCCTAAGTTCCTTCTTAGACCCACTTGAGGGTCCAACTACGTTGAATTGTAGAAAGTTGGAATTTGGGAGCCGCTCCCGACTTCCAGCACTAAAGGGGGGTAAGAGGGGCGTGCTAGAAGTCTCGGGATTAGACTAGGAAGAGGGACAATTATGTTGTTACACAATCCTGCATCCAAAACCAACCCCAAGTTGGTTAGAACTCATTCTGCATCCATTTGGTGTTGGGACAAACCACGGGCAACTTTGGACTCACTTGACTCACCACAGCCTGGACTCGGGGGAAGCCACCACCTTCCCCCATATAGTATTCTTTGCGTTACTCCGCGGGAGCCACATCCGAATGGCACTTTTCCCGAGATTCCCGAGGAGGAGTCCCGAAACTGTCCCGAATTGGACTCTCGGGACTTTGGATACTCATATCTCCCGGCTCCAACCTCCAATTGGAGCGAGGTCTAAACCGAAGTTGTAGCTCTCCTTGAGAGCTTTCCAATGCCTTATCGCACTCTATCTGCAGACGTCAGAAAGGGGTCGATTCCTGACTTTTAGTGGTCGAGAGTCAAACTGCCAGTTTGACTCCCGGCCCTTCTTTTGCCCATAACTTGGGCTGCAGATGTCCAAATGGCTCATGCGAGGCCATTTTTGACATGTACACTTCAAAACCTTTTCATTGATATAAATAACACCCCAATGCGAGGTTTTTTGACCCCTACAATTGAGCTCTGAGTTTTTGGGAGTCCCGGAGGACTCCAAGGTCCCACTTTTGGGAGTGTGAGTCTCATCCTCACACTTAGCCCAAAGTGGGGTTGTGATAGTTTTGATAATGTATTTGCACTTCCCAATCTTCAAACTCCTTCCTTCAAGTTCCCCCAAGTTGTATTTGCTCCATTTCAAAAATTGTTTTGATGTCTTCTCAATGTAAACTTTTGTCACAACAACTTTGCAAAGCTACATCGTTCACATATGACTTTGGATCGATTTGAAATTTTGCTAAAACATGAAAATCTATGTTTACTACCATCTCTCAAAATTTCAGCTCATTTAACTTCATAAAATGAGAGATCTTGCTACTTCTTTGAAGTCACTTCAAACTGGGACCCGAACACAAAATGACTTACAACTTGCTCTCAGCAACTCCAAACTCCTTGAGATTTTGGGAGGCACATTAGATATATGTCTTTTACATCTATTCAAAATTTCAGCTCTATTGATGATGACCACAAAGGGTTATTACTTTTAAAGAAAACTAATTTCAAAATTGAAGTCGAAACTTTAAATACTTGAATCTCTTTCAATACGTATCCAAATGACTTGAAATTTTTCTCACATATATAATCTTTTATAATCTATAAGATCTCAAAGCTGTAAATCCAAAAAAAGCTCAAACAAAAAAGATATGATCAGAAAACCAGATTTAACACATAATCTTCAAAACCTCATAACTCTCGCAAAACAAATCCTTTTCTTTTGGAAATTTGAAAATAGAAGCATCTAATAGTCTTCTACAATGTTGCAACCCCACTTTGAGGCAAGTGTGAGGATGAAACTCACACTCCCAAAATTGGGAACTTGGAGTCCTCCGGGACTCCTGAAATTTCAGAACTCAATTACAGGGGCCAAACACCTCGCCTTGAGATGTTCTTTACATCGTTGAAAATTTCTTGAAGTCTAGATGTCGAAAATGGCCTTGCATGAGCCATTCGGACATCTGTAACACAAGTTATGGTCGAAAGAAAGGTCGAGAGTCAAACTGGTAGTTTGACTCCCGACCACTAAAAGTTAGGAATCAACCCGACCCTCGTGTGTGCAGGTGGAGTGCGACACACCTTTGGAAAGCTTTTGAAAAGAGCTATAAGTTTGCTTTAGACCTCATCCCAATCAGAGGTCTAAGCTAAGAGTTATGAGCTCCCAAAGTCCCAGGATTCCAAATCGGGACAATTTCGGGACTCCTCCTTAGGAGTCCCGGGAGTAAAAGCCATTCGGATGTGGGTGCGGCGGAGCAACGCACATAATATTATATGGGGGAAGGTGGTGGCTTCCCCCGAGTCCAGGCCATGGTGAGTCAAGTGAATCTATGTTGCCTGTGGCTTGTCCCAACACCAAAAGTGATTCCGAATGTGATCTAACCAACTTGTGGTTGATTTGGATGGAGGATCGAGTAACTAAATAATTTGTCCCTCTTCCTAGTCTAATCCCGGAGCTTTTAGCATGCCCCTATCACCCCCTTTAGTGCTGGAAGTTGGGAGCGGCACCAAGTTCCAACTACTTCCGCTCTTTAACATAGTTGGACCCTTTTTGGGTCTAACAAGGAATTTGGGGGCACGTCACGTGGTATTAGAGCTCCGGTTAAGCTCAATTCACTTCTTGGGAGTTTCGGATGGCACCCAAGAAAAACTGTAAACAAGTTCAAGAGACCATGTTGGAAAAATCTGTCGAAGACCGAGTAGTCCTGTCAGAATCAATTGGGGAGGAGGAACTAAGAACCCGGGAGGACCAAGATGAGCCTGAAAGTGAAGAAGAGCAACGGAACTTGGACCTATTCACCCTGGAACAATTGGAAGTCCTCCTCAAGATGAATAGGCCCAACTTCAGTGAGTTGGTTGTGGCCCTTAAAGGGGGGTCATCCAAAAATGTGGGATATCAACTGGCCAAGCCCGGGAACTTCGATGGTGCCCGCGATTGAAATGTTGTGGATGCTTGGCTTGCTGAAATGGAGGATTATATACATGCCGCCAAGGTTGGACGACATTCGGCCGTGGAGCTTGCCCAATCCTACTTGAAAAGCTATGCCACCACATGGTGGAGGATAGTGAGACAAGAGGAGGGGAAGCCATGGCTACACTTGGGAGTTTTTCAAGGACTGCGTTGAGACCAAATTCGTCCCAAGGAACTCTGACTACACCTCAAGGTGCAAACTCCATGACCTTGTGAATGCCACAAATGAGAACTTGAGGCAATATGTGAGGGCTTATTCCAAACTCATGCTTGAAATCCGGCACATGCATGAGCTGGATCGGGTGTGCTAATTTGTGATGGGGCTTCCAACTTGGGCGAAGCGAAAGCTTGAGGAAAATTGGCCCTCCTGACTATCCAAAGCCATCACAAAAGTGGAAGGCTTCTTGGATGTGGGGCAAAGTGAAAAATCTGAGTTCAAGAAGGACAACAAGTTCCTTCACAAGAAGCCAAAGCATGAGGGAGAATGGAACCGAGGGCAAGGAAGCCCAACAAAGGATAAGCCCAAACAATTCCAAGGCTCGGGGTTCAAACCCAAGGAGAACTTTGTGAAGAAGGGGGCTCCTTTCAAAGCGAGCCAACCCAAGGGAGATTTTGGGGTAAAACCTAAAGGAGCATGTTTTAATTGCAACGAAGTGGGGCATTACTCCAAAGATTGTCCCAAGTCTAAAATGGGGAATGGGGGCCCTAAGGTAATTGCCCTCAATGCCAATGTAGCCCAACCTCAATGCAATCGACTTATCTTTTTGAAGGGGAAGGTTGTTAAGCGGGATGTGTTATGTCTTTTGGACACATGGGCTTTTCACAACTTCATAACCCAAGAAATCGTAGAAAGGATGTAACTCCACTTGGAGGAGCTTAAAGCACCCATCGAGGTGCACTTCGCGGATGGGGTTCCCCATCCCACTATGTTATAAGCAAAAGAAATGCCTCTTCAACTAAGAAATTGGAGAGGAAAGGTGGACTTGTTGGTTTCCACCTTGGGTGGAATGGACTGCATTTTGGGAATGGAGTTCATCACCCAAAATAATGTGCTCATAAAAGGGCACAATAGGTTAGCTAGAATCCCATCTAAAAGTGGGATTGTGTGAGTGAAGGCACATGAATTACCTTATGTGGGTGGACCAACCATCCACTTTATGTTAAGAAAAGCCTGGGAAAAGGAATGCATGGGAAGCTATGGCATGATGTGTGTTATGCGGGTGTTGGACGAATTTGAGCCCAAGGAAACCACTAAGTTGGTGACTTCCTCCAAGTGCATAAAGTAAGTTTTGAAAGAGTTCCCAAATGTGATGCCTGAAAAGTTGCCCGAAGACTTGCCCTCGAGAAGACGAGTTGATCATGCGATCAAGGTGGTGTCAGGAGTGACACCTCCCACCAAGGCCCCATATCGAATGAGCCATGAGGAGTTGAAAGAGCTTAAGGTTCAGCTTGAAAAACTTCTCGCAAAAGGTTATATCAAACCAAGTAAATCACCATATGGGCCACTTGTCCTTTTTGTTCACAAAAAGGATGGGACATTGAGGATGTGTGTGGATTATAGAGCCCTCAACAAGGCAATGGTGAAGAACTAATATCCTTTGCCTCAAATTGATGATCTATTTGATCACCTCACGAGAGCCAAGGTGTTTAGTAGGATTGATTTACGTTCGGGGTATTACCAAATTCGGATTGCGGAAGGGGACGAAGAAAAGACTACTTACTGCACAAGGTATGGCTCGTATGAGTTTTTGGTGATGCCCTTTGAGCTCACCAATGCACTCGCCACATTTTGCACTCTCATGAATGACATTTTCCGAGAATGGTTTGATGACTTTATGGTTATTTACATAAACGACATTTTGATTTATAGTGGCTCCTTGGAGGAGCATGTGGAGCACCTCCGCATGATGTTCCAAAGGCTAAGGGAAAACAAGTTGTATGCCAAGCTTGAGAAGTGCGAATTTAGGGTGACGGAAGTGGACTTCCTTGGACATAGGATAACTCAAAAAGGTTTGAAGATGGATGATCATAAGGTCAAGGCAATTTTGGATTGGGAGCCACCTAAGTCAATTATGGCCTTGAAATCCTTCTTAGGATTAGCCTCCTATTATCGCAAGTTCATCAAGAACTTTGTGAAAATAATCGCACCTTTGACAAACCTTTTGAAAAAGTCTACTATAATTTACGAATGGGAAGGAGCATGCAACAAGGCCTTTGAGACCTTGAAAGGCATTTTCATGAAGGCGCTAGTGTTGAAGTTGCCCAACTTTGACAAGGATTTTGAAATCCATTTCGATGCCTTCGACTTTGCAATTAGAGGAGTCCTAGTGCAAAAAGGAAGACCGATGGCATTTGACAATAAGAAGTTGAGTGAAATGAAGCGAAAGTGGCCAACACATGAGAAGGAAATGTGGGTCGTCATACATTGTCTCAAAACTTGGGGCCATTATATAAGCTCCAAGGATGTGGTGGTGTGGACCGATAATGTGACCTTGAAGGACTTTGCCATTCAACCTAAATTGTCATTAAAACAAGTGAGATGGCAAGACACATTGACATTGTTCAATGTGGACATTTGGCGCAAGCCCGAAAAGGAGAACATAGTGCCCGATGCATTGAGCCGAAAACACCAACTTAGAGTGGTGTATATGGGAGAGATTGTCGCAACCCTGGCCTTGGGCTTGTGACCAAGGCAAAAGGGGTTGCAAGGTTGTGGGCCAAAAGAAAGCCTGAGAGTCACATCACATATTCCCGGGAGTGTAAGAAAGTGTGAAGGAATGAACCTTCACACTCCCAAGGCAACTCCCACTTTGGAAGATGGAGTCCCGATGGACTCCCAAGACTTCAGAGGGCAATTTCAAGGGCCAAAACTCAATAACTTGAGGCGTTCTTTATATCATTGGAAAGCTTTCGATGAGAGCTACAACTTTGCTTCATACCACACCTCGATCCAAAGTTTACTTGCAAAGTTATGGGGCTCCAAAGTTGCAGGAATCCTAGCTGGCGTGATTTTAAGACTCCCGGCAGAGAAAAGCCATTTGGATGTGGGCCACGTGGAGAGGTGTAGAGTATACTATAAGGAGGAAGGTGGTGGCTTCCCCCAAGTCCGGGCCGTGGTGAGTCTTGTGTGTTTGTGTCGCCCGTGGCTCGTCCTAGCACCAAAGGTGCTCCAACTATGCACTAACCACCTTGTTTGGGTTGTGTGTAGGCCCGTGTGAGTGAGTAAAGCTTGTCAACTCTTCCTAATCCCATCTCGGAGCTCCAACACGCCCCTCTACCCCTCAAAATGTTGTGAGCTAAGGAGCGTGCCTCGACTCCTCCCCTTCTGTTGTCTTGTACTTGGACTCACTTTTGAATCCTTCAAAAAGTTGGAAGTGTGTCAGAGATGGAACTTCAAAAGGAAGTTCGACTAGCAAGCCGCCGGGATGCATTTGCCAAGGAGGTGAAGCAAAACATTCAAAATGGAGCCAAGTCCCACTTCCATTTGTGAAATGGATTATTGTGGTACAAACAAAACCAACTCTATGTGCCAAAAGGAAAGATGAGGGTCACCATCTTGAAAGAATGTCATGATGGACCACTTGCGGGCCATGGTGGCACAAAGCACACCACAACATTCCTCAAGAAATCCTACTATTGGCCCAACTTGAAGGATAGTGCGGAGGAGTATGTGAAGACTTGTTTAACTTGCCAATAAAACCAGACCCTCAACAAGAAACAAGTGGGTTTGTAGCAACCTTTGCCAATTCTCGAAGGGCCGTGGGAAAATGTCTCCATGGATTTCATGGTAAGCTTGCCCCCATCAAGGGGATTTGATGCCATCATAATGGTGGTGGATCGATTTAGCAAAATGACACACTTCATTCCCATAAAGGATGAGGCCACGCCCCAAGAGATAGGAAGGTTGTTCTTCACACATGTCTTCCAGCACCATGGCCTCCCAAAGGACATAGTTTTGGATCGAGACCTAAAGTTCACAAGCAAGTTTTAGCGAGCCTTGTGAAAGCATATGGGGTCAGAACTCAAGATGAGCACTTCATTCTGCCCCCAAACCGATGGACAAATCGAGAGGGTCAACTTGGTGATCCAACAATTCTTAAGGAATTATGTGGTAGTGGACCAACAAGATTGGGTGGACCATTTGGAGTTAGGTAAGTTTTGTTATAATAACTCAGAACATTTCGCAACTGGGTCCACCCCATTTCAAATGGTGATAAGCAAGTCACCAATTATGCCCATGACTTAGGCAACACAAGGACAACCCCCGAGCGATGCAAGTGAGGAAATGCCAATGGTCACACAACTTAATGAAGAAAGGCGACGCTTGTGGGAGGTGGCCAAGGCCAACTTGGAAAAGGCGCACAAGAGGTATAAGGATTTTGCAGACAAGTCCCGACGAGAGGTGAAGTTTCAAGAAGGGGACAAAATGTGGTTGAACATCAAAAAATCTCGGTTGCCATAAGGTTTAAGTCATAAGTTCTTGGGCCCATATGCGAGCCCATTCAAAGTGTTGGAAAAAAAACTTTCTGACACTTATAAGTTAGAACTATTGGAAAATCTTAGAGTTCACCCCACATTTCACGTGTTTCTTTTGAAGTCGGTCTCCTGTGATGCCTCAAGGCCTAATCAAGAGCATAACTCAAGGCCCCCACCTAACTTAGTTCATAATGAACCAGAGTTTGAGGTGGAGGCCGTGCTCAAATCAAGGCAACTAAGAGGACGAGAGTGGACTACTTAGTTAAGTGGAAAGGATACCATCCAATAGAGGCATCTTGGGTGAATGAATCCGACATGGAGCATGCTCAAGAAGCCATAGAAGAATTCCACACTAGACTAGCAAAAAAGAAACGTAGAATGTGATGAGGATATCACCTTTCTTTTAGTGGGGCATAGTGTCACATAAAATGTACCACATCAAGTTGCAAGTGAAATAAAGGTTAAAAACTTCCAAGAGATTGTATCATGAGAATTTTGTATAAGTGCAAATAAGGTTGTCAAATGGCATTGGACAAATGGAACTATCTTGCGTAGGCCCAAATCAAAATTAGACTCCTACTTTGGGGTTGAGGAAACTTGGCCCCAAAAGAGGAGGCAAGCAAGGTGAGCTTGCGGGGACATGCACATGCTTTAAGTGCATCCCAAAGGGTTGGTTGGTAGTGGCGGCCAACGCGGGAAGTCATGATCGTACTTTAATCATGTAGCTTGGGACTTGGGTTTTTGCAAAACCCAAAAGTCATTTCTTGTACCTTAATAAACAAACCTTTTAGTTAAGGTTTGATTGTTGTGATCAAGGCGCAAGGTTGGGAAAGGAGTCATGTCAAGTAGCTTAGGTCAAGAGTATACTTGACTTGGGTTCCTCATGAAGGGAAGGATGGAATAGTTTCCTCCCAAGTGAGGGCTTCGTCAATTAGGCTAGTTTAGGTCTTTTGACGAAGCATTGGAAGAGGGTTTTTGAGAGACCCTCTTGGACTTGTCAAGAAAGTGTTGGAAACTTGGGGACGCCTAAGTTAGCTTGAGACAAGGTCGAGCCACAAAGTTGGCAAAGAATGGCCGAGGATCTAAAAGAAAGCAATTGCAATTGTGAAAGAAAATTTTAAGTGTCAATGAGGACATTGACCTTTTCTTCTAGTGGGGGAGAGTGTCGCAACCCCATTTTGAAGCAAGTGTGAGGATGAAACTCGCACTCTAAAAAATGGGAATTTGAAGTCCTCTGGGATTCCTGAAACTTCAGACTTCGATTGCAGGGGTCAAAACACCTTGCCTTGAAGTAATCTTTACATTTTTGGAAAGGTCTTGAAGTCTAAATGTCTAAAATGGCCTCGCATGAGCCATTCGGACATTCGCAACACAAGTTATGGTCGAAAGAAGGGCCAAGAGTCAAATTGGTAGTTTGACTCCCAACCACTAAAAGTTAGGAATCGACCCGACCCCGCTGTGTGCAGGTGAAGTGCAACACACCGTTGGAAAGCTCTTGAGGAGAGCTACAAATTTTCTTTAGACCTCATCCCAATCAGAGGTTTGAGCTGGGAGTTATGAGCTCCCAAAGTCTCGGGAGTCCAAACCGAAACAGTTTTGGGACTCCTCCTTGGGAATCCTGGGACTAAAAGCCATTCGGATGTGGGTGCCGCGGAGTAACGTAGAGAATATTATATGGGGGCTTCCCTCGAGTCCAGGCCACGGTGAGTTAAGTGAGTATGCGTTGCCTGTGGCTTGTCCCAACACCAAAAGTGATTTCGAATGTGATCTAACCAACTTTTGGTTGGTTTTGATGCAAGACCGAGTAACTAAATAAGTTGTCACTCTCCCCAGTCTAATCCCAGAGCTTTCAACACGCCCCTCTCACCCCCTTTAGTGTTGGAAGATGGGAGCGGCACCAAGTTCCAATTACTTCCACTCTTTAACATAATTGGACCCTTTTTGGGTCTAGTAAGGAACTTGGGGGCGCATCATTAAATCAAACCATAAATTTTAAGTGTGATTCTTTCTGAATTCAAATCCACTATGTGGTCATCAAATGTTAACATGTTTTTCTATTCCCATTAAGGTTATTCAACTTCTGAATTCTTTAGCAACAAGTTTTTTTACAACATGTACATGTAAAAAATTTAATAAAGTTAAAATTATCTACAAATCTTAAACTAACATGTACACAAAATACTAAAAGCTTAAAGAAAATTAATTAAAAAATAATAATTCATGTTCCATAAATGAAAGAATGGAATTCAGAATCAAAAGTCCCCAAAATAGGTTTGTCTTCCTAGTCTTATACTAGTTATTTCACAATACAACAGTCATAACTAACCATTAAAAATAGTCATTAGTTAATACTTAGACTAATAGTTCAAAAAGCTACACCATGTTTAATTACATGTTCAATTGCATGTTCTGCTAAATACAAGTTTTGCAAACTACTTGTTGACTAACATGTCAACCTATATTTTAACCTAGTATGACATTACCTATTAGGTTTAATAATCAGTTAGGTTAATGCTACATGTTAGGTTAAATAACAAGTTAAATCACCTATTAAGTTTAATTAGATCTTCAACCTATTAAGTCATGTGTTGTTAAATATAAGTAATAATCGATTCTACCAACACATTAGGCTAGGTACAAAATGAATCCAAATTATGCTACAATCGTTAAGCAAGACATAGACAAATTATTAATAGCAGGATTTATCTAGCTTGTAGAAAAAACCACCTAGTTATCACCAATTATGGTAGTGCCCAAGAAGAATGGAAAATTCATAATTTGTGTAGACTTCAAAAAACTAAATATAACTACCAAGAAAGATCCCTACCTTTTGCCATTCACAGATGAAGTTTTTGAATACAATTACAAGACATGATGTTTATTCCTTTTTAGATGGATATTCTAGATATCACTAGATATTTATATAGCACTAGATCGAAGACAAATACAAAACAACCTTTGTAACAAATTGGGGAGCTTTTACTTGGGTAATATTGCCTTTTGGAATAAAGAATGGACCTCCCACTTATCAAAGGGTAGTGAGTAGAGCCTTAAAAGATTATCAAGACAAATTTTTGAAAATATTTTTGGATGATTTCATTACTTATAATGATATGGACACTCATCTGCATAAACTCAAATTGTGTTTTCACAAGTGCAAGGAGTTTGGGATTAGTTGGAACCCAAATAAGTGTGTTTTTATGGTATTTATAGGGATGATACTAGGGTTTATTGTTTCCAAAGAAGTTAAATTACCAAATCTTAAGAAAATTTAAACCATAGTTGAAATGCCTATACCCACAAATCCATAACAAATTAAGTGTTCAATGGAATGGCTCAATTTTATAGATGTTTCATCAAGAATTTTGCATTCATAATGGCCCTAATTATTGAACTCATGACGAAAATTGAATAATTTCTATGGACTTTAAAATGTCGAAGCAACATGGGACCTAATTCAATAGAAGTATGTGGAAGAATTTATTTTGATATCTCTTAATTGGGATGTTGAGTTTCATGTGTACAAATGCATCTTTATTAGTAATACGTGCCATGTTAGTTTAAAATCTAATAAGAAAACATGACCAACCTATTGTTTATGCTTCTAGATTACTAAACAATGTTGAAAGGAACTACAATACCATAAAATGTGAAGCATTACCAATGGTATTTGCACTACATATATTCAAACATTACATTTTGGGTAACAATTTTGTTTTTTATGTAGATCATATGGTTTTGGTCTATCTAGTAAACAAACCATAAGTTTCAAGACATATTGCCAAGTGGTTATTGTTGTTTCTAGAATATGAATTTACTATAATATATAAACAAAGTCGTGTTAACAAATAGGAGATCTACTCAAGTGCAAACATAAATCTTTATTGAAAGGAAACTACAACATAATACTCACAACACAAAACACAACATCAAGAAC